>Ga0075421_100000692_pt1 | contig 36646 bp, 34 predicted proteins | sample SoiMetdeltSBSDD5_FD_75292 | JGI IMG/M metagenome (GOLD analysis project Ga0075421, IMG submission 75292) | Bulk soil microbial communities from a Populus tree surrounding site in Tennessee, USA - Soil MetaG P. deltoides SBSDD5 | ecosystem: Environmental > Terrestrial > Soil > Tree plantation... | reverse complement strand
TTTCCCGTTGTCTTTCGACCACCGGCATTGGCTTCTTGGGCACCCTGTCCCGCCGGGAAGTTCCGCCCCGATTACTCTCGGCCTACCACCACCGCACACGCCTACCTACCCGCGCACGCGGCGTGGACCCAGACGCGGGTTTACCACGTTCCACACGCGTGAGACCCGGACCGTGTCAACGGACGCCGAAAAATGACCCCGCACGGTTCGCTGACCATCGTGGGGTCCGTGGTCGCCGCCTGCCGCCTCACAACGGCCGATCCCTGATATCCCGGCACAGCCTCTCCCAACTCGGGACATCCCTATAACGAGGCATCAGCAAGAGTTCCTGGTAGTCGCCCTATACCGGTCCTTCCCCTCACCTGTGACCGCCATGGCTGGGACGACGGTCCTTGGGCTTTCCCATGGGCTTCGCACCCGACCGATCAGGAACCGGCCACGCACGCCACGGTGGGGACAAGGTCGAACACAGACCCGGAGCTACATCCTCGACATACGTCGACCTCCTCAACGAGCTCACTCACTACGTGCGACTTCGTGTCGCAACCCCAACCCGGGTTGTCACCGCCCCCACACATCCTTCATTCATCCACATTGGAGTTTCGCTGTGCCTGTATTCCATCAGTTGTCGCCTCCGCCATCGCCGTCGCCGGCGGTGGACCCGAACATGGTGCCCACCCCGCCGCAGTCGCGGCTGGCCGAACTCGCCGGGCAGGTCGCCGGCTGGCTGGCCGACCGGCCCTGGCTGGCCGCGGTCCTGGTCCTCGCGGTGGCCGCCGTGCACACCGCCCGCGCGGCGCTGTGGCGGTGGCGGCACCACCGGCTGACCACCCACGCCCACCAGATCCTGATCACCCCGCCACCCGAGGTCGACCCGGCCGGCGCCGCCGCCTGGTGGGCCAACCTGCACGACCTGCTCAGCCCGTCATGGCGGCGCCGGCTGATCTACGGCACCCCGCACGTCGCGGTGGAGTACCGGTGGGCAGGCCGGGCGCTGAGGATCGTCGTCTGGGTGCCCGGCACCGTGGCGGCCGGCCCGGTCGCCGCCGCGGTGCGGGCCGCCTGGCCCGGCGCCGCCTGCACCATCGACGAGGCCACCGCGCCGATCCCGAACGGTGCGCGCGCCGAGGGCGGCGCCCTCGGCCCGGCCCTGCCCGGCTGGTACGGGCTCAACGTCGACCACGACACCGACCCGATGCGGCCCCTTCTCGCCGCCGGCGCCGGCCTGCACGCCACCGAACACGCCTGCGTACAGGTGCTGGCCCGCCCGGCCACTCCCCGCCAGGTCGCCCGGCTGCGCACAGGCGCGGCGGCGCTGCGCACCGGCAAACCACCAACTGGTGGGCTGCTCGACCCGACCCCGCTGGTGCGTGGCGGCCTCAACCTCCTAACCGGGATCGTCACCGAACTGGTCACCCCCGGCCCACCTGGCCGCACCACCGGCGCCGGCTACCGCCCGGTGACGCCGGATCCGCTGCGGGACCGCGACGCCCGCCCGGCCATCGACAAGACCGTCGGCCCGCAGTGGGAGACCGCCGTCCGCTACGCGGTCGCCAACACCAACACCCGCACCACCGGCGGCGACCCGCAGGCCATCACCCGCCGCCTGACCACCATGGCACACGGGCTGGCGTCGGCGTACGGCGCCTACGCCGGCCGCAACCGGTTGCGCCGGCTGCGGCTGCCGCAGCCGGTCACAGTGCTCGCGGCCCGGCCGATGCGGCGCGGGTTCCTGCTCTCCGCGCAGGAGTTGACCGCGATCGCCGGGCTGCCGACCGACCTGGCCGTGCCCGGTCTGGGCCGGGCCCGCGCCAACGCGGTACCCCCGCCGATCGACGTGCCCGCCGGTGGCCGCAACACCAAGCGCCTGGGCACCGCCGAGGTCGGCGGCCACGCCGTCGCACTACCCATTGTGGACGCCCGCCAGCACATCCACCTGCTCGGCTCCACCGGGTCGGGCAAGAGCACCCAGATGTGCCACCTCGTGCTCGACGACATCAAGGCCCGCCGCGGCGTCGTGGTCATCGACCCCAAAGGCGACCTGGTGCTCGACATCCTGGACCGGATCCCCGCGACGGTCGCCGACCGGGTGGTGCTCGTCGACCCGGACCAGCCCGGCGGCGCCACCCTCAACCCCTTGCAGGGCATTGACGACGACCTGATCGTCGACAACGTCGTGTCCATCTTCTCCAAAATTTTCCAGCGGCACTGGGGACCCCGCATCGACGACGTGCTGCGGGTGGCCTGCCTGACCCTGATGCGCAAGGCCAACGCCACCCTCACCCTGATCCCGCCACTGCTGCAGGACAAGCAGTTCCGGGCCGCGTTCACCGTCGACCTCGACGACCCGGAAGGGCTGCTCGGGTTCTGGCAGTGGTACGAGCAGACCCCACCGCCGCTGCGCGCCCAGATCATCGCCCCGGTCCTGTCCCGGCTGCGGGCGTTCCTGCTGCGCGACTTCGTCAAAGCCACCCTCGGCGTACCGCGGTCGTCGTTCGACATGGGCCACCTCCTCGACCGCGGCGGGATCCTGCTCGCCCGACTGCCCAAAGGACAGATCGGCGAGGAAACCGCCAAACTCATGGGCAGCTTCGTGTTCGCCTCGGTGTGGCACGCGGCCACCGCCCGAGCCCGGATCCCCGAACCCGAGCGCCGCGACGCCTGCATCTACGTTGACGAGGCCCACAATGTGCTCAACCTGGCCGGATCAGTCGGTGACATGCTCGCCGAGGCCCGCGGCTACCACCTGTCGCTGCTGCTGGCGCACCAGAACCTCACCCAACTCCCACGGGAAACCCAACTCGCCCTGTCGGCGAACGCCCGCAACAAGCTGTACTTCTCGTGCTCGCCGGAAGACGCGCACCAGCTCGCCCGGCACACCATGCCCGAACTGACCGAGCACGACCTGTCCCACCTAGACGCCTACACGGCGGCGGCACGCCTCGTGGTCGGCTCCCGGGAGACCGCGGCGTTCACCCTGCGCACCCGGCCGCCGGCGCCGATCGTCGGTGAGACCCTGGCGATCCGCCAGCATGTCGCCCGGACCGAACCGACCGTACTGACCGGCATCGACCGGCTCGCCCGACGCGACCGCAACCACGCCGAACAGGACCGCGACAACGAACAGTAGCCGGATGTCGCGGGCAGCGTGAGTGCGGCTTCAGCCGACGCTCCGGCGACGCGCTGCGGCAGAGCAGCCCGGTCGGTCCCCGCGCGGCGCCCCACTACTGCCTGCCGCCGCGACACCAGCCGCGTTTCTCGCGCTCCGGCGTGCGATGTCGGCCGCCGTGCCGCCGGCATCGCAACCGAACCCCTTCGCTGAAAAGGAGACCTCCCATGCCATCGCGGGCGCGTACCGCGCTGCCCAGGCGGCGTCCGGCCGCCGAACCACACACCGTCCCCGACCACATCGAACAGCCCGCCGCCGCGCAGCTGACACCACACGACGTAGCCGACCTGATCAACCACGCAAGGCTCACCGTCGCCGACAGCGACGCGCTGATGGACGAACTCGACCAGCCGCGGCTCAAACCCGCCCGGCCGGCGACCTTCGCCGTGCCCGTCGCCGTGCCCGTCCCGGCCGACACCAGACCGGCCGCGGCGATGGCGTGTCTGAACGACACCATGCAGCGGACCGTCGCCGCGATGGCGTGGACCACGCCGCACGACATCGACGGGTACGCCATCGACGCACCCCACCGCCCTGGCAGTCCGGCCAGGCGGCCGGCCTCGGCCGGCAGCGACCTGGTGCTGGTGCGCGCGAACCTCCGGCTCACCGTGACCGTCGCGGCCTACGTGCTGCACCACTTCGCGGACACCGTTCAGAAGCTGCTCGACGAAGACCTGCAGCACCTGCGCGACGCGGGCGTGGAAACCGGTCCGGCGCGCCGCGCGGCATCGCCCAGCGACGAGGCGCTCGACGACCTGGATCCGGCCAACTACGTGCGCTACCCGCTCTACGACGAGGCCGACCCGTTCGACGCCGACGCGGCCGAGGCGCTGTTCATCGGCCACGGCCTGCGGTGGTGAACCAACCCGCTTGCCCCACCAACCGGCCGTATTTCACAGCCGACCTCCGCAGCGGGTGCCCATCGCTGCTCGACACCCCGCCAACCGAGCCGGGCGGCGAGACATGCGCACCGGCGGGTCAACCCCCGAGCGCGCCCTCGGACCGCCCGGCACATGATCCACCGTGCCAACGGCACCCAACCATGCAGGTAGGAGCACATGACCGACCCCAGCCCCGCAACCCGAAATATCCCGACGGGGGATACCTCCCGACCGGGGGTACTGCGTACCCCTCACACCCGGCCGGTCGGTGCCCCCCGTCGGGCTCGAACCCCCGACTCTCTCCGCGAGATCTCCTGGCGTCTGGAACCTCGCGACTACGTCCTGGCCCATCTCCTGCACGAGCACCGCTACCTGACCACCGCACAGATCGGCGCCATCCTGTTCACCTCACCACGCACCTGCCGCAACCGGCTCAACGTCCTGCGCAAGATCGGATTCGTCGACTGGTTCATGCCGGTGCGGCCCGGCGCCGGCCGGCTGCCGGTGCACTGGGTGCCCGGGCCGCTGTCGGCCCGCTACGTGGCCCTGCACCACGGGCAGCGGCCACCGACGGCGAAAGCGGTCCGCGAGGCCCAGGACGCGGTGGTCTCCGGCGGGCACCTGCACCACAACGACGGCGCCAACCAGTTCTTCGTCGACCTGTTCGCGCACGCCCGCGGGCATCCCGACACCCGGCTGGTCCGCTGGTGGCCGTCGCGGCGCATCGCCGCCGCGATCGACCACAACGTGCGCCCGGACGGGCACGGCGTGTGGTGCGAGCATGACCGGCAGGTGGCGTTCTTCCTGGAGCACGACACCGGCACCGAAGTGCACGCGGCGCTGACCAGGGGCAAGCTCGCCGCCTACCGCAAGCTGGTGGCCAGCGGCGGCCCGGCGTGGCCGGTGCTGTTCTGGCTGCCCACCACCGCCCGGGAAACCAACTTCCACCGCCGCCTCAACGGCGCCGCGCGCGGCCTGGCCGTGGCCACCGCCGCCCGCGACGCCGTCGCCGGGCACGGCCCGGCCGGCCCGGTATGGAGGGTGGCCGGCAACGGCCGGCGCCGGCTCCGGCTGGCCGAGCTGCCCTGCCAGCTCGGCGAACCAGGCGCCTACCATCCCGGCCCGCCCGCGCCGGAGCAGGATCCGCTGTACCTGCTACGCGACGACACCGGCACCAGCACCGGCTGAACCGCGCACGCGCACCCGCTGTTCGCCTACATCGACTGCGCCGCCGACGCCGCCGAGCCCACCGACGCTACGGTCTGGCGCTGCACTGCCAAGGTGGTGCTCGCCGTCACCGTCGCCGTCGCAGAGGCCGGCGTGCCGGACGGGCGCCACGCCGTGGGCGTGGCCGTGTGGGTCGGGCCCTCCAGCCGGCGATCCGGGCTGGTGTCGCCGGTCACCACGGGCGGCGTGTGGGTCGCCTGGCAGTATCCCCGTCTGGCGCGACCGGCGTCCGGGGCACGTGGCGCTTGTCCTGTCGGCGTGCCCCCGGGAACAGGCACCCAAGGAACCCAACTGATCCAACTGATCTCACCGCCGCCGGTGGGGCCCCAGGCCCGCCGGCGGCTTTCTTCGTCCCTGGACCCGTGTCGGCCGGGCGCAGCGTCGGCGTGCGCCGCGAGCGCGTCGCCGACCACGTCCCGGCTCCAAGCGTGACACCGCCGGGCGGCGCCGACCGTGCCGCCCTTGGTGCGGACCGGATCCGGCAGCCGCCAGCGGCTTGACGCCGTCGCGCGCGGCGACGCCCCGGGCATCATCCCGGCGCCGGCGCTACCCAACGAACCCAACCAACCCAACTGACCCAACCAGGCGGTCTGCCGGCAGGTACCCAACCAGACCCCGCCCGGCACCCAACCACGCAGGTCAGCACCGTTGCGCACCGCCCACCGTCGCCACCACACCCCAGTTGGGTGGGGCGGCTACGGTGAAGCCTTCTTCTTTCAGAACACCATGTAGCACCACCCCTCGGGCGCACCCCGCCACGGCTGGGACACCGCACCCGCCCACCCGCCACCTGATGGCCGGTCGGCCGCGACAGCTCCTGCCCTGGCGCACCCGCCCACCCGCACCACCGGCGCCCCTGGCGCCACATTCGGGCAGCACGCCCGGTCGCACCACCACATGCTCGCCGCTGCCGGCGGGCAGTCTCACCGCGTCCGACGAGGCCGCGACTGTGCGACCCGTTGGGTCGCCGCACCCGGCCAACCCGCCGGGCGCTTCGGCGCGCACGCGCGCCTGCCTCGACCGGCTCACCGGTCATCGCCCGCGTCGGCGTCACCGACCGCGGCACCGACCCGCCACCAGGGTCAACCACCTCTGCGCGCTTCGCGCCTTCCGCCACCCGGTCCCGGGTCTACCGCCCGCGCGTCCCGCGTTTCGCGCCCTGTCAACCCCACCAGCGAAGGAGGTTCCTCATGCTCGGCACCCGTCGTCGTACCCGCACGCCCGCCGCGCCCACCCGGCACCACCGGCAGGTCCGCACCGTCGTCGTTGCTCTGCCACCGGAGGCCGACCCGCGGCGGCTGCCCGAACTGGCCGCCACCAGGCTGCGCCTGCGCGGCATGACCACCCAGGGGGTCATACCGCACTTCGTGGCACGCACCCGCCGCACCAGCAAACTCATCGACCACTGGCACGGCCTGACCTCCGGCGGCCCCATCCGGCTGCTGGACCTGGACCGGATGCGCCGCAACGCCGCCGCCGTCGCCGCGGCCCAGTGGCAGCTGTGGCAGCAGGTGGTCGCCGGCACCAAACCGGCGCAACCGTTCTGGTTCTTCGCCGACCGGCACCACGCCGACCCGCACCGCTACCCGCTGCACCGCGTGCAGGCCGACTACCTCGCCCAGCCGCGGGTGGTCGCGATGAACGTCTACAACGCGCTGCCGCACCGCGTCTGCGACCTGCCGACCGCGGCGTTGGAGGCGTTGCAGGCCGGCTACGGCAGCTACGTCAACCTCGCCTGGCTCGCCGCGGTCCCCGCCGACGCCCTGGCCGTTGGGCACGGCGGCGGCTGGCTCACCGCCCGCAGCGAGCGGCTGGCCGACCAACTCGCGTACCTGCAAGCCGCCAACGCCCACGTGGATGGCCTGAACCCCAACCTCCAGCTCGCCGCGATGGCGATCCCCGTCTAGTACGCCACGGCGGCCGCCGTCGACCCGACAGCACCGCCACAACCCAACCCACGAACGTCCACAAGGGAGGTCCATCCGTGACCATCGCGCTTTCGTTCGACCTTGCCACCGTCGTTCGGCTCGCCGCCCACGCCGCCGCGGCAGCGCACCACAGCGACCCGGCCGGCCCCGCGCTGCTGCTGGCAAGCAGCAGCAACGGCGTGCACCTGACCAGCAGCGGCCAGCCGGCCGCGCCGGCCCCGGCCGGACAGCCCGGCAGCCTGGACCAGATGGCGGCCTTCGCCGCGCAATGCCCGCCCGGCACCACCTGGCTGGAGCAGGTCCAGCTGCTGCACACCGAGACCCCGCTCGCCGAGCCGCTGCCGCTGCACGAGCCCCAGCACCAGCCGCTGATCGCGCAGCTGCGCGCCGGCGCCGCAGCCGGCTACACCACCCTGACCGTGCTGCTGTCCGGAACCGGCCTGGACCTCGCGGTCGGCCGCCGCCGCACCCGCACCCACACCGCCCGGTCCGGGCACCGCTGACCCCAGCGCCGCACCGCCGTTTCTGGGCCTTCAACCTCGCCGCACCCGATCCATCCGCAGATCCCGAAAGAAGAGAGGAACACGACCATGACCGTGACCACGACCAGGCCCGCCCCCGCGGCAGCCGACGAGTCCACCGCGCAGCCGCCCACCGGCGTCGGTTGCATCGCCGCCGTCAGCCCGTCCGGCCGGCTGCGGCTGCCGGCCACGCCCACCACCGCCAGTGCGCTGGCGATGAACCGGCGCACCGGCACCGGCCGCATCTACCGCATCGACCTCGCCGCCGGTATCAGCTGCTGGCTCGACGGCGACCAACACGACGGCAACGGCGAACTCAACCCGGTCGCCACCGGCATGTGCTACACCCTGTCCGGCGGCAGCTTCGTCGGCCCTAACGACGCGCCGTTCGTGTGCGGCCTGGTTCTGTTCACCGGCACCGCCCCGACCGGCCCGGTCGCCCTGTCCGAGCAGCAGCTACGCCGCATCGTCGACGCGCACGCGGCCAGCGCCGACGAGCTGTCCGGCCAGGACGTCGCGCTGTACGCCGAAGTGCCCGTGCTGGCCTGACCGCAGCACTCCGCCCGCCCCCGCGGACCCGCCGCCCCCACACCTGTAGCCGGCGCTCGCGTGGGGCGGCACGCGAGGCCGGCTGGCCACCACCTTCCGCGCAAGGGAGGACACCAGCCATGGCCGAGCACCCACAAGGCGAACCCAGCCACACCCAACCGTCCACAAGCGAAGACGAGAACCCTCGCGGTCTGCTGTTCATCTCCGACGTGCAGGCGCTGCGCCACGCCGACGCCGTGGCGTTCGCCGCCGCCGACGGCATCGGGCTCATCGACGCCAGCCTCACCGCAATAGCCAGCGACGAGCCGCGCATCTACACCGCGAAACAGCAGCGCCTGTTCCCCGACCCGGTCGGGCAGCAGCGGCGCCGCCGTATCGAGGTGGCCGCCGACATCGCCGGCTTCGACGCATGCCGCCGCTGGCACGACCACCAACTGCCCGGCGCCACCGCATCCGCCACGATCGGCGGCGCCCAGTTCCACGACGTCTGGCGCTCGGTCGCGGCGTTGCTACGCGTCGGCGACGTTGTACGACTGCGCTGGCACGCCGGCAACAACACCGACCAGCTGACCGCGCTCGGCCTGCACCGAGACGAGCTGCTCATCGAGGTGCGGCGCGGCAAGCGGCTGTCGACGTTCCTGCTCGACGTGTCCGTGCGCCCGCCCAGCGCCCGCATGGTCACCGCGGCGGCAAACCGCTAGCCCCGCACCACCGTGGCGGCCTGGGGCCTGCGCGCCGCACCCACCCAAGCGCCGCAAGTACCGCGCCGACCTGCCGGTCGCGCTCGACGGCCGGCAGCACCGCCAGCCGCCCGCCGCGGTGGCCGCCGTGCAGCACGGCCCGGTCCTGGGCCACCCAGCCCAGGGCGTCGGGCCGGCCGGTCCAACAGCCCGCTGCTGCACGTGCCCGCCCCGGCGTCGGGACCCAACCGGCGACGTCTGCAACTGCCGCATCCCGCACACCGCCAGACCTGGAGGAAGCCATGGCCACCATCAGCGGCTACACCCGACTACCCGACACGATCCGCGAGAACACCCTCGCCGCCGCCCGCAGGCAAGCCGAGCGGGCCGCGGAACGCTACGCGCGGCTGCTGGCCGCCGAAGCCGGCATCGCCGCCCGCGCCGCGTACCCCACCGTGGCCCGGCTGGTGTTCCGGCTCACCACAACAACAGCCGCGCGGTTCGCCCGACAGCTGCGCCGCCTAGGCGGCACTGTCAATGTTCGAGACGGCCACGACGTCGTCGCCCGCTACCAAGACGTCGCAGTGACCGCCCGGTTCAGCCGCAACGTCGACAGGTTCGACCTCGCAATGGCGCTGCGACAAGGCCACGTTCAAACGCAGCAGCAACTGGGCGATCGGCAGCTTGCTACACCGCCCGGTTCACCCGCCGCGGACCCAGGACCAGGCTGCACACACCGTGCCGCCTACCTCCCTGCTGCGGCTGATCACCGCCCGCCACCGCCCACCCCAACCGAACCGCGCGAGAGGAGTAGCACCATCGTGGGCCACATCATCGCCGAGATCGAGCACGGCACCCGCACCGTCGCCGGCATCAAGGTCATCGTCCGGGAACTGGTCTGGGAAGACCTGGGCCGCAGCTTCGAGGTCCACCGGGTCGACACCGGCGACGACCTGACCGAAGACGGCTGCTTTGACACCATGCCCACCGACGAGCAGATCGGCAACCTGCTGGCGCACCGGCAGCCGGACTGGTGGAGCTGCCGCGGCTGCGGCGCCCGCTTCGACGCCCGCACTGACGCCGACCTCATCGTCGACCACGTCCACGGCTGCGCCCTGGTCGACGGCGCCGGCAACCCGATCGGCGGCCAGGCGTGAGCCGCGACGCGCCGGCCCGGCCGGCCATCCGCCGGGCGCTGAACCTGTCCACCGCCCACCTGCCCAAGCACCTGGGGACCCCGGGCGGGTTGGACGCCGTCGCGGGCGTCGTCGCGCACGCCACGGACGTCGGGTTTCTGCTCTGGGTGCCCGACGACCCCGACCAGTCCGCCCAGGTCATGATCGACTCGGTCCCCGAGGTCGTGCTGGCCATCCAGCGCTACGCCCGCGCCTGGGACTGCGACTACGTGCTGTTCGACGCCGACGCCGATTGCGTCGACGACCTACCCGTCTGGGACTGGTAACACCCAGACGTCCACACCCATCTCATCGACCCCTTCCGGGACCTGACCGGCCGCGCGCCGGCTGCCCGGGATCGCCCGGGTGGCGCGCGGCCCGGCGGTGTCCCGGCGAGTTCCCCGGAGGAACCCATGCACCGCACGAGAGCACTCACCTTCGAAGCCGCAACCGCGCAGGCGTGGCTGCGCCAGCCCAGCGACCGGTTCCCCGACCTGACCCGAGCCGAAAGCCTCGGCGTGGACGACGAACTGACCGGGCCCGGCATCGAAGGCTTCCTGGCCACCGTCGACGACGTCCTGGCCGAATGGCCGGACCGGCTGCGCCGCCGCGCCGACATCACCGGCGTGGAGCTGTGGCTCATCCCCGACGGCGACATCCTCGACCAGGGCGCCCTGATCACCGTCGACCTGGCCGACGGCGTCCGCCTGTGCACGCTGCACCAGGACATCAAGGACTTCGCCAACCGCGACGAACGCGGCATCCCCGCCGTGCTGTCCGCCCTGCGGCACATCGCCGACCTGGTGTGCCAGCTGCTGGCCACCTACCAGAGGGCGCATCCGGACTACTCCGCTGCGGTGGCGGTGCCGCGATGAGCGTCAACGACACCACCGCACCCGTGCCGACGACGTCTAGCGAGCGGCAGGTCATCGACGCGCTCACCGACGCGGCCGGCGACATCCTCGGCACGGTCGAGGACGGCGACGAAGGGCTGCGCAACGCCATCGACCACTCTCATCGGCGCGTACACCGCCCACGGGCGGCAGCTGTGGCACATCGACACCGATGAGGAATGGCCCGACGAGTTCCTCGTCACCGACCACCTCGCCGCCGCAGCCGACTGGTGCGACAACACCTTCAACGTCGTCGACACCGACTCCGACGGTGAATCCCGGCTTGTGCTGGACATCGGCGCCCGTGCACCGGCCCGCCTCGCCCCGCCTGGCCCTTGGGCGTACGACACCCGACCGGTTGCCGACGTAGACACCGCACACTCACGGGGCCGAGGTAGCGGCGCTCTCGGCCCTGCGCCAATCCACTGTCCAGAAAGGACACCTGTCTGATGGGGATCATCTCCTGGCCACCACCCGCCCAGACCGACCTGCCGGTACGGGTCCGCACCGACGGGCTGCCCGGCATCTACCCGGCCACGGTGCGGTTGGGCCGCGCCGAACTGTTCTATGACGGCTGGCAGCCGATGCTCGACCCGGCCGCCATCGGCATGCTGCTGGCCGACCTGGCCGGGCTGGGCGGCGAAGCCACCCAACTGGCCACGCTCGGCTGGACCCTGCGGGCCGCCAGCGACGGCACGGTCGAGCTGATCGAGGCCAACCTGGAGCCCGAGCTGCTCGACCAGGTCGACGGTCGATGGCGGCTGCCCCGCGAATGCGGCTTCACCCTCGTCGACGAGTTGCCGCCGCTGGCCCAGCTATACCGCAGCCTCACCCTGCTGGAGGCCCACGCGTACGGCCCCACCGACCAGATCGTCGACCCCGCCGACCTCCAGGAGCAGGCACACCTGGCGGCCCGGACGCTCGGCAGCACGCTCGGCGCGCTGATCGGGCTGAGCGTCGACACCGACGCCGACACCGCCCGCGCCGCCCTCACCGATCCGTCGGCTGCCGGCTGCGCGACACACGCCGCGGCCTTGCAGCCGGCCGGTCCCGAGGAAAAGGCCGACCCCGATCTGGCGATCCGCGCGATCCTCCACCACCTCGTTGCCGCCGCGGCGCACACCGTGACCGCGTACCTGCCCACCACCCGGTGACAACCCGCACCGACACACCCCCGCGAGGAGGAACACGTGACCCGCACCCTCCCGACGCGACGGCACCGGCCGACCACGCCCCGGTCCGCGGCCTGTGCTCGACCCAGGCCAGCACGCCCAGCTGCTCGCCGCCCCGCCACCGGCACGCCACCGGCGCCGCCGGTGGTCGTGTACCGCCGGGACGCGCGCGCTCCAGGTATGCACCCGCAGCCGGCCGCGGGTCTGGGAGGCGGCGGCCAGCTCGCGCCGGATGTAAGTGGCGGCCTAGCCGGACCGCTCGTGCCACACCAACTGTGGTGGTGTGTCCGAGGCGGACAGAAACATTGGTGGCGCCTGTAGAACGTCTTTCCCGACCGTTAGGCCCAAGTCGAAGCGACCGAACAGCAAGTTGCGCACTGAACTCGGCGACGTGGCCATCCTGCGCGAGCCTCGCGGCGGCGTCTCCCGAGCGCTGATGCTGGGCGAACTGCGTCGCCGGCACCGCGAACGTTCCACCGTGTCCTGACCCCGCCGTACCTGGCCGCCCTGCGCATCGGCCGGCAGAGGCTCTGACGATGCGGCACTGCGCCCGCGCGTGTGGCTGAGGCTTGCGTGCTGTTCGACGCCCACCTTGTCCACCTGGGACTGGCAACCGCCAGACCCGCCTGCCCATCCGTTGACCCTTTCCGGGAACCGCACCGGCCGCGTGCCGCGATCCCGGGCGAGGACCCGGGTGGGCACGTAGCCCGGTGCGGTGACCCGGTGAACTCCCGAGGGAGGACCACCGTGCCAGACACACCATTGACGTTCGACCCCGCCGGGCCGTCCCCGCAGATCGAGTCCCTGCTGAGCGCCGTCGCCGCGACGCCGGCGGCCTCGGTGGGAATGCGGGCGATGATGCAACGGGAGACCGAGCTGGCCGGCCCGTTGGCCGCGAGGCTCACCGGCATCGCCCTGGACCCCAACGGCCGCGAGTTCGCCGACCAGGTTCTGGACACCTACTGGTCGGACGAGCGGCGTGGCCAAGACGCGCTGCGCTCGGCCAGCGCCGACGGCGAGGTCATCATCGGCAGCGGAGTACACGCAGCCGTCTACGCGGCGGTGCGTGTCCTCAGCGGATACCCCAAGCCGCTGGTGCTGGAACGCAACGAGCGGGTCGGCGGCACCTTCGCGATGACCGAGCGGCCCACCTTCTACCTCAACTCCCGCAACCGTGCAGGAAACCCAGGACTGGCAGGCGACCAGGGGGCAAGCCTGAACTACCTGCCCGGCGCACCGATCCAGGCCGCGGACGTGTCCATGGCCGAGTACCAGACCAACACCGACCTGGCCTTCGTCATCCGGCTGGCGCTGGCCCAGTTCGCCGATGTGGTGACCAACGCGAAGGTCCTGTCCGTCGCTCGGGACGAAACCGGGGTGGAGATCGACATCGAGGATCGTGGCCCGCTGTACGCCGGCCGGGTCATCGACGCGCGGGGACTGGGCGACCCGGTGGACCAGGACGTGGCCAACGGCACGACGATCCTTACCTTCGGCCAGTTCATGCGCCGGATGGGCGGCATCTGGCCGCTGCGCGGCCTGCGCCGGGTCGCGGTGATCGGTGGTGGCGACTCCGCCAAATGCGCCGTCGAGTCACTGCTGGGCATCGCGCCGCAACCGTTCATGGCTGCCGCCGCGCTGGACCGGCTGGAGCGCATTGGTCTCTACCCGCTCAACTGTTGTTGATCCGCGATCGACTCCTACGGTCGGCCGGTGCGATACGCGTATCTACCTGGGCGATGGGTCGTGTTCTGGTACCCCACCGGAGGAACTCCGCTCCCGTATGACGATCTGGTGGAAGTCCACCGTGGCCTGTTGGACCGGGCTCGGGAGGAGGACCGGGGAGCGGGTCGGCCGTTCTTGCTCGGGCCGGACGGTCGGCCTGACGTGCGGGTCAACGCGTTCTTCCTCTCGCGTTGGATGCGGGCTCGGTCACCGCTGACGTGGAAGAAGTACGCGTACGCGTTGGGGCTGTGGCTGAACTTCCTGCTCGCGATGGGCCGTAGTTGGGACACCGCGACGGAAGGCGACGCGGAGTACTTCAAGGAGTGGCGGCTCACCGACCGCTCCAACCCGCGACCAGTGGAGACGTCGACGTTCGCCGGCGACCTGGCAGCGCTGCGCAGCTTCTACCGGTGGGCGGCCCTGACCTACGGGATTGCCGACCCGGTCGCGGGAACCGATAACCTGGACTTGCGTCCACACGGCGTGCGCGATCGGGACATCAAGTGGTTCGACCCGGCGGGTTACCGCCGGTGGCGTGACCTCGGGCTGCGCGGCCACGGCATCGACGGCCGCCCGGATCCGCAGTGGCGTGGCCGAAACGACCAGCGGGACGTGGCGTTCGCCGACGGCCTCTACGGCTCCGGCCTACGGCTGGCGGAGTGGGCCAGCGTCCTGCTGATCGAGCTGCCGGAGGACGACCCGGCCCGCGGCTACACGACCCTGCACCTGGCCAATGCGTGCGCCAAGGGCGGCTACGGCCACCGGTACTGGCTACCGCGGACCGCGCTGCTCGGCGTCCTGGACTACGTGGAGGGCGCCCGGGCCAGGGCGGTGCGCCGGGCCCAGCAGGCGGGCAGCTACCAGCGGGTGCGAGCCCAGCGGCTGCTGCTTGCCCAGCACGGCGGCCGGCTGAGCATCCAGGAGCCCGACGGCCGGCAGAACTCGCCGGCGGTGAACGCGATCGGCCCGCGGACGCGCGCTCGGTTGTTCCGGCCGGCCTCGGCCGGGTTGGAGCCGTTGGCGTTGTGGTTGAACGAGGACGGGATGCCGCGGGCGGCGCACGGTTGGGAGCACACGTTCGCCGCCGCGAACGCACGGATCGCCGGGATGGGCCTGCCCGGTTTCGCCTGCACGCCGCACATGTTGAGACACAGCTGCGCGCTGCGTTGGTACGCGGTAGGACGGCTGATCTACGAGCGGCGGTTCGCGCACCTGGACGAGGAGGAGCAGCGGGACTTCCGCGTCCAGTTCGGCAGCACCTGGGATCTGGTCGCCACGATGCTGGGTCACCGCAGTCCCGAGACGACCCGGCAGCACTACCTGGAGCCGTTCCGGACGCTGGAGCTGGAACTGCTGCTGCACCACGCGCAGGAGGCCGCCGTCGACGGGTTCCTGACGGGCTACCTCGCCGACCATCCGCTGGTGCGCACCGATCCAGTGCCGGGGCTGCGGTGAGCGCCGGCGACGGTTCGCGGCTGGCGGCTGTACCCGCCGCCGGCTACCGCCCCACGCCGCGCCTGGCCGCCGACGCGGCACCGCAGGTCACCTTCACACCCGAGACGCCCGGCCCGTCACAGGTCTTCGACTTCTCCACCTGGCCGGTCACCGCGGAGCTGCAACTGGCCCTGGCGCAGGCATTCGCGTTCCGGACCCGCCCCGGCGGGCCGATCCGGGCCAGGGCCGCGGCGGGGCGCGCGTTTCGGCTGCTGCGCGCCTTCGCGAAACACCTGGCCGCGTCCGGTCATCCCCCGCAGAAGCCGGACGAGCTTGTTCCCGCCCACGTCAAGAGCTGGGCGATGGCCCGCAGTGACCACAGGAGCCTGTCCGTCGAGCTGGCTGCCCTCAAGAGCTCCCTGCGGCGCATCCCCGGGATCACGCCGCAGTTCGCGGCCTGCCTCGCGGAGCGCAACCCGCCGCCGCCTAGGTCGACGCTGAGCAGCTACAGCCGCGACGAGTTCGCGCGCATCCTCGCCGCGGCCCGAAGAGACGTCCGCCAGGCCGCCCAGCGGATCCGCGCCGGTCGCGCGCTGCTCGGTCGCTGGCGCGCGGGCGACCTCGACGGTGAGCCCCCCGACGTCGGGCGCCGGGGACTGCTGTTGGATCTCATCGACCGCGATGCCGACGTTCCCCGCTACGACGACGCCCACCGGCTGCCCGTGTTGTGGGTCCGGGCTCTCGGCCCGCTCGATGAGCACTTCGCCATGTTGCACCCCACGGTCGACGACATCGCCGCCTTCGTGGTCCTGCTGGTCGGGTTGACCGGGCAGAACCGGACCACGATCCTCAACGCACCCGCCGTCCACCACCGGGCCGACGGATACGCCGGCGGCCCGGCCACCGCTGTCATCGAGCTGGACAAGCCCCGCCGCGGCCGGCACCGGCACATGGACTTCGCGCTGGTCGACCTGCCCGACTGGGTGCCGGCTCCCGCCGATCCCGGCGAGCAGACCCGCGAGGATCTGCGCACCCCGTTCGGGGTCTACATGCTGCTGCACGACCTGGCCGGCCCGGCTCGTCAACGCTTGGGCTCGGACAAGCTGATCGCCTGGTGGGCCGGCAGGGGAGGCCGCGTCGGCCGCGGCTTCCGCACCGGGCTGACCGCAGTACAGGTCGCCAACTGGGCCGGCCGGCAGGGTGTGCTGGCCGACCCACCGGCCGATGGCAGCCCGGCGGCGCCGCTCGGGGTCACGTTGCAGCGCCTGCGGCTGACATACATCGAGCTGCACCAGCGACCGGTCGCGCACACCGAGCCGACCCTGGCCAACGAGTACCTGGCCCGCAACCGCGGCAACCTCGGCGAGTACCAACGCGTCGTCGCGGCAGCGCTGGCGCAGGAGGTCGCCAAGGCCAAGACCCGCGACAGGATCAGCGCGTTGTCCGCAGCGGACATTGCCGAGGCCCGCGAGCACCCCGCCCGCGTCGCCGCCCGCCACGGCATGGACACGGCGACCCTCCAACGGCTGCTGGCCGGCAAGTTGGACACCGTGCTGGGCGGGTGCATCGACAACACCGGCGGCCCACACGACCCGGGCCAGCCCTGCCGGGCCTCGTTCATGCTGTGCCTGAGCTGCCCCTGCGCCCGCGCGACGCCGCAGCACCTGCCCACACAGGTTCTCGTCCACGACGAGCTCGCCGCTCGCCGCGCGGCGATGACGCCGCTGCGCTGGACGCGGCGGTTCGCCGGCCCGCACGCCCAACTCGCCGACCTGCTCGACCGGGCGGGACCAGTTGCGGTCGCCGACGCGCGTGCGGCGATCACCGATTCCGACCGCGCCCTCGTGGCACGTTTCCTGCGCCGAGAACTGGACCTGCGATGACGACCGTCAAGCTTGCTGCGGCCGGGCACCGCGCCTTCCCGGCCGCGGACACGTCGGTACTGGCCGACCGGCAACTCAACCCGAATAGCCTGCAACCGCCGTCCGTCTTCGCCGACGACTGGTGGGACCTCAGCCCCGGGCTGTTCGAGGCGCACATCCCCAACTCGAAGATAAACTTCACCGCGGTTCCTGCCAGGTTCCGGGAAGACGCCAAGCACTACATCTGGCAGCTCATCAACCGCGACGACCCGAACCAGCGCACCACCCGCGGCCGGCGGCTGGCCCTGCGCAGCATCGCCCTGGCCCTGCCCCGCCTGGCTGCGTTCCTGCATTGGCTCGACGCCCACGACATCGCCCGCGTCGCGGACGTCACCGCCGGCGACCTCGACGACTACGCCGCCGACGTTGCCGCGCTGGAAGCCACCGTGAGCTACCGCGCGTGCCTGCTCGTCGAGGTACGCCGGCTCTGGTCATACCGGTCGCTGCTGCCCGACGACCTGCAGCTGCCGGAGGCGCCGCCCTGGGGCGACGACCGCCCATCGGACCTGATCGGCGCCGCCAAACTCCCCCGGGAGAACCTCACGCCCCGCATCGCGCCGGACACCATGCAGACGCTGCTGATGTGGTGCCTGCGCCTCGTCGAGGACTTCGCCGACGACATCATCACCGCCTACCACGAGTACCTGCACCTGTGGAGCCGCTCACCGTCCGCCCACAACAGCGCCCGTGGCTACACCAAAGAGCACACCAGCACCCGCCAGGCCGAACCCGCGCTGCGGAGCTGGCTGGGCCGACTCGGCGAGGCCGGCGAAGGGCTGCCCAGCAAGCCAGGGCCAGACGGCCAGCAACACGTCGACTGGCCGCACCTGTGCCGGCTATTCAACCTCGACGATTACGCCTTCCGGCCGGAGCGACCATTGTGGAGGATCGTCGACGGCGCTCGCCTGCCCCTTACCGGGCCGGCGCTGCTGGACAACCCGATCACCGGACGACTGCACGACCGGCCCTGGCGCACCACCCGGATCCGCTACGAGGAGGCCACCGAACTGGCCCGCGTGCTCAGCACCGCCGCGACAGTCGTTATCGCCTACCTGACCGGGATGCGCACCGGCGAGGTGCTCAACCTCGAACGCGGCTGCGCCGCCCATGACCCCACCACCGGACTGTGGTTCGTCACCGGCAGGAACTGGAAGAGCGCCCGCGACCACAACGGCAACAAACTTCCCGAGGGCGAACAACGACCCGACCCCTGGACCACGATCCAGCCAGTCGCCGACGCCGTCACCGTGCTGGAACGGCTCCACCCGCACAAGCTGCTGTTCACCGCCGAGCTGCACCCCACCCGCGTTGGCCACGCCCAGGCCCGGCCCGAGCAACATCACAGGCTGCGCTTCGGCCAAGGTCGCACCGCCCGCGACCTGCCCCGCGACATCAAGAACCTGATCGAGTGGGTCAACACCTACTGCGACCGACGGGGCCTGCCGGACCAGCGGATCCCCTCAGACCCGTACGGCCCGATCACCGCGTCCCGGTTCCGGCGCACGCTGGCCTGGCACATCGTCCGCCGGCCCCGCGGCCTCATCGCCGGCGCGATCCAGTACGGCCACCTGCACGTCCAGATCACCCTCGGCTACGCCGGCACCTACGACTCCGGCTTCCCCGACGAGCACGCCTACGAGGACTGGCTCTTCCGTCTCGACACCCTCGCCGAGAACCACCACCAGCTCACCCAGGGCGAACACGTCAGCGGCCCAGCCGCAGACAACTACCGGCACCGCGTCAACGCCGCCCAGCAGACGTTCGCCGGCCGCGTGCTGACCAGCGCCACACACGTCCGCGACCTGGTCACCAACCCGCTCCTGCAGATCTTCCCCGGCCGCGGCATGACCTGCGTGTTCGACCCGGCCAAGGCACTGTGCCAGCTCCGCCCCGCCGAGGACGACGCCCGCCGCACCCCAGACCAGGACGACTGCCGACCCACCTGCCAGAACATCGCCTACACCGACCGGAACATCGCCGACGTCCGACGCAACGCCGCCGCGCTGCAAGACCTCGTCAACGACCACCTCGCGCCGTCCCTGCGCCACCACCGCGAACAAGCCGAACTCGACCGGCTGCGCGCCATCATCCGCCGCCACGACCACGGGAAATGAGCATGTCGACCGCCACCACCTCCTGGCCGACCTCCGAGACCGACCCGCAGCGCAAGGCGATCCTCGCCGCAGCCGACCGCCTCCTCGCTGGGACGCCCCGCTTCTCCAGCGGCAACCTCTCCGTCGTCCAACTCGCCATCGAAGCCCAGGTGAAGTACTGGGTGATCGCCCAACGCCACACCGACCTACGGGATCACTTCCAAGCCCTCGTCCGAGCAACCGGACGCACTTGCGGCACGGCACACCAGGCGAGCACGGAACGCGACCAGCTCCGCGAGGAACACGACCGACTCCGCCAGCACTGCGCCGGGCTAGAAGCGCTCGTCCAGACCTACGCCGTCGTCATCAACGAACTCGCCATCGACAACCAAGCCCTCCGAAACCAGCTCCGAGCCCCCTCCGCAACCGTGACCCCGCTCCAGCGACGGCGAGAAGCCAACCCCAGATGACCCACCCCGCCCAGCGATCGGAGCGCCGGCACAACAGGACCCGCCGTCTGAACGGGCGTCTGACGCCGAAGCCCGGGCGGAGAGCCTCTCGCTCCCGCTGACATCGGTACGGTCGAACTTCCGACACGCCCAGATACCGAAGGGGCGAACTTGCTGACTTTAGTAGCGCCGAACACCCTGCTATTTGTCGGTTCGCTGCGAGTCAGTCGTGTTCCACACCTTGTCGGGATGCTGACGTTCCCACTCGTCGACGTCGATCCAGGTCTCGCGCATGGCATAGTGATCGAGACTGCGGTCTCGAAAGATGGAATGCATGGAGTGCAGCGTCTGACTCGTCGTGTAGCCCGGTAACTGTGGATCCGGGACGATGGCGAGAATACGGCACAACCGGACGTGCCCGGACTCGTCGATGGGCAGTGTTTTGGTTCGCAGTTTATAGAACCCATACAGCAAGGCGAGGATCGGCTCGGTCGCGTCAGGGCCGAACGTTTCCCTGATGCCAGCCACGAACTCGGCAGTGGACAGCCCGCGCCGATCACGCACACGAACCTTTTCCAGTACGTTTACGGCTGGGATCACCTTCTCGAAGAACAGAAGTTGTCCCGCGATCGTGTCTGCCAACCTGGCCAACGTCGTGCGGCGGTGTCGGATCTGATCGATCAGGCTCAGTCCAGTTTGCCGTGGAATCGCGACTCGCGACCGTGTCCATTGTCGGACTCGACGACGGGTCCGCTCGGGGATCTGAACCTGCGCTAGCCGGGTGAAGTGCCTGAAGGAGTGGGCGTTGAGGGCGGCGTCGGCTGCTTCCATAGAGTCGATGTATCGACACCCCTGCTCGACCCATACTGGCGTCGGGCCGAGGATGGTGAATACCTGCGGCAATGTTGATATCGTCTGACTCAGGGGGAGCGGGTTCGTTGGGCGTGGATCACCGCTACCGACCGCTAGGGGAATTGTGGCTGGGGCGAGTTCGGGAAAGTAGGCGTCGAGGCTCTGTTGGTAGGTGAGCTGATGCTGAGACGCCACGAGGCCGTTGAACTGACGGGCGAGTCGCCGACGTCGACGGGGCGCCCAGGGATGGAACTGTGGACCGGACCACCAGTGTGCGTCTTCCAATAGCGCCTGCGTGGTCATCAGCAGTTCGGCCGCCGCCGCGATCTCGGCGATGTTGGTACCGATGCGTGCCGCGCGAGCCACCAGCACAGCAAGAGCCGCCTCGTCACAGGCCTCTTCCATCGCGCTGTCAGCGGCGTCACCGGCCGTCGATACCTGCTGACGATGCCACCGTGCCGTGTGGGCGAGCTCATGCAAGACCACGAACAGTTGCCCGATTTGGACCAGCCGATCCGCATTATGCGCTAGGGGTGCCTGGAGGGTGACATCGGCGTATTGCCGCCAACCGTTTCCGACTCGGATTCCGCTTGCCATTGCGAAGACATAGCGCATGACCTGTGCCCGGTACGCGTCGTGGTCGGTTCCTGCGTTCACATACACGACGCACCGCGTCGTAAAGGTCATCGCCGCGCGCAGAGCTCGGGAACATGCAAGAAAATAGCAACCCTGACGAATACGCATGGCACTGGCGTGCCAGTTCGCGTCATCAACCTCTGCGATCGACACGTGCGCGGCACTGTCGGCCAACTCCTTCAACTCGTGACCGAGGGGCATCTCACCGCAGAGCACGACAGCGATCTGAAGCACTGCCTGCCAGGACGAGGCGTCAAGGCTTGTCAGGCCGGGACCCGTTGTCGCGCTGTCGAAGAATCGGAGTTCCAAGGATGGCCAGCTTGGCGCCTCTTGTGCGAAGACCCTACCTTCAGCGCATCCGCCAACGATCATGTTGGTTGGCAATATCGCGCTAAGCCAATCTTCAGGACGATCGCTGCTACGGTCAAACAAGCTGGTCGCCCGACTAGCGCGGACAATCCGTCTGCGATCGCGGCGGCGTCGACGGTGGCCTCGCTGAACTGCTCATGCATCGGACAGACTCGCCGTTTGATCTCGTCGCGGTTAGCGGACATCCACGTCATGGCGCGAGCCTTGAGCAGGCGAATGTCATCGCCCCCGAATCCGTCGATGTCAAGTTCCGAGCCGAGCCGCGCGTACAGGTCGTCGAGGGTCACTTCGTTGATGTCCATGCGTCGCCTTTCGTTCGACTCCCAAGCATCCGCGCTTAGGTTGCCACATAGTTGCGGTCAACAAGGGTTCCTGCAGGCAGGGCGGGGTCTGCGGCCCGCAGACGGAGAAGTACACGATTCCGGACTCCGATGTCGTGGCTGCCCGCGAGCACCACAACCTGCCCGCGTTCCGCGTCGGTCCACACGCCCGACTGCCCTTCGCCCCACAGGAGTACGAGGACGGCGTCGCCGACATCCCGGGCAACGCCGTGTCGATGTTCCGCACCGGCAGCAAGACAGCCGCGTTGGCGGCAACACTTCCAGCGCGGTGACGCAGAGTTGTCCACCGAAGGGGCGCTGTTCGAGCCAGAGCCGGTCACGTCGAACATCGGTCGACGCCGAAACCCCGCACCGCGGCCGGTAGCCGCGTGAAGGCTTGGATGCACGCACCGGAGGGCGCCGCGCAAGGCCCGGCGTGCCCATGACCGATGCACCAGCCGCCGGCGCCGCAGAAGCGGAAGCAGGTGCCCATCGGATGCGCTCGCCGTGGCTTCCCGCACCAGCGGTGGGACGGATTCGCGCCTCCTATTGAGAGCGACCGGACGCGCCGCCGGCAGCGCGAGCGCAGCCCGGACCGCAGTTCCTGAAGTCCCGAAATTCTGTGGCGCTGCACGCCGCACGGCTCTGGCTGTCCTGCGGCTCGCGCCGCAGCCGGGCCATGTACGGCGTACAGCGTCCCTACCCGCAGCATGTGGAGGAGCCATGCATCGCAACCACGCTTCATGGCGGGAGCACCTGGACACGCTCACCGCGTGGGACAGTCCAGTGCCGCCAGCCAGACATCACCGCCGACGGACCACCAGCGCCTGCGCCGCTAGCCGCCTCGAAGCATGCGATGGAGAACGTGGGTGGGAGCGGCCAGATAGTTGCCAATTACTAGACAAATACTTGCCAGCACTATAGCCTCTACCTTCATGGACGGCCGCAACGCGCGCCAGCTTGAGCGCAGCCAACTGGCGGACGAACTACGAGCGTTACGGAAGGGGCGCGGTCTTCTAGACGCTGAGCTGCGAGGACGTGTCGGCCCCCAGCTGATCGCTCTCTGCGGCATCAGCGATCCAAGTGACACCGCGCTGGTCCGCAAACGGCTTAGCGAGACGCTACAGAACCTCACCGCAGAGCTTCCGCCGGACCTGCGGCTCGCAGCTGTCGCCGCGTTTGGGCTCGGAGAAGAGGCACAGCATCGGTTCTACGCCGAGCGGATTGAGTGGTTGGCCGCGCAGTTGAACGTCGGGGGACGGACCGCTCAGAGAAGAGTCGGTCACGCTTTGGAGCTACTTGTCGAGTCTGCGGTCAGGACGGGCCGCACGACTGCCGTTGGCTCGGCTGAGTTTCCGGGCGAGGACTGGTACATCGACTTCTTCCGCGGGGTCCTCAGACTCGACGTGCCGACCCCCGAGCTACACGAGGAACGGACTGTCGTCGCCGTCCAAGACGGCGTCGGCGAGATCGAGATCGCGTTGACCATCCCGCCGCCCGCAGAGCGCGCGAGGCCACCCGAAGTTGAAGCCTCCATCATCTACGGAGGACTAATCAAGCGCGCAGACGCTCCTGCTGCGGGGCATCATCGGTTCGTCGTGGAGCTACCGCGTCCACTTTCCGCCGGGGAGTCGCACCATTTCATGTTGCAGTTTCGGCTGCCAGACAGACCGGCCGACGCACCACACTACGCGGTCCTGCCGCTTCGTTCGTTTCGGAAGGCGGAGCTGATTACGCGGTTCGGCTCCTCGTATGTGCCTCAGGTCGTATGGCGGCTGGACCATGTTCCGCCGCTCATGATCGAGGCCCAAGAACCCGTCGGCCCTGAGTTGATGCCGGATCGACTTGGCGAGGTCCGCCTGCAGTACAGCGCCCTCAGGCCAGGGCACGGATATGGCATCGCGTGGGTATGGCCGGATACCGACAGCAGCGGACCAGCTCGTACATCGATCAGCTCGTCGAGTTGATAGGGGCACAGGCCGGTGGACTGGATCAACTGGCTCTACGCCGCTGTTGCGGCGGCCGGCGCTAGCGGCGGCGGTGTATGGATGGTGCGACGCAGACGGCGCACCAGCGCCGCAGTCCGATCGGCAGGCGCAGCGGTCCCGGTCCCCAGGCTCGCGATTGCCATCGCTGTCCTGCGACCACTGCTGCCGTGGATACCTCGTGATGATCGAGTACAAGGCCAGTGGTACGCGCTCAAACTCGTGGCGATCCTCCGCGCGCCGCCAAATTCGATCTCATCCGTTCTGGTAGCCGAACTGCCACCGCCGCCACCAGGCACAACGCTGCCGACAGCAAGCCCTCAACGCGGCGAGCATTCTGACGGGTCTCTGGAAGGGGCATCCGAGAGACGCGACGAATCGTAACCCCTGACGGTTCGCCAAGCCGCCACCAACGGAGTGAAGGAACCACTCTCCGTCGTCAACAGCCGTGTAGGCGAGAGAAGCATTGACTGGTATTCCGACGCGCTGCCGACGACCTGCGACGGATGGCAGCAGCAGATCCGTGGCCGGTATCAGGCCATCGGCCGCTACTTGCGGCCGGACCGGTTCGGCGTGCGACGACTGACCGTCGTCGAGCGTCGGGCAACGCCGATCACGCTGCCCAACCTGGCACTCGTCGACGGCCGTACCTACGACCTCGTCGTGGTCTGCACGGGCAACCGCGAAACGGACATCGATGGGCTCAGCATCGGGGCCTTCGACGAGTACCCGATCGGGGACCGAAACGTCGTTGCCAGTCGGCACTTCGACCTGCCGGCGTTCCGGGTCGGTCCACACGCGCAACTGCCATATACGGCGCAGGAACGGGCCGATGGGGTCGCGGACATCGCCGCCAACGCCGTGTCGATCTGGCGGACGGCGAGCAAGACCGCCGCGCTGGCGGCAACGCTCGGCGCGGTGACGCCGGACTAAAGACACCGCCGGATGCGCCACCATACCCAGCGCGGCACCGGCGGCCCGCGGCACGGCGACGATCCGCGCCGCTTGCGGCGGGTCAACGACACCGCCGCACCGAACCCACGCGTGCGCAACGATGCCAGCCGCGCCACGCCTGGCGGCGCGAGACACGCCTGCACCGTTCGACGCCGGCGCCGGGCGCTTCGACGCCCCACCGGCGTTGACAGGGGACCGGTAGTCCCGCACACCCCACTGCCGTCAGCCGGCACAGCGCCGCGCGGCTGGCAGTGGCGTAGGCGCCGCTGCTGACCCTGCTGCCCATCCACCGACCCGCACGCACGCACCCTCGGCGCCCCTGGATCTCCACGGCGTCGAACGTGGCCGACCCCGCTGCCCGCCGACCAGGCCACCAACGTTCCCGCGCCGGCGGCCTGGCCGGCGGACGGCAGCCCGGTGCGCGGCAGCGGCGCCGCACCTCATACATGAGGAGGACCCTTCATGCCCCACCCGTTCGAAAATGTCGCCGACCGTCACCCGGCCGCCGCCCGGACGATTCTGACCGTGGCCCACCTCGGGGTGCTGACGGTGCCGGCCGCAACCATCCTGGCGGGCATCACCGGCCACACCGGCCTGACCATCGTCGCTGTGTTCGCCGGCATCGGCTGGTACGCCACCGGCTACGCCGCGGCCGCACTGCGCTACCGCCAGCGCAGCCGGCGCGAGGTGGCCCGGGCCCGCCAAGACCCGCTGACCGGGCTGCCGAACCGCGCCGTGGCCGACGCCGTGCTGGCCGACGCGACCAGCACCGGGCAGCCGGTGACGGTCGCGCTGATCGACATCGACGGCCTCCATGTGATCAACAGTAACGTGGGGCACGCCGGTGGCGACCAGTACCTCCTGGCCGTGGCCCGGCGCCTGGCCCGCGCCGTCCCCCGCGACGGTGTGTTGGTGCGCCAAGGCGGCGACGAGTTCACCCTGCTCGCCCCCGGTGTCGACCCGCAGCAGCTGGCCGCCGACATCGGCGCCGCACTGGCCGGCCCGGCGGTCATCGCCGGCTACCGGCTGCAGCCGCGCGCCAGCGTCGGCATCGCCGCCACCGACCCGTCCGGTGTGGCCGGGGCAAACCACGCCCGCGCCCGCGCCGACGCGGCCATGTACACCGCGAAGCTGCAAGGCGGCAACCGGATCCTGGTGTTCGACCCCGGCCGGGACCCCGAACCGTTGCCGGACGGCACCCGCCCGCTGCTGCGCCGCCGCGACATCAACCCCTTGGCCGAAACCGCAATCGGGTGGCTGCCCGCGCCCGGTGACGAGCTGGTCCCGGTGCTGCTGTCACCCGACGAGCTGCACCTGGTGGCGCAGGCGCTTTCCACCGCACGGGATCGGTGGGCGCAGGCCGCCGGCCAGGCCGCCGCTGGCGCCGCCCGGCCGCAGTCACCCACCAGCGACGAACCGGGCCAGATGAACATCGAACCCACCCCGGCCGGCTACGCCGGCATCGCGGGCCTGCCCCGGCAGCAGCAGGCCCGCTGCACGCGGCTGATCAGCCGCGTGCAGCCGATCATCGAGGCTGCGGACGCCATCGGCGAGGCCGGCCACGGCCCGGCTACCGCCGCGGCGGTGTCGTGCGTGGTGCTCGTCGGCATCAGCGCCGCGTTCAGCCCGGCCGACCTCGAAGCCCTCGTCATCACCGCCGCCGAGGCGGTCTGTGGCCAGCTCGACGACCTGAGCAGCCGCCAGCGCGAGCTCGCCGCTCGCGCCTACACCCTGCTCCAGCACGCCATCGACGACTAACCAACCCCATCGAATACAGAGGAGACGCCCATGCGCTTGGTCGTACCACCCACCCACGTGGGCGACGACCAGTGGCCGGTGCTGTCGTACGTGCGGGTCAACACCGCCGACGACCCGGCCGAGTTCGTCGTCCTCGTCGACTGCGGCGAGGACACACCACGCAACCCGTACGCCACGCTGCAGGTCTTCATCTGGCCGACGCGGCGCACGGTCGCCGACGGCCAGTACAACCTGACCTTCGACCAGGCCCGGCACAGCCTCGCCGAGCGGGCCGGGCTGCTGCCCACCCCGACCAGCAACCTCGACGTGGCCGGGACCCGGCTGGACCTGCACGACGCGCAGCCCGAGTTCGCCGTGCACCGCCAGCCCGACGGTGACGTGCAGCTGCAGGTCCGCGCCGACGGTGTGGACGTGCGCATCACCATCGGCAGCCGGTACGACGACGTATCGCTGCTCGCGGCCAGCCTGCACCACCTGGCCGACGACGTTGACGAGGACATCCTCGACGGCTGGCAGGACACCCCGGACGAGTTCGACGCCTACATCAGCTTCGACCGGGGCCGCTACCACGTGAGCCTGCAGGGCAGCCGGGTCGGCGACTACCCCAGCCGGGAGGTGGCCGAGATCGAACTGGCCCGCGCCATGGTCGACGCTGCGGTGTTCCCCAACGCCTGGTGCATCATCGACCACGGCAACTACGTCGCCATCGACGAGGACATTCGCCGCTGGCACGACGACGGCGGCGACCGGATGGCACCGCTGCCGGGCGTGCAGTACCAGCCGGGCGACCGGGTCCGTTACGCCGACGCCGACTGGCCCTACCGGGTGGTCGGTGACTGGGGCCCGGCCGGCGTGGAAGTCCACCCCGACGGTGATCCCACCATCCGAACCCAGGCCACCGACCGGGCCGAGCTGCGCCCCGACACCGACTGACCAGATCCCACACACCCACGGCTGGCACCCGCCGGTCCACCACGAGTGCATCCGCTGCCGGTGGCCGAGCGGCCGTGCCCCTGCCACCCGCCTTCCGCGGGTTCACCCGCGGCTGCTCGGCGACGCGTTCCGGCCGGGGATGGGAAAGGCACAGACACCGCAAGGCAACCACCATGGCCCCGACCGGTGCGGCCCGGACGACCGAGGGCGTACCACAGCCGGCTCCGCGTCCTGGACCGGCCTATACCGCCCGCCGGACGGCATCCCCACGGGAACGCCCCCACCGTGGCCACCCCGCTCGGCCGCCTCGATAGCCACCAGCCACCGAGCACGACACACCGCAGACCCGGTGCAGCATACGGCTGCCCGGTGCCTGTGCGACGTCACACCACACCGCGGCGAACCGCGGAGTAGGCGACGCCTGAGCCAGGCCACCCCGCCCAAGATCAGGTCGTCGATCCGCGAGAGAAAGAGAGATCGACCGATGCAACGCGACCGTAGACGCAAGCCAGCCAACGACACGGAGCGCCAGAGCCTCACGCTGTGGCGCGACGCCCGACCGATCCGGGCGATGACGCTGCTGTACGGGTCCGGCTACGACCGGGACGCCCGCCACGAGTTCCTGACCGCGGTAGCCGGCGTCAGCCCGAGCGACGCGACCGACTTCGCGACCGACCGGCACGTCACACACCTGTGGCCCGACATCGATCAAAAGTGCGATCCACAGTGGACGACCAAAGTGTGTGGAGAGGGGTGCGGCATGGCCACCTGGCGACACAAGACCCATCCAGCGATAACCAACCCGGACAGCGACCCGTGGGGCGGCCTCGTCGCCACGTTCGACGACGGATCGGCGATCACCATGGTCTACCGGGGTAGCGTGCACGACCCGGAGGTCGACAGCGCGCCGCGTCGGCGGTACGCCTACACGATCAACCAGCGCGAGATCCCGCGCACCGTCGAGGCCAATGAGATCCGGTCCGGCTGCGGCGATCCGATCAGCTACACGCGCGCTCTGTCGTCGCTGTGCTCGTTTCTGGGCGCGGACGCGGAGCACTACGCCGGCCACCACAACGCCGGTTGCTGCGGTAGGTCGCTGGCCTATCTGGAGTGGGCGGATAGCCACGAGGACGAGATCTGGTCGCTCCAGGACGAGCTTGACCTGATCAACAGCGCAGACAGCCACCAACCACCAATTTAGGAAGGACATTCGATGTCTCGCGAAACGCTCGACTGGCTCAACACGAACGTGCTGGTCGGCTTCACCGCCAAGCGCGGTCACGCCTGGCACTACCGGGCAGGCTCGGACAACCACTACGACGGGCCGATCCCGGTCGCGGACGCCCAGCGCAGGCTGTTCGGCTGGGAACCGGTCTCCCACATGCTGACCTGCCCGTGCGGGTGCGGCGACGTGTTCCAGGCCGTGTCCCGTAGCGATAACCGGCACCGGATGGGCATCTTCCGCCAGGGATACCAGCCGCACAGCTACCGCACGTGGCTGCTGTCCGCGGTGTCCAGCTTGCTCGGCGACACGATGGCCATCGGCTCGGCCGGACTGCTGCGGCAAGGTGCCGTGGCGTGGGTGTCGGTCGAGGTGCCGGACAACATCCGCACCCCGGAGGGAGTCGAGTTCCGCCCCCACCTGCTGGCCACGACGAGCTTCGACGGCTCGATCGCCACCACCTACAAGCGGGTCGTGACCACGGTGGTGTGCGACAACACCCGCGACGCGGCGCTGTCGGAGAAGGCACCGGCGTACCGGGTCAAGCACACCCGCAACTCCGGTATCAAGCTGGCCGATGCCCGCGCGGCGCTGGCGATGGTGCACACCACCGCGGACGCGTTCGCGGCCGAGGTCGCCGAGCTGTGCCGCACGCAGGTCACTCCGGCGCAATGGGCCCATTTCCTGGACGCCTACGTGCCGATGCCCGAGGACAAAGGCCGTTCCCGCGCCACGGCCCAGGCCAAGCGGGACACGCTGAGCCGGCTGTACCACGTCGATGCCCGGTGCGCGCCGTGGCAAGGCACCGCGTACGGCGTCGTGCAGACCGTGGACACCTGGGCCCAGCACGAACAGATCGTGCGGGGCGCGGTCCGCGCCGAACGCAACATGCTCAACGTGATCACCGGGCGGGCGGTCGCCACCGACCGGCAAGCCCTGAGCACCCTACAGACGGTGCTCGCCTGAGCGACGACAGGACCGGGGCTGGGAATGCGGATATCACTCCCAACCCCGGTCGTCGCCAGCCTACCGATCAGAGGAAACGAGAAGAGGGGAGCACCACCATGGGAGCGCCGATACTGGGCGACGCAGAGTACATCCTCGCGCTCGCAGCGGCCGGGCACGTCTACATCTACTCTGGCACGGACCGTGACGCGGTCAAGGCCGGCGCGAACGAAGCGAAGAACGCGTTCGACGCCGCGACCGTCGACGACGCGGCCACGCACTGGATCCAGCCCGAACATTGGGATGAGGCGCTACGGCGGCTGCAGGCAGAGTTCGGCCCGGCGCGCGTACACGTCATGGACCCGATGTGGATCCACGTCGTGCCGCCATCGGGACGCACGGCGTTTCACCTCAGGCTGCCGACCGGTGAGCACGTCGCCACCGTCTACCACCGCGGCCGAGCAGTGGCACGCGTTCTGGCCTGTCTGCGGTCACCCCGCCAACGGCGGATGGGGCAGCGACCTGCACCGGCTGTTCCGGTATGTCGAAGGCTTCCTCGACGGCCCGACCGACTGTGCGACCCGCTGCCTGACCTTCGACGACGAAAGGTGACCAAGAGTGGTACCCACCACCGATCCGATCGGCGCGCTGTACCGCGTCGTGGACGACAACCGGCTCGGCTGGCTCGACGACCTGATGACCACAGCCGGGCTGATCCGGCGATGCCGGTGCACAGCCACGGCCCGCACCGGCGAGGCATGCCCCGAGTGCGGCGCGGACGAAACCGACACCGGAGGAGGACTGACCACAATGGACAACAGTCAACGCGGGCGTACCCGCATGAGTGTCGTCGTCTACTGCGACGTGGATCTCGCCGCGTTCGCGGACGGTTACGGCGTCGACCAGTCGACGGCGCTGGACATGGCGCAGGCCGACGTGCGCGAGTGGGCCATCGAGGTGACACGGCGCCTGTCCGCCGAACCGACGTGGTCCGGCATCGGAGCGTGGAGCGTGCGACGATGACCGGTCCGGAGCCCAGGGCCTGCCGAACCTGCCGGCGCGTGCTGGCGCGCTGGACCGGACCGGCAGGCGAACGCTACCTCCACAACGAGGAGCTACGTGGGGAGACGGTCGACCATCCGGCCGTCCCCGCCCCGCTGGCCGAGGTTCCCGGCGCCGCGCTGGACTGCGACTTCTGCTCGGCACCCGGCCCCCGCTACCGGTACCCGACCACGACCGTCCTGGTCGAGCCGCGCGTGGTGGTCGAACGCACGGTGGGCCTGGCCGACTACCAGGCACGCCACCGCGCGGCACGCACCCGCTCGACGCGGACCGAGGACGGCATCGTCCAGCACCTGGGCCAGGCATGGTCGGCGTGCCACGACTGCGCCGCGCTGATCGACACCCGGGACCTGTACGGGCTGGTGCGGCGCGTCCTGGACGCCATGCCGGCCAAGGCCCGCCGCGGCAAGCGGCTCATCGAAGCCCGCGGCCGGCTGATCGACCTGTACGAGCGGCTGTTCGCCTCGCTCGGGCAGCGCATGAACATCAACAGTGCAAAGGAGAGTGAGTTGACCTACATCATCGACTGGACCGAGGTGAGCAACCATCGCCGCGAGCTGTCGGCCGAGGAGTTGGCATGCCTGCTCGACATCTCCCCGGATGAACTGTCCGCCATGGACCCGAGCGACATCGAGAGCAGGCTGCCCAACGCGCTCGGCGGACTCGACGACGACGGGTTCCTGGGATTGACCCGCGAAGGCATCCAAGTAGGAAGGGGGTGAGGACGTGGACGCCAAGCTCGTAGCCAGAATCGTCGCCAGTGCGCTAGGCCGCGACGGTCGTTTCACCGTGCCACCCGAGGACGAGTGGGACGTGCGGTTCGCAGACGACATCACGCGTCGCGGTGCCACCTCGGTCGAGTTCACGGTAGAGGACCAGGACGGCGACCACCACGGCATCTTGATCGAGCCCTTGCCGCGACAGGTTGGGGCGGGGAGCGCGCCGTCGGGTACCTTTCCCGCGCCCGGGTCCAGGTGTGCGCCACCGGTCTCTACGGCGGCCGGCACGTTCCCGACCTTGAAAGACCCGCGCAGGGGGTGCTGCGCCGGGCCAGCCTCGCCCTCACCGTGCCGCGCACGGATCTGCTCGCGGCGCTGGCAACCGCGCGGCACTTGACCGCACCCCGCCGAACCCCACGGGTACACCCGCAACCCGCCGCCGGCGCCAGACGTGCTGGCCCTCGACGAGTCCGGCGTATCCCGTGCACCGGACCGTGCATCGCCACTACGGGTACGGCCGGGGCCGGCCCACGCCCTGGTCTTCGATCCCGCGCCCGGCCGGGACGCGATCGCGTTCCTCTACGGCGGCCGGGTCGACGTCGATGCCGGCGCCGACCGGCTGGTTACCCATCTGCAAGGCGATCGTCGCCACGTGACCGTCACGCGGATCGCCTCCTGACCAAGAGTTCCGGTCGCCGCCCGCCGGCGACCGGACGCCCGTTCCCCACCGACCGGGTCGCGTGTCGCACGGCCTTCGACCGGCGACACCCCCCGGTCGCGTGTCAACCCTGCGACAAGGAGCCCATCATGCGCCACGACCTGCCGGCCCACCCGCCCGAGAACGAGGTCAACGGCGGTCAGACGTCCTACCGCGCGGTGAACTTCAGCCCGTTCACCGCACGCGCAATGGCCCGACACGGCTGGGCATGCCGGGTGAACGTCCGTACCCCATCGGACGAAGTCGTCCTCGACGTGCTGGTCGCCGGGTACGACAACGCGACGCATGTCGCACAGGCCAGCCGCGCCGGGCGCAGCCCGCTGCGCCTGGTGGCACCCGGCGTCGACGTCACTGGTGACAACGACGCGTACACCACCGTCGACCTGACGACGGCGCCCGCAGTCACCACCAGTGCCCAACGGGACGCGCGGGTTGCCGACCTGCTCAGGCAGACGCCGCGGTACGACGGGCAACGGTGGCAGCTGTGGACCGGCCAGCGGTGGGAAGATCTCAGGCCGACCTCGGCGCCCGAGTCCGCGGCGGGCGCATGATGAGCCGCCGCCGCCGGTTGGCCCTGACGCGGCCCGAGCCGCTCGGCGTCTCCCGGGCGCAGCTACGGCCGCCACTGCCCGGCGGGCAGCTGCGCGCCATGGTCCTGGCGCACCTGAGCGCCCATCCGCAGCTGGACTTCAGCCCCACCGAGCTGGCCAGGGTACTGGGCCGGCCCACGTCCCGCGGCGCGATCATCAACGCCTGCAAGCATCTGGTCAAGCAAGGGCTGGCGATGCGAACCCAGGACCGGCCGCAACGCTACCGCGCCGCCCCCTAACGGCCGCACAACCAAGCTGAAGGCCCAACGACCAGGCGTCCACATAGGACCACCTCGGGTTGGACGCACCAGCGCCGCATCCATATCCATCGTGCTGCCTGTTCCGCACGCGCTACCGGTGCGGGCCGGGCGTCGGCACATCCACTCCCGCGTGTGCCGGCGCCCTCGGGTGCTGGCACACGCCTGTACCCGAAAGGAGACCTCTGCCGTGTCCACCAATGAGACCGTCTACAACGGACAGACCTGCCGCGGTCTGACCGGCCGGAGGTGCCAGCCGTGACCGCCCCCACCATCGACCCGGCGACCGACCCGGCCGTGGCGCCCCGGCGGGCCATGCACTCCCGGCCGGTCCGGGTGGCCATGGGCATCCTGCTGGCCGTCGTCGGCGTGCTGCTCGCCGTGGTGATCTGCACCCCGATCGCGCTGTCCAGCCAGGATCTCATCGACTGGGCCGCCGCACCGACCGGGCTGGGCCTGCCGCATCCGTGGCCGGTGCTGGTCTTCGTCGCCTTGGATGCCGCGGCCGGGGTATGTGTACTGCTGACCGTGTACTGCGCCTGGCGCGGTGAACCCGCCGGGGTGTTCGGCGTGCTGGTGTGGTGCTTCGCGTTCGGCAGTGCGTTTGCCAACTACCGGCACAGCACCGCACCCGATGCGGCTCCGGACGCGGTCTGGTTCTTTCCCGCCATGAGCGTGGCCGGACCCGCCCTGTTGGAAGCGGTGCTCGGCCGGTTCCGGCGCTGGTTGCAACGCGACACCGGCCGGCGTGGCCGGCAGTTGCCCGCCTTCGGCTGGCGACGCTGGACACCCGGGCTCGGCGCGCTGCGCGACACCTACGGCGCCTACCGCACCGCCCTCCTGCTGGGCATCGACACCGTCGACGCGGCGATCGCCGCCTACCACCAGCTGTGCCCCTCCGGGTCGCTGCGGGTCGCCGCCGCGCTGCGCGCCCGGCACGCCGCTCACACTGTCGCCAGGCTCGCCGACCCGACGTTATCCGCCGTCGCGCAGACCACCGCGCTGCCCGTGGACATCATGCGTCGCATCCCCGTCGACCCCACCGCCTACCAGCGCTGGCTGCAGGTATGGGCCGACCTGCGCGACGGCACCGCGGACCTGGCGGAAGTCGCCAAGCGGCACGGCTTCAGCAAGCGGCAGATCCAGTTCGTCCGCCGGGCCGGCCAGGCCGGGCTGCTCAACTCGACCACCCCGCCCGCCGTGCGGATGGTGGAACTGGCTGCGGCCAGCAACCACCGCCAACCCGGCAACCGCCCGTCAGTGCCGCCGCCGGATAGCCCGCAACACCCCGCGGCGGGGTGATTCCGTTGGCGCGGCACCGCCGCCCGTCAACGCAGTCTGGTGACCTGGCTGCCGGTCGGGTCACCGGACTACACACCCGGCCGACCACGAGTGGCCCACCAGGTCCAGGGCAGCGCACGAGCTGGCCGATTTCGGCGCTCGTGCACAGACTGGAACGATGCGGCCCGGGACACGCCGACGCGGCGGTGCGACACGCGATCGCCGTACCGCGGGCGCGGCCGCTGCCGGTACGGTCACATCGTGGTGAGCACCGTGCTGGCCGCCGCCGGCCTTGCTGTGGTTGCCGGGCCGTGGCTGCGCGGGCTTGTCTTCGCCCACTCCGTCGCCTACGGCACGCCACCGCGCAGCCGCTGCCCCCTCTGCGGGCATCCGGCCGCTGTGGAGGCGCTGCGCGGCCTGGCCGCGGTCGCGCCGCTCGACGGGCGCCGCCCCACCTGCGCCCGGCCGGTCGGCCCACCCGTCGCGGCGGTGGAGGTCATGGCCGGGCTTGTCCTGGTCGTGCTCGCGGTGCCGGCGCCGACGGCGTGGGTGCTGGCCGCCTGGTGCTGGGCCGGACTGCTCGGGGTGGCGCTCGCGCTGGTCGACGCGGCGGTGTACCGGCTGCCGGACATCCCCACCACCTCCGCCGCGCTCGGCGTGGCGATCCTGCCCCTGCCGTCCATGCTGCTCGGCGCCCTCGTCGCGGTCGCCACGGCCGGCTGATTCATGAGCCGCCACCAGCGGCCACGTCCGGCGACCCCTGGCCCAGCGGGGCATCGCGCCCCACCGAACCCGGACGCCGTCATCCGGCGCGCATAGGCGCCCCTTTTTCGTTTTCTGACCTTTACCGCCGTCATCGGCGCGCACAGGCGCGCCTTTTTCGTTTTCTGGAGGTTCACATGCCCATCCACATGGTGGTGCTGCGATGACCGGCAAGGCAATGGGCGCCATCCTCGCCTCCGTTGTCGGCCTTGTGCTCGCCGGCACCGCCGGTGGCGTGCTGCCGTTCGGCGGCGGCGCGGCATCCGGCTGCACGATGCTGCTGCCCAGCGCAACGGTGCCGGTATCTGCCCCGGCCGGCGGCTGGCAGCCGGTCGGCCGGTTCAGCGCCGAGCAGGTTTCCCACGCGGGCACCATCGCCGCGGTCGGCGCACAGATGGGCGTACCGATCCGCGGCTGGGTCATCGCGGTGGCCACCGCCATCCAAGAGTCCGACCTCCGTAACCTCAGTGGTGGGCCAGACGACTCGCTCGGGCTGTTCCAGCAGCGGCCCAGCCAAGGCTTCGGCACACCCCAACAGCTACACGACCCCGTGTACGCGGCCGGGAACTTCTACCAGAAGCTGCTCACCGTACCCCGGTGGCAGCAGATGCCGTTGACCGAAGCCGCGCAGGCGGTCCAGCGCAGCGCCTACCCCGACGCGTACGCCAAGCACGAGCCGGACGCCACCCTCTTGGTGAACTCTGTAGTTTCCAGCGGATCATGGGCAATTCTGGGCGATCTTGAGCAGTGTCTGAGCAATTGTCCAGCGATCATGAGCACTACCACATCCGGGGGTCCGTCGGGGGCGGCAATGGCGTGCGAGTGGGTCGTACCAGTGCGTGCGCCGGTGGTGTCGGGATTCCGAACCACCCAGCGGCCGACCCACAACGGCGTCGACCTGGGCGCGGCGCGTGGTACGCCGATTCAGGCCGCGTCGGCGGGAACGGTTGTAGTGGTGCGGTGCAACGTCGTCCCGGCAAGCCATGGCTGTGACCGGGACGGGTCCCCGTCGACGCCGGGCTGCGACCAGTTAACTGCACCTTCGTACCCGCCCTGCCCATCGGGAGCAGGGCCTTGCTACGGAGGTGGAGTCCATGGTGGACATCCGGACGAAGTTTATGGAGGGCAGGCGGGACCTGCCCCGGCATGGCGAGGTCCGTGCCACGGAGAGCCGGTCGTTGCCGTTCGTGGTGGTCGATGCGGCCGGCCGGGAGGTAGAGCCGGTCAGCCGGTTCCTGCGCGACCTGGTGCTCAGCGACCGCAGCGTGTTGACGTGCCGCTCGTACGCGGTGGACCTGCTGCGCTGGTGGCGGCTGCTCGACGTGCTCGCGGTCGGGTGGGACCGGGCCACCACGGACGAGGTGGCGGTGCTGGTGGGTTGGCTGCGGACGGCACCGAACCGGCAGCGCACCCGTGGTCCGGGCGTAGAGGCGGTCAACACGAAGACCGGCAAGGCGCACCTCGC
>Ga0075421_100000691_pt1 | contig 36656 bp, 40 predicted proteins | sample SoiMetdeltSBSDD5_FD_75292 | JGI IMG/M metagenome (GOLD analysis project Ga0075421, IMG submission 75292) | Bulk soil microbial communities from a Populus tree surrounding site in Tennessee, USA - Soil MetaG P. deltoides SBSDD5 | ecosystem: Environmental > Terrestrial > Soil > Tree plantation... | reverse complement strand
CGCGTTCCAACTCCTCGACGTGCCCGTCAAACTGTAGCCAGTAACAAAACAGCCGAACCTGCCAATCCGCGAGTCAGATCAGCTACTTCTGCATCTTCAATGGGGGTAACTTCCGGCTAAGCGAAAACTTTTCGGGCGGTCCGATGCCATCAGTGCGCCTGCCAGACCCCCACCGGCAAAGGTGAGTGGTCGGCCGTCGTGATACCGAGCGGCGAGCGCGCCCGCAAAGGCCCAACTTCCGCAGCCAGCGTCAGTGTGCGAGGCGTCGGGCGGCGCTCGTATGACCGATGCGCTGCTCGGCGGGCGCGGAATAATGCGTCGCAAGGCGCGTCAGCATGAGAGCGGCATCCTGCTCGCGGCCGGCTTTGAGCGCGGCATCGAGGAAAAGCTGGCACAGCACGTCCTGCTGGGCGTGGCTTCCGCCGAGCGTGTGCATCGCATCGAGCGCCGGCCGCATCCGATCGACCGCGAGGGAGAACTGCCCGCGGCGATGTGACAGCACCGCCTCGCAGACCGGCACGGCGACGGCCCCGACGATGCGCGCGACGGTCCCGTCGCCTTCGCCGAAGGCGCGCATCGCTTCCAGCATTCGCTCCGCCGCCGCGTCGCGTCCGGTCGCGGCAAGCGCCATCATCCAGTGCGGCAGCGTGAAGGCAGACAGGCAGTCGCCGATCCGTGCCTCCGCCTTGTCGGCGATCTCGTCCCAGCGGCTACCAACGTCGATGCTCTGCAACTCGAGACGGCACAGCATCGAGGCGGCATTCTGCACGTCGATGTAGAGGTCGGGCTGCGCCCTGGTGAGCGGCGCGGCGAGGTCGCGGAAGCGCCGGTCGTAGAGGCCGAGCACCGCGTCGAACTCGCGCTGCTCGAGGTGAAACAGCGCCTGGTGCCACCAGAGATGATGCAGGAGGTTGTTGCCGCCGGCCCAATGACGCTCGAGCTCGGTGAGCCACGCGATGCCCTCGCGGTGGCGGCCCTGCATCTCCATCACGTGGGCGATCGCATGAGTGCCCCAGATATCGCCCGGGTCGATTTCGATGGCGGCGCGCCCGGCCGGTTCGGCGGTCGCGTGGTCGCCGCACTCCTCGTGGGCGAAGCACCGGCACGACAGCACGGTGCCGTAGCCCGTGAGTTCGCGGCTCCATTTCGGCAGCACCCGCTCGACCGAGGCACGCATGTCCTGCGGGCGCCCGAGCCAGAAATTGTTGAAGTGGGCGAGCCGGAACGCGATGATGTCGGTTGGATGGTCGGCGAGAATGCCCTCCCAGACGGCGAGCGCCCGGTCGAGATCGCCAGCAATCCATGCCTCCAGCGCGCCGACATGAGCGCGTTCGCGCGCGGTGGCTCGGGCGACCAGTGAGCGAGCCGCGCGAGCCGCCTCGGTTGCGGTTGGCACATTGGCTTGCTTGTAGGAGAGCATGGCCAGATAGCCCTTCATGCAATGGGCGAGGCCGAATTCGGGATCGGCGGCAAGGGTGCGCGCCAGGTGATCGGGGGTGTCGGCGCGATACTTGAGATAGGCCAAAACGGTGCGGTCGAAGCCGGCGCCCGCTTCGGCACTCGACGCGGTGATCGGCAGGCCATGAATGTCGCGCATCGTCACGCTCCCTCGCGGCGCGGACGATAGGCTTTTGCGCGTCGGCTTGCTATGTGCAATGCGGTCGAGGCGTCTCGCGAAAGGACACGGGCATGCCGGAGCCGCTGCCCACCGTGCTCGTTCCCGGCCTGAACTGTTCGGCGCGCCTTTACGGGCCGCAGCTTCCCGCCTTGTGGCGGTTCGGACCGGTAATGGTGGCCGACCATCGGCGCGACGACAGCGTGGCCGCGATCGCGCGTCGCATCCTGGCTGCGGCGCCGCAACGGTTCGCGCTCGTCGGTCTTTCGATGGGCGGGACCATCGCGTTCGAGATCCTGCGGCAGGCGCCGGAGCGCGTTGCGAAGGTCGCTTTGCTCAACGCCAACGCGCGGACCGATGAGCCGGAGCGCAGCGAGCGGCGCGACCGGCAGATCGCGATGGCGCGCGACGGGCGGTTCGCCGAGGTGGCCGACGCCCTGCTGCCCTTGTTCCTCCATCGCAGCCGTCACGACGATGAAGATTTGCGGTGGGCCGTCCATATCATGGCGGACGAGACCGGGCCGGAGGCTTTCATCCGGCAGCAGACGGCGCTCAAGACGCGACCGGATTCGCGCCCGGGCCTGGGTGCGATCCGCTGTCCGGCGCTGGTGCTGGTGGGCGATGGCGACGAGCTCACGCCGCCCGCCCTGTCGGAGGAGATCGCTGCCGCCATTTCAGGTGCGCGGCTGGTGGTGGTGCCGGAATGCGGGCACCTGTCCACCCTGGAGCGGCCCGAAGCGGTCAACCGCGCGCTGATCGAGTGGATGGAGCGGCCATGATCCCGAATGTCTGGAAGGGCTTCGATTTCGATCTTGGTGAGGATGCGGACGCCCTGCGCGACACGGTCGCGGGATTCGCGCACGACAAAATCGCACCGCGCGCCGCGGAGATCGACCGCAGCAACACCTTCCCACGCGATCTGTGGCCGCAGATGGGTGCCCTCGGCCTGCACGGCATCACCGTCGAGGAGGAGTTCGGCGGTTCCGGCCTCGGCTATCTCGAACACTGCGTCGCGATGGAAGAGATCTCGCGTGCGTCGGGCGCGGTCGGGCTCTCGTACGGGGCGCACTCGAACCTTTGCGTCAACCAGATCCGTCGCAACGGCAACGAAGCGCAGAAGCGCAGGTACCTGCCGAAGCTGATCTCGGGCGAGCATGTCGGGGCACTGGCGATGTCGGAACCGGGAGCCGGTTCGGATGTGGTGTCCATGCGCACGCGCGCCGAGCGGAAGGGCGACCAGTACGTGCTCAACGGCACGAAGATGTGGATCACCAATGGGCCGGAGGCCGAGACGCTCGTGGTCTATGCCAAGACCGATCCGACCGCCGGGGCACGCGGCATCACCGCGTTCATCGTCGAGAAGGGAACGAAGGGATTCTCCACCGCCCAAAAGCTCGACAAGCTCGGTATGCGCGGCTCCGACACCTGCGAACTGGTGTTCGAGAATTGCGAGGTGCCGGAAGAGAACGTGCTCGGCGCGGTCGGGCGGGGGGTCAACGTCCTAATGTCCGGGCTCGACTACGAGCGCGTGGTGCTGGCGGCAGGGCCGCTCGGCTTGATGCAGGCCTGCCTCGACGTGGTGCTCCCGTACGTGCACGAGCGCAAGCAGTTCGGCCAGCCGATCGGCGCGTTCCAGATCATGCAGGCGAAACTCGCCGACATGTACGTGACCACGAATGCCTGCAAGGCCTACGTCTACGCGGTGGCGAAGGCGTGCGACCGGGGCGAGACCACGCGCGAGGATGCCGCCGGCGCGATCCTCTACGCAGCCGAGAAGGCGACGCAGGTCGCGCTCGACGCCATCCAGTGCCTCGGCGGCAACGGCTACATCAACGACTACCCGACCGGCCGCCTGCTGCGCGACGCCAAGCTCTACGAGATCGGGGCCGGGACGAGCGAGATCCGGCGGATGCTGATCGGCCGCGAGCTGTTCGAGAAGTCGGCATGACCTAGCTGTCTGAGCTAACCACGACATAGCTATCTGAACTAACTACAACTTGTTCAGTTAGTTTCATGCTCCTCCGCAGCTCCGCCCGGAGCCGATGCGGTGAACGCGGCTCTGGAAGACGCGCTCGTGTGCACCCTCAATTACGCCGAGGTGTTCTCCAAACTCGTCGCGCACGGCGCGTCGCGCGCGGAAGCGAAGGCAGCGTTGCGCATCGTTGAAAGCGCCGTCGCCGACTATGACCTGGATCTGGCGCAGCGTTCCGGCGCAATGAGGTCGGACACCAAGTCGCGCGGGCTGGCGCTTGCCGATCGCGCCTGCCTGGCACTGGCGGAGCGCGAGCAGTTGCCGGCGCTGACAGGGGACCGCCGATGGAAAGGTGCCGTAGCGGGCATCGAGGTGAGGCTTATTCGCTAGGTGTTTCGACTTGCGGCGGGTCCTCCTCCTCGAGCAATGCGCGGCCCTTGAGAGCGCGGGACCCGGGCGACATGCACCCGCCCGGGTCCGTCCGCTACATCTCAATCGACGATCGCCTGATAGACCAACTGCCGGATCAGGCGCCGGTAGTGGGCGCGGATCGGGCTCGGCGCCTGGCTCATATAGACCACCGCCAGCTCCTCCTTGGGGTCAACCCAGAAATAGGTGCCGGCATAGCCGGCCCACATATAGTCGCCTTGCGATCCCGGCACGGCGGCGATGCCGGGCGCGAGCCGCACCGCAAAGCCGAGGCCGAAGCCGTAGCCGAGCGTGCCCAAACCCAATTCGCCCGGCGTCACCGGTGCCGAGATATGCGTGCCGAGATGGTCGGACGTCATCAGCGCCACGGTGGTGCGCGAGAGCACGCGTTCGCCGTCGAGCTGGCCACCGTTGAGCATCATCTGCGCGAACCGCAGGTAGTCGCGCGCGGTCGAGACCGCGCCGGCGCCGCCGGAATCGTTTTTCGGCTGCGCCGAAACGTCGATCAGCTTGTTGGGCTGGCCAGAGGCGAGATCGACGGGCAGCGGCTGCGCCAGGCGTGCCATTTTGTCGACCGGCACCCAGAACGCCGTGTCGGTCATCCGCAGCGGCTTGAACATCCGCTCGTCGAGGAATTCGCCAAGGCGCTTGCCGGAAGCAGCCTCGACCACGCGGCCCAGGATGTCGGATGCGAGGCTGTATTCCCATACCCGGCCGGGCTGGTGTGCGAGCGGCGCCTTGCCGACGCGTTCGGCCTGCTCGGCGGACGTCATATCGCGTGAGTCGAAGTCGCGAGCGTTCGGGAGATGCACTCCGGCGGCCCCATAGGCGGCCTTGACCGGCGCGTTGACGGTGATCTCGCCATAGGCCAGGCCGGCGGTGTGGCGCAGCAAATCCTGCACAGTCGCCTCACGATCCGCAGGCACCGCGGTGTAGGTGACGCGGGCGAACTGCGCATCGGCGCGCGCGACGCTCACCTGCTGGTTCTTGAAGGCGGGCAGAAACTTCGAGATCGGATCGGTCAGCTGGATCTTGCCGTCCTCGACCAGCATCATCGCAGCGACCGAGACCAGCGGTTTGGTCATCGAATAGATGCGGAACACCGAATCGAGTGCCATCGGCTTGCTTTCCGCCTTGTCCTGGAAGCCGACCGCGTCGGCATAGACCAGCTTGCCCTTGCGGGCGACCATGACCACGGTGCCAGCAAGCTTGCCTTCATCGACCTCGCGTTGGAGGGCAGGGCGGATACGATCGAGCTTCTGCTTCGACATCCCGACCTGCTCGGCCGCGGCCTGCGGCAGGGCTGTACCCATGTCGGCCCGGAGGGCCGGGGCAAACAGGACGAGAGCGCCGACGAACGCGGCGCTGCAGAGCATGCGCTTCAACATGATGTCGCCTCCCGTGGGCGGGCTTGTTGACCTCCATGGCGTTGCCGCCCACCCTAGCTTACCTCACCGGATGCTTGCGCAGCAGTGATCTCTGAGGCATGGCAGCCTCTGAACGCGGCGCAGGACATTCGGCACGATACCTCGGCCCACATCGAAACTTTCCAGAAGGACGCTCCATGCAAACCGTCGAAGCGAACGGCGCACGCATCCCGATCATCGGGCTCGGCACCTGGCAGCTCACTGGCGACACCGCCGCCCGCATGGTGCGCGAGGCGCTGCGGATCGGCTATCGGCACGTCGATACGGCCGCGATGTACGGCAACGAGGCCGATGTAGGGGAGGGCATACGCGCTGCGGGCGTGCCGCGCGACGAGGTCTTTCTGACCACCAAGGTGTGGCTCGACGATCTCGGCGCTCGAGATTTTCGGCGCTCGGTCGAGCAGAGCCTGAAAAGGCTGAAGCTGCCATATGTCGATCTCATCCTTATCCACTGGCCCAATCCGCGCGTCCCGTTGTCCGAGACCATCGCGGCGATGGCAGAGGTCAAGCGCGACGGCCTCGCGCGGCACATTGGGGTCTCGAACTTCACCGTGGCGCTGGTCGAGCAGGCAACCGAGCTCAGCAACGAACTCGTCACCAACCAGATCGAGCTGCATCCGTACCTCGACGCCGGCAAGGTGATCGCGACCTGTCGCCGGCATGGCCTGTCGGTGACCGCCTACTGCCCGATCGCGCGCGGCAGTGCGGTCGGCGACAGGATCATGGGACGGATCGGCGAGGCCCACGGCAAGACCGCCGCGCAGGTCTGCCTGCGCTACCTCGTGCAGCAGGGCATCATCGTCATTCCGCGGACCTCGAAGGTCGAACGGCTGAGGGAGAATTTCTCGATCTTCGATTTTTCGTTGTCCCCGGCCGACATGGAGGAGATCGGTGAGCTCGCCAAGCCGAAAGGGCGCGGCCGCGTGGTCAATCTCGCATGGGCGCCGGAGTGGGACACGTGACGCGCGAGACGCCGGCGACCGAACGTCGGCGTCGGCGCGAAGGCTTGATCTTTCTCGCTCTGTTTTGTCTCACCATTCCGGCGGCGAACTGGATGGTCGGCAACGTCGGGACGACTTGCCCGCGGAACGGCCCTTGCCTGATCCCGGTAGCGCCCGGCCTGATGGCCCCATCGGGCGTCCTGATGATCGGGGTCGCCCTGGTCTTGCGCGATCTCGTACAGCGGCGGCTCGGGGTCGGCGTCGCCTCGGCCGCGGTCATCGCCGGCAGCTTGATTTCCGCCGCGCTCGCACCGCCCGCGCTGGTGATCGCGTCGGCCGCGGCGTTCCTGATCTCGGAATTCGCCGACCTTGCGATCTATACGCCCCTGGCGCGCAGGCGCCTCGTGACGGCGGTGGTGGCGTCCGGCCTGGTGGGCGTGGTGCTTGATTCCGTCGTTTTCCTGTCGCTCGCCTTCGGCTCGCTGGATTTCCTCACCGGCCAGATCGTTGGGAAGGCGCTGATGGTGGTCGCGTCGATGCCGTTCATTGCGCTGCTGCGACGCCGCGATCAGCGGCTCGGTCTGGCGCCCGCTTGACCCGCTGGCGTTGGACGCCTTCGCTCTCGACTTGCGTTCGCTCGCCGCTATGGTGGCCGCTCAGCACGAGGATGTCTTGACATGCTCGCTCCGGATTTGCGTTCCGCGCTCGGCAAGATCTCGACCGCGACCCTCACCACCGTCCTGCTCAAGAAAGGCATACGCCGCGCGTGGATGCAGGGCCCCAAGCCGATGGCGTCGGGCTACGGGCGGGTGGTCGGGGAGGCTTTCACCCTGCGCTTCGTGCCGGCGCGCGAGGATCTGGCGACCCCGGAATCGTGGGCCTCGCCGCGCTCGACCCGCGGGGCGATCGAAGACATGCCGCAAGGCGTGGTGGCGGTCGCCGACGCGATGGGGGTCGCGGCAGCCGGTATTTTCGGCGACATACTGGTGGCGCGGATGAAGAAGCGCGGCGTCGCCGGCCTGGTCACCGACGGCGTGATGCGTGACCTCGCCGGCGTGCTGGCGGTCGGGTTGCCGACCTGGGCAGTGGGCGCCGCCGCCCCGCCATCGGTCGCCGGGCTCACCTTCGTGGGCTGGCAGGAACCGATCGGATGCGGCGGCGTCGCCGTGTTCCCGGGCGATGTCATCGTCGCCGACGACGATGGCGCGGTGGTCATCCCGCACGCCTTAGTTGCGGAGGTGACGAAACTGGCGACCGAACAGGAGCGCTTCGAGATTTGGGCGGTGGCCGAGGTCGAGAAGGGGGTAGCGCTTCCCGGCCTCTACCCGCCCAATGAGGCGACCAGGGCGCGCTACGAGGCGGAGAGCAAGCGCGAATAGCGACCGGCGCCGGCCGACCCATGTTCTTCGAGGCGTCCAAGGTTCTGGGCTACTTTGCCGCGCCCTCCAATTTCCTGATCACGCTCGGGCTCATTGGGGCCGCGCTCATGGCGACGCGGTTTGTGCGCGCGGGCCGGCGGCTCCTGGTCGGCGCAACGATCCTGCTCGCGGTCTGCGGGCTGCTGCCCGTCGGCAGCCTACTGCTCTCGCCGTTGGAGGATCGCTTTCCGGCGTGGGACCCGTCGCACGGTGCGCCGGATGGCATCGTGGTGCTGGGCGGCGCCACCGACGGCCTCGTTGCTGTGGCACGTGGCGAACCGGCCCTCAACGAGGCCGCTGAACGCATGACGGCAACCGTCGAGCTGGCCCGGCGCTACCCGCGGGCGCGGCTGGTCTATTCCGGCGGGAGCAGCGCGCTCCTTGGCGCGCGCGGCCCGGAAGCCGCCGTTGCCCGGCAGCTGTTCGAACGGCTCGGAATCGAGCCCGCGCGCATCGAGCTCGAGGACCGCTCGCGCAACACGGTCGAGAATGCGGCTTTCAGCAAGCGCCTTGCCGCGCCGAAGCCAGGCGAGCGCTGGCTGCTGGTGACCTCGGCATCCCATATGCCGCGCGCCATCGGCACGTTTCGGCGAGCCGGATTCCCGGTCGAGGCCTATCCGACCGATTGGCGCACGCGAGGAATGAGGCATTCGCCGGTGGCGACCTGGCTGGTGTCGGAGGGACTTCGGCATACCGACGCCGCCGCACACGAATGGCTCGGGCTGCTGGCGTATTGGCTCGCGGGCCATAGCTCCGAGCTGCTTCCGGGTCCCGCGCTGCGCGCCGGTTGCGACAATGCCACCGCGCCGGAGGGCTGCCGCCGATAGGAGGACAACCTCCAGCCTGCGCAATGTGCATCGGCTTGCGCCGCCGCCGCGCGTCGCCTAGCTGATGTCCAGCAGGAGGAGGCCGCCATGCCGCAACGGATCACGCTCGGTCACAAGGCCATGGTGGAGGCCGCCGAACGCGAAATCGAGACCCTGCCGGTCGAGCAGGCGATCGCGATGCACGGGCGCGACGATGTCGTGTTCGTCGATTTGCGTGACCCGCGCGAGCTGGCGCGGGAAGGGCAGCTGCCGGGCGCGTTCTCCTGCACCCGGGGCATGCTGGAGTTCTGGATCGACCCCGACAGCCCGTACCACAAGCCGGTCTTCGCGCAGGACAAACGCTTCGTGTTCTTCTGCGCCGGCGGCATGCGCTCGGCCCTCGCGGCCCAGACCGCGCAACGCATGGGGCTGAAGCCGGTGGCGCATATTGCCGGCGGCTTCGGCGCGTGGAGGAAGGCGGGCGGCCCGGTCGAAGCAGGCTCATAGATCGGCTTGAGCGGCGGTCCGCGTAGCGTATGATGGTGACCCGCAAAGCGCGAGCGGTGACGCCATGACAACCAAGGTCGTAACGGTTGATGCCACCGAATTTTCCGGCAGGGCTCCCGATGACCGCGCAGGCTGGTCGCCAAGTCGGTCCGATCCCGCGACGGCCTCGGCGGCGCTTGCGCTGGCGATCGCACTGCTGCGGGCGTTGAAGGATCGCGGGGTGCTGGCCGCGGACGAGCTCGAGGACATTTTGGCCGAGGCAGGCGGGCGCCTCGTCAGTGACGCGACCGCGCTGTGGCTCTTGAATGCGGTGCGCGGCGACCTGGAGCGCAAGGACGAGGATTAGGCGCGCATCGCCGGCGTCCTGCGAGCGGTCGCCTGGCCGCTTCCATTCATGTGGCTGATCGAACCGATTACGACAATTCGCTTGCCGTCACCGGCGGCGTGATCGGAAACTTTCACCACATCAGCCAGGGGGCGGGAGATGGCACTCACACTCTTGATCGGCGACAAGAACTATTCGTCCTGGTCGTTGCGGCCATGGATTACTATGCGCGCCACCGGCATCGCGTTCGAGGAGGTCCTCATCCCGCTCGGCGCGGACGATTTCAAGGAGCGGGTGTCGAAGGTCTCACCAACCGGCAAGGTGCCGGCGTTGATCGACGGCGAGCAGCACATCTGGGAATCGATCGCGATCATCGAACACCTGGCTGAGAAATTTCCGGAGGCCGGGCTGTGGCCCTCCGACGCTCATGCACGCACGCATGCCCGTGCGATCGCTGCCGAGATGCATGCCGGGTTCAATGCTCTGCGCAGCCATTGCCCCATGAACATGCGCCGGCCTGCAAGGAAGCGGGAGCTGCCGACGGAGGTGCAGGCAAACGTCACGCGGATCGACACGCTGTGGACCGAATGCCGCGCACGCCACGGCCACGACGGGCCGTTCCTGTTTGGGCGGTTTTGCGCCGCCGATGCGATGTACGCGCCGGTGGTGTCGCGCTTCGTGACCTATGGCATCGAGGTCGGCGCGGCGGCGCGCGCGTACATGGCGGCGATCACTGCGCTACCGGCCTATGTCGAGTGGGAAGCGGCAGGGATAACCGAGCCGTGGGTGCTGCCGGAGGTCGAGGTCGACTGGCCGACCGTGCTGCGCGCGTGAGCCGCACCGTCGGCGGCGCGGCGCGCCCCGCTAAACCTTCGCGAGCGGCACCTTCGGTACCGTGCCACGCGGCGGGCCGTTGCCGGGGCCCTTCGGACCAGTCGGGCGGGGCCGGCGTAGGACCGGGCTGCGCCGACGCGGCTTGACGCGACGCGGTTCCGGCAGCCGCTCGGGCTTGGGCGTGACCGGGCCGTCGAGGTACTCGAACGCAAGCTTTTCGGCTCCGCTTTCGTCGGTGGTGCGGACGACGCGCACGTGGCCGCCGGCTTTGAGCTTGCCGAACAGGACTTCATCGGCGAGCGGCTTCTTGATCTGCTCCTGGATCAGGCGGGCCATGGGACGCGCGCCCATCTGCTCGTCATAGCCGTTCTGGATCAGCCACTTCGATGCCTCTTCCGAGAGCTCGATGGTGACGTCGCGATCGCCGAGCTGGGCCTCGAGCTGCAGCACGAACTTGTCGACCACCTTGGCGATCACCTCCTGGCTCAGGTGGGCGAAGGTGATGATCGCATCGAGCCGGTTGCGGAACTCCGGTGCAAACATCCGGTTGATGGCCTCGATGTCGTCGCCCTCGCGCTTGTTCTGAGTGAATCCGTAGGCCGCGCGCGCAAGGTCGGCGGCGCCGGCATTGGTGGTCATGATCAGGATGACGTTGCGGAAGTCGACCTGCTTGCCGTTGTGATCGGTCAGCTTGCCGTGGTCCATGATCTGCAGGAGCACGTTGAACAGATCCGGATGCGCCTTCTCGATCTCGTCCAGCAGCAGCACGCAATGCGGATGCTGGTCGACGCCGTCGGTCAATAGTCCGCCCTGATCGAATCCGACGTAGCCGGGTGGCGCGCCGATCAGCCGCGAGACCGTGTGGCGCTCCATGTATTCCGACATATCGAAGCGGATCAGCTCGACGCCGAGCAGTGCCGCCAGTTGCTTGGCGACCTCGGTCTTGCCGACGCCGGTCGGTCCGGAGAACAGGTAGCTGCCGATCGGCTTCTCCGGCTCGCGCAAGCCGGCGCGCGCCAGCTTGATGGACGCCGCCAGCGCCACGATCGCCTTTTCCTGGCCGTAGACCACGCGCTTGAGCGTCTCCTCGAGATGCAGCAGTACCTCGGCATCGTCCTTCGACACGGTCTTGGGCGGTATCCGCGCCATGGTGGCGATCGTCGTCTCGATCTCCTTGAGCCCGATCGTCTTCTTGCGCCGGCTTTCGGGCAGCAGCATCTGCGCCGCCCCCGATTCGTCGATCACGTCGATCGCCTTGTCGGGCAGCTTGCGATCGTGGATGTAGCGGGCGGAGAGCTCCACCGCCGCCTTGATCGCCTCGTTGGTGTACTTGAGCCGGTGGTAGTCTTCGAAGTAGGGCTTGAGACCTTTCATGATCTCGATCGCGTCGGGGATCGTCGGCTCGTTGATGTCGATCTTCTGGAAACGGCGGACGAGCGCGCGGTCCTTCTCGAAATACTGCCGGTACTCCTTGTAGGTCGTCGACCCGATGCAGCGCACGGTGCCGGCGGCCAGCGCCGGCTTCAACAGGTTCGACGCGTCCATCGCACCACCGGACGTCGCGCCCGCCCCGATCACCGTGTGGATCTCGTCGATGAACATGATGGCGCCAGAATAGGCTTCCAGCTCCTTGATGACCTGCTTGAGCCGCTCCTCGAAATCGCCGCGATAGCGCGTTCCGGCCAGCAATGTGCCCATGTCGAGCGCAAATACCGTGGAGTCGCGCAGCACGTCCGGCACTTCGCCATTGACGATGCGGCGCGCGAGCCCCTCCGCGATCGCGGTCTTGCCGACGCCGGGATCGCCGACGAACAGCGGGTTGTTCTTCTGGCGGCGGCACAGGACCTGGATGGTGCGACTGATCTCGCTGTCGCGCCCGATCAGCGGGTCGATCCGGCCCTCGCGTGCCTTCTTGTTGAGGTTGATGCAATAGGCTTCCAGCGCGTCGCCCTTCTTCTTGGCATCGTCGCCGCTCTTGTTGTCGGTCTCCTCGTCGACGCCCCGCACCGGCCGCGATTCCGACAATCCGGCGCGCTTGGCAATACCGTGGCTGATGTAGTTGACCGCATCGTAGCGCGTCATGTCCTGCTCTTGCAGGAAATAAGCGGCGTGGCTTTCACGCTCCGCGAAAATCGCGACCAGCACGTTCGCCCCGGTCACCTCGTCGCGCCCGGACGACTGCACGTGAATCACCGCGCGCTGGATCACGCGCTGGAAGCCCGCGGTCGGCTTGGAATCGTCGCTGCCGTCGATGATCAAATTGTCGAGCTCGGATTCGACATAGGCGGTCAGGTTGCGGCGCAGCTTGTCGAGATCGACGTTGCAGGCGCGCATGACCGCGGCGGCGTCCTGGTCCTCGATCAGCGCCAGCAGGAGGTGCTCGAGCGTCGCGTATTCGTGATGGCGCTCATTGGCGAGCGCGAGCGCGCGATGAAGCGACTGTTCGAGGCTACGTGAGAAGGTCGGCATTCCGGTCTCTGGCTCTCTCTTGGGCTACTTCTTTTCCATGACGCATTGCAAAGGATGCTGGTGCTTGCGGGCAAAGTCCATAACCTGCGTCACTTTTGTCTCCGCCACCTCGTATGTAAAAACGCCACATTCGCCGATTCCGTGATGGTGGACGTGCAGCATGATCCGGGTCGCGGTTTCGCGGTCCTTGTTGAAGAAACGCTCCAGCACGTGGACGACGAACTCCATCGGCGTGTAGTCGTCATTGAGGATCAGCACGCGGTAGAGGTTGGGCCGCTTGGTCTGCGGCTTGGTCTTGGTGATGATGGCGGTACCGGGTGCGCCGGTGTCGCCGCGGCGCTTGCGGTCGTCGTCCGCAAGCCGCGGGCGCAGATCGACGTGGCGAGTAGGGGCGGATGGCATGTCCGTGCTTGTCAGCGGTTCGACCTCGACCGCGCGCAACCGGGGAGGTTACGCGCCGCTCTCACTATCCCACCCAAGAGTCGTGCCGCAAAGCGGTGGGGGGAGTGAACTAAATAATAGTCATCCGATCGGTTGCGTGCCAGATCGTTTGCCGCGCGTCCACCGCGCGACGATCGCGGAGTTGCCGACGGGTCCGCCACGCCGGGCTCCGGGCAGCGGCGAATCCCCGACACCCGGTTGCCTTTGAAAGGTTGTTCCAGAATTCAGCCATCCGGCGGTTCAATCGCCGCCCGCCATCGCGCTTGGGCCTCGGCAGGTCACGTCGTCATCGCACGGCACATGAGCGTCGAGCCATGTGGAACAATTCGCGGCGAGCGCCGTTGGTTCGGGCCCTTGCCTGCGAGTGATCCTGATGGCTAGCAGGTCTTCCCTGCCGAAGGTCCTGATCTCGTCAAGCTCCGCGCACCCGGTCCACGAGCGGTTCGCCCATTTTGCGCGCCTGGTTTCCAACATCGCCGGCAAGCCGATCGCGTTTCTGATCGCGGTTGCGATCGTGGCCGTCTGGGCGGTCACTGGACCGCTCTTTGGTTTCAGTGACACCTGGCAGCTGGTGATCAACACCGGCACCACGATCGTGACGTTCCTGATGGTGTTCGTGATCCAGAACACCCAGAACCGCGACCAGATGGCGATTCAGATCAAGCTCGCGGAGCTGATCGTGGCGATGAAAGGGGCGCACAACAACGTTGCGCTGGCCGAGGAGATGCCCGACGAGGACCTGGAAAGGCTGCACGTGCACTACCAAGCGATGTGCGAGCAGACCCACAAATCGCTGACCGCACGGCGCTCGGCGCAGACTCCGGACAAGCCCAAACAGGGCTCAGGCAAAGCAAGAAAGAAGGCCGAGAAGACAGCATAACAGAAAGAAAAAAGCCCGGCCGGGGCCGGGCTTCGCGAGGACCGCTCAGGCCGCCCTGGTAAAGTAGCCCTCAAACGGCTTGTAGGTCTCCTTGGCAATGTCGGCATAGAGCTCGCCGAGCTTGGTTGCCTGGGTGACGAAGCCCTCGTATGCGGTCCGAGCGTACTGCGTCTGCACCTCGATTGCGCTCTCGAGCGTGCGGGCACCAAGCAGCTTCTCGAACGCCGTGGTGTTGTGCTCGAACGACTTGCGCGCATAGTCAGCAACTTCGATTGCGATCGTCTGCGCACCCTTCGATGCGGCGTTGAATGACTTCAGGCTCGCGTCGACGCCGTCCTTTCCAAGCTTCTGCACCTCGTCAAAATTCCTGATCATATGGTCCTCTCGGTTAGGCCCGCGGCGGCAAGCCGGGATGGGCGCTCCGCCAGATCCGGCGTCGCAGGCGATATAGTGCGATGCACAAAAAGTGTCAAGGAAAATGGTGCAGCGCAAAATCAGGGGAATCGCGTACTTAACGGTTTGGCAACGGCGCCTGCCTAGGGTTAATTGCTGTTGCCAGACGGCGCTTTAGGCACGCTAATAGCAGGGCCGAGCAGCGTTTCGGCGGGCTGACGCGAGGGACGGGGATCTCATGTCCGGTACGAGGGCCGGAGGCTCGAGAGGGCCTCGCTGGGGGGTTGTTGCCGTTGCCGTGCTCGTGATTCTCGGTGTCGCCGCGGCCGATCCGGCGGAAGCGCGCAACCGCAAGAAGCGCGCGGGGGGAGGCTATCAGCCGCCCTATGCGGCAATCGTGGTCGATGCCAACTCCGGTGAAGTGCTCCATGCCAGCAATGCTGACAGCATCCGCCATCCGGCATCGCTGACCAAGATCATGACGCTCTATCTGCTGTTCGAGCAGATCGAGGCGGGCAAGCTCACGCTGACTTCCGACTTGAGGGTGTCCGCTCACGCCGCCGCACAGGCCCCTTCCAAGCTGGGACTGCGTCCGGGGCAGACCATCGAGGTCGAGGATGCCATCAAGGCGCTGGTGACGAAATCTGCCAACGACGTGGCGGTGGTCGTCGCCGAAGCGATCGCCGGCGACGAGGAGGACTTCGGCAAACTGATGACGCGCAAGGCGCGGGCGCTCGGCATGGCGCGCACGGTCTATGGCAATGCATCCGGCCTGCCGAACCCCGACCAGGTGACGACGGCGCGCGATCAGGCCATTCTCGGCCGTGCCGTCCAGGACCGTTTCCCCCGCCTCTACCGCTATTTCTCGACGCATACCTTCCACTACCGCGGCCGCGGCATGCGCAATCACAACCGTCTGCTCGGGCGTGTCGCCGGCGTCGACGGAATCAAGACCGGGTACATCCGCGCGTCCGGCTTCAATCTCGTGGCCTCGATGCGGCGGCACGATCGGCACGTCGTCGCGGTGGTCATGGGCGGCGCCAGCGGGCGCGCACGCGATGCGCGCATGCACGAGCTGCTCGAAGGCCACATCGTGCAGGCTTCCGTTCGCCGCACGGCGCCCCAGATCGCGGAGGCGCCGGCCGCCAGGACCATAGAAGCCTCCGACGTCGTCGAGCGTCGATCAAAGCCTCAGGCCGCGACGGTCGATCCGGTTGCGGTGGTCGCGGTCGACCCCCGTCTGCCGATCCAAGTTGCGCAGGAGGCGCCCGCCGCAAGAGCTCCGGCCGCGGCGAGCATGCCGCTCGCAGTCGTCGCCAGCCCGACACCCGGGTCGGCGGAGCCGATCCAGCCGATCGTGGTCAGAACCGTCTCCGTGAAGCGAGGCGCCGCTCAGGCCGCGATGGCAGCGATGCCGGTCGCTGCGCAACCGGCTGCCGCTGCGATCTACTCGACCGCGAGCCGCACGGCAGCGCCCTCGCCAGCGCCCCGTTCGGGCCCACCCGGGACGCCGCCCGCCCGCCAGGTCGCATCCGCCGGCGGCGCACTGCCGGCCGCCGCCGCTGCCGAGGTGACTTCGGCCGGCGGCCGGCCGAGCCACGTGCGCGGCGAGTGGATGATCCAGATCGGAGCCTATCCGGAAGAGGACAAGGCCAAGGAAAAACTGAAATCCGCAAAGAACGTCGCGAAAGCGCTGTTGGCCTCGGCTACGCCGTTCACCGAGCCGGTCGTGAAAGGAAATGCCACGTTCTACCGCGCCCGCTTCGCCGGGTTCGACCACGAGCGGGCGGAAGCGGCGTGCAGGTATCTTAAACGGAACGAGTTCGAGTGCCTGGCCCTCAAGAACTGAGGGCCCAACAAACGTACGGCAGTAACAGAGTTGCGTCGGATCGAGTGAATCGAAGCCGTCGACCTGGTGGTGCGCGATGGAGTCCGTCACCGATGTCGGCGAAGCAGTATATCCTTGGCCTGATTGACCCGGGCCGCCAAATACGTAGAGCCCCCCTGGTCGGGGTGGAGCTTTTTCATCAGCGTGCGATGGGCACGTCCGATCTCGTCGGCGTTGGCGCCGGGCTGAAGGCCAAGGATCTGGTAGGCCTCCTCCTCCGTCATTGGCCCGCTGCGCGGCGCGCGCCCGTGCCCCGCTGCCGCGTCAAAATCAGCGTGTTCACGCCAACGGGGATCCCGGCGGTCCAGATACGCTGCGACTAGGGCGCGGCTCTCCTCGTCGATCCCTGCCAAGAGGTCGGCGAGCGCCGAAAGGCTGAGCGCGTCGAGCTGTGCACCCTGATAGCGGCCGGCAAGCACCACGCCATGCATGGCGCCGGTATCGTGATCGAGTTCCATTTCCACGAACGGCGTGCGCACGCGCGAGGCCTGCCCGGGCGTCTTGTTCCAGCGACGGCCGAGGCCGGCTGGCATACCCGGCCACAACTCGAGCAGCGCCAGTCCGGCGATTCCCAGCGGCACCGCGAAGCCAAACCGGCCGGTCGCCGCCAGCGCCGCGGCGCCGGCGAGGGCGCTGATGCCGCCGGTCGTTCGCAGCAGGCGCGCGAGCCGCTTGGGATCGGCGCGGGCGAGCATGTGCAGCCCCCACAGCAGCAGGACGAGAATGACGATGCCGAGGATGAGCGTGGGCATCGCAGCTACTTGAGCTGCCGCAGCAGCAGCGTCGCGCCGGCGTGACGGCGCTGCGAGAGATCAGCCAGCGCCTTGACCCCGCCCGCGGCATAGACTGCGGCGGCCCGCAGCAATTCGCCAAGCACGTCGGCGGCGCCGGTGTCGAAGCGGCAGTAGGCGCCGCGGGTGAGGCGGGCGATCTCGCGGAACGCCCGCTCCGCAATCGGATCCGCTCCCTCGTGGAACATGAGGGCGGGCACACCCAGCATGCCGAGCTCGCCGGCAGACGCGGCGAGATCGTCGACCGCTTCTTCCATGGCGTCGCCCACGAATACCAACGTCTGCACTTTGGCCTTGGCGGTCTCGCGCCGCGCATGCGCAAGCACCTTGCCGATCTGGGTATGGCCGCCGCGGCAGTCGATCCTGGCCATCAGATCGGCGAGTCGGCCGGCTTGCGACACCCAGGGCGAGGCGCGGCACTCATCGAAGCCGCGGTAGTAGACGAGCTGGACGTCGAGTCCTCCCACGGCCGCCGCCTCGCGGAACATCTCGGCCTGCAGCCGACATGCGGTGTCCCAGGTCGGCTGCCGGCTCATGGTGGCGTCGAGCGCGAACAGCAGACGCCCGCGTTGACCGGGTTCCGGCGAGGGCGCCAGCACGCGCGCCCGCGCAAGGAATGCGTCGATTTCGGCGCGCGAGGAATCCACCGTCGGCTCGCGACGAGCCGTCGGTGCCGGTGCGTGGTCGGAACGGTCCTTCGCCATACGGTCTAGATGGCCTCTGTGCGAGTATACGCCAGTGCCCCCTCATATGGGGTGCCCGCGCGCGGCCGATTTTGGTGGCCGGGCGTTATCGCTGCCCTCGAGCGGCGGTCGGCGTATCGCGAGGCCAATGCCGGCGCCATCGCTGCCGAGCGGGGGGCGGTGGTCGCGATCACCGCCCGCGGCTGGTCGTGGTCGTGCTGACCGACCCGCCGATATGGACCCCCGACCAGAACCCATCGGGCTGTTGCGCCTTCTTCGGCTCCGGCTTTGCCTTGGCGGCAGGTGGCCGGCAGCCCTCCGGCGCGGCCAGGGTGCCGGAAACGCCGCCAGAACCGGGCTTGCAGCCCTGGGCCAGCGCGCGCTCCCTCCCGGCGCCGGCGAGCACCGCAATCGCCACAAGGCCGGATAGCCAGAGGACCCGCGCGCCCGGCGTGCCGGCCGAACCAAAGACCGAACCGCGGCGAGAGAACGGCGCTTGCACCTTCATAGCAATCCGAGCTCCTGCAGTTCGCGGCGCATCGGCTCGGGCATCTTGGATGTGCCGGGCGCGGCGCGAGCGAGATCGGCGGGGGCATCCTTCGCCTCCAGGTAGCGCCAGCCCTGAAACGCGCGCCAGCTGCGCGGATGCACCAGCACGACCTTCGGCTCCAGCACCAGCTGGCAACGTCCGATGCCATCCCGATCGACGAACGGTCGAACGGCGAGCAACCGTTGGCGACAAGCGACTTGCCCGCGGATGACCCAGTACAGCGACCCGGAATCCAGCAGCTCATCCGCGCGTTTCGGCACCATGCGAGTGGTATGAATGTGCTCCGGTCGTTGCCGCCGCTTCTTCTTCTCGGCGATGCGCCTGCGGATCCAGCTTTCGAGATCCTTCACCGAATCGGCGCCGACGCACAATTTGATCAGATGCAGAGGCATGCGGGATCACTGACCTGATTGGCGCAGCGCGGTGATTGCGACCCGCATCATGCGTCAGCTTCGTCGGGGAGGATATCGCCTTCGATCACCATCACCGTCGCGCCTTCGGTCACCTGGTCGCCGACCGCCGCGGTGACTTCGGTGATGGTGCCGCTCACCGTCGCCACCAGCGAATGCTCCATTTTCATCGCTTCGATCACGGCGACACGATGGCCCTTCTCTACCCGGTCGCCCTTATTCACGAACAGCGCGAGCAATTTGCCATGCATCGGCGCCTTCATCACGCCGTCGCCGTGGGCGTGCTCGGCCTCCTCCGCAGCGTCCTCGATGCGCACCACGGTCTGCCGGCCGTTGTGCAGGGCATACACCGTCGCGCCGGCCTCGATGATTCGGATTCCCGGCATCGGTCCGTGGCCGTCGATTTCGACCGATGCGCCGTCGCCCCCGTAGGTCACGCGCGCAACGGCGCGGCGGCCATCGACGGTGAGCGGCAGCGGCACGGCTTGCGGCCCCGCTAGGCTGAAGGCGTCGGCGACGTCCCAGGGCGACGATACGCGAGGCGAAGCGGGCGCGAGCCGCTTTTTGAGCTGCGCCTGCTCACGCCCGACAAGGTGCACAGCTGCCGCCGCCGCCACGCCGCGGTCGGGCGCAAGCGGCGCGGCGCCGAGCGCGTCGAGATTGCGGTCGATGAAGCCGGTATCGAATTCACCGCTACGGAACGCTGGCGCGCGCGCGAGTGCCGCGAGGAATGCGACGTTGCTGCGCGGACCCGCAACCACGGTTCGGTCGAGCGCTTCGGCGAGCCGATCAAGCGCCTGCTCGCGCGCGGCGCCGTGCGCAATCACTTTGGCGATCATCGGATCATAGAACGGCGTCACCTCCGCGCCGGTCGCGACGCCGGTATCGACCCGAATGCCGGCGCCTTGCGGCAGCTCAAGCGCCACCAGCTTGCCGCTCGAGGGTGCGAAACCGTGCTCGGGATCTTCCGCGTAGAGCCGCGCCTCGATCGCGTGGCCGACGAGCGGGATTGCATCCTGCGCGAGCGACAGCGGCTCGCCGGCGGCCACGCGGAACTGCCAGGCGACCAGGTCGAGGCCGGTCACGGCCTCGGTCACCGGATGCTCGACCTGAAGCCGCGTGTTCATCTCCATGAACCAAAAGCCGTCGGCCTTGAGGCCGCCGCTTCCGTCGGCGATGAACTCGACGGTGCCGGCGCCGACATAGCCGACCGCTCGCGCGGCGCCGACTGCGGCGCGGCCCATGGCGTCGCGCAGCTCTCGCGTCATGCCGGGCGCCGGCGCTTCCTCGATAACCTTCTGGTGTCGCCGCTGCAGCGAGCAATCGCGCTCATACAGATGCACGGCGCGTCCATCCTGGTCCGCGAACACCTGCATCTCGATGTGGCGTGGAGAGGCGACGTATTTCTCAACCAGCACTCGACCGTCGCCGAAGGCGGATTGCGCTTCGCGGATGGCCCCTTCCAGCGCGGCATCGAAGTCGGCGTGACGGTCGACGCGGCGCATGCCCTTGCCGCCGCCGCCGGCAACCGCCTTTACCAGGACCGGATAGCCGATCTCGTAAGCCTTCTCTTTGAGGAAGCGCGGTTCCTGGCGCTCGCCATGGTAACCGGGCACGACCGGAACGCCCGCGCTCTCCATCAATGTCTTGGCGGCGTCCTTCAATCCCATGGCGCGGATCGCGGCCGGCGGTGGGCCGACGAAAACCATGCCGGCGGCCGCGACCGCTTCGGCAAACTCTGCGTTCTCGGCGAGAAATCCGTAGCCTGGATGAACGCAGTCGGCGCCGGCACGGCGACCTGCCGCAATCAACGCTTCAATCGCAAGGTAGCTCTCGCGCGGCGGGGCCGCTCCGATACGATACGCCTCGTCGCAAACGCGCACGTGGAGCGCATCGCGATCGGCGTCGGAATATACTGCGATCGTGCGCATGCCGAGCATTTTGGCGCTGCGTGCGATGCGACAGGCGATTTCACCGCGATTGGCGATGAGAACTGACGAGAACATGGTCCGGTTTTACGGAAGCCGTCGCTGCAGCGCCAGCCTATTGCGGCATCCGCAGCGCGGCTGTGCAAAACGATGCGTCAGGGTCGTGGCGGCGTGGCCGTACCCGGCGGCGGCAAGGGCCGCACTTGCGTCGCCGGAGGACGCGCGGCAGGTGCGGGGCGTCGCGCCGGCGGAGGCGCCGCGGCAGTCGGCGGCTCGGTCGCTGCGCCCGCGCTCGGCGCCGGCGGCTCGGCGTTCATGATGCTGACCGGGGGGATTGACGCTGCGGACGGAAAATTGACGCCGGCCGAGGGTTGCGGTGCCGTCGGAGCCTGGCTGCTGGCGCCGCCGCGGGCCGGGCGCGCCGACCAGGCGGCGGCGAAGCGCCCGACCGTGTTGTCGAACGTGCGGTCCTTGAGATTGGCGCGTACGCGCGTCGAGTCGCGCAGCAGCACGAATGCGTCGCACCGTTCGGCGCTGCATCCATTGCGGACCGCCAGCACGTTCGCCACCACTCCGAACCGGTCCTGCTCAAGTGTACGGCGAGAGCGGTCGAGGGCGCGCTCGACCTCGGGATCGCTGCCCGCCAATCTGAAGCCATCGTCGACGAGCGACAACCGAGCAGCGACGTAAGAGGAAACTGCCGCCAAAGCCTCCGGACTGGCGAACACGGCGCGCTCGCAGCCGGCATCAACCGCATCGCCAGAGGCGCCATCGATGCAGGCAAGCACCGAGTCGGGCGCGACTGCCTGCGCGTCCAAAGCCATGATGCGCGTTTCCAGCGCGCGCCGCTGCTCGAGTCGCTCGCGCTCCGTCCACAGCCAGGCGCCCCCGAAGCCGATCGCCAATACGCAGATCAAGGCCAGCAACCCCGTTGCCCCGGCGCGAAGGAAGCTCACCAGCAGCAGCAGCAACAGCAGGGCGCCGGCGATGGCGGCGACCAGGAATGAAAGGGTTATGGTTCCGTCCGCCGTGTTGACGACGGGAAGGGTCAGCCCTTCGAGGTTCAGCATTGCGCGAGGGTCCTGACTGCGCGCCCCCGACGGCAGTATGCCGCGCCGCACGGGCGATGACTACCCCATCAGTGGGCTTGTTACCTCATCCTTGGCCGGCCGTTTTCCGCATCAGGCAAGGCAAATGACACGGAAGGGCCATTTTTCAGATGTCGCCGCGCGGGCCAATCGGCGGCGAATCGTGCGTTTCTCGCGAATGACGCGACCGCTCGGCCTGGTGCGGGTGACGTATTCGGCAACACATCGGCAGTCGCGCCGGCAGGATTCCCACCGATCGTGAACGCGCATGCCACGGGCCGCAATGTCGGTCGAACGCTGGGCAGCCGTCATCGGAAATGGGAAGGCGGCAACGAGGCCAGTACGGCGAAGGTCAGAGTGCGTATTGAACCTCCCCTGAGATCGATGCCCCCGTGCACAAGGTCATGCAGGTAAGGTATTTCCAGCGAGAGATGCCATTTGGTGCGATGAACGGTTGTTCATCGCACCAGGGTCCGAGAGCCGATTATGGGGATCGCCGTGTTCCGACGCTACCGATCGCGCTCGAGCTGGCTTTCCTTGGCGACGCGCTCGTAGGCCTCGCCGACGCTTTTGATGCGGTACTGAAAATCGTCTCCGTCAGGAGGGAGGAGGCGAACCACCCGGTAGCTCCCGTTGGTGCCGGGCCGCGCCATCATGTTGGAGGTATAGAAAACTGTCTGCCCGATCGAGAACTTGTGTGCCAAAGCCTTCTCCTGCATCACGCAACCGATGCGCCCCACCAACGCGGGGCGTCAGCCTGAGCTGTCGCCGAAGCACCTTCTATAGCAGCAAACTATTGCGGGTGCGAGGCCCTCGGCCTGCCGCTGGCGCTGGGCCGGCTCGCCGGCAATCCAGGCAAGTATTTGCTCGCACTGGAGTTTCTAGTTGCGCGCGCGACCTATTTCATGCCGGCAGAACGAAATGACGCGGCCAGTTCGCCGCTGCTGCCGAACACGGTCTTGGCATCCTTCGAGGTCAGCGCGAGGGTGGTGCGCACGTCGCTCACGCCGCCTCCGGCCGCCGCGGCCAGCACCACCGAGGCCATTGCCTGCTCGTTCGGTACCTCGCAAATCACCATGAAATCGTACTCTCCGAACGTCAGGTAATAGGCCAGCAGCTTGCCCCCTGCCTTCTTCAACAGCTTGGAGACTGCCTCGCCGCGGTCCTCCGGCGTGGCGATCATGCCCTTGATCCCGTCGCGCGTATAACGTCCCTGTGAGATAAAGATCGGCATGACTCGCCTCCCGTGAAAAGGCCGGAATCTTCGGCCGCACTACTGCCGGCATGATAGTTGACCGCCGGGTCGGCGGCGAGAGGCGCGGGTGGCGAGTGGTTGAGCGCACGGTTGGGGGGCGGCCGAGGGGCCGAGAGATCGATGCAATTGCAGTTCGTGGGCTGTGGGGACGCCTTTGGTTCGGGTGGCCGGTTCAACACCTGTTTTCACGTCGTTGGAAACGGCGCAAATTTCCTGATCGACTGCGGCGCGACCTCGCTGGTGGCAATGAAGCGGTTGGGGATCGATCCCGACGCCATCGGTACGATCCTGGTGACTCACTTTCACGGCGACCATTTCGGGGGAATTCCGTTCTTCATGCTGGAGGCTCAACTGGTCGCCGGGCGCCAGCGACCGCTGACAATCGCCGGGCCTCCAGGCCTGCCGGAGCGTTACGCCCGCGCCATGGACGCGGCCTTTCCAGGCTCCCCGCAGAAGCCCGCCCGTTTCGAACTGACGTTGCGTGAAATCATGCCGTACGAGCTGGCATGCATCGGGCAGCTGCGGGTGAGCGCATTCCCCGTCGTTCACGTCGAGCCGGCCGGTCCATGCTTCGGCTACCGTATCGAGGTGGATGACAAGGTGATCGCCTACAGCGGCGATACCGAATGGACCGATACGCTTTTGGATATCGCCCGCGATGCCGATCTTTTCATCTGCGAAACCTATTCCTTCAACCGGAAAGTCAGGTCGCATACCGACTATGCGACACTGGCGGCCCATTTCTCTGAATTGCGACCAAAGCGGCTCGTGCTTACGCACATGGCCGAAGAGATGCTGGCTCGCCGCGAAGAGGTTCCCCATCAAACAGCCAGCGACGGGATGGTGATCGAATTCTGATGCGAGCATTGGGTCGGGTTCCGCATCGCGCGATCAAGTCGCATTCTCGCCAAGGTAATTGCCTGCGTCGGTCGCATTCGAGCCTTACTCGATACCTAACTCGAGGGCCGGGCGAGAACGGAGGCATCCTATGGAACGCCTTTATTTCCCCTGTCCGAACAGTGGACGAGACGTCGACGTGGGGATTGAAAGCGAGCTTGGCACGCTGCTGCGCATCCGCGACCGCCGTGTGCGAGCAAGCTGTCCGCACTGTGGTGAATGGCACGAGTGGACGGTCGCGGACGCGCATCTTGCCAAGGCGGCTTGAGCCTTAAAACCGCTCCACCCACGGCCTGAGCTCTATTTCCCAGGTCCAGGCGCTGCGCGGCTGCCGCAGCAAGTGTAGGTAGCTCGCCGCGATCGCGTCCGGATCGAGCAAACTGTCCGGTTGATCCTCGGGCACTGGACGCCGCTCGCTCCGGATGCCGCCATCGATCACGACGTGAGCCACATGGATGCCGCGCGGCGACAATTCGCGCGCCATGCTTTGCGCCAGCCCGCGCAGGGCGAACTTTCCCATCGCAAACGGCGCCGATTGCGCGTAGCCCTTTACGCTCGCGGACGCGCCGGTGAAAATGACGGCGCCATGGCCGTGCGGCAGCATGCGACGGACCGCCTGCTGCGCAACCAGGAAGCCGCCGAAGGCGGTGATGGCAAGCGCTTTCTCGACCTCGTTTGCATCCAGGTCGAGGAAAGGCCCCCGCGCACGATAACTCGGGTTGTAGACGACGACGTCGGCAGCGCCGGCGGCGTCCAGATCGGCGAACAGCTTTTCGACCTCCGCCCGGTCCGACGCGTTGCAGGTATAGACCTCGGCGCCGGTCTCCTCGGCGAGCGGCTTGAGCTTGGCGATCGAGCGCGCCGCCAATGCCAGCTTCATGCCGGCGCCCGCGAACGCACGTGCCACCGCGGCGCTCAGGCCAGTACCGGCGCCCACGATGAGTGCCCGGGTATAGGAGGGCGATTCCATGATCTCGGCGGCATTATAGCGGGCGCCGGCATAGTTGAAATGCGCGGCGTTCGGGCCCGGGGGGCTGACAATTGCGCATCGGACAAGGCAGGATCGTTGCTTCGGGCGATGCAGATTGACGAGGCGAGGGGAGGATACGATGCGAGCGGCCTATTACGAGAACAACGGTCCAGCCGCCGAGGTGCTGAAGGTCGCCGAGGTAGGCACTCCCGAGCCCGCGCCGGGCGAGGTTCGCGTGAAGCTCAAGTTTTCCGGCGTCAACCCTTCCGACGTGAAGGCGCGCGCGGGCTCCCGCAAGGCGATGGCGCCGTATGTGATTCCGCACAGCGACGGGGCCGGCGAGATCGACGCCGTCGGCCGGGATGTTCCGCGCAGCCGCCTGGGCGAGCGGGTGTGGACCTGGAACGGCCAGTGGAAGCGGCCGTTCGGCACCTGTGCGGAATATGTCGTTCTGCCGGAGCGGCAGGCGGTGAAACTGCCATCGCATGTCAGTTTCGAAGCCGGCGCCTGCCTCGGGATTCCGGCACTCACGGCGTGGCATGCCGTCGAGGTCGCCGAGGCGCGCGAGGGCGCAGTGCTGCTGATCGCCGGGGGCGCCGGCGCGGTTGCGCACTATGCGATCCAATTCGCCAAGACGAGCGGAGCCTCCGTCATCACGACGGTCAGCTCCGCCGACAAGGCCAGATTGGCGCGTGAGGCCGGTGCCGATCATACCATCGACTACAAGCGCGAGGACGTCGGTGAGCGGGTGAAGGCGCTGACCGGCAATCGCGGTGTCGACGCGATCATCGAGCTCGACGTCACCGCCAATGCCCGGCTCATTCCGGCGGTGCTTCGCGCGCGCGGCATCGTGGTCGTCTATGGTGTGGGCGGCCCCGAGGCGACGATCCCGGCATCGTTCTGCCTGCAGAACGCGATCACGCTGAAGTTTATCTTTGTCTACGAGCTCACCGAGGCCGAGCGCGCTCGCGCGATCGCCGGCATCACCCGCCTGTTGGAAGCGGATCGCCTCGTCAACAATGTCGCGCAGAGCTTTGCGCTCGCTGACATCGTCGCCGCCCACCGGGCGGTCGAGCAAGGCGGTGCGCTCGGCAATGTGGTGGTGAAAGTGGGATAGGGGTCAGGCTCGGGCTCGGGGCCGGTCACGGGAAGGCGAACGAGTGCCGCGACACCGCGGGGATTCGTGGATATCCTGCGGTCGCAGACGGCGGAGCGCGAGCCCCTGGCCGTTCCATAGATCGATGGGAGGGATTTCTGATGCGCGGCGTTCTCTGCGTTCTTCTGGGTTTGGCAACGCTGCCGATTGCGGGCGCCCAGGCACAAGACTCCAATGCGTACGTCGTCAGCTATATCGAAGTCGCGCCGGCCGCGAAGGACCAAGTTGCAACGTTGATGCGCGAGTTCGCAGACCTAAGCCGTAAGGAAGCCGGGGTCGCCCGCTTTGAGATCCTCCAGCGAATCGACCGCCCGCACCACTTCGCCATTCTGGAGGTGTGGAGCGACCAAGGTGCGCAGGCGGCGCACGCAGCCGCCGCCCACACCAAGGCGTTCCGCGACAAGCTGGTGGCGATCGCGAGCGCGCCTTACGACGAGCGGCCACACACCGGTCTGGCGGCAGCACCGGTGTCGAATGCCCCCGCGCCGCAGGGCGCGCTCTACGCGGTGACGCACGTGGATTTCATCCCGCCGAAGAAGGACGAGGGTATTGCAGCGCTGAAGGACCTGGTCGCCCCTAGCCGGCAGGATGCCGGCAACGTGCGCTTCGACGTGCTGCAGCAGACGAGCCGGCAAAACCATCTCACCGTCGTCGAGATCTGGCGCGACCTCACCGCGCTGGACGGCCACGCGGTGGCGGCGCATACCAGGAGATTCCGCGACCAGCTGCTGCCCATGAGCGGCAGCCTGTTCGATGAGCGCCTATACCGAACGGTGAACTGATCGACCCGAGGTCAGTGAGCAGATGTCGGCGTAGCCCGCGGCGTCCGATCGACAAGGGGCCGGTGGCGGCAAAAGCCCGTGTCACCAGCGGGCTCGCCCTCAGATGCGATGTCACATCGATGAGCGGCTGGTATTCCCGCCACCGGCCGCGCTCAAACATGCGCCCGAATGGCGCAGGCATGCCTAGTCACAGCTGTCCCTGTTCCTGCAGGAATCTACGGCAAGTCGCCCCGAGCCTGCGCGCGTTCTGCTGCAGGCAGGCAAGTACCACTCCGTCGCTCTGATTGATCAGATTTCGGCACAGGCGCGTCGCATCGCCCTTGCAGGCTCGGTCACCACGCGCGCGGGGGTCGTCCTGCGCAAGACCTACCGCCGGTACGGAGGCGAGGACAAACGCCAGAATCAAACTCTTTTGCAGCATCGTTTTCCCTTCTTGTTGCGCCGTCGGCGCCCGTTGTAGCCCCGCTTTAGCCCCAGCCTGGTTGCGCCTTTATCACATCCGAAGCGGCGTGCCATCGGCCGATATGGGTGCTGGTCGCCGATGATACCTGCGGGAACCGTGGTGTCATTGCGGCAGCTGGTTGTACTTGACCAGTACGCCGCGGCAGGGCGGGCTGAGCTTGGCCTGATTGGCAAGGAAACACTGCAGCACGATCATGGAATCGTTCTGTTCCAAAAGATGGCGGCAGAGCCGGACCGCGTCGGGACGGCACGCGCGCTGGTCCTCCGGCGTCCCGCGCATGTCCATGAACAGCGGGAAGGGAGGCGGCCCCTGTTGCGCGCGCGCGGGCAATGAAGCGGTCAGGATAAGCACCAAGAGCGCAATCGATCGGATCATCATTAGCCTTTCTCTGGGAGTGTTGGGGTGGCGGCAGGTTGTCTTCAGGCCCCGGTGTACACGCTGCCCACGCGCGGTGGCAGCCCGTCACGCCGGGTACGGCTCAAGATTTTCCGGGACTGTTGCGTCGCTGCCAGTACGCGTAGAGCGGTTCACGCTCGTCGGTCACCGGAACATGCTCCAGGCGCATGGATTGCTGGCTGATCGGCTTGCGCAGCTCCTCGTAGACCTTGCCGCTGGTCGCCAGGCCGTAGGGCGCCCCGTCCTCGATCGAAAACGCATAGAAGCCTTCGTGGATGCCGGCCAGATACATTGCCGACAGGCACATCGGGCAGGGGTGGCCGCTGGCATACACAACGCAACCGTCGAGGCGCTCGGACTTGAGCGCATGGCTGGCGGTTCGGATCGCCTCGATCTCCGCATGGCTGGTGGGATCGTTGGTTGCGGCGACGCTGTTGACCCCGGTCGCGATCACTTCGCCGTCCTTCACGATCACGGAGCCGAACGGTCGCTCGCCGCGTGCGACGTTCTCGCGCGCCAAGTCGACGGCCATGCGCAGGTAGCGGTCGGTGTCGGGCATTGAAGAGCTCCGTTACGCGGGGCCGCGGGCGAAAGACTGGAGAAATGCGCCGCGCTTGATCCTCGCCCCTCATCGCGGCCAGCGGAATCATACCACGCCGGGCGTGGGCCGAGGCAACGCTGTCGCGGCCCTAAGCGAATAGGTCGTGCCGCGCTACGTGCCGGACGAATCCGCACTGCAGAACATAAGAAGGAAGCGCATGGGCGAATGCGTGTATAGGGCGAGAATATCGCGCGTTCACAGGCCTTACCCGTGCTACCGGTGCTGCTGCCGTTCACTTTCGCGCTCACCTGGGCGTCGTCCTATGTGGCGGCGAAGGTGGGACTGCGCGACATCACCCCGTTGGCCTTCGTGGCAATCCGCCTGTCGATCGCCACGTTCGCCGCCTACCTGATCGTGCGGGCGCGGTCGCCCATACCGGCTGTGTTCAGGCACACTTGGCCGCACCTCATCGTCGGCGGCGCGTTGGTGCACGGCCTCGCGCTGACGACGACACATGCGGCACTGATGACCGTCGGCGCGGCGCCGACGGCGTTGGTGCACGCGGTACATCCGATCCTCACCGCGACGCTTGGTGTGCTGCTGCTGGGCGAAGCGCTGCGCCTGCGGCAATGGGCCGGCGTGGTGCTGGGATTTGCAGGCGTGCTGATCGGCGTGCCGCTCGGCGCCGGGCAAGGCGCGTTGTTGCTGTTGGGTCTGAGCCTGATCGGGCTGTCCGGCGGCACGCTCTATCTCAAGCGCTTCTGCCCAGACGTTCCGCCGTTCGAGGCGACCGCGGTGCAGCTCGCCGGAGGCGCGCTGCTGTCGATCGTCGCGACGGCGCTGTTCGAGACACCGCACGCGAACTGGACCTGGGACCTGGTCGCCGCGATGGCTTGGAATACGCTGCTGATGTCGATCGGGGGAATGGTGCTCTACAACTTCATCCTGATCCACTACGGTGCCGGCCGCGCGGCCTCGGCCTTTTTTGTCGTTCCGGGCGCCGCAGCGCTCGGGGGCTGGCTCGTGCTCGGCGAGACACTTTCGGGCCCGACCCTTGTCGGACTCGTCGCCGCGACCTGCGGCGTCGCGTTGGTGTGGTGGCGATCCGAGCGGCCCGATCGCGCGGCCCCGTGAACTCTCCCGCCCCGACGCCACCTGGAGCACGAGGGACGGGAGGTGCCGCATGGACATCTCGCGCCCCTTGATCATGATCGGGGCAGTGGCGATCGTAATCGGCCCTGCCTGGCCGCTGATCAGCAAGCGCGGTCGCCCGTCCGGCGACATCGTGATTGAGCGCGGCAATTACGCCTTCCATTTCCCCTTCGTCACCTGCCTCGTCATCAGTGCGCTGCCAAGCCTGGTTCGATGGCTGGTGAACCGCTGAGTGATGCGCGCCGTTCCATGCGCATCGGCATGCCGGCAGCCGGGCGCAAGGTGACGCGCAATCTCGGTTCGGGGACATGTCCGGCGCGCAAGCTCAAGCGGATTGCGGGCAACAGCGTCGCCAGGATCGCGGTTGATTCCATCAGCGCGAACGTCATGCCGATGCAGATGCGCGGCCCCGCTCCGAACGGCAGGTAAGCGTAGCGATGGCGCGCCTTGACGGCTTCGGGCTCGAACCGCGCGGGATCGAACGTGTCCGGGTCGTGCCAGAGCGCGCGATGCCGATGCACGGCGTAGATCGGTACGCTGACCGACATGCCGCTCGTAACGTCCTCGCCGCCGATGCGGATGTTGCGCGCCGCCTGCCGCACCACGATCGCGGCCGGCGGGTATAGGCGCATGGCCTCGTAAACGACTTGGCGGGTGTAGCCAAGGGCTTCGACATGAGCCGGCGCCAGCGGCTTGCCGCCGGTGACCGCGGCGATCTCGTCGAGCATGCGTGCCTCCACGGCGGGGTGGAGGCCCAACAGGTAGAACGTCCACGTCAGCGCAAGGGCGGTGGTCTCGTGCCCGGCCGCGATGAAGGTGAGCAGGTTGTCGGCAAGCTCGCGGTCGGTCATCGCCTGATCGGTCTCGGGGTCGGGCGATAACCAGCGTGGACAATGGGCCTTCCGGGGCGCCACGCGCGCGGGCAGAGGGTTGGGAGCGGGCGAGAGCATGAGCGGACGCTGTTCGACAGCCGTTGATCAGGGCCGGGAGCGAGTCGACGTTGCCCGGCTATGCGCAAAGGGCGGATCATCGAGCCAGGGCGACAGCGGCGGCATCCCGGTCGATACCTTGTCGGCGAAGCGGGCAGGGCGCTTTTCCAGGAAAGCGGTGATGCCTTCCTTGACGTCCTCGCTACGCCCGCGGTGGAACATCGCGCGGCTGTCGAGCCGATGCGCCTCCATCGGATGGGCGGCGCCTTGCATCCGCCACATCATCTGCCGGATCAGCGCGACCGACACCGCCGAAGATTTGTCCGTGAACTCGCGCGCCAGTGCCGCGGCGGCGGATAGCAGCTCCTGCGCCGGAACGATTTTGCTCACGAGGCCGCCGGCCATCGCCTCCGCCGCCGGGAACACGCGGCCGGAATAGCACCAGGCGAGCGCCTGCGGGGTGCCGACGAGGCGCGGCAAGAAGAAGCTCGAGCAAGCCTCCGGCACGATCCCGCGCTGCGAGAACACGAACCCGAAGCGCGCTTCCTCCGAGGCGATGCGCACATCCATCGGCAACAGCATGGTGACGCCGATGCCGACCGCGGCGCCGTTGATGGCGCCGATCACCGGCTTGCGGCTGTTGAAGATCCGCAAGGTGAGCCGCCCGCCGCCATCCCGCGCGGCCTCATGATCGAGGTCGGGCGCACCGTCGGGGCCGGCCGGAACCGGCGGACGATCGGGTCGCGCGTTGCGGTCGAAAGTTTGGCCGCCGCGCGAAAGATCGGCCCCGGCGCAGAACGCGCGCCCGGCCCCGGTGACGATCACGGCGCGCACGGCGTCGTCGGCGTCGGCGCGGTCGAAGGCATCGATCAGCTCGGTCATCATCGCGGCGGTGAAGGCGTTGAGCTTGTCGGGCCGGTTGAGCGTGAGCGTCAGGATGCCGTCGGCTGCCTCGTGGAGGATGGTCTCGTAGGCCATGGTGCGGTCCTCGTTCTGCTGTGCCCCGGATGAGCCAAGCGATTTCCTGGAATAGCAGAAGGGGGTCGATCGCTCTTAGTCTCCTGCATCCCGCGGCGCTAGCGACACTCCCCAAGCGGCTATCGGACGTTGCATCCATGTGATACGCTCCATTGGCAGCGGAAACGTCGCCACATATTTTAAACAGATGTCGGCAAATGTCGGGAGGCTTTCAATGAGCGGCTGGGAAGGGTCTCTCTCGAATCCGATCGTTATTTTGACGGCTCTTATTGTCATCAGCAACATGATATTGGTCGGTGCCGCCATTCTGGGCATAGACAAAAACGTTTTACCAGGCATGGCACGCATGGAGTACGCGCGCGGTCTCATCACATATCTGTTTGCAATTGCCACTATCGGGATTGCTGTGGCGGTGGTACTGGAAGCCTTGGTCGGGCCTATCCCTGCTGATCCCAACGGCCGGCTTCAGACGGAGCGGCTTCAGGCGGGCAAGGACGTTCTTTCGCTACTGCTCGGTGTTTTTGGGACGATTGTCGGTTTTTATTTTGGTTCGACCTCTCCGAAGAGCAGTCCCAATGAGTCGCCAGGCAATCAATTGGAGGATCTTCGCATTTCCACCCTCGATCTTGCGCCCCAACCGGCAAGCCCACGCGGCACGCTTACCGTCCGAGCTGTAGTTCGAGGCGGCTCCCCGCCCTACAAGTTTGGACTCGCACAGGGTGCCGACGCCCCCCAGCCTGATGATATGGTCAGTCAGGGCGGGTGGATCGCAAAGGAAATAGTCCTAAAGGATGCGGCGCACGGTGAAAGCCCGCGCGTCCGGGTATTGGTTCAGGATACAAGCGGAAAGCGAGCGGAGCAGACGGCCACCGTAAGGCTCAACAAGGAGGCATAGTCTGAAGCCAAGATTCTGCATCCCCGCCGCTTAGACCAAACCGTCAATAGCCGGTCTCGCTCGTCCAACGACGGTCCATCCTTCCGCAAATTCGTGCTCAGCTTCCAATGAAGAAAATAGCTCATTCCTGATGGCGGGTGGATTTTTCCCAACAACCATGTCAAAACATTTTTATCCTACTCTAGCGCGACGCGGCCGACCGCCGATCCAGTTTGCGCGACAAAGTAATGCTTATTTGCTAATTTACTCGGCTTGCGCGCGCAATGATGCGAGTCGCATTTCACTGCCCTACTAGTAACTTCGATTCTTGAGCTCCGGCCTCGAGTGAGATGGCACGCCGCCGTTGCACCAAGTTTTCTCGTTGCATGAACTGAACAACCCAATCCATGGTATCTAGCAGGCTGGGTTCCGGAAGGCTGTATTCAGATTTTTCTCGGGCCCGTCGAAAGTTTGTATTATCGTATCGCTTGTCTCGCATACCCCAGAGCTTTGAGCTATGCGTTCGAAAAAAAGGGACTAGGGGGAACAGAGGCTCGTCTGGTGCACAGAAATGGTTCATGTGATCTATGAAGTCCGCCACGTCCACATATTCGAATTGGTAGCCGTATCGTTCGGTAATGCATTGGCATGCCGTTTTCATAGTGTAGTGGCTGTCGGTCGTCAGATGGAAGACGCTAGCGCCCGGATCATCGAGGAGCGCGAGCGCAATAATGTTTTGCGCGCAAATGTCAACAGGCAGAACGCTAAGCTGATTTGTGGCGACAACTGACAGCCGATGCTTGATCATGTAAGCAAGCGCTCGTATCAGCACATCCTCACCAACGGAATGGCCGCGCCGAGAAGCTGTGAGAAACGCCGGACGGTACACGCGTGCATCGAGCCCGCGCTCGCGGGCTTTAAGGATCAGCTGTTCGGAAACCCACTTGGTTTGGCAATATCCAAAATCCAGCTCTTCCATCGCAGAATTGGAATCGTTCTCGGAAGCGACTGGTCGCGTCGACCATCCGAAGATGAAAGTGGTGGAAATGTGATGCAGGAGCTTGCGATAACCAGAGCAACACAAATTTACGATCTCTTGAGTACCTCTAACGTTCGCACTATAAAGATCGAGATAGCCTTTCACATAGTCAACTTCCGCGCCGCAGTGAATTACCGCGCCGACTTCATGCACTAGCGCGTTCCAGCGTCTCTCGGACAAGCCAAGGCGAGGCGCGGTCAGATCACCGCTAAACGCTTCGACGCGCGAGCCGAGTTCGATTCCGTGGCTTTCGCTGCCTCGCACACGAGTCAGGGCGGTAGTCAGGCGGCGCCGAGCATGCTCGTCATCATGGCCACGGGTTAGGACGACGATATCTCGGTCGGTGAGACGCAGCAGCGCGTCCAGTAGATGTGAGCCTAGGAAACCGGTCGCTCCGGTCAGCAGTACGGGCGCGACGTGCCGATGCAGGAGCGCCACACGTTCGCTGTTGGGTTCGATGCTCGCAGGAAGAAGCGAATCGATGCGCATGCGGGCTGTATCGCGCTGGACAGTGACTTGCGCCGCCTCCTGATAGCAGGCCTTGATCAAGTCAGCGGCAGTCCTTCCGCTGGCTACGTGCTCTGCGATCTTCTTGAGGCGCCCCACTGTGATCGACTGTAGCGCTGCGACATTGAGTGCCTCGTCGGAGAACAGGCCTAAGCCCGCGTCCTCCGTGAGCAAGCGCTCAATCTCCAGGCTAAGCGTTACTAGCTCGAACGAGTCGAGGCCAAGATCACTGAGCGTCAAGTCCAAATTCTCGGATGACCGGACGAGCAATTCGTCGACATACCTGGTGAAGGTTAGCCGCTCGTTTTGCTTCGGTGGTTCGAATTGATCGATGATCCGCAAGCGGTTTTCACGCCACATATCTCGACATCGGTGCCGAGATACCTTTCCCGACGAGGTCCTAGCGAGCGAGCTCTTGGGGACATATGCAAGGGAAAGAATCGGCGCGTGAAGATGAGGTCGAACCAGCCGGTAGAGCTTGGCGAGATCCGGCAGGACCGCGTGTCGAGGCCTTTCGATGAGCACAATGACGCCTTCATCATTTTCGTGGCCGTTCCCGGAGCCAAACGCAACTATCGTCAAGTGGCGGTTCGGTGCAATCGCCCGCGCGACGATGGACTCAATATCTGAAGGATGCAGATTGACTCCGCGTACAACGATCACGTCCTTAAGGCGCCCACAAACATAAAGCTCCCCATCACTGAGGAAGCCGATATCCCCGGTCCGCAACCAGCGAGTCGCGCCTTGGTCGCCGTCGACCCGCGCGGCAAATATCTTTGAAGTCAAATCCGGTCTTTTCCAATATCCCAAAGCTTTGCTGGGCCCCGCCACCCAAATTTCGCCGATCTCACCCGCTGCCGCCCGCCTGCGGGTATCGGGGCATACGATACAAACTTCCACACCGGCTAGTGGCCTTCCGCAGCTCGCAAGCACCATAGTCGTTCGGTCTTTTTGACCGTCCCGAACGATGCGCAGCTTCTTGCGGATCAGGTACCTCCTGTCCACACGTAAGTGAGTGCGTCCACCAGCGGATACACCAAGCGTATTCTCGGCGAGGCCATACGAAGCCGAAAGAGCGTGGGAAGCGAGACCCGCCACTGCAAAGCGCGCCAGAAACCGCTCCATCGTATCGGGACGAACTGGTTCTGCACCGTTCATCAAAAGCTTCAGTGTATTAAGGTGAAGCTTTGGAACAGCATCGTCAGGAATTTTGTCTCGCCGCAAGCAATACTCAAACGCGAAGTTCGGGGCTGACGTGGCAGTTGCTCCAAACCGGCTAATGGCTTCCAACCACAAAAGGGGTCTTCGCAAAAAGTCGGCGGATGAGAAATGGAATACCGATCCGCCGTGAATCAATGGGAATAGGTAATACGCAATGAGGCCTAGGTCGTGAAAATGAGGTAGCCACGATACGCCGATATGAGGTTCGTCCAACAGCGCAAGGCAATTTTCTACGACGTTATCATGGGAAACCATCACCCCTCGGGGTTCTTGAGTCGAGCCGGAAGTATACTGGAGGAAGAGCAGATCGGTGCTTCGATCTTGGAAGGAGCGCAAAAGCTGTCCGAGGTCATTGCTTGAGAGCCAATCGATACCATATGCGTGGATACCGCTTCGATGTTCGACCGATCCGGAGTCGGTGTGTTGGTGATGGAGCCGAATTGTGTCCAGAATGCTCTTGTCAGTCAGGGCCCGTCGAGCTCCCGAATTTGCAATTATTAACGCCAGCCGCTCCCCTGTGGAACCGACGATGGGAGGCGATCCTGGAGGCACCGGTACTGGTATTGTCCCGGCTTTTGCACACGCCATGAAAGCAGTGATCATTTCGAGGCCAGGCGGATAGACTAGAAGAATGGGCTCGCCCGATGTCACGCCAATATCCCTAACCAAAACATGGGCTAAGCCGTTCGTTTTGGCGTGGAAGGCGCCATAGGTATAAGAATAAACTGGCTCGGCGTTTCGATTAATAAAGGTGTAGAGCAGGCGCGCGGGATCTGCTCTAGCCCACTGGGCAAGGAACTCTGTTAATTTCGGCATGATTTTGGCTGCATGGGTGAGCCCTGAAAAGGAGTGAACGCATCCATGACAAACTGCATCTCGCGCCTGATTAAGCTCTTGCCCAATTTCGGGGATTCGAGCCTCCTCGTACGTATTGCGTAGACGATTGTCTGGACCATGGTCGATGCGGTCGCGAACTGCGCCGCCGCGGTTGGTATGGTTCACTGGGCATATAGGACATGAACGAGATGTCTTCATCAGAAACGCGCAATCAAGCATCTGCCGAAGCATCTCGCAACGGGGTCAAAACAATTTATTGGTCGTAGGATACGCAAAAGCGCTAACTGAGGGATTTTCCTCGGCTTGCAAGCTGACTGGCGGAACGCGGACGACAAATCAGACGCGTGCTGAAGAGGATTCGGCCGCGGGCCGCGTAGGAGCTGCCGATGGCAAGGCGGGTTGCCGGCAAGGTCGCCATTGTGACGGGTGCGGCGTCCGGCATCCGCGTCGCCTGTGCCCGCGCGCTCGCGCGCGAAGGCACGTAGCTGGTCTTGACCGACATTGCTCACGCCGAGGCCCAGTCGGTTGCGGCGCAGATCACGCGCGAACGAGCGAGCGCTTTCGCGCTGAGGCATGACGTCACCGCGGAGTAGGATTGGGCAGCCGTCATCGAGACGACGGTGGAAAAGTTCGGCCGTCTCGATGCCCTGGTCAACCATGCTGGCATCGCCGCTCGCGGCTCGCTGCTCGACACGACGCTCGATGACTGGCGCGCGCTGATGCGTGTCAGTCTCGACGGCGTATTTCTAGCCCGGATTTCTCACACTACTGAAGGATTGTGCAAGGGGTAGTGCGATTTCGCGGCCTGGTGAGCTGGAGGCGCGCGGATCGGTGGCGCCGAAGTGCGCGGTTTGTAGATGTCAT
>Ga0075421_100000690_pt1 | contig 36679 bp, 35 predicted proteins | sample SoiMetdeltSBSDD5_FD_75292 | JGI IMG/M metagenome (GOLD analysis project Ga0075421, IMG submission 75292) | Bulk soil microbial communities from a Populus tree surrounding site in Tennessee, USA - Soil MetaG P. deltoides SBSDD5 | ecosystem: Environmental > Terrestrial > Soil > Tree plantation... | reverse complement strand
ATCCGCGAGTTCCTGCCCAACGAGTGGGACACGTTCGCGAAAGCGCACAACCTCGGCGACGAGGTCGTCGGCAACGTTTCGAAGATCACGGACTTCGGCCTCTTCATCCGTCTCGCCGACGGAGTGGAAGGTCTCGCGCACATCTCCGAGGTGCAGCGCGACGCGCGGCAGAAACTCGACAAGACCTTCAACATCGGCGAGCCGCTGCGCGCGCGCATCATCAAGATCGACACGAACGAGAGGAAGATCGGACTGACCACGCGCGACGTGGAGCCGCTCACCGAAGAGGAGCGTGCGCAGCTCTCGGGCCCGCATATAGATCACGCCACGGATCACGCCCACGAGGATCACAGCGGCGAGCACGCGGCGGAGCATGGCTCCGATCAAGGCCACGATCACGAAAGCGATCCGGGCGAGCCGCCGTCCGAGCCGCAGCAGAGCTGAGTCGACCATGTCCGAGCTCGAGCCTCAGAACGCGACTGGCGAACCCGAGACTGCGGCGACTGAGACGCTCGCACCGGAACGGCCTCAGGAACCACCGCCCGTGTGGAATCCGCCGGTCGCTCCTCCGCGCAAATCGCGCGCGGGCGTGTTTTTCTTCGGCGCGTTGAGCGGATGTCTGCTGGTCTTCCTCGGATTCTTCGTGCTCATCGTCATCGTCGCCGCCGGCGGCGACTCGAGCGACATCAGCCTCGCCTCCGAAAAAGTCGCGGTCGTGCCGATCGAAGGAGAGATCCTCGACGCGCGCGACACGCTCGACCTGCTGCACAAATACGCGAACAACCGCACCGTAAAAGCGGTGGTCGTGCGCATCAACAGCCCAGGCGGCGCGATCGCGCCTTCGCAGGAGATCTACTCCGCGATCCGCAAGATCCGCAGGGAAGGCAAGCCGGTCGTGGCGTCGCTCGACAGCGTTGCGGCGTCGGGCGGTTACTACATCGCCTCCGCGTGCGATCCGATCGTCGCCAACTCCGGATCGATCACCGGCTCGATCGGAGTGATCCTGCAGTGGTTCGACGTGAAGGAGCTCGTGCATTGGGCGAAGCTCAAGCCCGAGACCATCACCAGCGGCGCGATGAAAGACGCGGGCTCGCCGTACCGGCAGATCACCGAAGCCGAGCGCGCGTACTTCCAGGGCATCGTCACGCAACTGCATTCGCAGTTCGTGCGCGACGTGGCCGAGGGACGCAAATCGAAGATGAAGCTGGAAGACGTCGCGAAGATCGCGGACGGCCGCATCTTCACCGGCGAACAGGCGCTCGCGCTCAAGCTCATCGATCAGATCGGAACGATCGATGACGCCGTGCTCACTGCAGGCAACCTCGGCGGCATCGAAGGCGAGCCGGCCAAGCTCTGGCCGCGCCGCCGCGAAGCAACGCTTTTTGATCTTCTGACCGAGAACGGCGCGGACGCGGTCCTCGAGCGCATCGCCAATCGGCGAGTGCCGCAGTTCATGTACAGGTGGTAGTGACGATGAAGCCAGTTTGCAGTTTGCAGTTCGCAGTCGACAGGAGCTCAGATCCGGCTCCTGCCAACTGCCAACTGCAAACTGTCAACTGATGGAGGAGAGACTGGTGGACGAACACGATCACGACGATCTCGATCTCGATCTCGACGACGACGCCCACACCGATGACGCCGCCGCCGGCGTGATGACGAAGGCCGAGCTGGTCGATGAAGTGGCCCGCGTCGTCCAGTTGACGAAGAAGCAGGCTGAAATGATCGTCAACATCGTCTTCGACTCCATCGTCGACTCCCTCCGCGCCGGGCAGAAGATCGAGCTCCGAGGCTTCGGCAGCTTCCGCCTGCGCAGCCGCAAGTCGCGCACCGGTCGCAATCCGAAGACGGGCGAGAAGGTCGAAGTGCCGTCGAAGAAGATTCCGTACTTCAAGCCGGGCAAGGAGCTCAAGGAACTGATCAACAAGACCCTGGCCGATGTGGAGGCGGAGGCTGTGACCGCGGGTGAATGAACATTCTCTTCACGCCCTGGAGATTCTCCTACTTGACCTCCCCCAAAGGTGATCAGCCCCCAGGTTGCATCTTCTGCATCGCAGCATCCTCGGAGAATGTTCGCCAGACGCTCACGCTGTACCGCGGCGCCGACGCGCTGGTGATGCTCAATCGCTATCCCTACACCAACGGACATCTCATGGTCGCGCCGATCGCGCACGACGCGCGGCTGTTCGATTCCGCGGACCGTTCGCTGAAAGCGCTCATTCGACTGACGGCCGAGGCGCAGCGGATTCTGTCGGATGTGTATCGGCCGGACGGATTCAACGTCGGCATGAACTTCGGCCAGGTCGCCGGCGCGGGAGTCGCCGATCACTATCACCTGCACATCGTTCCGCGCTGGGGCGGCGACGTGAACTTCATGACCGTCACCGCGCAGACTCGGCTCGTGCCCGAAGACCTCGAGCAGACCTTCGACAAGCTCGAGCCGCACTTCCGCGACGTCCGTGGAGAGTCGCTCGGCGAATGAAGACCCGCGCCGTCGCGGCCATGGCCCTCACGCTCCTGATCCCCGGAGCCGGTCACTTCTTCCTCGGACGCCGCGCCCGCGCGCTCGCGTTCTTCGCCATCGTCGTGTTTCTGTTCGGCCTCGGCCTTCTCATCGACGGAAGCATCTACACGCTGCGCGAGGCCCGCGGCGACCTCTTGACCACCCTCGCCAGCATCGGCTCGATGGGCTCCGGACTGCTCTACTTCCTCGGCGACAAGTTCGGACCGAAGGGGAACATCCGTTCGGAGATGTTCGAGTACGGACGGACCTTCGTGCTGACGGCGGGGGTGATGAATCTTCTGCTCATGATTGATTGCTGGGACATCGCCACGCGAGGGAAATGGTGACCCTCCTGCGCACGCACATCGTCCTCATGTTCCTCTACGCGGTCCCGACCGCGCTCTTCTTCGCTCTTCTCTGGAGAGAAAAGAAACGCGACCGCATCCGCACCTTTCTCGTCATATTCTCCGCGTTGTTCTTCGGGGCGATCGCCCTCGGCTGGCTGATGTACCCCGCTCCTTACTGAAATGAAGCTTGCCCTACGATGAAGCTAGCAATAGTAGCCGGCGAAGCGTCCGGCGACTTACACGCGTCCGAAGTCGTGCGCGAGCTGAAGAAGCTCGATCCGAAACTGGAGATGTTCGGCATCGGCGGCGACCTGCTCGCGCGCGAAGGGATGACTCTTCTCCATCACGCCAGCGAGATGGGCATCGTCGGCCTCTTCAACGTCCTCCGCCATCTGCCGATGTTCCGGCGCGTCTTCAATGAGGTCATCGAGAAGATCGAGCGTGAACGGCCGGACGTCGTCTTCCTCGTCGACTATCCCGAGTTCAACCTGCGCCTGGCCAAACGCTGCAAGGAGCTCGGGCTGCACGTCGTTTACTACATCTCACCGCAGCTGTGGGCCTGGCGGCGGGGGAGAGTGCGCCACATCGCGAAGTACGTCGACCGGATGATCGTGATCTTCCCGTTCGAGGAAGAGTTCTACAAAACACACGACGTGCCGGTGACCTACGTCGGACATCCGCTCATCGAGCAGCTCGTGGGCGTCCGCAAACCCGCGCGCAAGACCGACACGCTGCGCATCGCGCTGTTGCCGGGATCGCGGAGGATGGAAGTGCGCTCGCTGTTGCCGGCGATGCTCGACGCGGTGCGGATCCTCCGCGAGGAGCGCCCTGATAATCGCAATATCGACGCGTACATCATCCAGGCACCGACCATCAGCCACGACGCGCTCGAGGCGATCATCGAAAAGTGCGGCGTGCCGGTCCCGATCCTTCCGCACGATCGCGGCGAAGGCGTGGCCGCAGCCGACGTGTCGCTGTCGTCCTCCGGAACCGCCACGCTCGAATCCGCGATCCTCGGCACACCGGTCGTGGTGATGTACCGCCTCAGCCGCGCGACGTACATGCTCGGCAAGCGGCTCGTGAACCTGCCGCACTTCAGTCTCGTCAACATCATCGCCGGACACGAGGTCGTCCCCGAGCTGATCCAGCAGGACGTGAACGGTGCGCGGATCGCCGAGGAAGTGCGGAAGCTCGTCGCGCCGGGACACTACGAGTGGGTGCGCAACGAGCTCGAGATCATCCGCGGCAAGCTCGGAACGCCGGGCGCGAGCCGGCGCGCGGCGGAGGAAATTCATAAGATGGTGGCCGGATGAAGCCCCTCCGCCGTCTCTACGGCTACCTCCGCGCTTACAAAGCGTGGGCGCTCGTCGCGTTCGGCTCGATGATCATCTTCGCGCTGACGCAGACGGTGCTCGCCGCGCTGGTGCAGCCGCTGTTCGACGACGTGCTCGCACCGCATACCGCCATCGCGCGGCCGCAGAGCGACGTTACGCCGGCGATCTCGCAGGTGCCGGTCGTCGGCACGATGAAAGCGAAGTTCGACGCGTGGTGGAACGCCGACGCCGCGAAGAAACCGCAGCGCGTCCTCACACTGATCCTGCTCGTGTTCCTCTTGCGAGCATTCACGTCGTTCTTCTCCGAGTACTCGTTCCAGAAGGTCGGCCTCTCGACCGTGCGCGATCTCAGGAACCAGCTCTACGAGCGGATGATCCACCAGAGCCACCGCTTCTTCACCGAGCGGCCGACGGGGGAGATGGTCAGCCGCGTCGTCTCCGACGCGGACGCGATCCAGGCCGCGGTGTCGACGCGCATGGGCGACCTGCTGCAGGAGTCGGTCACGCTCGTCGGACTGATCGGCTTTCTCTTCTACATCAATCCTGTGCTCGCGCTGGTGAGCCTCATCGGCGCGCCGCTGATCATCACTCCGGTCGTGACGTTCGGAAAACGGCTGCGGCGCACCACGCATCGTTCGCAGGAACGCATGGCCGAGATCGCGACGCTGCTCGAGGAGACCATCCGCGGCGTGCGCATCGTGAAGGCGTTCACGATGGAGCCGTTCGAGATCGGCCGCTTCCGCGAAGCGACGCGCAAACACCTCCGCTGGACGCTGAGCGCGTCGCGCGTGCAGGCGCTGACGTCGCCGGTGATGGAGCTGCTCGCCGGCGTTTGCATGGTCCTGCTCTTCGCATACGCCCAGCGGCGCATCGCCGCGGGGCAACTGTCGACGGGGGAGTTCATCAGCTTTCTCACCGCGCTCGCGCTGATGTACGCGCCGATCAAGAAGCTGAACAAAGTGAACCTCTCGCTCAACACCGCGCTCTCGGCGGCCGAGCGCGTGTTCCGCATGCTCGACGTGGAGAACGACGTCGTCGAAAAGCCGGACGCTGTGGAGCTGAAGAGCGTCGGCAGCGGCGTGCGTTACGAGAACGTGATGTTCACATACGGACACGATCCCGTCCTGCGCGACATCAACCTCCATGTCGCGCCCGGTGAGATCGTCGCTCTCGTCGGCGGCAGCGGCGCCGGCAAGTCGACCTTCGTGAATCTCCTCCCGCGCTTCTACGACGTCACCGGCGGACGCATCACCATCGACGGCGGCGACGTGCGCGATGCCACGCTGAAATCGCTGCGCGGCCTGATGGGCTTCGTCACGCAGGAAGTCGTTCTTTTCAACGACACCGTCCGCAACAACATCGCCTACGGCCGCGCCGACGTCGAAGAAGCGCAGGTCATCGCCGCCGCCAAGGCCGCGAACGCGCACGAGTTCATCTCCCAACTGCCGCAAGGCTACGACACGCCGATCGGCGAGAGCGGCGTCCTGCTCTCCGGCGGCCAGCGCCAACGACTCGCGATCGCGCGCGCGCTCTTCAAAGACCCGCCGATCCTCGTCCTCGACGAAGCGACGTCCGCGCTCGACACGGAATCCGAGCGCCTCGTGCAGCAGGCCCTCAACAACCTCATGCAGGGCCGCACCACCCTCGTGATCGCGCACCGCCTCTCCACGATTCGCAGCGCGCACAAGATCGTGGTCCTCGACAAAGGCCGCATCGTGGAAGCGGGCACGCACGAGGAGCTGCTCGCCACTCGTGGCGTTTATCGGAAGTTGTACGACTTGCAGTTCGTCGACGACGAAGTCGCGACGACGTAGGGCGCGGCTTCAGCCCGCCTCTCTCGGCTGCACGTGCGCACGGGGAAGGCGGGCTGAAGCCCGCCCTACGTTGGTGACGTGATCGCGCTCACGTCGCCCAACGCCCGTCGGCCATACGTTGAAAGCGTCCCCATGCTCCGCACAGTGCTCGTTATTGCGATGGCGTTGTCCGCGTCCGCGCAGGAGTGGCCGCTCCACTTCGCCGACTTCTCCGTCGAGATCCTGAAGAACGACGGGCTCGAGCCCGAGGATCCGCATTGGATGCATCTCCATGTCGGACATCACTCCGCGACACCCTCTGAATCCGTGCAGCTTCGCGTCAACATCTTCCGCGGCAGCCGGTCCGCCGCGGACGTCATCGCGCCGGAAGCGAGCGGCATCGAGATCCGCTACACCGTGCATGGAGTGCCCGTCTCCGAATGGTTGTCGCCGGCGACGCCGTTCACCCTGCGCGTCGACAATCCCGCGCTGAACGCGCTCACCGACGGCTTCCACGACATCAGCGTCGAAGTGCGCGGCGCGAATCGCGCGAACTTCAAGCCCCATCGCGCGTTTCTGCACATGACCCGCGGCAGGGAAGTGAGCACACTCGTTCCGATCATCAACAGCGTCACCGGCTACAACGGCGACGGCGACTTCGGACCCGCGGTCGTGTACGTCGACTCGCGGCAGCGCCGTCTCGTCGGACATCCCGCGAATCCCAACGTCACTCCGTGGAGCATTCCGCCATACGACGCCGATCTCTATCTCGAACAGCTCGCGCCGAACGGCGACTACGTCGCCGGCGCGCAACTGTGGTGGGAAGATCCGCCGCATCCCGGCGTGCCCTTCGCGCGCGCTCTCGATCCCAATCAGAGCCAGGACCATCGCGGCCTGCGCGTCGGCGCGCGCCACGAGAAGTTCCCCTTCCGCGACGGTCCTCGCGGCGTCGGCTGGATGAGTCCCTACGTCTCCGGACAGATCGATTCGAAAGGCGGATTCGCATTCGTCGAGACGGGCGGACCCGCGCGATATCTGAAACCCGACGGCGAGATCGTCACTGTGGCCGGCTGGCGCGTGAAGCCCGGACGCGATCCTATTTGGAGCTCGAAGCCACTCGCCACAGTGCGCAGCGTGATGGAGAAACGCGGACAGTGGATCAATGGCCGCGGCGAGTTCTTCACGCCTCTCGATCTGGCCATCGATCCGAAGAACGAAAACATCTGGTACGTCGTCGGCTACGAGGATCATTGCGTCTGGAAAATCGAGATTGCGGATATGGCAACCGGACAGGCGACTGTGAGCGTCTTCGCCGGCGATCCCAATCACACCGCCGGATTCGCGGACGGCAGCGGACATGCCGCGCGCTTCAATGGCCCGGCCTCGCTCGTCTTCGATCCCGTCAGTGACGCGCTCTACGTCGCCGACCAGGACAACGACGCCATCCGCAGAATCACCCGCGCCAGCGTCGTCACCACGCTCCTCGGCAGTCCCGGCATGGCTAATCGTCTCAGCCAACGCGGCGCGACCGACGTCTTCGATCACGACGTGAATCGCCAGCTCGGCAACAACGAGATCTACATGCCGCAATGCATCCGCGTCGACAGTAGCGGCAAGCTCATTCTGCTCGAGCTGGGATACGGTTGGATTCGCCGCATCGATCCCAACTCCAAAGGCTCGCAGGTCCTCGGCGACGTCTATCAGAACTTCCAGCAGGACTACCGAGGCTGGGCGTGGCTCGACGTCGACCGCTGGGGCAACAGCGGTCCGAAAGACGGCATCTACTGGTGCAAATCCGTGGGCGAAGAGATCGAGGGCGACACCGGCGCGCACTTCAACGAGGTCTACGCCTGGCTGCCCAAAGAAGGTGGCACCAGCCGCTACGTCTTCGGCGAGCACTGGAATCCCTATCCCGCCGGATGGGGGAGGCGCGACGAGACCAACACGCCGCACTATCCGTGGCTCATCGCCGTCGACCCGCGCGGCGCGGTGCTCGTCGGCGGTTTCGGCACGCACGGCGTCTCGCGATTGCGCGCCCGCCGCACCGGCGATCCCATTCCCGCGCGCTACCACCCCGCGGGCCACGAAGACGGCCGCTTCGTCTGGGCGTCCGGCGCGCCGTGGATCTGGCCCGGCCCTCCCGGCGCCGCGCGCTTCGCGAGTCGTCCCGCCTCACTCAAATACGGCTGGAATGCCCACAACTACCTCGGACTCGCTGATGCCTGGGAACTCCGCGGCGACGAGCGAGACGATCAACTCCTCAACTACTTCGAAGCGCCCCCGCCCGTGCGCGAGGATGCCGAGGCGCGCGCACTGTGGCTCGAGTTCGTGCGCGCGAATCAGGGACCGCCGGTTCCGGATTGCGCGAAGCCGACGATTACGTCGTTGCAATCAGGATCAACGTTATCCGTCTCCGCCACCGGCGCGCTTCCGTTTACGTACGACTGGTTCGCAGGGGAGAGCGGCAACACGCGCCTGCCCGTCAGTGGCGCACCGACCCAACCCGGCCGCTACTGGGTGCGCGTGATGAACCGTTGTGGCTCCGCGCTCAGCGACGCGGTGACGTTGTCGAGTGCCAGCACGCGACGTCGCACGGCGCGGCATTGACGCGTCAACCTTCGGACGGGCGGGGAACGTTTCTACGTCCGGAAACTCGGATCGACGCGATCGAGTTTCCGCAGCAGAGCCGGCCAGGCGAGTGCGCCACCCGCGCCGCGCGTGACTTGCTTCGCCTGCGCCGTCGCGCCGGCGATGATGCGCGGGTCGATGCGCACGAGGTCGGGTCCGCCCGCCTGCGCGCGCAGTTGAATGGTGCACGCGGCCTCGAACAGGTACATGAAGAGAAATGCGTCGGGGATGTTGTCGGCCACGGTGAGGAGTCCGTGGTTGCGGAGCATGAGGAAGTTCTTGTCGCCGAGGTCGCGGACGAGACGCGGCTTTTCGTCTTCGTTGAGCGCGACGCCTTCGTAGTCGTGATAGCCGAGGGAGGCGAGGACGAAGATGGACTGCTGGGAGAGCGGGAGGAGGCCTTCCTTCTGCGCGGAGACGGCGACGCCGTTGAGGCTGTGGACGTGCAGGACGCACTGCGCGTCTTCGCGCGCGGCGTGGATGGCGCTGTGGATGGTGAAGCCCGCGGGGTTGACGTCGTAGGGGCTCTCCTCGACTTTCGCGCCGTTCAGATCGATCTTCACGAGGCTCGACGCGGTGATCTCGTCGAAGAGCATGCCGTAGGGGTTGATGAGGAAGTGGTGCTCGGGACCGGGCACGCGCGCGGAGATGTGCGTGAAGATCAGGTCGTCCCAGTGGAATAGCGCCACGAGGCGGTAGCAGGCGGCGAGTTGGATGCGCAGTTCTCGTTCGGCGGCGTTCACGCGCGTAGTTTCGCACGGTGCTCCTATGTGGAGTGCGGCAGAGGAGCGAAGCGGGACTGCCGCTTTCGATTGCGGCAGCGTCGAGCTGCCGCCCGCCCGGGTGGCGGCGCGGGACGCCGCCACATCAGCCGGCGAGGACGCCAGCGCTCCACTTCCTCTTACCGGTCCGGCTCGACGAGCACGGGCAGTCCGTACCGCGCCATCATCGCCGCATAACGCTCGTCGGATCGCAATCGATCGAAGCGCGGGTCGACGGGGAGAAACCATACCCAGGCGTTGTGCTCCTCGAGAGTTTCCTCGAGCGCGGCGAGCGCTTCGTCGATCTGCCCGAGGCCGGTGTGCGCGACGGCGAAGCTGTAGGGCGAGACGTAGCGCTGTCGCGCGATGGTCCGGAGTTGTTCGACGAGACGCTCGGCGTCGGCGGTGCGTCCCGCGCAGGCGAGGGTGTGCGCGAGTGCGCCGACGAAGATGGGCGCCGGACCGGCAATGTCGATGGCGCGCTGGATCGCGCGAATGGCCTCGTCGTAGTCGCCGCGCATCTGCAACGACATGCCGAGGTAGTAGTGACCGGGGGCGAGCGAGGGATCCATCTCCAGCACCGCGCGGTAGCAGGCCACGGCGTCATCGTAGCGTCGCGCGATGTGCAGCGGAATGCCGGCGCCGACGTTGATGATGGGGGAGAGCGGATCGAGATCTTTGGACATGTCGATCAGCTCGAGCGCGCGGCGCGTGTGGCCACGGCCGCACATGAGGATGCCCAGCCAGTGCGGCGCCCACGGATAGTTCGGGTTGAGGTGCATCGCTTCTTCGAGCTCGCGCTGCGCGGTCTCCATGTCCCACTCGAACAGGCCCGCTGCATAGCCGAGGGTCGCGTGCGGATCGGCGAGCGTCGGATCGAGTTCGATCGCGCGGCGCGCCGCAGCCTTCACCTTCGGCAGGATCTCGCGCGGCGGAAGCGCGTGCATGAACCCGAGCATCACGAAGCAGTCGGCCAGTCCGGCGTACGGCCTCGCGAACGAGGGATCGCGCTCCACGGCCTGTTGAAAGAAGGTCATGGCCTGCTTCACCGCTTCGGGATGGCGCTTGATCCACTGAAAGCGGCCCTTGAGGTAGAGCTGCTCGGCTTCCGTGTCGACGGCGTGCTTCTTCTTCACGGATCGGCGAGGAGCGGACTGGCTGCCGACCCGCACCTGCTCGGCGATCTCCTCGGCGATCGTTTCCGACAGCGCTGCCACTTCGCGGATCTCACGGATGTAGCGTGACGACCAGATCAACGAGCCGTCCGCGGTGTTGACGAGCTCCACGTCCGCGTGCAGGTGCTCGCCGTCGACGCGGGCGCGCACGATGGCGATCGCCGCGACGTTCAGCTCGCGCCCGACGTCGCGCGGATCGGGATCGGTGCCGGCGTAATGGGCCGCGGTGCCGGACGCGATGACGCGCAGTTTGCGCACGTGCGCGAGTGCGTCGACGATTCCCTCGCTCAAACCATAGACGAGATACTCGAGGCTGGGCTGCAGTTGTCCGCTGACCGAGGGCAACACGGCGATCGAATCGATACGGCCGCGCGGCCTCGGCGTCGCCGGCCGCGCGAGGCTCTGCGTCGGATCGAGATCGCTGGGCCGCGCGCGCCTCGGACGCGAGGACGGACGATTCTTCAGATCCTGCAACGCCTCGAGCAGCATCGCCGACGTCGCGTAACGCTTCGACGGCTCCTTGGCCAGTGCGCGTCGAATGATCGTCCAGAGCGGCACGAACGGACCCTCGACGATCGGCTCGGGATCTTCGAAGAGGATGGCGGTGATCGTCGCGACCGTGCTGGGACGCTCGAACGGACGAGACCCGGTGGCCATCTCGTAGAGCACCACGCCGAGGCTGAAGATGTCGCTGCGCGCGTCGACGGGGGAGCCGCGAAGTTGCTCCGGCGACATGTAGGGTGCGGTGCCGGTGATGATTCCAGTCCGCGACTTCAAGTCGGTCGACGAATCGACGCGTGAGTCGAACTTCGCCAGGCCGAAGTCGAGGACTTTCACCTGGCCGCGCACGGTGATCATGATGTTCATCGGCTTGATGTCCCGATGAACCACGCCGTGACTGTGGGCCTCGTCGAGCGCGGCGGCGACTTGCGTCGCGATGTCGAGGCACTCCGACGGCGAGAGCCGCGACTGTTTCAGCCGCTCGAACAGAGTCTCGCCTTCGATGAACTGCATGGCGATGTAGGGGCGGCCTTCGTGCTCGCCGACCTCGTAGATCGTGCAGACGTTGGGATGATCGAGCGCGGCGACGGCGCGAGCCTCGCGCAGCATCCGCAGCTTCGCCTCGGCATCGCGGCTCACGGCCTCGGGGAGGATCTTGATGGCGACGCGTCGGCCGAGCTTCTCGTCGTCGGCCAGGTAGACCTCGCCCATCCCGCCCGCACCGATGAGCGAAACGATCCGATACCGGCCCACGACGGTCGGAAAGATCTCTCCCACGCGCGTATTCTCACATGCCCGCGATACACTCCGCCGCAATGGACACTTTCTCGATGCCGACGAATCTCGAGACCACGGCCTCCGGGCTGCAGTACGCGATCGATGAGCCCGGAACGGGCGCGCAACCGCGGGCCGGACAGACGGTGAGCGTGCACTACACCGGCTGGCTGCCCAACGGCACGAAGTTCGACAGCTCCCGCGATCGCGGCGCGCCTCTCGAGTTCCCTCTGGGACAGGGTCGGGTGATCAAGGGATGGGACGAAGGCATCGCCGCGATGAAGATCGGCGAGAAGCGCACGCTGGTCATCCCGCCCTCCCTCGGCTACGGCGCGCGCGGCGCGGGTGGGGTGATCCCGCCGAATGCGACGCTCGTGTTCAAGGTGGAATTGGTGGGAGCGCGATAAGATCTCGGACCGCTGCCGTCTCGGCGGCTGATCGGGCGGCGTCTCGCCGCCCCGGGGTGGCGGCGCGGTACGCCGCCACATCAGCCGGCGAGGACGCCGGCGGTCCGCTGACAAAACCCAACATGAAGCTCCTCGCTCTCGTCGCATCGCTCTTCATCCGCACACTCCACGCGACCCTGCGCGTCAAGCACGTGCGGGCGGAAAACCTCGTCAACACGCCGCGGTACATCCTCGCGTTCTGGCACGGACATCTGCTGTTGATGCTGCACTCGCGCTGGCATGGGCCGATCGCGGTGATGTCGTCCCGATCGAGAGACGGCGAGTACATCGCGCGCGTGTTCCCCTGGTACGGCGTCGACGTCGTGCGCGGTTCGTCCTCGCGCGGCGGCATCGCCGCGCTGCGGGGATTGCTGCGGAAAGCGCGCGACGGCAAGAACATCGTCTTCACGCCCGACGGCCCGAAGGGTCCGGCGCGCGTCGCCAAGGACGGCGTCGTCTACGCGGCGAGATCGAGCGGACTGCCGATCGTGCCGATCGCCTTCGCCGCTAAAAAAAAAAGCTCCTCCGCTCCTGGGACCGGATGGTCGTCCCGTATCCGTTCTCGAAGGCGCTCTACCTCTACGGCGAGCCGATTCACGTGCCGCGTGATGGCGATCCCGAGGAATGGCGCGTGAAGGTGCAGGAGACGTTGAATGCGCTCGCTGACGAAGCGGAGCGTCTGGTGAACGAAAAATGATCCATTCCATGACCGGATTCGGCCGCGCGGCCGGCGCGCTCTCGCCGCGCTACTTCGCGACCGTCACGACCAAAAGCGTCAACCATCGTTTCCTCGAAGTCTCCGTGCGATTGCCGGAGTACATGTGGGACATGGAGGCGCCGCTGCGCGCGATCGCGGCGGAGAGCTTCTCGCGCGGGAAGATCGACGTCTCGATCCGCATCCAGCGCACGCAGCAGCCCGAGTACAACGTGCGCATCAACACACAGATCGCGAACACCGTGATCCCACAGCTTCGCGCCATCGCCGAGGAGCTCGGGCTTGGTGCAACGCTGACGGGCAGCGATCTGATGCGCGTGCCGGACTTTCTGCAGGTCGAAGCGCTCGACGCAGAGATCGCGGAGGACGAACGCGAATCGCTGGTGAGTCTCCTGCGCGAGGCCTTCAAGCAGATGTCGGCGATGCGCGAGCGGGAAGGGGAGTCGCTGCGCAACGACATCAGCTCGCGGATGAAGAGCATCCGCGAGTTGAACGAGCAGCTCGCGAGGCATCGCGACGACGTGCGCGCGGAGCTGCTCGCGAGCTACCAGCAGCGCGTGCAGGAGATCGCGTCGCTGGCCGGCACCGACGTCGCGCAGGACCGCATCGCCCAGGAAGTGGTGATCATGGTCGAGAAGGGTGACATCGCCGAGGAGCTGACGCGGCTCGGGCATCACCTCGATCAGACCGAAAAAGCGATCGCCGGACGCGAGGCCGCGGGCAAGAAGCTCGACTTCCTGTCGCAGGAGATGCTGCGCGAGATCAACACCATGGGCTCGAAGTCGCGCTCGGCGGCGATCCGGACCCTTGTCGTAGAATTGAAAACGGAGCTCGAGCGCATCCGCGAACAGGTACAGAATGTCGAGTAACTTCCACTCGGACGGGACGTTGTTCATCGTCTCGGGCCCGTCCGGCGCCGGGAAGACGACGCTCATCCAGCGCGTCCGCGACGAGCTCTCCGCCCTCGGCATCGAGCTCTATTTCTCCGTGTCCCACACCACCCGCCGGCCACGCACGGGGGAGATCCCTGGCAAGAGCTACTACTACGTCGAGGCCGCCGAGTTCGAGGCCATGGTCCAGCGAGGGGAATTTCTCGAACAAGCGCACGTTCACGCCCATCGGTACGGCACTTCGCGCAACGAGGTCATGGATCGGTTGCGCGCGGGGCTGGACGTGATCCTTGACATCGACTATCAGGGCGCGAGGCAGATCGATCGCGACCCGGAGCTGAAGCCGCGGTCGCTGAGCGTGTTCATCTTCCCGCCCTCGCTGGAGACTCTCGAGGTGCGGCTGCGGGATCGCGGCCTGAACACCGACGAGGAGATCCATCTCCGGCTCCGGAAGGCGATCGACGAGATCGACGAAGGCAAGGATTTTTACAACTACATCATCATCAACGACAACCTGGGTGTCGCGGCGGAATGTCTGAAGGCCGCGATCATCGCCAGGAAGCTGCAAACGAAGACTGCGCTCGAAGCCATCTCCACGATGGCGGAGCGATTGAAAGAGGAGGACCGCAATGGAAGGACTGCCGGAAGGGGTTGACAGCAAGTTTCGGTACGTGCTGCTCGTCTCCAAGAGAGCGGAGCAGCTCATCCAGGGGGCGCAGCCGAAGACCAAGCCGCGTCACGCCAAGCCGACGCGCATCGCCATGGACGAGGTGGAGAAGAATGCCGTGAAGTGGCAGCTCACCGCCCCCGTGGAAGAGTCGACGGCGCTGGACCAGAACGAATGACGTAGGGCGGGCTTCAGCCCGCCCATGGACGGGCTGAAGCCCGTCCTACGTTTATGAACATCGTCCTGGGAGTATCGGGCGGCATTGCCGCTTACAAAGCACCGGAGCTCGTCCGGCGCTTGCAGGACATCGGCGCGGCCGTTCGCGTGATCCTCACGCCGAACGCCGCGCGTTTTGTTTCTCCGCTCTCCCTCGCCGCGGTGTCGAATCACGGCGTGATCGTCGAGCAGTGGGGCGATCCGGAGCGGGGCGGCGTCGATCACATCGAGCTCGCGCGCTGGGCAGAGTTGCTCCTCATCGCTCCCGCGACCGCGAACGTTTTGGCAAAGCTCGCGACGGGCATCGCCGATGACGCGCTGACGACTTACGCGCTCGCGCATCGCGCGGAGACGGTCGTGGCTCCCGCCATGAACACCTTCATGCTCGGGCATCCAACGGTGCGGCAGAACATCGAGACGCTGCGCAACCGCGGCGTCGGGATCATCGAGCCGGTGAACGGCCTCCTCGCGTGCGGAGAAGAAGGCGCGGGGAAGATGCCCGACGTGCCGGAGCTCGTCGCGTTCGTGCAATCGCGCTTTACGGCGCGCGATCTGGAAGGGCAGCGCGTGCTCGTCACGGCCGGTCCGACACGCGAGCCGCTCGATCCCGTGCGGTATCTCAGCAATCGTTCGTCGGGGAAGATGGGTTACGCCATTGCCGACGCCGCACGACGTCGCGGCGCGCAGGTCACGCTCGTGACCGGACCGACGTCGTTGATCGTGCCCGCGGGCGTCGAGGTTCAGCGCGTCACCACGGCCGCCGAAATGCACACCGCTGTCATGAGCGCTGCGACGCAACATCAGATCGTGATCAAAGCCGCGGCGGTCGCCGACTTCGCGCCCGTCCATGTCGCCGACCGCAAGATCAAGAAGCGCGACGACAGCGAGACGCTGACGATCGAGCTGCGCAAGAATCCCGACATTCTCACCGACGTCGCCAAGCTCTCACCGCGGCCATTCATCGTCGCTTTCGCGGCGGAGACGGACATGGTGGAGCAGAACGCCCGCGAGAAGCTGCAGCGCAAAGGCGCCGACCTCATCGTCGCGAACGACGTCGCCGACGTCACCATCGGCTTCGACTCGGATCAGAACGAGGTCTTGGTGATCGCGCGGGATGGATCGGTGACGCGCATCGAACGGGCGTCGAAGAGCGCGATTGCGAACCGGTTATTGGACTTGGTCGTTACTCGTATCCCTCGCACTCCAGCAGATCCTTGTCCGTGATCTTCCAGTACGAGTTGTCGCGGCAGAGGTCGACCGCCTCGATGATGCATTCATCGCCGTCTTCATCGACGACCTTGATGTCGTACTCATCGCAGGAGATGTCGGTGAGGGTGATCGAGTCGCCCTTCGTGAGGATCTCATCCTCGAGCTGATCCGGACCCCACTCCTCCTCGGACGAGGATGAGAGAAACAGGTGGTGGATTTCCCACTTGCTCTGGTTGATCACTTTGACGGTCGCTTTCTCGGCGAAAGCGGGCGCCGCGAGCGCGCACACGACAAACGCGACGACAGCAAATCTCTTCATGGGGGATTCTCCTCGTTTGGACGTTCGGACCGCGGCGAGTATAGAACATAATCCTCGGCATGAATGGCGACGTTCTGAACGAGCTCGCGTTGCTGCGCGAGCTGGGGTTTACGCACCTCGATCTGAGCCGACGAGTCGACGAGTCGACGAGTCGACAAGAAGAGGAATCCTCGACGACTGGACGACTCGACGACTCGGCGACTTCGGATTTCGATGCCCTCCGCGCCGAGGCTCACGACTGCACCAAATGCCGTCTCGCGGGGACGCGCACGAATGTCGTCTTCGGCGTCGGCGATCCGAACGCGGACCTCATGTTTATCGGCGAGGCGCCGGGGCGCGATGAGGATGAACAGGGCGAGCCGTTCGTCGGACGCGCCGGACAGCTTCTCACCGACATCATCAAGGCGATGAAGCTCTCGCGCGAGCAGGTCTACATCGCGAACGTGATCAAATGCCGTCCGCCGGAGAATCGCAATCCCGAGCCGGACGAGCTCGATGCGTGCCGTCCGTTCATCCGCCGCCAGGTCGAGCTGATCCAGCCGAAGGTCATCGTCACTCTCGGCAAGTTCGGCCTGCAGAGCCTCACCGGCAAGGCCTACGGCATCTCGTCCGTGCGCGGACAGTGGCTCGACTATAACGGCATCAAGCTGATGCCCACCTACCATCCCGCGTATCTGCTCCGTACTCCCGCCGCGAAGAAGGACGTGTGGGCGGACATGAAGAAGGTCATGGCGGAGCTGGGGATCCAGTTCTAGCCGTGCCCGGGATCTCCGAATTCGCGGAAATTGCGGTCCCGGTCGGATTCCACCAGACGCTGACCTATCGCATCCCGGCATCCCTCAAGGACAGCGTGCGCCTCGGATCGCGCGTCGAAGTGCCGCTCGGATCGAAGCTCACCACCGGCTTCGTCGTCTCGCTGCTCGACTCGGCGCCGGTCGCGACGGCGAAGCTCAAACCGATCCGCGCGGTGCTCGATGACGACGAGCCCGCGCTCATCCCGGAGATCATCGAGCTCTGTCGCTGGGCCGCGGAGTATTACATCGCGCCCCTTGGCGAGATGCTGAAGGTCGCGCTCCCCGCGAACATGGCCGCGCGGGGAAAACGCGAAGTGATGCTCGCCGATCCAGACTCCGATCAGATTCTCCCAACCGATCGCGCGCTGATCGAAGAGCTCCGCAATCGCGCCCTTCCACTCACGCTCATCCTCGAAGAAATGAAGATCTCGCGCTCCGCGATCGCGCGACTTCGCGATGCGGGCGTGATCGCAGTGCACGACCGACTTCGCGATGCCGAAGGGGTGCGCTACGACCGGTTCGTCGTGCTGGAGAGCGATCCCGGCGGACTCACCGCGAAACAGAAAGCCGCGGTCGAGTTGCTGCAATCGCGTGGCGGCGAGCTTTCGGTGCGCGCGCTCGAACATGCAGGCGTCAGCGCGGCGATCCTCTCTGCGTTGTCGAAGAAGAGCGTCATCCGCATCGAGCGCCGCGCGCGACGCCACACGCTCGATGCTTTCCTCGCCGGACTCGAAGGCGCGCCGACGGCGGAGATCCGTTACTCGGACGAGCAGCGCGCCGCGATCGAAGCCGTCCACAAGACCCTCGGCACGTTCGCACCGTTCGTCCTCGAAGGCGTGACCGGGAGTGGGAAGACCGAGGTGTACATCGAGTTGATGCGGGCGGCGGTGAAGCGGGGAGAGCAGGCGTTGCTGCTCGTGCCGGAGATCGCGCTCACGCCGGTGTTCGCGTCCCGATTGAAAGAGCGATTCGGCGAGCGCATCGCCATCCTGCACAGCAACCTCTCCGCGAGCGAGCGGTACGACCAGTGGTGGCGCGCGCGACGAGGCGAAGTGGACGTCGCGATCGGCCCGCGGTCGGCGCTCTTCACGCCCTTCCAGCGCCTCGGCCTGATCGTCGTCGACGAGGAAGGCGACGGTGCGTACAAGCAGGAAGAGACGCCGCGCTACAACGCGCGCGATCTCGCCGTCGTGCGCGCGCAGTCCCGCGGCATTCCGGTCGTCCTCGGATCCGCGACGCCGTCGCTCGAGTCACGCGAGAACGCCGCGCGCGGCAAGTACACGCTGCTGCGGATGACGAAGCGCGTGGAAGCGCGTCCGCTGCCCGACGTCGAGACCATCGACCTCCGTAAGGAGCAGGCGGAGAAGGAAGACAAAGGCTTCGTGATTCTCAGCGGGACGCTGAAGGCCGCGCTGCGCGAGACGTTCGACGCCGGCGAGCAGGCGATCATCCTCATCAATCGACGCGGGTACGCGCCTTATCTGTTGTGCCGCGAGTGCGGCCACGAGTTCCGCTGCAAGGACTGCTCGGTCACGCTGACCGTGCATCGCCGCGAAGGACTTCTGATCTGCCACTACTGCGGAATGCGCACGCGCATCCCGACGAAGTGCCCGCTCTGCCAGGGCGAGGTGTTGCAGCCGATCGGCTTCGGCACGGAGAAAGTCGAGGAGCGCTTTCATCGCGATTTCCCCGACGTGCGCGTCGACGTGCTCGATCGCGATTCCACGCGGCGCAAGGGCTCAGCGGTGCAGATCCTCGACCGCTTCCGCCGCGGCGAGACGCGCGCGCTCATAGGGACGCAGATGCTCAGCAAGGGGCATCACTTCCCGAACGTCACCCTCACCGGCGTCCTCAACGCCGACTCGATCCTCGGCTACCCCGACTTCCGCTCCGCGGAGAAGACTTTCTATCTCCTCACGCAAGTCGCCGGCCGCGCCGGACGCGGGGAGCTGCGCGGGAAGGTGATGATCCAGACCGCGTTCCCGACGCACTACGCGATCCAGCACGCGCTCCGCCACGACTACGAGTCTTTCTACGAGGCGGAGATTCAGTTCCGCCGCACGTTTCACTATCCGCCCGTGACGTCGATGATCGCGCTGCTGTTCCGCGGCGAGCACCTCGTCGATGTGGAGCGCGCTGCGAACGAGTGCGGACGCATGCTCGAAGAAGCAGTGCAGCCACTCGCGGGTACGCGTATCCAAGGTCCCGCGCCCGCGCCGCTCGCGCGGATCAAGGGCGTGTGGCGGTTTCAGATTTTGCTGCGGTCGCCGATGCGCACGGGGTTGCGCAAAGCAGTGGAGGCGGTGTTGTTGCCGAGGAAGTGGAAGGGCGTGGACGTGGCGATCGACGTGGATCCGATCAATATCTTGTAGGAACGCCGCCGTCCCCGGCGGCTGAGCAGGGAGCGTCCTCGCTCCGGGCGGGCGGCGAGGACGCCGCCTGCTCAGCCGGCGAGGACGCCGGCGCTCCACTAAAGCAGCTTCTCGAGCAACAGCCGCAACTCCTCCGGCGGTCTCGTAATCTTCCGTCGATCGAGATCCAGCCACGCGCCGGTGCTCGTCACGCGCGCGCAGCGTTGGCCGTCTTCGCGGAAGAACTCGTTCACGAGCACGAAGCGGCCGTCCTCGCCGATCTCGCGCGCGGAGAGCGTCACGCGCACCGGCTCGAGGAGGCGCAGCTCGCGGAAGTACTCCAGCTCATCGCGCAGGATCACCGGGCCGATGCGCCGTTGTTCGAACTCGCGCATCGAAAAGCCGTTGGCCTCGAAGTAGAACATCCGCACGTCGGCGCCCGCGTCGAGGTACGCGGTGTTCTTCATGTGCCCGTTGAAGTCCATGTCGCCCCAGCGGGCGTAGAGGGTCTTCTCGAACATCGGATTACGCGATCGGCTCGCGCCGCATCGGCTCGATGAGATTCACGAGACCTTCGTACATCCGCTCGTCGATCTCCGGCTCGATCTCGCGGATGAGCGGCACGAGCTTCTGCACGTGTTGGATCACCGCGAGCAGCGCGCCCCAGAGCGGCTCGGCGTTCGAGCGCTCGAACGTCTGCATCGGATAGCGGCGGCCGAACGTATCGGCGTCCGTGGCGCTCAGGTTCTGGATCGCGTGATCGAGCGACCAGCGCACCTTCGACGCCAGGTCGTTCGGCGCGTGGCCGTGGCGTCCGCGTCCAGAGACGAAAGCGACGCGGTCGAGCGAGCGGCAGAGCGCGCGCAGCTCGACGTCCAGCGCCGCATGGCGCGGGTCGTTCGAGGCGACGTCGGAGTAGGGGACGAGCAGCCTCTCGACGCGGCGTCGCACGTCCTGATCGAGCTTCTGGATGATCCACGGAATCGGCGGAACGTGACGCATCCGCTCGTTCTGTTGCCACTGTTCGAGCAGCGACGGTCGCGGCTCCGGATCTTGTGAGGGTGCGGTCGGTTCTTCAGTTGCCAGCATGCGAGTTGTTTGTTAGGGTCCGCGCACATGAGCGCCGACCCGAGTCAATTCGAAGAGCCGATCGCCAGGATCCGCCGTCGAATCGAAGAGCTCTCTTCCATCGATACCTCCGGGGAAGCAGAGCCTGCAAGGGAAGCCGAAATCGCGGAGCTCCGCCAGAAGCTTACCAAAGTCTCCGACGAAATCTATTCGAACCTCTCGCCGTGGCAGAAAACGCTCGTCGCACGCCATCCCCAGCGGCCTTACACGCTCGACGTCATCGCCTCGCTGATCGACGAGTGGATGGAGATCCATGGCGACCGCAACTTCGCCGACGATGCGGCCATCGTCGCCGGATTCGGCCGCTTCAAAGGCCATGCGGTCTGCGTCGTCGGACACCAGAAGGGGCGAAACACCAAGGAAAAGGTGCTGCGCAACTTCGGGCAGCCGAAGCCCGAGGGATTTCGCAAGGCGCTGCGCGTCATGCGGCTTGCTGAGAAGTTCAAGCTGCCGGTGCTCAGCTTCATCGACACGCAAGGTGCTTATCCTGGCGTCGGCGCGGAAGAGCGTGGACAGGCCGAGGCGATCGCCGTGAACCTGCGGGAGATGGCTTCGCTGAAGGTGCCGGTGATCATCACCGTCATCGGCGAAGGCGGAAGTGGCGGCGCGCTGGCCCTCGGAGTCGGCGATCGCGTGCTGATGCTCGAGCACGCGGTGTACTCGGTGATCTCGCCCGAGGGATGTGCCGCGATTCTGTGGAAGAGCTCCGCTGCCGCGCCCGAGGCGGCGGCGGCGATGAAGATCACCGCGCAGGATTTGAAGAAGCTGAACATCATCGACGAGATCGTCCCGGAACCCTCCGGCGGCGCGCACGCGGATCCCGCTGCCGCGGCGGAGCTTCTGACGCCGTACCTCGAGAAAGCGCTGAAAGAGCTGATGAAGTTGAAGCCGGCGCAGCTCGTGGATGAGCGGTATAAGAAGTTCAGGAAGATGGGAGTCTACGAGAAGTAGCCTCACAGGCTCATAGGCTCACAGTCGCATAGCGGGACTCTCTATGAGACTCTGCGCCTATGAGACTATGAACCTCCAAGTGATCCACGATCTCTGGACCCTCCTCGACGCGCCCCCGGACAACCCCCGCATTCCCGTCGCAAACGACAAACTGCGCGCTCTGCTCGTGCGTCGAGGCGTTGAGGATGGCGAGTCGTATCGCCGCTTCGTGGCGCCGGCGATCGACGATTTACACGATCCTTCGACCATCCACGGGATGGATCACGCGTGCGAGCGGATCGCGCGCGCGGTGCGCGACGGCGAGGGCATCGTCATCTACGGCGACTACGACGTCGACGGCGTGACCTCCATCGTCATGCTGCAGACCGTCCTCCGCTCCCTCGGCGCGGACGCGGGCTTCGTCGTGCCGCACCGGCTTGTCGATGGTTACGGTCTGAAGATGGAGGTGCTCGACCGCGTGCTCGTCGAGCGCAATGTGAAGCTCGTCATCACCGTCGACTGCGGCATCACCAGCGTGGAGCCGGTGAAGCGTGCGATCGAGCGCGGCATCGACGTCATCATCACCGACCATCACCTTCCGCCGGGAACTTTGCCCGACGCCGCGGCAGTGCTGAATCCGAAGCAGCCGGGCTGCGAGTATCCATTCAAGGATCTCGCGGGCGTGGGCGTCGCGTTCAAGCTGTGCTGCGAACTGATTCGTCGGAACGGAAAAAAGATCTCCGTCGAGTCGCTGCTGAAGATCGCGGCGATCGGCACCGTCGCGGACGTCGCGCCGCTGATCGGCGAGAACCGCACCATCACGTCTCTCGGTCTCGCCGGACTGGCGAAGGTGCGGAACCCCGGACTGCGTGCGTTACTGAAGCGCCTCGGACTCGAAGGCCGCGCGTTGCGCGCGGTGGACGTCGGCTTCAAGATCGGACCGCGCATCAACGCGGCTGGACGGCTCGCATCGGCGAACACGGCCATCGATCTCTTCGCCGCGACGGACGAAGAGGCGGCGTGGAAGATCTGCAGCGAGCTCGATCGGATGAACGCCGAACGCCAGGAGATCGAGGTGCAGGTGCGCGAGTCGGCGGAAATGCAGATTCGCGGAGGCGAACGGATTCTGATTCTCGCCGGAGAAGGATGGCATCGCGGCGTCCTCGGACTCACGGCCGGACGCATCGCGCAGCGCTATCACCGGCCGACGCTGGTGATGACGATCGAAGGCGACACGTGCGTCGGCTCGGGCCGCAGCATCCCGACGATCGATCTGCACGGCGCGCTCGAATCGGTGTCGGAGCTGTTCACGCACTTCGGTGGCCACGAGTTCGCGTGCGGCTTCTCGCTCGAGACACGCAATCTCGATGCGTTACGAGCACGCCTGCACGAGCGCTTCGAGACTTACGACGAGATTCTGTTCAGGCGCGAGGCGCACATCGACGCGACGCTCACCCTCGCCGAGATCGACGCGGAGTTCCTCGCCGCGCACGAGATGCTCCAACCCTTCGGCGCCGGGAACACGCATCCGCTCTTTCTCGTCCGCGACGTGACGGTGACGGGCACACGCACGTTCGCCGAGGACTGCTGCGAGTTGTCGTTGTCCGACGCGACGGGGAACGCGATCGGAGTGTTGTGGCCGAGCGTGAAGGGGTTGAACGTGATAGGCGGCGCGGTGGATTTGTTGGTGAAGGTGGAGCCGGATAGGTACAAAGGCATGCGGCTCGAAGTGGTCGACGCGATGTGGAGTGCGGAGGCAGCGCCTCCGCTTTCCTAAACACGCGAATAGGAAAGCGGAGGCGTTGCCTCCGCACTCCACATCACCGCATCTGCAAAGCCGGCTTCACGTACCCTCTGTGGCACGTCGTGCAGTTCACCGCGGCGTCTTGCGTGTCGATCTCCGTCAGTTTGCCGAGGTGATCGTTGATCATCTTGACCATCTGGATCATCTCGCGCGCGGCGCGCTTGGGGCGCTTCTCGTCCGCTTCCCAGCGATCCTCGACGTGGCAGTAATCGCAGCTCACGCCGAGGGATTGGCGGTAGCCGATGTCCATGATGCGGAGGAGGCGGTCCGCCGGCATGTCCTTCATGAGCTGCACGTTCTTGAACACCTCGCTGGCGGGCTTCTTGGCGTTCGGGCCGAGCTGTTTGAGCAGCTCAGTGACGTGAGCGTTCTCCTTCGGCTCCTCAGAATTGGCACTGATCGCGAAGGAAAGCAGCAGGACCGCGGCGAAAGTGGCGCGCATGGGGACAATCGTAACCGCCCGCGGAACGAAACCGGTAGCGAAGGTGTTACGGCGCAACGACATGCAGCGCACGATCCGAGTCCTCCGCATCGCGCTGCCGATCGTTTTCCTCGCCTTCGTCCTCCTCATCGTCTTCAGTTGGAACAAGCAGGCCGGTCGCCAGCGCGGCAAACCGGCTGAACCCGTGAAGTCGGACGTGAGACGGGATGACAAGCCGGAAGTCGAAGCCACGGCGTTCGAGGACATTCAGACGATCGGCGAGCGCGTCGTTTCCCGCATCAGCGCCACACGCGTCGTGGCGTTCGAGTCGGGCTGGACGACGCTGGAGGGCGTGAAGCTCATCCTGTACCGCGCCAACGGCCTCACTTACGAGGTCTCGTGTCCGCAGGCGCAGTTCAACGCCCAGACGAAAGAAGCCGATGCGAAAGGCGGCGTGCGTGTCACCTCCAGCGACGGCGTCGAGATCGTCACCGCCGAGATCCGCTACGACGGCGCGCGTCTGACGAACGACATCCCGCTGCAATTCCGCGTCGACCGCTGGCAGGGGAAAGCGGGCGCGCTCGATCTCGACGTGCAGGGCGAGACGCTGCGTCTGCACAAGAACGTCGACGCCACCATGGCCGTCGTGCAGGCGAACGAAGTGCCGATGACCGTCCGCGGCACCGAGAGTATTTTCCGCCGCCACGACAACACCGTCGAGTTCAAGGAGCGCGTGCAGCTCGACCGCGGTCCGGAGCGGGTCAACTCCGACTGGATGCTCGGCCGCTTCACGCAGGACCGTCGTCAGCTCATCGGGCTCGAAGGCAACGGCAACGTCGTCATCGTGATGGCCCAGAACACCGCGCCCGGCGAAGACCTCGGCGGACGCAAGACCATCACCTGCGATCACTACCACACCGAGGTTGGGCCGGATGGGCAGGTCAACGCGATCGTCGCGACGGCCACGGGCGCCGCACCGGTGCACGCGATCATGGACGGACCGCCGAAGCGCGACCTCGTCGCACGCATGGTGCGCGTCGCGATCCGGAACCGTCTCGTCAACGAGATCAAGGCCGAGTGGCAGGTGGTGATGAAAGAGCTCGGCCCCGAGCCGCGGCAGATCCAGGCCGAGCATGTCACGGTGTGGTTCGACGAGGGGACGCGGCGCGCGCGCGCGGCGTATCTCGAGGGCGCGTTCCGTTACACCGATGCGAAGAACACCGCCTCCGCATTCCGCGCGAGCTACGACATCCTCGGCGACAAGATCGTGCTCACCACCGACCCCGGTTGGCAGGCGACCGTCGTCGCCGACGGGCAGACGCTGAAGGCGAAGCAGATCGAGTTCTCGCCGAAGGCGCAGACCGCGCGCGCGAGCGGCTCGGTGATCGCGGAGCTGGTGTCGCGTGGCGGCGGCGCGACCGCGAATGCGACGTCGCTCTTCCCGGGAGGCAACAAGCCGGTGTTCGTCAACTCGGACGAACTGATCATGCGTCAGGCCGAAAAGATCGCGCTCTTCACCGGGCGAGTGAAGGCGTGGCAGGACAACAACACCGTCCTCGCGAGCGAGCTGCAGATGCAGGGCAACGGCGAGTCGGTGACCGCGCGCGGCGGCGTGCGCACGGTGCTCTACAACACCGGCACCGACGCGCGGAAGACGCCGGTGCAGACGACGAGCGAGCAGCTCGTGGCCCGCAAACCGGAGCGGCGCATCGACCTCCTCGGCAAGGTCACGATCGTCGACGAGACGCGGACGATGAAGTCGGAGAAGGCCGCGTTCTTCTTCGACGACAAGAACAAGGTCCAGCGAATCGAGTCCGAGCAGAACGTGAACGTCGTCGAAGCGGCGACGCGCCGCAAGGGCACGGGCGACAAGGCCGTCTATCACGTCGATCGCAAGATGATCTTCGTCAACGGCTCTCCCGCGACGATGTCCGATCCCAGCGGCTCCGTCTCCGGCCAGGAGATCAGCTTCGATCTCGCGAAGAACCGCGTGCAGGTCGTGAGTCCGAAAGGGGAGACGAAGGGGACGTACAAGCACGAGGGGTGACGTAGGACGGGCTTCAGCCCGTCCTGGGCGGGCTGAAGCCCGCCCTACGTGTCTGATACTCTCCGCCCCGCACGATGCCGGACGCCCAGCTCACGCTTACCGCCACGCACCTGGTCAAGGTTTACAAGGGACGGAAGGTCGTTCGCGACGTCTCGGTCGACATCCGTCAGGGCGAGATCGTCGGCCTTCTCGGACCAAACGGCGCAGGCAAGACCACGACCTTTTACATGATCGTGGGGCTCGTGCGGCCGGACGGCGGCTCGGTTACGCTGGGCGATGAAGACATCACCGAGCTGCCGATGTATCTGCGCGCGCAGCAGGGGATCAGCTACCTGCCGCAGGAGCCGTCGGTGTTCCGCAAGCTCACCGTCGAGGAGAACCTCCTCTCCGTCTTCGAGACGATGAACCTGCCGCTCTCCGAGCGCGAGCGGCGCACGCATCAACTCCTCGAAGAGTTCGGCATCGCGCACATCGCGCGGAGTCGGGCGTTCACTTTGTCGGGAGGGGAGAGGCGGCGTGTGGAGATCGCGAGGAGCCTTGCGATCAACCCGGCATTCATATTGCTAGATGAGCCGTTTGCAGGAATCGATCCAATCGCAGTGTTCGAAATCCAACGCATCGTTTCGCAACTGCGGGCCCGGGGGATCGGCATCCTCATCACGGACCACAACGTTCGGGAAACATTGAAGATCACCGACCGGGCATACATCATCAAAGAAGGGGAGATCTTCCGACAGGGCGCGCCCGAGAGCCTGTCCGCCGATGCCGAGGTTCGGCGAATTTACCTGGGCGAGACATTCAATCTAAACTGACCGAAGGAAGCTTGCCCTGAGCGAAGTCGCAGGGGCATCACAGTCTTCATCCATGGCACTTGAACAGAAGCTTCATCTCAGACTCAGCCAAAAGCTGATCATGACGCCCTCGCTGCAGCAGGCGATCAAGCTGCTGCAGCTCTCGAAGCTCGAGCTCCAGGAAGTCCTCAACCAGGAACTGCTCGAAAACCCGCTCCTCGAAGAATCCGCCGAAGAAGTGAAGGCCGAGGAGACCCAGGCCGAGGAGACCAAGACCGAGAACGAAGCCGCGGCCGAACCGCCGCCTGTCGAGACCAAGCCGGAGGAGAAAGACTCCTTCGACGAGATCGACTACGACGCCTACTTTCAGGACTACATCGAGTACGGCTACAACCCGCGCGGGATGGGCGAGGAGCACGAAGAGTTCCCCATCGAGAACACGCTCACCCGGCCGCCCAACCTCGCCGATCACCTCACCTGGCAGCTCTCGATGTCCGACGCATCACCGCGGACGAAAGAGATCGCGCAGTTCATCATCGGCAACATCGATGAGGACGGTTATCTCCGCGCGAGCAACGAGGAGATCATGGCCTCCGGCGGCTACGCGGCCGAAGAGGCTGAGGTCGCCGTCCAGGCCGTGCAGTCGCTCGATCCCATCGGCGTCGGCGCGCGCGACCTCCGCGAATGCCTGCTGCTGCAACTGCGATTTCTCGAGCTCGACACTCCACTCGTCGAGATCATCATCCGCGACCACTGGGAAGAGTTCATGCAGCGGAAGTTCGTTCCGCTGGCGAAGACCCTCGGCATCGACCTGAAAACGCTCGAGGGCGTGGTAGAACTGATCAAGCATCTCGATCCGAAGCCAGGGAGGAAATACTCCAATGAGCGAGCGATCTATGTCGAGCCCGATGTCCACGTGCACAAGGTCGGGGACGAGTATGTGATTGTCCTCAACGAGGACGGCATGCCGAAACTGCGCATCAACAGCGGCTACCGTTCGATGCTCAACTCGATGGACTCCAAGCAGGACGGCGAGACGGTCAACTACATCAAAGACAAGATCCGCTCCGCGGTGTGGCTCATCAAGTCACTCGACCAGCGCCAGCGCACGATCTACAAAGTGGCCGAATCCATCGTCAAACACCAGCGCGAGTTCCTCGAGAAGGGCATCGATTACCTCCGGCCGCTCGTGCTCCGCGACGTCGCCGACGACATCCAGATGCACGAGTCGACCGTTTCCCGCGTCGTCTCCAACAAGTACATGCACACGCCGCGCGGCCTGTTCCTGATGAAGTACTTCTTCCACAGCGGAATCGATTCCGACACGGGCGAAGACATCTCGTCGCTCACGGTGAAGAAGAAGATCCAGAGCTTCATCGAGAACGAAGACCCGCGCAAACCCCTCAGCGATTCGAAGATCATGAAGATCCTGAACGACGAGGGGATCAACATCGCCCGCCGGACCGTGGCCAAGTACCGGGACGAGCTGAACATCCCGTCTTCCACGGACCGCAAACAAATCTTTTAGTTCGAGGTGTCGAGCATGGCAACCGAGATTTCCGGCCGCAACTACGAGATTCCGCCCGACGTCCGCACCCTGGTCGAGAAGAAGCTGGCCAAGATCGAGGACAAGCTCTTCGATGACGTGATCGACGTCCGCGTCGTGCTGCAGGTCGAGAAGTACCGCAACATCTGCGAGATCCTGATGGTCGGCAAGGAGCACGACGTCAAGGCGGTGCAGCAATCCGACGAGTCGATGCAGGACGCGATCAACTCCGCCGTCGATCATCTGAAACGGCAGGCCCAGAAGAACCGCAAGAAGATCCGCGACCATCACCGCAAGGAAGGCAACGGCCGCAAGGTCACGGAGTGGGCCGTGCAGGTGCTCGAGCCGGGACGGCTCCGGGAAAAAACGGCGCTCCGCGCGCCGCGCATCCTGAAGACGAACAACATCGCCATCCGCCCGATGTCGATCGAAGAGGCCGCCCTGCGCCTCGACGACTCGAAGAACGAGTTCATCGTGTTCCGCGACATCGACACGGACAAGGTCTCGGTCATCTACAAACGCCGCGACAACAACCTCGGCCTCATCTCACCGGAGTTCTAGCGCCGAACGTAGGGCGTGGCTTTAGCCCGCCTCCCCGGGAAGGGCGGGCTGAAGCCACGCCCTACGTTTTCCGTTTCGTTCGAACTTCTTTCCGCCTCTCCGCTGTTACGATTTCCCAACACAACCCAGGGAGGCTCCATGAACCGCATTCTCCGTTTCGCCATCGCGACTCTCGTCGCGCTGCCGATGTTCGCCGCGGACCTCGGCAAGTTCAGCAAGTGGTCGGATTCACCGCAGTCCTACTTCATGACCAAGGCGGAGCGCCAGCAGTGGGACGCGCTGACAACCGAGGCCGACGCCGAGAAGTTCGTGGCCGAGTTCCTCGCGAAGCGCGAGCCCGGCTTCGCCGCCGAGGTTGCCAAGCGAGCAGAACAGGCCGACAAATACCTCACCATCGCCGACCGCGCCGGTTCGAAGACCCTTCGCGGCAAGGTCGTCGTGCTGTTCGGACCTCCGTCCGGTCTGAATATCTCCAACCGCGCCAACACGACGACGAAGCGGGACAACCCAATCATGGCCGGCGCGCTCTCGAACGCCGGCAGCACCAGCGGAGGCGGGCGCTCGGCCGATTCCGTCACGCCAACCGGCAGTTCGATCTCGACGTCGCAGGGCATCCGCGTCTACTCGATCACCTTCAGCGGCGACGCCACGACGAAGACGATCGACAAGCAGAGCGTCACCTTCATCATCGACGCCGACGCCGCGACCGGCAAGGACGAGTTCGCGAGCCGCAGCGCCGGAAAAGAAGCGGAGGAGTACTTCGAGCTCGCCGCACGCGCGTCGATCGTCAGGAAGTAACTTTCGCCACGCGAATCACCTGCGAGCGCCGGCAACCGCCGGCGCTTTTCTTTTTTCGCGTAACATTGCGCATCCGTGAACGACGAGGATTTCATTGAAACCACCGTTCAGGCGCTCATGTCGAGCGAGCTGGACGAGCTGCACCTGAAGCTCGTGACCGGCGACGACGGCCTGGCCCGCGTGATTGCACGGCCGCGCGTGCAGAAGCCGGGGCTCGCGTTCGCCGGCTACTACGAGTACATCAAGCCGTGGCGCGTGCAGATCATCGGCGCCTCGGAGATTCAGTACCTGCAGAGCCTTCCGCCGCGCCTGCGCGAGAAACGCATCCGCGACGTCTCCGGCCTGGACATCTCCTGCTTCATCGTCACGAAGGGCATCATTCCGCTGGACGAGTTCCGAATCGAATGCGAGAAGCGCTCGGTGCCACTGTTCTCGACGCCGGCGATGTCGTCGACCACGATCACGCGCACGACTTACGTGCTCGAGGAGAACATGGCGCCGCGGTCGACGCTGCACTCGGGCCTGCTCGACGTCTACGGCATCGGCGTGCTGCTCCTCGGCGACAGCGGCATCGGCAAGAGCGAGTGCGCGCTGGATCTGATCTATCGCGGGCATCGCCTGATCGCCGACGATCTGGTCATCGTCAAGCGTCACCCGAACGACGTGCTCCTCGGATACTCGAACGATCTGCTGCGCCATCACATGGAGCTGCGCGGCATCGGCATCATCGACATCAAGGATCTCTTCGGCGTCGCTTCGACACGCGACGTGAAGCCGATCGATCTGGTGGTGAAGCTCGAGAAGTGGGTGGAAGGAACGGAATACGACCGCCTCGGCATCACCGGCGAGTCGTACGAGCTCCTCGGCGTGACCAAGCCGTACGTGCGGTTGCCGGTCGCGTCCGGCCGCAATCTCGCGCTGCTCGTCGAGATCGCGGCCCGCAATCATCTGATGAAGCTGCAGGGCTACGACTCCGCGCGCGAGTTCACCCGCCGCATCGACGAACAGATCGCGCGCCAGGGCGCCGAGCTGACCGACGGCCTGCCGCCCACGAACGCGTCCGAGGTCGCGAGCTCCGAGATGCGCAGCATCCACACGCGCAACCGTTTCTCGCCGGATGTGATCGATCGAACCCGAAGGCAACGATGAACGCGGAACGATGAACGATGAACGGTTGCTAGTTCATCGTTCATCGTTCATCGTTCATCGCTCGATGCAAACTAACGCGCCTGACTATCTCGTCGTCATCACCGGCCTTTCCGGCTCGGGCAAGAGCTACGTGCAGTCGACGCTCGAGGACCTCGGCTTCTACTGCACCGACAACCTGCCGATCGAGTTGATCGAGCCGTATCTCGACGAAGTCACGACGCATGAGAAGGCGAGCCGCGTCGGGATCGTCGTCGACGTTCGCACGCACGACTTCGCGAGGGTGTTCCCGACGTTCTACCGCGAGCGTCTGAAGAAGCGCGCACCGAATGCGATGCTGATCTTCCTCGAAGCCTCGGACGAAGTGCTCGCGCGCCGCTACTCGGAGACGCGGCGTCCGCATCCGATGGCGAAGGACCATCCCGTGCTCGACGCGATCCAGGAAGAGCGCGCGGCATTGACGGAAGTGAAGTCGCTCGCCGACATGGTCCTCGATACCTCCGCGTTCTCGGTGCACGAGCTCAAGGCCGAGGTGATGCGGCGGTTCAACATGCCGGGGGACGGGCCGCAGATGCTCGTCACGGTCATCTCGTTCGGCTTCAAGCACAGCATGCCGTACAACCTCGACCTGCTGTTCGACGTGCGTTTCCTGCCGAACCCGCACTTCATCGCCGAGCTGCGCCCGAAGACCGGACTCGATCCGGAGGTCATCGAATACCTGCGCGCGCAGCCGGAGTACGGCGAGTTCTACGCGCGGCTCGAGGACTTCGTCCGCTACGTGCTCCCGCAGTACGCGAAAGAGATGAAGAGCTACCTCACGATCGGCATCGGCTGCACGGGCGGCAAGCACCGCTCAGTGGCGATCGCGCAGCAATTGAGTGAGGATCTCGAAAAGGCGGGATACAACGTCGAGATCGTGCACCGGGATCACAAACGGTGATCTCCGGCCCCACTGGTATACTTCCTTCGTTCCCGCCACACATCTAAATCGAAGAATGGAGATCGCCATGACCCGTGTCATCAGGATGGCTCTGTTTGTGTTGATTGTCGGGACTCTGGGGATCGCAGCACAACCCAAAGCGACGCCTGTAAAAGGAGATACGGTCGCGTTCAAAGGCCGCATTCACTCCATGGATCCCGCGAACAACACGTATGGCGTGATCCAGATCGTGGACGGCATCATCACCGAGCTCGCGGCGAGCGGCGATCCGCCCGAACCGGTCATCACGGTCAACCCGCCCGCGGTGATCTATCCCGGCTTCATCGACACACATTCGCACGCGATCAGCTACCTGCTGGCGCAGTCGACCGGAGCGGACGGCAGTCCAAACTGGATCAGCCTCGCCAACGTGAACGTCATGGATTTGGAGCCGTGCCCTGACCCAGTGCCGACCGGCTCGACGACGTGCTACGCGCCCGTGACGACACAGGCGGACGTCGAGCGGCTGATCGGACAAGCCTCGAAGAACTCGGCCGGCTGGATCCTCGGCTGGAACTACGAGCCCTCGCGCATGAGCTGTGAGAACGGGAGCAAATACGGCTTCGCTTGTCCGAACTTCGCGAACATGAAACCCGGCGACGTGCTGAAGACGCTGGACCGATTGCAGCCCACCGTACCCATGCTCATCACCAGCGAGTCGGGCCACATCTTTTACGTGAACAGCGCGGCGCTGAAGGAATTGAACATCTGCACGCTGGACAGTGACGATCCGAAATGCCACGAACCGGTCGTGAATCCGAACGAGGAGATGAGACTCGCGAAGAAAGCAGGGCAGCTCGATGAGGACCTCGCGCTCTACGCCGTCGGATATGTCGAGGGAAAGCTCGGCGAGGCATATGCGCGCGCGTTCGCGGACCCGCTGAAAGATCCGACGGTGTTCGCCGAAAGACTGATCGAGTTCAACAGCAAACAGATCATTGCGGCGGTCGATAAGTACAGCTCTCTGGGCTACACGACCGTGCAGGAAGGCGCGGCGAGCGAGGGACTGATCGGGATCTACATGAAGACCGCGGACGCACTGGCGAAGATCGATCGTCCTCTGCCCGCAACCATCGCGTTTCTGGAGTACGACGAGACGAGCGCCTGCAATTTCGCGAGCAGCGTCCGCAAAGCGCGCAAGTCACGAAACGATCTGATCGCCGGCGGCTATGACATGTTCATGGCCGGCATGAAGGCGTACGCGGACGGGACGAACCAGGGCTACACCGGCGACATGGGGCCGACCGTGCCGTACAAGAACACACCGTCCGTCTTCACCGATCCGGAGATTTTCCCAAAGCAACCCTACGACGGGCTGTCCGACTACGACGGTGTCGCGCTTGCGAACGTCACCGAGCAGGCGCACGCCGCGGGGTTTCCGATGTGGGTGCACACAAACGGACGGCGCGCGCAGCAGAACGTGATTGGTGCGCTCGCGCCGCGCAAGCGCGCGGACCTGCGCGACGTCATCGTGCATTTCGCGATGCCGCTGGAAGCCGAGGTGAAGGCCGCGGCAGAAGCCGGCCTCGGCGCGACGTTCCTCATCAACGACTTCTACTTCTTCTATCACGCGGTCTGCGAACAGATTCTCGGGAGTGAGGCCACGCGCAATTTCTATCCTGCAGCGTGGGCGCAGAAATATCAGATGCCGTTCGGGATCCATTCGGATGTGAGCGTGACGCCGCCGGATCCGTTGCTCGGGATGCGGATTGCGGTGGATCGCGTCGTGGAGCAGCCGGTGTGGCTTCCGCCGCTGAGCGGCGACTGCGCATTCACCGGGACGAATCCGCCGCAGCAGAAGATCTCCCGTGACCTGGCAATGCGCGCGTACACCGTCGATGCGGCGTGGCTCTACGGACGCGAAAATCGCATCGGATCGCTGCAGAAGGGATACGCCGGCGACCTGGTCGTGTTGTCGGAGGACCCGCGCCTTCCGACCACCGACCTGTCGAAGGTCAAAGTGCTGTACACGGTGCACAACGGGCGGGTCGTGTACGCGGCCTCGTATCCTGGGACGAAATCCGGGACGAAGTCCGCGCGGCCGCGCAAGAGCAAGAGATAGGGCGGGCTGAAGCCCGCCCTACGTTAGATCCCTCGCTTCGCTTCGGGATGAAGTGACTCGCGGGAGCTCGTCACTTCACCTCGATCCTAATGTTCTTCGGCTTCGCCTCTTCCTTCTTCGGCACGTCGATCTCGAGGATGCCGTCGCGGTAGGCGGCCGAGATCTTCTCAGCGTCGACCGTGCGGGGGAGGGTGAACGACCGGCTGAAGTTTCCGTAGACCCGCTCGACGCGGTGCCAGGTCAACCCTTCCGACTTCTCGATCTTCCGCTCGCCGCGGATCGTCAGCAGACCGTTCTCGAACTCGATCTGGATGTCTTCCTGCTTCATGCCCGGCACCTCGGCGCGGACGACGATCTTCTCCTGCGTCTCGGCGACGTCCACGGCCGGGACCCAGGTCCCGCTCACGAGGTCTTCGTCCTCGCGGGCCGCGAAACGGGCGAACGGCTCGAAGATCCGATGCAACTGGGTCTGCAGATTGGTGAATTCGGGGCGTTGGTGGATACTGAAATGAGTCATCTGAGTCTCCTTAAATCATATCTATGTGAAGCTGGCGCAGATTAGCGTGTTTAATATGAGTCTGTCAATGTCAATGCATGAATCCGTTGCCCGCTGAGTTATCATGCGCGAGCTTTTGAGGGAGGTGCCCATTGATCGGGGCATTGATCGTTACTCACGGAAATCTCGCGCACGAGCTGCTCAACGCCGCGCGACAGATCGAGGCCGACGTCTCCGGCATCGAGGCCGTGCCTTTGGAATGGAGCGACACGGTCGAAGACGCGCGCGCGAAGATCGCCGCCGCGCTCGAGCGCAACGGGCATGTCGGCGAGAACGGCCGCGCCATGATCATCTTCACGGACATGTTCGGCGGCACGCCGAGCAACATCAGCCTCTCGTTTCTCGAACAGGGCCGCATCGAGATCGTCACCGGCGTGAACCTGCCGATGATCGTGAAGTTCGCAATGGTCAAGGAAGAAGCGAAGGACGTTTCGACCCTGGCGCACGTGATCAGCGAAAAGGGATCGAAGGCGATCCGCGTGGCGTCGGATCTGTTGACGGCGCAGAAGCACGCTGGAGCTCCGGCGTGATCGAGCGCGACATCGAGATCAAGAACAAGCTGGGGCTTCATGCGCGCGCGGCGGCGAAGTTCGTCCACACCGCGGCGCGCTTCAAGGCGGACATCAAGGTCCGCAAAGGCGACGAGGAAGTCGACGGCAAATCGATCCTCGGCATTCTTCTTCTTGCCGCGGGCCGCGGCTCCACCGTGCGCGTGAAAGCCGACGGCGAGGACGAGCGCGACGCGCTCGAAGCCGTGGAGAAGCTCATCGACGCCAGGTTCGACGAAGTAGAATGAACCCCGATGCCCGCCGCAACGACGCGTAGCGATATCCGCACATACAAGGGCGTCGGCGTGTCGCCGGGCATCGCCATCGGCCGGGCCGTCATCGTCGAGAAGCGCGTCTCCTCCGTTTACCGCATTCCGATCCGCGAGGAAGAAGTCGCGGCCGAAGTGACGCGGTTCATGGAGGCGCTCGAGAAAACGCAGGACGAGCTCCAGGACCTCAAGGTCAAGGTCAGCCGCTCGATGGGCGACGAGTACGCGTCCATCTTCGAAGCCCACTCCATGATCGTCAGCGACGCCTCGTTCTCCGACAAGGTCACGCAGAAGATCGAGAACGAGCAGGTCAACGCCGAGTGGGCGCTCGCCGAAGTGCAGGAAGAGCTGCAGGCGCGCTTCGCCAGCTTCGACGACGCTTATCTCCGCGAGCGAGTCGCCGACGTGAAGGACGTCGCCGAGCGCGTGCTGGTGAACCTGATGGGCATCGCCCATCACGACCTCTCCGAGATCAAGCACGACGTCATCATCATCGCCGACGACCTCACGCCCTCGGACACCGTGCACTTCAATCGCCGTCCGGTCGTCGGGTTTGCGACGGAAGTGGGCGGGCGCACGTCGCACACGTCGATCATCGCGAAGTCGTTGTTCATCCCCGCGGTCATCGGCGTGCCGCGCCTCACCAAGATCGTCGACAACGACGAGTGGGTGATCGTCGACGGCTACGAAGGCACGGTCGTCGTCAATCCCACGCAGGCGATGATCTCGGAGTACCGCAGCCGCGAGTCGCGTCACGAGGAAGCGGAGCTGAAACTCCTCGAGAACCGCGACCTCGACGCGATCACGAAGGACCACCACAAGGTCGCGCTCCAGGCGAACATCGAGCTGCTCGAAGAGCTCGACGACGCGAAGAAGTTCGGCGCCGAGGGCATCGGACTCTATCGTTCCGAATTCCTCTACATCTCGACCGCACCGTACCTGCCGACCGAGGAAGAACACTTCAACGTCTATCGCAAGCTCGCCGAGGCGACCGCGCCGAACTGGTGCGTCATCCGGACGTTCGACCTCGGCGGAAAGAAGCTCGCCCGCGAGGTGATGGGCTCGAAAGAAGAGAATCCTGTCCTCGGCCTGCGCGCGCTGCGGCTCTGCATGCAGCACCGCGACATGTTCAAGACGCAGCTTCGCGCGTTGCTGCGCGCGTCGGCGTTCGGCAAGATCAAGATCATGTTCCCGCTCGTCTCCGGCGTGCAGGAGTTGCGTCAGGTGAAAACACTCGTGCGCGAGATCCGCCTCGAGCTCGACGCCGAGGGCATCGCGTACAACCGCGAGCTGCAGATCGGCATCATGATCGAAGTGCCGTCGGCCGCCGTCATCGCCGATCTCCTCGCGACAGAGGCGGACTTCTTCGCCATCGGCACGAACGACCTCATTCAATACGCGCTCGCGATCGATCGCAGCAACGAGAACGTCAGCTATCTCTACGAGCCGCTGCATCCCGCGCTGCTGCGCCTGATCAAAGGCGTCATCGACGCGGGCAAGCGTGCCGGCATCCCGGTGTCGATGTGTGGTGAGATGGCGTCGGATCCGATCTACGCGATCGTGCTCCTCGGCCTCGGCCTGGAGATCTACTCCATGAACCCGTCGTCGATTCCGGTCGTGAAGAACGTCATCCGGTCCGTTCGCTACAAAGACTGCCGCCGCATCGCCGAGGC
>Ga0075421_100000688_pt1 | contig 36772 bp, 26 predicted proteins | sample SoiMetdeltSBSDD5_FD_75292 | JGI IMG/M metagenome (GOLD analysis project Ga0075421, IMG submission 75292) | Bulk soil microbial communities from a Populus tree surrounding site in Tennessee, USA - Soil MetaG P. deltoides SBSDD5 | ecosystem: Environmental > Terrestrial > Soil > Tree plantation... | reverse complement strand
AAGGACGAATTTCTCGCCACGCTGTCTCACGAACTCCGGACGCCGCTCAATGCCATCCTTGGATGGACGCGGCTGCTGCGGAGCAAGGCGGTTCAGCCCGCCGACATCGATCGAGCGCTCGAGAAAGTGGAACGGAACGCCCAGGCTCAGACCAGGCTGGTCGAGGACCTGCTCGAAGTATCGCGGATCACAACGGGGAAGCTTCGACTGGAGGTCAAGCCGCTGGATCTCGCCGTCCTCGCGACCACAGCGGTGGAATCGATTCGGCCGACCGCCGAAGCGCGAGGCGTCACGATCGATCGTCGATTCGCGTCGGTGGTCCTGCCCACGGCCGGGGATCCCGATCGCCTTCAGCAGGTGATCTGGAATCTGCTCTCGAACGCTGTCAAATTCACACCACCGGGAGGGATGGTCGTCGTCAGTGTCAGTCGCAATGATCAGGTGGATGAACTGGTGGTATCGGACACGGGCCTAGGCATCGATCCCGCGTTTCTTCCCAACGTGTTCGACACGTTTCGCCAGGCGGACGGCACCAGCACCAGGGCGCACGGCGGTCTCGGTCTCGGCCTGTCAATCGTCCGCCACATCGTCGAGCTGCATGGCGGCGAAGTGCGAGCCGAGAGCGAGGGCATCAACAAAGGAGCGCGATTCATCGTGCGCCTGCCGGTGCGCAGCGTCGAGCGCGTCCGCGACGTTCGGCCCAGTGCTCCTGCGGCGGCGCAGGTGCCGCTCACGGGCCTGCTCACCGGCACCACCGTCGTCGTTGTCGACGACGATCGGGATACGCGTGAGCTGTTGGAGTCGGTGCTCACGAGTGCCGGCGCCATCGTTCATCTTGCGGAAACGGCGGACGAAGGATTCAGGCTGTGCCTCGAGGAATCACCGGACGCCCTCATCAGCGACATCGCCATGCCGGAGCGGGATGGATATAGCTTGATACGGCAGCTGCAGAAGGCGCTCGGAAAGGACATGCCGCGCGCGACCATCGCACTGACGGCATTCGCAGGCGTTCGCGACAAGCACCTGGCGGCAGAAGCCGGTTTCGATCGGCATGTGTCGAAGCCTTTCGATGGCTCCGAACTTGTGCGGCTGATTCGGGATCTGTTGGCCGTCGATGATGCGCGGCTACTTGATAGATCGTGAGCGTGTCAGGCGAGCGGCTGCTGTCGTAGCCGGTTCAATCAGCGACAGCGATGCGAGCATGACGGCCGCAAGAGCGACGAAGATCGCGGCGATGGCATCATGGTCGTTTTTGCTCAGCGCGACGGCGTCGGCGAGCAACGATCCGGCGAGCAGCGTATCGACAACCGCGATGGCAGGAAAGACGCGTGTTCGGTGCTCCATCAGTGTTTCCGGGTGAACGCGGGACGCGAAGAAGAGATTCAGACGTAACGCGACCGAGATCGTCGCCAATGCCAAGGATGCAAGGAACAACATGGGACCAACGGGACGCCCGGCCCAGTTACGGGCCGCCCACATCGTTGCAGGTGCCGACGCGTTGAGTATCGACACGATGATCTGGTGACCTTGCCACCACCAGAAACTGTCATGCCGCGGAGGAAGTGGGGTTGAAATCCGCGAGCCCTCGAGCGCGCGGAGATCGGCGAGGAGCGCCTGAGCAGAGGGGTAGCGCTCTGCGGGAGTTCTCCGCATGCAGCGCCGCGCAATGCCATCGAGTCCCGGCAACGGCAAGGCCCGTGAGAGGCCCGGAGTTTTTCCCTCCATCATCTCTACCATCTTGGAGATCACCGAAGCGGCGTCTGTCCCGAACGGATGCTCTCCGGTCGCCAGTTCCCAGGCGATGACCCCGAATGCGAAGATGTCGGTGCGTCCATCGATCTCGGCACCCGGCGTCAGTTGTTCGGGCGCCATGTAGCCGGGTGTCCCGAGCACCGCTCCTTCCTGAGTGAGTAGTGTCGTTTGGGAGCCGGTTGTTGGACGCGCCAGGCCGAAGTCCAGAACCTTGATTTGTCCATCGTCGCGGCGAAGGATGTTTTCTGGTTTCAGGTCGCGGTGCACGATGCCCCGTTCATGTGCCGCGACCAGCGCCTCGGCAATTGAAATCAGCGCGGGAAGCAGGTGTGATGGCGCCAGCGGGCCCTCCCGGAGTTCTTCACGAAGGGTTCGGCCTCGCACCAGTTCTGAGATGATGTACAGCTCGCGATTGATTTCTTCGAGATAGAAGATCGTCGCAATCGCCGGATGCGACAGCGCTGCCGCGGCGCGGGCTTCGCGTATGAGGCGTTCACGACGCCCCGGATCGCTCGTGTATTCAGGCGGAAGCGCTTTGAACGCGACCGTCCGGCGCAGCCGCTCGTCTTCGGCCGCATACACGACGCCCATTCCACCACGGCCGATTTCCTCGATGATGCGATAGTTCCCAATGTGTTTGCCGACCAGCGAGCCATCGTCACCGAGGGCAAGTTCGGGATCGACGGCCCATGCGGGCTTGTCGAGGAAGGCCGGAGAGTTCTGGTGGCTGGCTAGTAATGTTTGGACTTCGCGCCGCAGCTCCGGGTCACCCGCTGTAGCGGTTTGCACGTACGCTTCTCGCGCCCAGGTGTCCTGCTCGAGAGCCGTGTGGAAGATCTCGTTGACCTGTCGCCAACGCTCCTTGTTCACGCCTGCGAGTTGCCCTCCAGCTCGCGCGCCAGCCAGGCGGAGGCCACGGTCCAGTGGCGCTTGACGGTCGCGGGCGAAATCTCCATCGCCTCGGCGGTTTCTTCGACAGTCAATCCGCCGAAGAACCTGAGTTCGACGAGCCGTGCCTGATCGGGGTCGATCTTGGCGAGTCGTTCGAGTGCTTCATCGAGGGCGAGGAGATCGATTGATCGCTCGCCGCCGGGCATCAGCCGTTCGTCGAGCGTGACCCGCTGGCGTGCGCCGCCGCGTTTCTGAGCACCGCGCGCGCGCGCCCGTTCGATCAGGATCTGTCGCATGGAATGCGCCGCGATGGCGCAGAAGTGGGCGCGATTCTGCCAGCGTCCGGGCTTGTCCTTCATCAGGCGCATGTACGCTTCGTGGACCAGGGCGGTGGGCTGGAGCGTCTGACCTGGACGCTCGCGGCGCAAATAGTTGGCCGCGAGCCGCCGCAGTTCCTGATACACGACCGGCAGCAGCGAGTTCACCGACTGCCGGTCATCTGTCATCAGGCAATCCTTTTGATGGTGACGTGGTTCATCACGACCGGCTTCACCGGCCGATCCTGCCGGCCCGTTGGCACCGCGCCAATCTTCTTCACGATATCGAGCCCTTCGACGACCTCGCCAAACACGGAATGCCGGTTGTCGAGGTGCGGCGTCGGACCCAGTGTGATGAAGAACTGGCTGCCGTTGCTGTTGGGCCCCGCGTTGGCCATCGAGAGTATACCCGCGCGATTGTGCCGCAGGCTTTGATGAAACTCGTCGGCAAAGTTGTAGCCCGGGCCGCCGGTACCCGTCCCGAGACGGTCTCCGCCCTGAATCATGAAGCCGTTGATAACCCTGTGGAAGGTCACGCCGTCATAGTAAGCACCGGTTTGTTTCTTGCCGGTTGCCGGATCCTGCCACTCCTTCGTTCCCTCTGCGAGGCCGACGAAGTTGGCGACCGTGTTGGGTGCCTCTTTTTCGAACAGGCGAATGGTGAACGAACCTTCCGTCGTATCGAACACCGCATATGTGCCAGGCTGCATGGATCTCCTTTCGATAGTTGGGTGCCTTGGGTGCGCGCAAACCGCGATTATAGGCCGAGAAAGCCAACAAAATTCGACGCGGCCGCGTCTAATCCGCAGTGCCGCCGCGATCGATTTATACATCTACGAACGTTTTCGTTGACACATACGAACGTGTTCGTACATAGTCGCAAACCATGAGCAAGCCACCTCGTCCTACTGATGCCGAGCTCGCGATCCTTCGAGTCCTCTGGCAGCGCGGCGCCTGCACGGTCCGTCAAGTGCACGACGCACTGTCGCGCGAGCGTCCATCGGCCTATACGACCGCGTTGAAAATGCTGCAGATCATGACCGAGAAAGGACTCGTCCGCCGGGACGAGAGCGAGCGCACCCACGTTTACCAGTCCAGGTTGAGCGAAGAGCAGACGCAGCGGCAGCTCGTCCGCGACCTTGTCGACCGTGCGTTCGGGGGTTCGGCGTCCAAGCTCGTCATGCAGGCGCTGTCGGCGCGGCGCGCGACGCAGGAAGAACTTGGCGAGATTCGAAAACTGATCGAAGCCAGCCGGGACGGAAGGGAGATCCGCGATGAGCGCGATTGATCAACTGTTGCGCGAGCCTGCCGCCCAGGCTGTTGGCTGGGCACTTCTGCATTTCATCTGGCAGGGAACACTGCTGGCGGCTTTGACTGCCATCGTCCTTGCCGGTCTCCGCAAGAGCGCGGCCGACATTCGATACGTGGTGTCGGCGATCAGTCTGTCCTTGATGCTGACGCTTCCGGCGGTGACCGCTGTGCAGTTGTGGAGGGCGGCGGCCGCTAGTGACTTCCGCCTAAAGGCGGAAGCTACAAGTTCCTCTCTCGAACCCGTGGCTTCTGGCTTTAGCCGGAAGGATGCTCAATTCCGCCCGAAGGCGGAAGCGACAAGACCCGATGACGCAACCGAAACGGCGCCGGCGCCGTCTAGCTCACGACTGTTCGATTCATTGCGAGTCGAGCCCTGGCTGCCGATGCTCGTGTTCGCCTGGATCTGCGGCGTCGCGATTCTGTCGCTTCGGCTGGTCAGCGGATGGGTGTGGGTGCAGCGGATGAAATCACATGGCACGTCGCCGATCGACGATGGGTGGGACGTCATCGCCGCGCGGCTGTCTCGCCGTCTCCATATCGCGCGAACCGTGCGCCTGCTGCGATCGACGCTCGTTGATGTCCCAACCGTCATCGGCTGGCTCAAGCCAGTGATCCTTCTGCCCGCGAGCGCGTTGTCGGGACTGAATCCTCATCAACTCGAGGCCATCCTCGCGCACGAACTTGCTCACATTCGCCGTCACGACTACCTGGTGAATCTTCTGCAGGCTGTCGTCGAAACGTTGCTGTTCTACCACCCGGCCGTATGGTGGCTCTCGCATCGCATTCGTGCTGAACGCGAGAACTGCTGCGACGATCTGGCTGTGAGCCTCTGTGGCGATCCGTTCACGTACGCCCAAGCACTCGCCGATCTCGAGGGGCTGCGCGGATCTACGCGCCGATTTGTCATGGCCGCCAACGGTGGATCGCTGGTGCAGCGCGTGCGCCGGCTGCTGGGTGCGCCGAGTCATGCCGGCCGCGCGCCGGGCTGGCTTGCCGGCAGCGCATCAGTGCTCGTGATGCTCGGCATTGGCGCCGGCGCGGTAGGGACTGATGCGTTCCAGACTGCTCAATCGACCGAATCTTTGTCGGCGCCAATCACCCGGCCGCAATCAGAAGAGCGTCCCGCGACAACTGAGCAGCAGCTAAGGAATGAAGCGCGCGCGACGAGCGCCGCTGCCGAGCGGATGAAACGCGAGGCGCGGGTACTGCACGGCGCTGCCTCGGCTGCGAAAGCGCTACAAAATGCTACCGGGCAAGCGACCACACCTTTCGTCGCTGGACAAGCGTTGGAGGCCAAAGCCGCCGCGCTGGACGAAGCCGCGCGCTCGATGGCGCAGCAGGCGGCCCAATCACTCGCAGCGATCGCCAGCACGCGTCAAGAGACGATCGTCATTGGAAGTGACGCCGCTCTCGCTGACGCAACTCGCGCGGTTACGGCCGCAGTGGTTGCGTCGACGCGGCCGACCGGTACTGTCGCCGAGCTCCGCACCGGCCTGTCCTTCAGTTCACAAACCCACGGCACCTTCAGTTGGTCGAACAACGGCCAGAAGCTCGAGGTTCGCTACGACGGCGAGGTCGAATTCACCGACGACGACATGGATGTGAAGCGCCTCTCGCCCGGCGGCTCACTGCGGATCAGAGATGGCGGGATGATGACGTCGGTGCTCGGCGGACACACTGTCGAATTCACGGCGGACGGTTCTGGCAACATCAGGCGGCGGTTCTGGGTCGGATCCTCCGAACGCCCGTTCGATCCCGAGGGACGCAAGTGGCTGGCGTCGGTGCTTCCGCGGTTCATCCGGCAAACAGGCATCGGGGCGAGTGCCCGCGTCGCACGTATTCTGAAGGCCAAGGGATCCAGTGGTGTGCTGGCGGAGATCTCACTCATCGAAGGCAGCTGGGCCAAGCGCAAGTATTTCAGCGAGCTGCTCAAGACGGCCCCCCTCGACGCGGCAACCGTACGGCAAGCGCTCATGCAGGCAGGCCGCGAGATGGACTCCGATTTCGAGCTGGCGGCATTGCTCATCGAACACTCGGACAAATTGCTCGTCGACGATGCGGCGCGCCAGTCATATTTCGACGCGGCTCGATCGATCGATTCGGATTTCGAGATGCGCCGCGTCTTCTCTGCAGTCGTCCAACGCGGACCGCTCTCACCTGCCGTCCTTGCGACGATGCTTACCACCAGCCAGAACATCGATTCCGACTTTGAAGAAGCCTCACTGCTAATCGACGTGGCGAAAATACAGTCACTCGACGACACGACGCGGCCGGCGTTTTTCACGGCCCTCGACACCGTGCAAAGCGACTACGAACATCGTCGCGTGCTGAGCGCGCTCGGCACGCGGGGCAACTTGCCGCCGGAAACTGTCGCAGCGATGCTGGTATCCGGGGCCTCGGTCAAGTCGGATTTCGAAGCGGCGTCTTTCCTCCTGCAAATCGCGAAGCAGCAGCCGATTGAAGGGAGCTTGCGCGCACCGTTCTTTCGCGCAGTTGACTCAATCAATTCCTCGTTTGAGCGCGGACGCGTGCTGAAGGCGGTCGCTGCTAGATCCGACGCTTCCGCCGACACGATCCTCGCGGTGTTGCGCGCGACCAGCCACATGGACTCGAGCTTTGAAGCCTCGCAGGTGTTGCTCACTGTCGCCGCTTCTCATCCGGTTGCCGGGCCGGCCCGCGACGCGTACATCGATGCGGCGGAGAAGCTCGGCGACTACGAACAGGGTCGCGTGCTTTCAGCGCTGGTGAAGAACGAGAGACGCAGGTAGGGCGCGGTCTTGAGACCGCAGTCCATTAGCTAAACCGCGGAAATCCCATCATGCTGCGAGACATCCGCCACGCCGTTCGCATGCTGCTCCAGGCCAAGGGCTGGACGACCGTGGTCGTCCTGTCGCTGGCGCTAGGAATCGGCGCGAATACGGCGCTCTTCAGTGCTATCAACGGTCTTCTGCTCAGGACCCTGTCGGTTCGTGATCCCGACACGCTCGTTCGGCTCCGATGGTCTGGCAAGAACGACATGGTGACCAGTTCGAGCGATTACGGTTTCTCCGGCATCGACGAAAACGGCCGCAACATCCGCGCCACTTTCTCCTATCCGATGTTCCGTCAGTTCGTGACCGACAACCAAACGATGACGGATCTCTTCGCCTGTGCGCCGTTCGGTCGAGTGAGTGTGGTCGTCGATGGCCAGGCCGACATCGCCAATTCCTTCATTTCGACCGGCAATTACTATCGCGTGCTCAGCGTCAACGCGATGCTCGGCCGCACGATTGTGCCCGAAGACGATCGACCGGACGCGCCGCCGGTTGCCGTGCTGAGCGCCCGCTACTGGCGCTCGCGTTTCGGCAGCGATCCGAAAGCGGTTGGAAAGGTTATCCGAATCAACAACGTGCCCGTCACCGTCGTCGGCGTGCTCCCGGCCGCGTTCACGGGTATCCAGCAGACGGTCCACGATGGACATGACGTAGGAGTGCCTCTCGCGCTGGACGGTCAACTCAGCATCGGTCCCAAGGAGCAGAGCTCGCGCACGAATAAGCCGACGTACTGGTGGCTGCAGGTGATGGGCCGCCTGAAGCCCGGCGCTACGGTCGCTCAAGTACAGGGGAACCTCGAAGGCGTGTTCCAGCAGACAGCTCGTGCAGGGCTCAACGAGTATCTCGCATCGATCTCAGAGAGCGAGCGTGGAACGATGCGCAACCGCAATCGTACCGAAGTGCCTCGTCTAAGGGTCGACTCTGGCGCGCGTGGTGTCTACGACGTCAATCCCACCGACAAGCGCGCCGTCACCATCCTCAGCGTGGTGGTCATTCTCGTGCTGCTGATTGTGTGCGCGAACGTCGCGAACCTCCTGCTCTCGAGGGCCACCGCGCGGAGTAAGGAAATCTCCGTCCGGCTTTCTCTCGGCGCGACCCGCGCGCGATTGATTCGGCAGCTCATGACCGAAAGCCTCTTGCTCGCATCGCTTGGCGGAGTCCTGGGCGTTCTCGTCGGCTACTGGGGGCAGCGGCTGCTTCCGGGGCCCCCGGGTCAGGCTACCGCGCTCGACTGGCGGATTCTCGCGTTCGTCCTTGCGATCACCGGGCTAACGGGTCTCATCTTTGGTGTGGCGCCGGCCTTCAGGGCGACAGGAATGAGCGTCAACACGGCGCTCAAAGAAAACAGCCGCAGCGTCGTCGGATCCCGCAGCATGCTAAGTCGCTTGCTGCTCATCGTTCAGGTGGCGATTTCGCTGGTGCTGCTCGTAGGCGCTGGACTCTTTCTCCGCACCCTCAACAATCTCCGCCACGTCGATGTGGGATTCAACCCACAAAACCTTGTGCTGTTCCGCGTGAATCCGCAGCTGAATCGCTACGATGAGCCGCGCACGCGCAGGCTATACGACCAACTCGCAGAAAGTGTCGCCGCCGCGCCCGGTGTGAAGGCCGTCACTGGATCCAACCCGGCCCTGCTTTCGGGCAGCGTCAACAGCACGGGCATCTTTGTCCAAGGGCGAACCTACACGCTCGACGCGAAGGTCGACATCAATCGTCTCGTCGTCTTGCCGAACTTTTTCGAGATCATGGAAATCCCGTTCCTGGCGGGGCGCGGGTTCACCGAACGCGACGACGACAAGGCGCCGAAGGTGGTAATCCTGAACAGCGCCGCGGTGCGCAAGTATTTCCCGGACGAGAATCCGATAGGCCGGCGAATGGGCGGGAGCCCTGAAGAAAACGCGACGATGGAAATCGTCGGCATCGTGCGCGACGTGAAGTACAACAGCGTCCGCGACGAAGTCCCGCCCACGATGTACGTGCCGTACCGCCAAGCGAGTGGCGGCGTGATGCTGGAGGTGCGAACTGCCGGCGATCCCGTCAGCGCGATGGGCGGCATCCGCGAGGCGGTGCGGCGTATCGATTCAAACCTTCCGATCATGGACATGTCGACGCAAATGGAGCAGATCGAGCGGCGCTTTCTCCAGGAGAAGCTGTTCGCGCAGGCCAACGCCTTCTTCGGCGGGCTGGCGGTGCTGCTGGCGGCCGTCGGGCTCTTTGGCCTGATGTCGTACAGCGTGGCGCGACGGACCAATGAGATCGGCATCCGCATGGCACTAGGCGCCCGCAGTCAGGACGTGCTGAGGCTGGTCATGCGCGAATCGATGACGCTCGTCGTCGTTGGGATCGTGATCGGCCTCGCGGTCGCGCTGGGAGCCAGCCGACTGGTCAAGACGCTTCTCTTCGGTCTCGCTCCCACCGACGTTTTCTCGCTCATGGGAGCGATGCTGGTGATGATCGCCGTCTCGGCGTTCGCCGGCTACTTGCCCGCCCGCCGCGCGTCACGCGTCGATCCGATGGTGGCGCTGCATCAGGAATGATTCTGAAATTGCTGATTGCTGAATTCTGATTGCTGAATTGGCCGAACGCCTTGGGTTCGGCCTTTTGCTTTTCAATCAGCAATCAGCAAACCGACAATCAGCATTTTCAGGTGCTACTTTTGTTTGAAACCGGCCGGGATTTCGAGGTCTGATGCCGCGACAGACGTCTGAAGTTCCTGCACTTCGTGTTCGGCCGTGAAGATGGTCGCGCGCGTGGCGTTGGCGTTGTCGTCCTTCTTCGCCATCTTGCGGGCCAGCATGCCGCCGAGACCGCCGATCGATTTAGGCGCGCTCTCTGAGGTCTGTTGCGCCGCTTCTTCCTTCGATTTGACCCCTTCGACCGTCGTCGTTGACGCGAGAGGAGTTCCCTGAAGTTTGGGCGATTCCTTCTGCAGTCGATCCGCCGCCTGCTTGAATGCCGGATACATCGCGACGATCATCGCCATCTGTTCCGGCGACATGCCCATTGCGTCTGGCCCCTGAAGTTGCCGCCAATACTTCAGTTCGAATTCCGCGACTTCTTTCAGCGCCGGAATCTGGGGACCGAGCCACGAGTCGACGTTCATCACGAGTCCGCCGCCGTCCTCGAGCGTCTTGCCTTTCTCGCGAACGGTCACCGTCATGATTACTTCACGTGTGTCGTAACCGGCGAGTTGCTTTTTCTGGCCAGTCTCCTTGACGTTGAAGTCGACTTCGTATTCCTTCTGCGGTTGTCCCGTGTCCTGCTGTTTCTCTTCCTTGCCCTGCTGTTCTGCCGCCTGCTTTTGCGCCTTCTCGCGCGCCTCGCGCATTTGCTGACGGAGCTGTTCGAATGTGGTGACCTCGTAGGTCTTCTTCTTCATGTCGAGCTTGTAGATCTTTTCTTCCGACAGGTCGATGATTTCGCCGGTCGCGTCGTTGCTCGTGATCTTGCGATTGCCCTTCACTGCTGTGGTCGAGACGACTCCCTCCTTCGCTGCCTTGCCGCCGAACATGTTGAACATCTTCCCGAGCATCCCACCGAGCGATACATGGGTCTTTTCGCGGGTCTTCACGTCCGCCCAGGCAGGGCTTGCGGTCAGGGCAACAAGCGACAACAGAGCAGCACACGAGATCAGCAATCGTCTCATCAGGAGTCCTCCAAGGCTGGGGTAAGATGCGCGCCGGCTGGTCAATTGTAGCAGCCGTGCAATTGTATGCAGAGCCTGCTAACGCTGGCCTTGGCCCATCGTCCTTCTAAATGGAGGAGCGTGCGAGTCTTGACACCCTAGTGGCGTTGACCATGTTTTCGGCCGGGCACGCGTCAGAGGACGCGCATCTCGTGCGCGCGGCGCGTGCCGGCGACCAGCGTGCGTTTGAGGCGCTGTACGAGCGATATGCGCGCGTCATTCACGGGGTGCTGCTGGCGCGCGCGCCCCGGGCAGATGTCGAGGACCTCGTTCAGGACGTGTTTTTGTCGGCCTGGAACCGTCTCGATTCCCTGCGAGACCCGGCAGCCTTCGGCGGCTGGCTGTCGATGATCGCCCGGAACCGCGCGACGGACTTCCATCGGCAGGCGATCGAAGCCGTGGAACTGCCGGAGAATTTGAGCGCGCCGGAGGCGTCGTCCAGCCGAGCCGAGGCACTCGCGGTCCTCGAAGTGATCCGCGCCCTGCCGGCGGCATATCGTGAGACGCTCGTATTGAGGTTGGTTGAGGGGTTGACCGGTCCCGAGATCGCGGAACGGACGGGCCTGACACCCGCATCGGTTCGTGTGAACCTGCATCGGGGCATGGCCTTGCTTCGCGCGAAGTTGCAGCAATGAAGAAGACTGAAGAGGAGGAGCACGCGTATCTCTGGGACGGTTCCGGCGAGCCGGATCCAGAAATCGTGCGCCTCGAGACGTTACTCGGACAATTGCGTCAGCGCGGCGCGCCGCCAGAGCTGCCGATTCGCAAACCCGCGCGCTCACGCGCGACGTGGGCGATCGGTTCGCTGTCTGCCGCGGCCGCTGTTCTGCTGGTTGCCGCGATCGGATGGTACGCCGTCGTGGTCCTGAGCCGGGGATGGACTGTCCAGCCGATCGCCGGGACGCCGATCGTGGATGGTGTGCGCTCGCCGAGTGGTAGCGGTGCAACGACGGCGCGTCTTCGTGTCGGCGGCCGGCTCGAAACCGACGCCGTGTCGCGTGCGCGAATTAACATCGGCGAGATCGGACGGGTGGACGTCGAGCCAAACACGGAGTTGCAGGTGGTCGAGGCGGGCGGCCGTGAGCATCGCATGTCGCTCACCCGCGGTCTCATTCATGCGCGCATCTGGGCGCCTCCGAAACTGTTTTTCGTCAACACGCCAAGTGCGACCGCCATCGATCTCGGATGCGAATACACGCTTCAGGTCGATGAAGACGGAGCCGGCCTGATTCGCGTCAGCCTTGGATGGGTGAGCTTTGAAGGCAGTGGCCGGGAATCATTCATTCCTGAAGGTGCGGTCGGAAGGACGCGCCCCGGCGCCGGGCCCGGGACGCCTTACTACGCCGATGCGCCGTCCGGCTACGGGGAAGCGCTGGAGGTGCTGGATTTCAATGCGCCGGACGATCCGCGTCGCGCCGCGTCGTTCGATCTTGTCCTGACGTCTGCTCGCCGCCTCGATGCGTTGACGTTGTGGCATCTGCTGTCGCGCGGTACGCTCGCCGAGCGGGAACGTGTCTACGACCGACTGGCCGAACTCGTTCCACCACCTGCCGGGGTAACCCGAGAGGCTGTGTTGAAGAAGGATCAATCGGCTCTCGATCAATGGTGGGATACGCTTGGTCTTGACAGCGCGACGTGGTGGAGGCTGTGGAAGAGAAAGTTGTGAACGAGTGGAGTGGCCGCGGACGAACCGTGCGTAATGCGGCGCTCGTTCTGATTGGCGGCGCCTGTGTGATCCAGCTTGCCCGTCCCGCGCGCACCAATCCGCCCACCGATCCCGGACGCACGCTGGCGACGGTCACTCGCGCACCTGAGGAGGTCCGTTCGATCCTCGAGCGCGGCTGCCGCGACTGCCACTCGCACGACACGCGATGGCCATGGTACAGCCACGTCGCACCGGTATCGTGGTTCGTCATCAACGATGTGAATCATGGCCGCCGTCATTTCAACTATTCCGATTGGGCGCAATACGATCGCGACAAGATTCCGCAGTTGCTGAAAGAGATCTGCGAGCAAACCCGCAAGGGTGAAATGCCACTGTCGTCATACTTGTGGATGCATCCCGATTCGCGGCTGAGCGATCGCGAGGTCTCGCTGCTGTGTGATTGGAGTGATGCCGAGCGACGCGCCTTTCGGCAGAAGGCGGACGTTCGCTAGTCTTCCAGCCGCCAGCCGCCAGCCGTGAACGGCCAACCGCCAAGAGAGCCAGCAGCCAGAAGCGGGATCCCGGTACAATCACCCTATGCCTGAAGTCGTCCAGAGCGGCCAGCTCATATACGTCAGCGGCGTATCACCCACGGTACGAGGCGACGTGCCAACACAGACGCGAAACATTCTCGAACAAATACAGCAATCCCTGGCGAGTGCCGGATCATCGCTCGACCGCGTTGTGTCGGTCCTCGTGTTCATCCGGGCGGCATCGGACTTCGGCGCGATGAACGACGCGTATCGAACGTTCTGGAACGGTGATTTCCCGACGCGGACGACGATTGTCGTCGATCTCTCGACACCAGAAACTCTCGTCGAGATGTCGATCGTCGCTGCGGCCGCTGGCGTGGATCGCACGATCGTTCATCCACGCGACTGGGTGCAGTCGCCGAGCCCATACAGCTATGCGTTGCGCACGGGTGATACCGTTTTTCTGTCAGGCCTGGTCTCGCGCAACGGCCGCGACAATTCAGTCGTCAACGGAGACGTCGCGCAGCAGACGCGTGTCATCCTCGACAACGCTGGCGAGCTGTTGCATGCCGCCGGACTGTCGCACGCCCACATCGTCTCCTCGCGCGTCTACCTTCCGGACTCGGCCTCGTTTGCGGCAATGAACGAGGCGTATCGCACGTACTTTCCGGCAGCGCCGCCGGCCAGAGCGACGATCCGTGCGGCGCTCGCGGGCCCGCAGTACTCTGTCGAAATCACCTTCATTGCTTCGTCGTCGGCACGGCGCGCGATCACGCAAGGACTACCGCCGAATTGGAACCTGCCTCTGAGCCCGGCGGTGATCGCCGGCAATCGTGCCTATCTGTCAGGTGCTCTTGGCAACGACGAGACAAATCGCGACAACGCCGCGGCGCAGACCAAAGCGACGCTCGAGAAGCTCCGAAAGACGCTAGAGTTCTCCGGCGCTTCACCTACCGATGTCGACGAAGCCATCGTCTACGTCACCGATGTGAAGGACTTGCCCGCGATTGATCGCGAATACCGCTCATTTTTTGGGTCGCACAATCCGTCGCGAACGATCATCCGCTGCGGTCTCGTTGCGCCCGACGGATTGGTCGAGATTCTGTTCACGGCAAACCTCAAACAGTGAATCTCATTCGGCTGGGAATCTCGGCGTGCCTCCTTGGACAAGAAGTCAGATTCGACGGCGGCCACAAACGCGATCCATTTCTGACCGACGAATTGGGCAAGCACGTCGAATGGGTGCCGGTGTGTCCGGAGGTGGAGGTCGGCATGGGCACGCCGCGTGAGCCGCTGCAACTCGTCCGGGTCGGAAAAACGACGAGAATGGTGACGACGTGCACCGGCATTGACTATACCGATCGCATGAACGAATGGGCGAGAGCGCGGGTTGATATGCTGGTGAGCGAGAACCTGGATGGATATGTTTTGAAGAGCAAGTCCCCGAGCTGCGGCGTCTGGAACGTCAAGGTGGCGGGCACCGGCGGATCGTCCACCATTGATGGACGCGGGCTGTTCGCGTCGGTTCTACTCGAGCGCTGGCCGTTGCTCCCAGTCGAGGAAGAGGGACGTCTCGCCGATCCCACAGTGCGCGCGGATTTCATGGAGCGTGTGCTCGCATACAAACGGCTGAAAGATCATGCCTGATTCGTTCTCGCCGTTCCGGCGCGTTCGTGTGACACGGTTCGGCCGCCGCGCCGGCGCACCGCCGGAAGACCTGGCGGCAACGGAAGAACCTCTCGAAGTCCGCCTGCACGGAAAATCATTTGCCGTCATCATGCGCACGCCTGGCTCCGATCGCGAGTTGGCCGCCGGCTTTCTCCTGTCCGAGGGGGTCATTCAATCCCACGACGACCTCGGCGCAGTTGAACATTGCCGTCATCCCGATCATCCAGACGTCCACAACATCGTCGATGTCTACCTGGTTGGTGATGCGACCAAACGGGTAGAGGAGCACCTCGAGCAGCGCCGCAATATCATGACCTCCTCGTCGTGCGGGTTATGCGGCAGGGTCACCATCGAATCGCTGCGATGTCAGACAACTCCCTTGCCGATTACCGATCGGATCAACTCGACGATCGCCGCCGAACTACCGCAGAGGCTGCGCGCGCGGCAGTCGGTGTTTGACGAGACAGGCGGACTTCACGGCGCAGGACTCTTTGCGTTCGACGGTGCGTGTTGTACGTCGGCAGAGGACGTCGGGCGGCACAATGCGGTCGACAAGGTCGTCGGGGCGATGCTGTTCGAGGAACGGGTGCCGCTTTGGCAGTACGCCCTCGCGGTGAGCGGGCGTGCCTCTTTCGAAATCGTCCAGAAAGCCTGGCTCGCTGGCATTCCGATCGTCTGTGCCGTCTCAGCGCCGTCGAGCCTGGCGATCGAACTCGCGGATGAAGCGGGCATCACGCTTCTCGGCTTCGTTCGGGATGGCGGGTTCAACCTCTACACGCATGCGGCCCGGGTCGACGGAGTGTGAAGCCGGTTACACACACCCGCTTCGATCAATCGGCTCATCGGCAAAATAAGCGTAGTTAGCCGTCTTCGGAGTCGTTCAGTCGGTGGCACCCCGGTTGCTCAACTTCATCATCGCGTATGATGATGAGACGCAGCCTTGTAGTGACGGCCGTGCTCGCGCTGACGATCGTCGCGTGGACCGCGGCGGTCAAGGGTGTCCTGCTCGCCCAGTCGATCGTCGATGAGCTCGACCGCGCGAAGGTGCTCGCCAATCTTGCGCCTCGTCCGCAGGCGACCATCGTTTACGACCGCTACGATCGTCCGGCATTCACGTTTTTCGTCGAACAGCGCATCGCGGTTCCGCTCGATCGCGTGTCGCGGCACATGATCGATGCCCTCGTCGCGGTCGAAGATCGCCGCTTCTTTTCGCATCACGGGATGGACCCGATTCGGATCGCGGGCGCCGCCTGGAGAAATTTTCGCGCCGGCCGGATCGTCGAGGGAGGCAGCACGATCACGCAGCAGCTGGCGCGGGCTTCGCTGTCCGCCGAGCGGACCTACGATCGCAAGATTCGCGAGATCCTCCTCGCGGCTCAAATTGAGCAGCGTTACACAAAGACGCAAATCCTCGAGCAATACCTGAACACCGTCTACTTGGGCGACGGATATTACGGCGTCGAGGCAGCATCGCAGGGCTACTTCGGCAAGCCGGCATTGGATCTGGAGCCGCATGAAGCCGCCCTTCTTGCGGCGCTCGTGCGCTCGCCATCGAGCGACGCTCCATCGGTTGCACCTGCGCGCGCGCTCAAGCGCCGCACTCTTGTGCTTCGATTGATGCGCCGACAGGGGGTGCTATCGGAGGCGGCGTGGCAAGCCGCTGATGCGGCGCCGCTTCCTCTGGACGCTCGCCGCAGCGGTGAAGGCGCTGCCGCGGCGGTCGCGACCGATGCCGTCGACTCAGGGTTCTATTTTCAAGAGGAGATCAGGCGGCAACTGTTCTCTCGGTTTGGTGCCGACCGGGTGCTGCGCGGCGGCTTGCGGGTGTATTCCACCTACGACCCCGAGTTGCAGCGTCAGGCGGAAGCTGCCGTGACGAGACGAATCGCGGAAATCAGCAAGAATCGTCCCTCAGCGCGGAATCTCCAGGGCAGTCTTGTGGCGATGGATCCGTCCACCGGTGACGTGCGTGCACTGGTCGGCGGGCGAGACTTCAAGGCCAGCAGCTTCAATCGCGCGACACAGGCTCGGCGGCAGGCCGGCTCCTCGTTCAAACCGATCATCTACGCAGCCGCATTGGAACGAGGCTATTCGCCGGGGACTCTCTTGCACGAACTGGATTCGCCGATTGTGGCAGGTGGTGCGTCCTGGCTTCCGGCGGGCGAACACGAAGATTCCGAGTACACGCTCCGTGCGGCGTTGAAGATCTCGAGCAATCGCGCTGCCGCCCAACTACTCAAGCAGATTGGCGTCAGCGTGGCCGTCTACTACGCCCAGCGGCTGGGCATTGAATCGCAACTGCCGATGGTTCCCTCGCTTGCGCTCGGCACCGGCGAGGTCACGCTGCTGGAGTTGACGACCGCGTATACCGCGTTTGCCAACCAGGGACGTGTCGCGGCGCCACGCTTGATCGCGCGTGTGGATGATCGCGCCGGCGTGACGATCTACAACGCGTCGGAACGTCACACGCAGGCGATCAGCCCGACCACTGCGTACCTCATGTCGAGCATGCTCTCCGACGTAATCTCGAGTGGAACCGGGTGGGGAGCGAGAGCCGAAGGCTTCAAACTGCCGGCAGCCGGCAAGACGGGCACCACCGACAACTATGCCGACGCGTGGTTCGTCGGATACACGCCACACCTGGTCGCTGGTGTCTGGTTCGGCCTGGATCAACCGGCGCCTATCATGCGTGGCGGGTTCGCCGGCGTCGTCGCCGCACCCGCATGGGGCCGGTTCATGAAGGCGGCAACATCGCAGGACAAGGGGGACTGGTATCCAATGCCATCGGATGTTGAAAAGGTCGCGATCTGCCGCTTCAGCGGCGCGCGCGCAACTGAGGCTTGCAAACATCCGCACGACATGTACACGGTTGCCCGGCCCGATGGGTCGCCTCAGCTGGTTCCCGGCGACGCCATGCTCGATGAGGATGATGGCGCTTCGCCGAAACTGGCATCGAACGAGCCGCCGGTGTACGAGGACCTGTTTGCCGTCGGCACCGTGCCTCCAGATATCTGTCCGATTCACAACTCCGCGCCAGCCACCGGTGCCGGTTCGTTCTCCACGAGCACGACCCAGATCGTCAACTCGGCGCTGCCGACATCACAGTACACCGCCAGTCCAAGCCTCACACCCCGCTCCCCTGACATCGTCCTCGAGCGCGTTCTCGGCGCCGACGGGCTCATGCATGTCGTGATGAGACAAAGACGTTGAATGCTGAAAATGCTGATTGTCGATTGCTGAATGCTGATTGAAGGATCCAATCAGCATTCAGCAATCAGCATTCAGAAATTTCAATGATCAGCCGAGCGCTCGGATCCCGAACGCGAGCGCGAGGATTCCATTCGCAACATGTCCCGTCCAGCAAATACGGCACTGCAGTCCGCGGGAGATGAGACTCCAGCCGAGAAATGCGCTCATCGCAACGGCAGGGAGCGTCATTAGGAACAGCCACAATGCCGGCCAATCAAGAAGCAATCCGATTGCGAGTAGCGCATACAACATCACGCCGAGCAAAGCGTTTGGTACGCCAAGCATCGAGGCGCGTGGAGTTCGGAAAAGCACGCCGCATCCGCCGTGTTCGAGTTGACAGACTTCTGGCCCAGTCAGCCACGCAGGCAACACGAGGTAGTGACCGTATAACGCGGCGCCCGATGCCGCGGTCCCGGCGAGAAGAGCGAGCCAAATCAGCATCGGCGGTTCGCGCAGTCTACAGTCGGCGTGCCCCATCGCGAGGCTGGCAGGTCGGGCAGAAGTAGGTGAGTCGCGCATCGCGACCCTGTTTCTGCACGCCGATCGGCGTCCCACACCGACGGCAGGGCAGTCGCGCGCGGCCGTAAACCCACAATCGATCGCTCGGATTGCCACGGCCGGTGGTCCGACGCAATCCGCCATAGGTCGTCATCAGCTCGAGGCCTTCGGAGACATTGAGTTTCAGCAGACGGCGGCTCTCCTCGACAAGCGATGTCAAATCCGCGTCGGTGAGGTCTTGCACACGCCTGAAGGGATTGATGCGACACATGAAAAGAATCTCGGACTTGTAGACATTCCCAAGTCCGGCAAGGACACGCTGATTGAGGAGCGCTTCAGCAATCTCCGAGTCCCATCGCTCGCGGAGGTTCGCGATCGCCTGTTCTGAATCGAACTCGTCGGCGAGCACATCGGGACCGAGTGTGCGCAGCTCGAAACTCTTCGCAGCCTCTCGTTCCGACAGGAACTCGGCCACAGGAATGTTGAATCCAACCGCGACGAAATCGGCGGTGGCAATGACGATGCGCATATCGCGACGGGAGCGTTGCCACTTTTCTCCAGGGCGGTAGATGTGCCAGCTTCCGTTCATGCGCATGTGCGTGCGCAGCACGAGATCGCCGGAGAAGCGCATCAGCAAATGTTTACCCGTGGCGTGAATCCGTTCAATCGTGCGGCCTGCGATCGGGGCGTCGTCATTGACGCGAGTCAGCGCCGGAAAGACGGATTCGAACGACGTGACGGGCTTTCCCCCCAGCGCTCGATGCAGCGTGCGTGCGGCGCGGAAAATCGTATCGCCTTCAGGCATCCTCGTCGTCCTGAGTGCCGGACGATTGAGCAATCGCGAACACAGGGACTTCTGGTGCGAATCCAGCGGCGGATCCGACCGCCTTGCGCATCTGGAATCCCATTGCTGATGCGTTGAAACCAGCATCAATCAGGAATGGCGCGAGAGGATGTTCTGAAGTCGGGATGCCGTTGATCTCCGAGACTAGGAGACCGCCCCGTCCATCCTCACCGCGCGCGATGGCGGCAAGCCGCCTGGCCAGTGCGCGGCTCATCGTGCTACGGGCTGGCTCATCCTCCGGCAGGAAGGCGAGCAGTTGACGTCCGCCGCGGGCCACGTAGCCCGCGAGGGTCCCGTCGACGAGTATCACGATTGCCCCGACCGTCCGTGTGGGGCCGCGACCGCCACTCGATTCGCCCGTAGTCAGCGTCGGCCACTTCAGCATGGTGCCATACGGATTTGCCGGATCCGTTGCTGAGAGGACGACCGAGTCGGGGTCGTCACTTGCGTTCTTGAACGATCGCATCAACTCGAGTGCCGCAGGGAGCGCAAACTGCATGGCGCCCACACCGGCGACGAAGTAGCCGCGCCGGATTCGACCAGCGTCCTCCATGGCCTTCAAGACGTCGTACACCGCGCTGAATCCGCCTTCGATTCCCTCTGCGCCCGCAACTTCTCGAGTGACGACACCGTAGCGCGAGAGCAGCTGCTGCGCCGTTGCGGTCGACCATTCCGTGGGTGAGACTTCGCCGGTAATGCGATCCGCGGTGAGCGACCACCGCCCCTCGGATGAAGGCGGGCCGATGCGACGGCTTCGAAAATTCGTGCGCCGTGCTGGTTTGCGCTGTCGCTTTTCTCGCGGCCTGGTGAAGGCGCGCAGCGCATGGAACGTATCGTTGGTGAGAAGCCCTTTCCAGACGAGATCCCACAGCGCATCAACCGTCTCACCGGGATAGCCGCCGCCGGCGGCCTCGTGAATCGGCGCAAAGAACGATGCGCCTTCAGACTCGAGGTAGCTCAGGATCGCCCGTTCGCGAGGACTCGCCGGAGCCTTCGGCGTAGGCGGACGCCACAGGCGACTCATGTGATCGGTGAGAAAGAGCGCAAGCCGACCGTCGCGATCGCCGAGCGGTTCAATGCCGCACCACGTCACTTCGCCTGCGGCCGTGAGAGCATCGAGGTCGGCGGCGTTGTAGCCGCGCACTCGTGCCGACAGAATCTCCGATTCGAGGATCGACGCTGGTAGAGGAGCGCCCTGCAGGTTTTCGATCGCATCGAGCAAGGCATCGAGACCGAGTCGTGGACGCGATACGCCCTGCCAGCTCGCGAGCAGGCGGCCGAATACCGCCGGATCGACGGGCTCGACTTCTTTGCGCAGGCGCGCCAGCGAACGCCGCCGGATCGATTGCAGCACATCGGGATCGCACCACTCTCGTGCGGTGCCGCCCGGCCGAAACTCCCCCTCGATCAGGCGTCCGGAATTTGCTAACGCCTTCAAGATCGACTCGGCGGTTGCGCGGCCGAGCGCATATCGCTGAGCAAACTCCTGCGTGGTGAAGGGAGCGTGTGTTCGCGCGTACCGCCGCGCGAGATCCTGCGTCGCATTTGGCGCAGGCGCAATCAACGATTCGGGCAATCCCACGGGCAATGGAACACCGAGTGCGTCGCGATAGCGTCCCGCATACTCGACCGGAATCATTCGCGGCTGGGCGGCGATGTTGACCTTTATCGCTCTGCGCGCTCGAAGCAGTTCGGCAAGCGCGTTCTTTGCGTCGACGCGCGAGCGCGCGGCGATGTCTTCTTCCGTGAGGTCGCCGAGCCGCAACAGCAGATCGTGAATGCCATCGATCGATCGCGCCTGCTGCTCCTCGTCGAGATACTGAAGCTGCCGCTCCACTGTGGCAATGGCATCTGCGTCGAGTAGCTCGCGTAGTTCGACTTCGCCCAGGAGCTCGCGCAGCTGCGATTGATCGATCGCCAGGGCCTGCGCGCGCCGCTCCGCCAGCGGTGCATCCCCATCGTAGATGTAATTGGCGACGTAGCCGAACAACAGCGCGGCGGCAAACGGCGACGGCATCGCCGAATCGACCGTGGCGGTTCGGATTTCACGCCGCTCGATGCGGCGCAGGGTTTCGACCAGCGACGGCATGTCGAAGACGTCGCGAAGACATTCGCGGTACGCTTCGAGAATCATTGGGAACGAGCCGTACTGCGCGGCGACAGCGAGGAGGTCCGCGGCCCGCTTTCGTTGTTGCCAGAGCGGACTGCGACCGCCGGGACGACGTTTTGGCAGCAGAAGCGCGCGCGCCGCCGCTTCGCGAAACTTTGCGGCAAACAGCGCGGTCGCGCCCAGCTGACGAACGACGAGGGCTTCGACTTCATCCGCCGCAGGAATCATCAGATTCGGATCGGGCGGGTCCTCGGTCTCAGGAAACCGCACGACGAACCCATCGTCGGTCCACATCGTCTCGACGTCGATGCCTGTTTCCGCCCGCGCGCGTTCCACCGCCGCCATCGCCCATGGCGCGTGAATCTTGCCGCCGAAAGGCGTCAGCACGCAGATACGCCAGTCTCCCAGCTCGTCGCGGCACCTTTCGATCAAAATCGTTCGGTCGTCAGGAACGACGCCGGCAGCCGAGGCCTGATCCGCCAGATACCGAACCAGATTTTCTGCGGCCTGGTTATCGAGGTCGTGATGCTGAACGAGCCGCTGCACTGCCGCTGACGCCGGCATGTGACGCAGCGTTCGAACCAGTTCGCCGATATGTCGTCCGAGTTCCAGCGGCCGGCCGGCCGCATCGGCTTTCCAGAACGGCATCTTGCCCGGTTCCCCCGGAGCGGGGGAGACGAGGACGCGATCGTGGGTGATCTCTTCGATCCTCCATGTCGATGCACCGAGCAGGAACGTTTCGCCGACGCGGCTCTCGAACACCATTTCTTCATCGAGCTCGCCGACACGCGCGTGTGGGCCACGCTCGCCAACGAGGAATACGCCGTAGAGGCCGCGGTCTGGAATGGTGCCGCCGTTGATCACCGCGACACGCTTTGCTCCTTCACGCGCCGTCAGCCGGTTCTTCAAGCGATCCCACGTGAGGCGCGGTCGCAGATCGGCGAAGTCGTCGGAGGGGTAGCGTCCCGACAGCATGTCGAGCACGCCTTCGTAAACCGATCGACTGAGTTCGGCAAAGGGGGCGGCGCGCCGTACCATGTTGAACAGCTCGTCGACGTCCCATTCCTCGGTTGCCACAGTCGCGACAATCTGCTGCGCGAGCACATCGAGCGGATTACGAGGATAGCGGCTCGATTCGACCCGTCCTTCGTGCATCGCGCGCGTCACCGCAGCGCATGCCACGAGATCCCCGCGGAACTTGGGAACAATGACCCCATGACTGGCAGCGCCGATGGTGTGTCCGGCGCGTCCAATTCGCTGCATGCCGCTCGCGACTGACGGGGGAGCTTCGATCTGAACGACCAGATCGATGGCACCCATGTCGATGCCAAGTTCGAGCGACGATGTGGCGACGAGCCCGCGAATCGCGCCGGCCTTCAGTCGATCTTCGACCTCGATGCGCTGGGGCCGCGCCAGCGATCCATGGTGGGATCGCACCAGCGTCTCGCCAGCCAGCTCGTTCAATGCCGACGCGAGCCGTTCTGCAATCCGACGGCTGTTGACGAAGATCAGCGTCGATCGATGAGCGCGGACCAGTTCGAGAAGTCGCGGATGAATGGCGGACCAGATCGACGTCCGTGCCGGCCCCTGGGCCGCCGGGCCGCTCGGGATCTCCACCGGCTGGCCAATCTTCGCCATGTCCTCGACCGGCACTTCGATCTTCAGTTCGAGCTGTTTCTTTTCCGAGGTGTCAACGATGGTGACCGGCCGAAATGGCGTCGCGGCGCGATCGGCAGCGAATTCATCGTGAATCGCTTCATCGGGATCAGGAATTGTCCGTTTTCCTTTGTCCTTATTGCTTTGCGCCCTTTCCCTTGGCTTTTTTCCCTTTTCCCTTTTCCCTTTTTCCTGCGCGCCACCGAGAAAGCGCGCCACCTCGTCTAACGGGCGCTGGGTCGCAGAGAGGCCGATCCGCTGAATCTGTCGTCGCACGTCATCCTCACCGCCGCGCTCATCTCGCAGCGATTCAAGCCGCTCCAACGACAGCGCCAGATGTGCACCGCGCTTGGTGGGGACGAGCGCGTGAATCTCGTCGATGATGACGGTATCGATCGAGCGAAGCGTCCGCCGCGCGTTGGACGTTAGAAGGAGGTAAAGCGATTCCGGCGTCGTGATCAGAATGTCGGCAGGCTCGCGCAGGAATCGCGCGCGCTCGATGGCTGGTGTATCACCGGTCCGAATTGCGATCGCAGGCTGGTGGAAGGAGGCCCCTCGCGCACCCGCGCGATTGACAATGCCAGCGACCGGGGCACGCAGGTTACGCTCGATGTCGACCGCGAGCGCTTTCAGCGGCGAGATGTATAGCACGCGGCACCGCCGTTCTTTCGGCGGGACCGGATCGAACATGACCCGATTGATGCACCAGAGAAACGCCGTCAGCGTCTTGCCGCTGCCGGTCGGCGCAAGAATCAGCGTCGATTCGCCGTTGGCGATCGCTGGCCACCCCTGCGCCTGCGGCGGCGTCGGGCGCTCGAACGAATCGCGAAACCATTCCGCGACCGCCGGCTCGAAAAGATTGAGGACATCCGGGCGTCGTCCCACTCGACTATTCTATTTACTTGTTTGACCACTGGCAGTTAACCGGGCACAATGGGGGGCGCTACAGTTGCCGAGGTGGCGGAAGCTGCGTCGGCGTTTGTCGATCACGACCCCTGTTAACACCGGAAACGTGACGCGGGGGAGTCAGGAAGCCAAGACTAACTTATGGGTGATTCCGGAGAAGGCCTCGTCGACGCAGAAGCGCGGATCCAGGAACAGATCGAGGAACGGGAAGCCGAGCGGCGGCGCCGCGCCGGCGCGGGGCCGAAAATCGATCCTGAAAAGGTCCGCGAACTCGAATCGCTTCGCCTGGCGAAATCCAATCTCGAGCAGCAGGCGGAAACGACCGAGCATCCCGTGCGCAAGCAGCAGATCAAGCTCGCCATCGCAGAAATCGACAAGCGGCTCGCGGCTTATCAATAGCTCTGATGCCGGGACAGTCGACTGCGGATTGCTGACTGAAGAATGCCGATTTGTCGATTGACGATTTTCGATTGAGATTGACGATTGTCGATTGGATGGTTCTCATCACCAATCCGCAATCGGTAATCCCCGAATCTCAATCGGCAATCGCCAATCTCAATCGGCAATCGCCAATCTCAATCGGCAATCGTCAATCGCAAAATCCGCAATCACCAATCGCAAATCCGCAATCGTTTGAGACTAGTTCCCTCTGGCTCCTGATTTCTCCAGCAGCGCCTTGATCTCGTCCGCTTCGAGCGATTCCTGCTCGAGGAGTGCTTCGGCGAGCGCGCGCATTGACGGCTGATTCCTTTCGATGATCCACTTCGCGTGATCGTAAGCGTTCATCACGATCTTGCGAATCTCGTCGTCAACACGCTGAGCCGTCGCTTCGCTGACGGTGTGTGGACGATCCGACTGGAACGCGTTCCCGGGCTTGCGATACGCCAGCGGACCGAGATCGGACATGCCCCACTCGCACACCATGTGCTGCGCGATATCGGTGGCGCGCTCGATGTCGTTCGACGCCCCGCTCGTCATGTGATTCATGAACAGTTCTTCCGCGACGCGTCCACCCATTAACACCGCCACCTGAGTTTCGAGATATCCCTTGGTGTAGGTGTGTCGATCGGCCTCCGGCAGCTGCATCGTGACGCCCATGGCGCGGCCGCGCGGGATGATGGTGACTTTGTGCAACGGATCGGCATTCGGCAGAAGCGCCGCGACCATCGCATGGCCGGCCTCGTGATACGCGCAGTTGACGCGATCCAGTTCGCTCAGCACCACCGATCGCCGTTCGACGCCCATCAGCACTTTGTCGCGCGCTTCGGAAAGATCCGCGTCTGTCACCCGATCGCGACCGGCACGGGCGGCGAAGAGCGCGGCTTCGTTGACGACGTTGGCCAGATCTGCGCCGGAGAACCCCGGCGTTCCCCGCGCGATGGAGCGAAGATTCACGGCCGAATCGATCGTCACTCGCCGGGCATGGACTCGAAGGATCGCTTCGCGCCCCTTCAAATCGGGATTCCCCACCGTTACCTGGCGATCGAACCGCCCAGGACGGAGCAGCGCGGGATCGAGGATGTCCTGCCGGTTGGTCGCCGCAATGACGACGATGCCGAGATGTGATTCGAAGCCATCCATTTCGACCAGCAGCTGGTTCAGTGTCTGTTCGCGCTCCTCGTGGCTGAGCGAATTGCCGCCGCGGCTGCGGCCGACCGCGTCGAGCTCGTCGATGAAGACGATGCATGACTTGTGACGGCGGGCATCGCGGAACAGGCGCCGGACGCGCGCCGCGCCCACGCCCGCATACATCTCGACAAAGTCGGAACCGCTGGCGAACAGGAACGGCACGCCCGCTTCACCGGCGATCGATCGTGCGAGAAGCGTCTTGCCGGTGCCCGGAGGACCGACGAGAAGGACGCCCTTGGGAATACGGCCGCCGATTGACGAGAACCGATCCGGATGGCGGAGGAAATCGACGACCTCCTTCACTTCATCCTTCGCCTCGTCGACACCTGCAACGTCCTGAAATGTGACCACCGTGTCGCCACGCTCGGCCATCCGCGTCCTGCCCGAGTTTGGAATTCGACCGGCCGTCGTCCGATACACTGTGAAACCGATCAGCCCAAAGAATGCGGCCACCGTCAGGATCATTCCGTAGCTGAGTGCCTGCGGATCGGGGAGCGGGTTGACCTCGACGCGCACGTTGCGCTTGACCAGGTCGCTGATGAACGACGAGTTCGCGGAAAGAAACTCTGCCGGCGCGACCGTCTGCGCTGTCTTGCCGTCGCGGAACGTCACCTGGATATCGCGTTCAGCAAAGGTCACCTTTGCGACGGCGCCGCGGTCGACCTGCTGGAGGAATTCAGAGAGCGCGATTGGAGCCGGCTGCGGCCCGCTCTTGAAATAGATGGTGGCGGGCACTGCGCAAAGCGCGAGGATGGCGGCAATCGCCACGACCAGGTAACGAGGACGACGGAAGCGCGGTGGCAACACGGGTTACATCCGTTTCGCGAAGTGCGGCCGAACCATTCGAGCAAAAGCGAATCGAACGGCAGCATGCGCCGACGCGATTGCTTCACCCGGATGCCAGCCGGCAGACTGAGTGCTGAAAAAGAAACACTCCGCTGGGGAATTGGAATGTGCCCATATTTTACACCGCCAAATCCGCGAAGTAAACGAGCGATCGCCAGGCTCGTGCGCGGAATTGCATGACACCTCAGCCGCATACAGCTCAGCCGCGGCCGCGTGGGTCGCGCGCGTTCGCTTGGGCCGTGCATGGCTACACCGCGTCGGGCGCGGTCCTCGCGTTTGCGATGACGATCGCGGTCATCAACGGGCGATATCGGCTTGCATTTTCGTTGATGGTGGTCGCGACTGTCATCGACTGCACCGACGGAGTTTTGGCAAGACTGGCGCGCGTCAAGCAAGCGACCCCGGCCTTTGATGGCGCCCGGCTCGACGATATTGTCGACTACCTGACATTTGTGTTTGTGCCGGCATTGCTCCTTTTTCAGGCCGCCCTGCTGCCCTCCGGATGGGACGCGGTTGTGGTGGCGGCGATGCTGCTGAGCAGCGCCTACGGGTTCTCGGCGGCCGATGCCAAAACGGATGATCACTTCTTCACGGGATTTCCGTCTTACTGGAATATCGCGGCCCTGTATTTGTTTGCGGCCCGTCTGACGCCGACTGTGAACGGCATAGTGCTGCTCGTACTCAGCGTGATGGTGTTCGTACGGATTCGATATATCTACCCGTCGCGAACCCCCGTTTTGCGCGGCCTGACCATTGCACTGGGGTTGATCTGGGGCGTTTTTGTCCTCCAGATGGTTTTCATGCTGCCTGATGTGCCGCGGCCGCTCTTGCTGGCTTCACTGTTCTTTCCGCTCTACTACCTCGTACTCTCGCTCGTGCTGAACGGACGACGGGTCCGCCGGCCGTGAAGCTTCCCCGCATCACCCGCGATCGGGTCGCAGGGGCGATCTTCGTCACGCTGGTTGTGCTCACCGTGATCTCGGCGACGTGGACGCTGCGACAGGCGTGGGGCGTATACAAGCTGCGGCGCGGCGTCGGTGACACCTGGTTTCTCGCCGCCGATGGTCGCCGCTGGTTCCGGATGGACGAGCGCCATCAGGATGTTCCCCTCACCGACATTCCGCTTGATCTCCAGCACGCGTTCGTGGCGGTCGAGGATCACCGCTTTTTCCGGCACATGGGGATCGATCCGATCGCGCTCGGCCGCGCCATCTACCGCGACGTGCGCTCGGGTGGCATGGTCGAAGGGGGCAGCACGCTGACGCAGCAGCTCGCGCGCACGTTGTTCCTGTCGAATCAGAAATCATACGGACGCAAGGTTCGCGAGGCGGCACTGGCGTTGATGATTGATTCAGCGCTGTCGAAGGAGCAGATTCTCGAACTGTATCTCAATCGCATCTATCTCAGCGGCGGTGTTTACGGTGTCGAGACGATGTCGAAGCACCTGTTCAACCGGCGGGCGAAGGCATTGAACCTCGCTGAGTGTGCTTTGATTGCCGGCCTCGCGCGCGCCCCGTCGTCGCTTTCGCCGTGGACGAATCTGGATGGGGCGCTCGAGCGCAGCCACGTCGTGTTGGCGCGGATGCGAGAGGAAGGATTCATCAACGACGCGCAGGAGCGGACGGCACGCGCGACGCGCATCCGCATCGCGCCATATCCCGGTCCCATCGATCCCCGCGGCGGCTACGCCAAGGAATTTCTGCGGCAGCAGTTTCGCGACGAGTTCGGCGGCGATCACCCGCCCGACTGGGAAGTGCGAACGACGTTCGTGCCGGAACTGCAAGACATAGCGGAGCGCTCCGTCGCCGACGTCCTACGCCGGTTTAACCAGCCCGAGCTACAAGCCGCGCTGGTTGCCATCGATCCGACGACCGGCGACATCCTGGCTCTGGTCGGCGGGCGCGACTTTCGTCTCTCGCAGTTCAATCGGGCGGTTCGCAGCCGGCGACAGCCGGGATCTGCGTTCAAGCCGTTCCTGTTCGCCGTGGCACTCGACCACGGCTACACGCCAGTTAGTGTCCTCGACGGGCTGACCAACATCCAGCCGCAGGGCCCCGACGAATGGGCACCGCGGAACTCCAACGACGAGATTGCTGACGCGCTGACGCTCCGCGCGGCATTGATTGAGTCGAACAATCGCGCCGCGACGTCACTGCAGCAGCGAGTCGGATCGCGTCCGGTGCTTCGCCTCGCTTCGACGGCGGGCATGCGCGATCTGCCGGACGTGCCGTCGCTTTCGCTTGGAACCGGCGAGGTCACCCCCCTCGATCTCACGACTGCCTTCGCGATGTTTCCGAACGGCGGGTTCGCGGTCAGGCCCAGAGGCATGATTCGCGTCATCGATGCTGACGGCACGGCGGTGTATGACAATCCGGCGCGAACCGAGCGCGTCATTTCGCCGGAGAGCGCGTTTCAGATGGTCTCGATGCTCGAAGACGTGATGGATCGCGGCACTGCGTCGGCGGCTCGCGGATGGGGCATCCGATTTCCATCGGGCGGCAAGACGGGCACCACCGACGACTTCAAGGATGCGTGGTTCGTCGGCTTTTCATCGTCTCTCGTCGTTGGCGTCTGGGTTGGGTTCGATCAACCGAAGACCATCGCGCGCGAGGGGTATGGCTCGCGTTTCGCCCTGCCGATCTGGACCGATTTCATGCGCCGCTCAGTGCAACGCCGGCCGCCGAGAGACTTTGAGGTCCCTGCCGGCCTGCACGGCGAGCAACTGTGCAACGTGTCGTACCTGCGGCCGGTCGAGGAGTGCCCGACCTACGTCGAGTACTTCAAGGAAAACGATGATGTCCCGTCACGGTTGTGTCCGGTTCATCGAGGGACCGTGAAGCAGCGCGTGAGACGAGCGGTAGAAGGGATACTCTCCGGGATCGGGCGAAAGATAAAGGGCATATTCCGATAATCGCGGCGCCGCAGGGGTGGCCAGCACGGCGATCTACGATCCCGCGAAATATCCTGGCCGCGCGTTGACCACCGCGCGGCGATTCTTGATACGAACGGTCAATGGGTGCCATCCATCCTTTGCCACACTACGTGGCGTGTAGCTGAGCAGGTACCGATGACGAAACTCCTCGAGGATGAGGAGAAATGCTTCACGTAGCTTCGACATCGATCCGACCCTCATCAGACGGCCGCCGGTCGCCTTGCACAGATCGTTAAGGAAACGCGGCGCTGCGGAGATGTCAGCGACCACCGGATAGACGACCGCGTCGGCACGCCGTGCACTTTCAAGCACGGAGGTGGAAGTGAGGATACTGCTCGTGTCCTCGCCATCGGTGAACAGAATCAAGAGACCACGAGCAGCATCCGCTCCGGCGAGCAACAAGGCGGCGTAAGTGGCGTCCACGATGGAGGTATCACCGATCCCTCCAATCTCGCGATCGAGGGCGTCACGAAGCAGGCCAAAATTCGAGGTCAACCTGGCACGAACGGAGACGGCGGTGGTGAATGTCACCAGCGCCGCCTGGTCTCCCGGTTTCAGATTATCGATGAGCGAATGACCGGCCGTTCGGAGCTGCGCGGCGTCGTCAGCCGCGACGCTGCCGCTCGAATCGAGCGCCAGGACCACTTTCAGCGGCAGCTGCTCTGCCACGACAAGATTGACGCGCTGCAGCACTCCGCTGTCGGTCACTTCGAAATCGTCGGCTGCGAGCCCCAGAATTGGTTGTCCGCGCCCGTCGGTGACGAGCGCGTCAATGCGCACCGCCTCGACGCGCGACGAGAATGTGGGTGCCTGAGCCGCGAGTGTCGACGACCCCAAGATGAGCGCCAGCCAGGCCACCGTTCGCGCACACATTATTTCGACAACCGTTCGACCAAGAGGGTCATCAACGCAATCGCGTCGGGCACATGGACGCGGTTGTAGGTCCACCATGGATCGTCGCGATCGTCCGATGCGGCCGGCGCTTCCAAAATTGCGAGATGTGCGAGTGCACGCTCGCGGTCGCCGCGATGATGCGCCAGCTGACTCAGTCCGAGCTGCGGTGATTGGGCACCAGGGTACAACGCCGCGGCTTCTCGGTACGCGATCTCCGCTTCCTCTCGTCGCTCGAGCGTCCATTGTTCCCGCCCCAGAAACAGGAGAGAGAAATATCGCAGTCGTGCTGGCAGCGACGCGGATCCCGTCAAGACTTGATTCAAGTGGGTGATCGCTGCCTCGTGTTGGTCCTGTAATGCGAGCACGCGGGCGAGACGAATTCTGGCTTCCGCAAGGTTTGGATCGAGCTTGAGCGACTGCTCAAACAGCGCCTGCGCCGTTCGCCATTCGAGTGCGGGTGTAGCGAACCCGGGTTTCTTCGGGCGCGAAGAGCTGGTCGGAGGGCAGCCAAGCCGCAGGCACGGCATCGGCGGACCGTTGCGATCGCCGGACTGCGGGGCATTAACGTTCTGAATTCGCGGCTCGGCGAGATTCTCGTGCACCGTTCCGTCATACATCAGCAGCACCGCATCGCGGGGAAATCGCCCGCGCGCGCGGGCCAGATGCGGTTCGAGCTCGTAGTAGTCGTTCCACCACTGCAGAATTGCGGCCGTGGTCTGATACCACAGCAAGACGCCGGCGTTTGCCGGCGCTGACGTGGGTACCAGATCGAGAAGGCGTCGAGCGGCTTCCCAGTGGAAGGTGCCGGTGCTGACGCCGAGTGAGCGGCCATCGATCGAGAGTGGATGCTCAGTCGCCGGGTCGAGCGGCAGCGAGTAGCCGTTCCAGTTGCGACGAAATATTGCGACGTCGGTATGCAACATCGCGGTGCGTTCGAGAAGGAGGTCCAGGGTTTCCGCCGATATCACTCCGTACGGTTCGAGCGCGACTGGGCGCCAAGCCCCCGAAGAGTTCGCATGAGCGGCTTTGACGAGCCGCTTCCATTCGTTGGACACATCCTCCAGGTCACGGCGCGTCCACGACGCGAAATTCGCAACGGCGTCATCGTTCCCGCCCAGGGTATGACGACCGACGAGGGATAGCTGTTCCGACATCCGTACGGACAGTTGTGGTGCCTGCTCTGGGAGGAGGCCCCGGACCAGGGAGGTCATCGCGAGGACGAAGACGATTCGGACCTGGATCACGCGGCGAGCAGTATTCTGCGCGCTCGAGCCGCCACTGACAAGCGGGTAGAAGCAACGACGATTCGCGATGATTCCTTGACAGGATCACGAGTCTGTTTATAGCGTTCAAGGATCATGAACGCTCCTCTCCGCATTCCAGAACAAGGTTCTCTCGATTTTCTCGCCCTTGGTGCGCTGGTCCACCGGCTCGACCCGGGGGTCGTCCCCTTTCGCAAAGCGACGATGTGCGCGATTCACGTCAGCGGTGGCGAGTTCAACACTGCCGCAAACCTTGCCGACTGTTTCGGTCTTCGAACCGGCGTCGCCACTGCGATGGTTGAATATCCGATCGGCGAATTGATCGCGCGCCAGGTGCGCTCGATGGGGGTGACCCCCTTCTACAAGATGTTCAAGCATGACGGCGCGTGGGGTCCGAACATGGCGGCCGTCTACAGCGACCGCGGCCATGGCGTGCGGGCGCCGATCGTCTTCTACAACCGCAGCAACGAGGCGGCTGCGCGGCTCAAGCCTGGCGATTTCGACTGGGACACGATCTTCGGAGCGGGCGTGCGTTGGTTTCATAGCGGCGGCATCTTTGCGTCGCTGTCGGAGACGACCTCGGACTTGATCATCGAAGCGATGGAAGCGGCGCACAAGCATGGCGCGATTGTCTCGTTCGATCTCAATTACCGGGAGAAGCTGTGGAGCGCTTCCGGCGGCGCGAAAAGGGCCATGTCCGTCCTCGGACGCGTCGTCCAGCACGTCGACGTCCTCGTCGGCAACGAGGAAGATCTGCAGAAGGGACTCGGCATAGCCGGACCTGAGGTTGCGGCGACATCGGCGCTGGATCCCAGCACGTTCGTAGGAATGATCGACCGGACTCTCCAGAAGTTTCCGCAGCTCAAAATCGTGGCCACCACGCTCCGGGAGGTGCACTCGACGAGCCGGCACCGGTGGAGCGCCGTCGCGTGGATGAATGGCGATACCTTCGTGGCGCCAACATGCGATATCGACGTCTACGATCGCGTTGGCGGCGGCGACGGCTTCGCTTCAGGGCTGGTGTATGGACTGCTGAGCGGAGAAACGCCCGAAGACTCGGTGAAACTCGGCTGGGCGCACGGCGCGCTCATCGCCACCTTCCCCGGTGATACCACGATGGCGACCGCCGACCAGGTGCGGTCGTTCGCGAAGGGAGGATCGGCGCGGATCCAGCGGTAGCGTTGATCGACGGTGACGTCCCTTGGATTTCTATTCGATTCCAAGCATCCCGAAGATGAACGAGAAAATGTCCGCATCTTCTTCAATCGTCTTTGAGAGTGGCTTCCCCGCCCCGTGGCCAGCCTTGGTTTCAACCCGGATCAACACGGGAGCCGTGTGACCTGCGGCCTGCAGACGCGCCGCGAACTTCTTGGCCATGCCTGGGGCGACGCGATCGTCAGTGTCTGCTGTCGTGATCAGGATTGGTGGATACGGCGTGCCGTTGACGACGTTGTGGAGCGGTGAATAGCGGTAGAGAAATGGAAACTGTTCCGGGTCGTCGGCAGACCCATACTCCGAGATCCAGAAACGGCCGACGGTGAATCGGTGATAACGGAGCATGTCGGCGACCGGCACGCGGCACACGACCGCGCCGAAGAGATCGGGACGCTGCACCATCACCGCCGCGGTCAGCAGGCCGCCGTTGCTGCCACCTTCGATCGCAATCTGTCTTGGATTGGTATAGCCGTTGGCGACGAGCCACTCAGCCGCGGCGATGAAGTCGTCGAACACGTTCTGCTTCCGTTCAAACATCCCGGCCTCATGCCACGCCTCTCCGTACTCGCCGCCGCCACGAAGGTTTGGCACGGCGTAAATACCGCCTTTTTCGAGCAGCACGAAGTTCGACGGATCGAACGCCGGCGTCAGGCTGATGTTGAAACCACCGTAGCCGGTCAGTAGCACCGGCCGGTTGCCGTCCTTTGGCAGTCCTTTTCTCGACACCAGGAACATCGAGATGAGGGTGCCGTCTTTCGACGGATACCACACCTGCGACGTCCCGTACTCGTCGGACTTGAACTGCCATGTGCTGCGGTCGCCGAATGGTTCAAGTTGGCGGACCTTGAAGTCGTAGCGATAGTTGATCGCCGGGTGCCCGAACGAGGTGAATCCAAAAAACATCTCGTCGTCTTCAGGACGGCCGCTGACGCCGGTAAGCGACCCGATTTCCGGTAGATCTACTTGCCCGGCCGGTTCGCCGGCCACTGTGAACATCCGGAGCGCACCGCTGGCGTTGTGCAAGTAGGCCGCAACGATGGTCCGATGAATCACTGCTGCCGACGACAACTTGTCGCTGCTTTCGGCCACGAGTTCCGTGACGCCACCTTGCGGGTTCAAGGGATCGACCGAGACGATTCGGCCGCGAGGTGCGCAATCGTCGGTTCGAAACAGCAGTTTGTCCGCTGCCGCCTCGATGAACGCATAGGCGGCCGAGAAGCCGGTAAAAAGCGGAACTGGCTTCCGTGCGTTCGACTGCCGATCGATCGCATAGACCTCGCTACGATCGCTCGAGCCTTTGAACGCGGTAATGACAACCCAGCGATCGTCGTCGCTCACCTCGACGCCGAAGACCGTTTCGCGCTCGTTCGGCTTCTCGAAGATCAAATGGTCCAGCGACTGGTTATCACCGAGGCGGTGGTAATAGATCTTGTTGAAATAGTTCTCGTCACCAGGTGCGACCGTCCCTGGCTCCGGGAACCGCGTGTAGTAGAACCCGCTGCCGTCTTTCACCCAGGCGATGCTGGCGAACTTCACCCAGAGCAGTCGATCGGACAGATCGGTGCCGTCCGCAGTCCGTCGGATAAAGATCTCCTGTCGATCGCTGCCGCTCTTTGAGAGTCCGTAGGCGGCGAGCTCACCTGACTCATCGATTGCCAACGCGGTGAGGGCGACAGGTCCGTCCGCGCTCATCGCGTTGGGATCGATGAGCACGCGGCGTGAGCCAGCCGCGCCCTCCTGCACGTAGAGCACCGGCTGATCCTGGAGGCCGGTGTTGTGCGTGAAGAAGTAGTAGCGGCCTCGCCGTGCAGGCACACTGGTCCGTGGAAAGTCGTAGAGCGTTGTCAAACGGGTGATGAGGGCATCACGCCTCGGCCCGTCGATTACCGAGCGTGTCAGCTGATTTTCACCTTCGACCCATGCGACCGTTTCGGCGCTGTCCGGATCTTCGAGCCAGCGATACGGATCGCACACACGTATGCCGTGATAGTCGTCGAACGTATTCGATTGTCGCGCCTCTGGATACTTCACGCGCCCACCGACATCTCTTGCGCGTGTACCGCGGCGCCGAGCAGACCGGCATCCGGGTTCAGGATCACCGCGATCGGAATCGTGGCGACGTAATCGGCCATCGGTTCTTTTGCGCGAAACGCATCAAGGAAGATGCCCGACTCGAGCGCCGGAAGTATCTTCGGCGCGATACCGCCACCGACGTAGACACCTGCCGTGGCACAGGTGCGCAGCGCGATGTTGCCGGACTCGGCACCATAGACAGCGACGAACATGTCGAGGGCCTCGACGCAGTGTTCGCACGTGCGGTCCATCGCCGCCCGACTGATGCGGGCGGGCAGTTCTGCTGGATCGGTGACGCGGCCGACCGCTGCGCAGAGACGCGAGGGAAAAACAGATCCCTGCATTTGCGCCCGATCGGCGCCCGAAGATTCGTGTGAGAACTGGTAGACGTTCACAATCCCCGGATCCGTACCGAACGACTGGTGGGTGAACTGGTAGACGTTGACCAGTCCGGGACCGGACAGAATCGCTTCTACGCTCACTCGGCCGTAGATCCGCGTCAGCTCGCGCAACAGTTCGAATTCACGCGGCGTCCGTGCGGCAAAGTCGGCGTGTCCTCCCTCTGATGCGCTCGGTACGAATCGTCCGTTCACGTTGAGCAGCATCGCCTCGCCAAGACCGGTGCCGGCGGCGATCACGGCAGCGTTACCGTTGGGGTCCGGCACTCCGCGCTGAAGCATCGACAATTCGTCCTGCTCGAGCACGGTCACGCCGTATGCCATCGCCTCGAGATCGTTCAGAACGTACGACCGTCGAAATCCAAGACGCTCCTTGATCGACTCACCTTCGACGAGCCACGGCACGTTCGTGAGGCGTGCGACCTGATCGGTCACTGCGCCGGCGACGCCAAAACTTGCCGCGTCGATATGCTTCCGTTCAACGTTGCGCGATTTGAGAAACGATTCGATCATCGGCTCGAGTCCCGAATAATCGAGCGTGGTGAATTCTCCGACATCGATTGCGGACGGACGGTCAGGCCGGGCGGTAAAAAGGCCGAGCAGCGTCTTGGTTCCACCGACGTCTCCCGCAAGGAGCATGGGGGGACATTCTAAACGCTGAAAGTGCTGATTGCTGATTGCTGATTGAACGGCCGCAAATCAACAATCATCAATCTCAACCGACGATCGATAATCAACCAAATGAGCAATCACCAATCGGCAATCACCAATTACCTTGACTTTCACCTCAGACTGACCGATCTTCGCGAGGAATGGGGTCGGTCCCGTTATCGGCTGGCGGTCCCTACGGTGTGCGTGAGATTCGCAGTCTCTACCCCGTAGTCACCGACAACCATCTGCGGTATCTGGAGAAGTGGGGTCTCGTACGGAAATCGAACAGGCCCCGCGATCGCCGCGAGTACTCCTTCGCGGATCTCACGACAATCAAGCAGGTCGCAAACGAGCTCGAGCGCGGCACGCCGTTGCGCGTCGTGCTGCGGTCGATGCTGGCCGAACGACTCGGGCAGCTCGAGCTTGATTTCGTCGACGCGCATGTCGACACCAATACACCGCGCGCCAAAGTCGTCAGCCTCGATGCTCATAAGCCGATCATCAATGCGACGACGCCGCCACCGTTATCCGCGTCGGCCATGCCGTACGCCGCCGATGATCCTCAGGCTGCGCTGGCATCGAAGTACTTCCTGGAAGGTTCACGCCTGGACGACGGGGAGGAGGGGAACTTGGAGGCGGCTGCAGCCGCCTACCGCCGCGCGCTGATCATCGATCCGGATCTCGTGCCCGCTCTCGTCAATCTCGCGAACATTCGTTACGCCCGCGACGAACTGATCGAGGCGCAGGCGCTGTACGAACGGGCGATCGGTCTCGACCCTGACTGCTTCGAGGCGCATTTCAATCTCGGAAACATCCAGCACGACCTCGGTCGTTACGACCGCGCCCTCGGCTGCTACCGCCACGCCGTCGCTCTCAATGGCGGCTACGCGGATGCGCACTTCTACCTGGCCGTTACGCTGGAGAAGCTCGGACACTCGCAGGAAGCCAAAGGTCACTGGAAGGCCTATCAGGAGCTGGCGCCGCGTGGTGAGTG
>Ga0075421_100000687_pt1 | contig 36777 bp, 37 predicted proteins | sample SoiMetdeltSBSDD5_FD_75292 | JGI IMG/M metagenome (GOLD analysis project Ga0075421, IMG submission 75292) | Bulk soil microbial communities from a Populus tree surrounding site in Tennessee, USA - Soil MetaG P. deltoides SBSDD5 | ecosystem: Environmental > Terrestrial > Soil > Tree plantation... | reverse complement strand
AGCCGTTCAAGGCGTTCGGAGCGGCGTCCACTAGGTTGGGCCCGATGGTTGCCCGCATACCGATACTCGACGTGGCGCCGGTCATCGAAGCCGGGCGCTATCCCGCGAAGGCCGTCGTCGACGAGCTGTTCACCGTGACGGCCACCGTGGTCCGCGACGGCCACGACCGCCTCGGGGCCGGCGTCGTCCTGTTCGACCCCGAAGGCACCGCCCAGCCGCTGGTCGCGATGCGGCCCATGGCCGAGCCGGACCGCTACGCCGCGACCGTACGCCCCGACCGCGAGGGAGCCTGGTCGTTCCGGGTCGAGTCGTGGAGCGACCCGTACGCCACCTGGCGGCACGACGCCGAGATCAAGATCGCCGCCGACGTCGACGTCGAGCTGATGCTCACCGAGGGCGCCCTGCTCCTGGCGCGCGCGGTGCGTCGGCTCCGCAAGGCCGGCCCGGCCGACAAGGCCGTCCTCCGCGACGCGGTCACCGCCCTGCGCGACACGTCGCGGCCGGTGCCGGCTCGCCTCGCCGCCGGCACCGCCGACGAGGTACGCGAGATCTTCGAGCGGCATCCGCTACGCGATCTGCTCAGCCGATCCGCCAGGTTCCCGTTCTTCGTCGACCGACGCCGGGCGCTGTACGGGTCGTGGTACGAGTTCTTCCCGCGCTCCGAAGGCGCCACCGTCGACGATCACGGAGTCGTCCACGGCGGCACGCTCCGGACCGCCGCCAAACGGCTGGACGCGGTCGCCGACATGGGCTTCGACGTCGTCTACCTGCCGCCCATCCACCCGATCGGCAAGATCAACCGCAAGGGTCCCAACAACACCCTGGTCGCGAGCCCGGACGACCCCGGCTCGCCCTGGGCGATCGGCTCCGCCGAGGGCGGTCACGACGCCGTGGCCCCGGAGCTCGGCACGATCGAGGACTTCGACGCCTTCGTCACCCGGGCCGAGTCGCTCGGGCTCGAGGTGGCCCTCGACCTGGCCCTGCAGTGCGCGCCGGACCATCCATGGGCGGCCGAGCACCCCGAGTGGTTCCACCGGCGCGCGGACGGCAGCATCGCCTACGCGGAGAACCCGCCGAAGAAGTACCAGGACATCTATCCGCTCAACTTCGACAACGACTTCGAAGGCCTCTACGCCGAGGTGCTCCGGGTCGTCCGCCATTGGATGTCGCACGGGGTCCGCATCTTCCGGGTCGACAACCCGCACACCAAGCCGGTCATGTTCTGGGAGCGACTGCTCGCCGAGATCCGGACCACCGACCCGGACGTCGTGTTCTTGTCCGAGGCGTTCACCCGGCCCGCGATGATGCGGGCGCTCGCCATGGTGGGCTTCCACCAGAGCTACACCTACTTCACCTGGCGCAACACTCGATGGGAGCTGGAGCCCTACCTCTTCGAGCTGGCCCACGAGACCAGCCACGTGCTCCGGCCCAACCTGTTCGTCAACACGCCGGACATCCTCACCGAGTATCTGCAGTACGGCGGACCGGCCGCCTTCCGGATCCGGGCCACGATCGCCGCGACCGCCTCGCCGTCGTGGGGCGTCTACTCCGGCTTCGAGCTGTTCGAGCACGTCGCGGTCCGGCCCGGCAGCGAGGAATACCTCGACTCGGAGAAGTACCAGGTCCGCATCCGCGACTGGGACCAGGCCGCCACCTGGTCGCTGGCGCCGTACCTCGCCCGGCTCAACGAGATCCGCCGCGAGCATCCCGCCCTGCAGTGCCTGCGCAACCTCTCCCTCCATGGGAGCGACAACGACCAGATCATGTGCTGGTCGAAGCGCCACGTCGACCCCTCCGGCCGCGAGGACCTCGTGATCATCGTCGTCAACCTCGATCCGCATACGCCGCACGAGTCGACCCTGCATCTCGACATGCCGGCGCTGGGGCTCGACTGGCACGAGGTCTTCAGCGTCAACGACGTCCTCACCGACCAGACCTGGCAGTGGGGCCAGCACAGCTACGTTCGACTCGACCCGGCTCACGAACCGGCGCACATCCTGACCGTCCGCAAGAACTCCCGCTGACCGAGACCCCGTCATGACCGAGAGCGCACAGCCGATCACCAAAGAGACCGACGACCCGAACTGGTTCAAGCGGGCCGTCTTCTACGAGGTGCTGGTCCGATCCTTCAAGGACTCCAGCGGTGACGGCGTCGGCGACTTACGCGGCCTCGCCGAGCGCCTCGACTATCTGGCGTGGCTCGGCATCGACTGCCTGTGGCTGCCGCCGTTCTTCCCGTCACCGCTGCGCGACGGCGGCTACGACGTGTCGGACTATACCGACGTCGCCGAGGACATCGGCACCATCGACGACTTCAAGGCGTTCCTCGACGCGGCGCACAGTCGCGGCATCCGGGTGATCATCGACTTCGTCATGAACCACACCTCGGACCAGCATCCGTGGTTCCAGTCGTCCCGGGCGGATCCGGACGGCCCGTACGGCGACTTCTACGTGTGGTCGGACAGCGACGACCTCTATCAGGACGCCCGGATCATCTTCGTCGACACCGAGGCGTCCAACTGGACGTGGGATCCGGTGCGCGGGCAGTACTTCTGGCATCGCTTCTACAGCCATCAGCCCGACCTCAACTTCGACAACCCGGCCGTCCACGAGGCGATGCTCGATGCGCTGGCGTTCTGGCTCGATCTCGGCGTCGACGGCTTCCGCCTCGACGCGGTGCCGTACCTCTACGAGCGGGAGAGCACCAACGGCGAGAACCTGGCGGAGACCCACGAGTTCTTGAGGAAGGTACGCAAGTTCGTCGACAACGGCTGGCCCGGCCGGGTGCTGCTCGCCGAGGCCAACCAGTGGCCCGCCGACGTCGTCGACTACTTCGGCGACTTCAAGGCGGGCGGCGACGAGTGCCACATGTGCTTCCACTTCCCCGTCATGCCACGCATCTTCATGGCCGTACGCCGGGAGTCGCGCTACCCGATCTCGGAGATCCTGAGCCAGACGCCGGACATCCCGACGAACTGCCACTGGGGCATCTTCCTGCGCAACCACGACGAGCTGACGCTCGAGATGGTGACCGACGAGGACCGCGACTACATGTGGGCGGAGTACGCGAAGGACCCGCGGATGAAGGCCAACATCGGGATCCGTCGTCGGCTGGCGCCGCTGCTCGACAACGACGTCGACCAGATGGAGTTGTTCACCGCGCTGTTGCTCTCGCTGCCGGGGTCACCGGTGCTCTACTACGGCGACGAGATCGGGATGGGTGACAACATCTGGCTCGGCGACCGCGACGGCGTCCGTACTCCGATGCAGTGGACCCCCGACCGCAATGCCGGCTTCTCCAGCGCGACCCCGGGACGGCTGACGCTGCCGGTCATCATGGACCCGGTCTTCGGCTACCAGGCGGTCAACGTCGAGGCCGATCTGGCCAACACGTCGTCGCTGCTGCACTGGACGCGTCGGATGATCCAGATCCGGCAGCAGCATCCGGCGCTCGGGCTCGGCACGTTCACTGACATCGGCGGGTCCAACCCGGCCGTGCTGTCGTTCCTGCGGGAGTTCGGCGACGACGCGATGCTCTGCGTCAACAACCTGTCCCGGTTCGCCCAGCCGGTCGAGCTCGACCTGCGCTCGTTCGAGGGCGTACGACCGATCGAGACCCTCGGCGGCGTGGAGTTCCCGGCGATCGGCGAGTTGCCGTACCTGCTGACCCTCGGCGGATACGGCTTCTACTGGTTCCGACTACCGAAGAATCCGGAGGCGACGGGACCATGACGGCGGATTTCGACGCGCAACTGCTCCACTACATGAGCGACCAGCGGTGGTTCGCGGGCAAAGGTGGCGTGTCGTCGATCCGTGAGATCGTCCGGCTGCCCTGGATCGCCACGGCGGACGACGAACCGCGGGTACGCGCCGAGCTGGTCACAGTGGTCACCGACAGCGTGGCCCAGGTCTACAACGTGCCGATCGTCTACTACGAGGCCGAGCCGGAGCGGATGGCGCACGCCCACATCGGCAGCTACGACGATCCCGAGCACGGCAGCCTGATCGCCTACGACGCGTTGCACGACCGAACCGCGATCGGTGCCCTCGTCCGGGGTTTCGTCGAGTCCGATCCGTCCGGCGGCATCGAGCACGGCGTTCTGGGCGACGTCGAGATCGACACCGACATGCCGTCGGTGATGCTGACCGGCGAGCAGAGCAACACCTCGCTCGTGCTCGGCGAGGACCTGCTGCTCAAGGTCTTCCGCAAGGTGGTGCAGGGACGCAACCCCGACATCGAGGTCCACGAGGCGCTGACTCGCGCGGAGTCGAGCGAGATCGCCGCCCTCCGTGGCTGGATCGCGACCGTGCCGGCCGACGGCGACGCCGGCTACGACCTGGCGATGCTGCAGGACTTCCTGCGCAGCGGCGCCGACGGATGGGAGTACGCCCGGGCGAGCGTACGCGACCTCATGATGGAGGCCGATCTCCACGCCGACGAGGTCGGCGGTGACTTCGCGGCCGAGGCCGAGCGGCTCGGCGTCACGGTCGCCCGCCTCCACGAGGATCTCGAGCGGGCGCTCGAGACCGACGTCTGGAAGGCGTCGGAGCTCGCCCAGCTCGCCGATCGGCTCCGCCAGCGGCTTCTCGAGGCGGCCGATGCCGCGCCGGAGCTCGCTTCACACGTCGTCGCGCTGGGCGCCGCCTACGACGCCGTTGCGACGTTGGACACGCCGGTGACCGTCCAGCGCGTACACGGCGATCTGCACCTCGGGCAGTCGCTACGCACCATCGGCGGCTGGGTGATCATCGACTTCGAGGGCGAACCCGCCAAGCCGCTGGCGGAGCGGCGTGCCCTCGACTCGCCACTCCGCGACGTCGCCGGCATGCTCCGCTCGTTCGACTACGCCGCGTACTCGATGGTGCTCCCCGCCGAGATGAGCTCGCAGCAGCATCACCGCGTCGACGAGTGGGCCGAGCGCAATCGCACGGCGTTCCTCGACGGCTACGCCTCCGCGCACGGCGACGACCCCCGGGCCCACGCCGTACTGCTGCGGGCCTACGAGATCGACAAGGCGGCGTACGAGGTCGTCTACGAGAAGCGCAACCGGCCGGGCTGGGTGAGCATCCCGCTGTCGGCGATCGAGCGCCTCGTCGCCGGCTGACGCACGTCCGGGCTCACCGGCCCCGCCCCGAGCGGCGCACGGTGCCCCGGCCGGGCTCGCGAGTGGCGCGCGGCGCCTCGTTCAAGCGTCGATCCGGGAGCACGATGCGCCACTCGGCTGGCGGCTGAGGCACGTTGCGCCTGTCAACACGGCAGGACCGATCGCCCGTTTCACCCGTCGAAGGCGCAGCCAACCGAACGCACCAGGCTCCCCGCCGTCAATGTCTCGTAATTCACCTGACTAAGATCGTCCAGTGGTCGACGAGGCGGTGCTGGCGCTTGCGACCGGTGTCGTGCTGGCGATGCTCACCGCGCCGGTCGGCGTCTCCGGGGCGGTGTTCCTGCTCCCCGTGCAGGTGAGCCTCTTCGACGTGCCGAGCCCGGCGGTCACGCCGACCAACCTGCTCTACAACGTCGTGTCCGGTCCGGGCGCGCTGTTCCGCTACGGCCTTCGCCGCGGTCTGGTCCGCCCACTGACGGGGGCGCTGCTGCTGGGCACCGTGCCGGGCGTCCTGATCGGCGCTGTCGTCCGGATCTACACGGTGCCTGGCGAGTCGACGTTCCGACTCATCGCGGCCGGCCTGCTGTTGCCGCTCGGCGGCTGGCTCTGCGCCCGGGCGGTCGGCCAGGACCAGCACGCGATCCGCGACGCGACCCCGCCCCGGCGGCGGCTGGTCGGCATCGGACTCGCGGTCGGAGTCGTGGGCGGTGTCTACGGCATCGGCGGCGGTTCGCTGATCGGGCCCATCCTGGTCGTATGGGGCATGTCGGTCACCGTGGTCGCGCCAGCAGCCATCATGGTCACCTTCGTGACCTCGACGCTCGGCCTCGTCGCCTACCTGATGCTCGGCCTGGCGACGGCGACCGCCGTCGAACCGGCCTGGACGATCGGCCTCTGCGCCGGGCTCGGCGGCCTGATCGGCGGGTACGTCGGCGCCTGGCTGCAGCCGTACCTGCCGCAGCGCGCCCTGACCATGCTCCTCGGCGTCATGGCGACGGGCATCGCCATCGCTTATGTGATCCAAGGTGTCGCCTGACGGCGGCGCCGACGGTCAGCCGACGGAGTAGAACGCCGACACGCAGCGGGGAAAGCCCTTCGAGTCAGCGTCGATGCCGAACGACCCTCGCCGCGGCCGGCCTTCGATGGCGCCGGCGAACCGAATCGTGGCGTAGCCGGGGCGAGCCGCGTGCTCGAGCGGCGTGACGATCTGCAGGTCGGCCCGATGTCTCGCGGTCCACACGACCGCGTCGCGAATCGGCCGGCGCTCCAGCGGGCAAACCATCTCGACCGCGCCGGGGACATGACCCGAGTTGAGCCGGGTGACGAACTGCCGGGAGAGCGCGCCGACCGCCCCGTCCGGCGTCAGGTTCTGCCGGTCGAGGTGGCCCTGCGCCCACGGCGGCTCCCGGGTCGCCTCTGTCGGCGTCTCCGAGTCGGGCGCGTCCGGAAGCGCGGAACTCTCGCTCCGGTCGAGAAGGAAGCCGGGGACGATCAGTCCGGCGACCAACAACGTGACGATGACCACGAACATGGTGGCCACCGTGAACCACCACAAGAGTCGGGCACGATCGAGTCGAGTATCTGCCTGATCACTCATTGCTTCACAGCCTGCCAGACCGGCGAGGCCGGTGCGCCGAACACTGCGCGGTGAGCGAAGTATCGGCGAAATGTCAGCCCATGTTTGGTGCCAAAGTCACGTATCGCATACGGAACCGGGGCTCACCCGAAGCCGATCCCATGGAAGACTCAAGACCTATGGCAAAGCCCGCACCCGCCGACACCGCGGACCTGGAGCGACTGGTCAACGGTCGCCATCCAGGCCCGCACGACCTCCTGGGTCCGCATCCGCACGACGGTGGCCTCACGATCCGGACGCTGCGTCCACTGGCCCGTTCAGTACGCGTCGACTACGGCGACGGCGTCGTCGAGCTCACCCACGAGCACGAGGGCGTCTGGGTCGGAACACTCGATGTCGACGACGTCGTGGACTATCGCGTCCTGGTCGACTACGGCGACGACGTCACGCATCGGCTCGACGACCCCTACCGCTTCCTCCCCACCCTCGGTGAGCTCGACCTGCACCTGATCGCCGAGGGCCGGCACGAGCAGCTGTGGACCGCGCTCGGAGCCCGCCCGCGCAGTTACGACACCGCTGGCGGCGCGGTGGACGGGACGGCCTTCACCGTCTGGGCGCCCAACGCCAAGAGCGTGCGCGTCGTCGGCGACTTCAACGGGTGGAACGGCACCGCCCATCCGATGCGATCGCTCGGCTCGTCCGGGGTCTGGGAGCTGTTCGTCCCCGACGCGGGTCAGGGCACGATGTACAAGTTCGAGGTGCTCGGCGCCGACGACCACTGGCGGCTGAAGGCCGACCCGATGGCGTTCGCCACCCAGATCCCGCCGGACACGGCATCGCGGGTCTACGCCAGCAACTACACCTGGGGCGACGACGACTGGATGGCGGCCCGGGCCGACGACGGCTGGCACGCCCGGCCGATGAGCATCTACGAGATGCACCTCGGTTCGTGGCGACAGGGCCAGACCTATCAGGAGCTGGCCAAGGAGCTCGTCGACTACGTCACCGAGATGGGATTCACGCACGTGGAGTTCCTGCCGGTGATGGAGCACCCGTTCGGCGGCTCGTGGGGCTACCAGGTCAGCAGCTACTACGCGCCGACGGCCCGGTTCGGCGATCCGGACGACTTCCGGGCCCTGGTCGACGCCCTGCACCAGGCGGGGATCGGTGTCATCGTCGACTGGGTGCCGGCGCACTTCCCGAAGGACGTGTGGGCGCTGGCCCGGTTCGACGGTACGGCGTTGTACGAGCCTGCCGACCCACGACGCGGGGAGCACCCCGACTGGGGCACGTACATCTTCGACTACGGCCGGCCCGAGGTGCGCAACTTCCTCGTCGCGAACGCGGTCTACTGGCTCGAAGAATTTCACATCGACGCGCTGCGGGTCGACGCGGTGGCGTCGATGATCTACCTCGACTACTCGCGGGCGCCTGGCCAGTGGACGCCCAACGTCTACGGCGGCCGCGAGAATCTCGACGCGGTCAGCTTCCTGCAAGAGATGAACGCCACCTGCTTCCGCCGGGTCCCCGGCATCACCACGATCGCCGAGGAGTCGACGTCGTGGCCCGGCGTCACCCGGCCCACGGATCTCGGCGGACTCGGCTTCGGCTTCAAGTGGAACATGGGCTGGATGCACGACACGCTCGGCTACCTCGCACACGACCCGGTGCATCGGCAGTTCCACCACCCGCAGATGACGTTCGCGATGATGTACGCGTACTCGGAGAACTTCGTCCTGCCGCTGTCGCACGACGAAGTCGTCCACGGTAAGGGATCGCTGCTCCGCAAGATGCCGGGCGACCGCTGGCGGCAGCTGGCCAATCTGCGGGCCTACCTGGCGTACATGTGGGCCCACCCCGGCAAGCAGCTGATCTTCATGGGCACCGAGTTCGGCCAGGAGGCCGAGTGGTCCGACGAGCGCGAGCTCGACTGGTGGCTGCTCGAGAAGGCCGAACACGCGGGCCTCTGGAGCCTGATGAGCGACCTCAACCGGACCTATCGCGACGCACCGGCGATGTGGTCTCGCGACAACGATCCGGACGGATTCGCCTGGATCGACGCCAACGATGCGTCGAGCAACGTGCTGAGCTTCAGCCGGTTCGGCTCCGATCCGGACGACATCGTCGTCTGCGTCGCCAACTTCAACGCGCTTCCCCACGACAACTACCGGATCGGCCTGCCGAAGGCCGGGCCGTGGCGCGAGGTGATCAACACCGACGCCGAGAACTACGGCGGCTCCGGCGTCGGCAACCTCGGCGAGGTCGTGGCCGACGAGCCGGGTTGGAACGGCCTGCCGGCCTCGACCCGGCTTCGGGTGCCACCGCTCGGCACCCTCTGGCTGCGTCCCAGCGGCTCCGCCGACTGACCGGCGACGGGTACCGTGACAGCGTGTCCGACACCCGCTTCGGATCGATTCCGCTGCACGACGGCGACGTCGCGGTCCGACTGGCTGACGACGCCGATCCGACGCTGCTGACCTTCGTCGTCGAGCAGGGCGACGAGACCGCTGGTTCGGTCGGCCTGCGGCGGATCGACGACGCTCGCGGCGAGCTGACCTGGACCCTGCGGTCGACGCACCGAGGCCGAGGCATCGGCGTTCGCGCCGTCCGCTTGGTGGTGGGCTACGCGTTCGAGCGGCTCGGGATGACCCGCGTCGAGGCCTACGTCGAGCCGGGCAACCAAGCCGCCCTTCGACTGGCGGCGCGCGCCGGACTGCGCCGCGAGGGGATCGTCCGGGCCCATGGCGTACGGGACGGCTCGCGGCACGACAGCATCCTCCTGGCGCGACTGGCCGACGATCCGCCGCCGGCGTCGCGAACCGGGTTCGTCCACGTCCTCAACGCCGCCCTGCCGCGCAAGCGCGTCATCACCCAGGGCCTCGTCCGCAACGAGCGCGGCGAGTTCCTCCTGTGCGAGCTGACGTACAAGCCGGAGTGGGATCTGCCCGGCGGCGTCGTGGAGCCGGGCGAGTCGCCCGCCACCGGCCTGGTCCGCGAGGTCGATGAGGAACTCGGCATCGAGCTGCGCCCCGCGGAGCTCGTGGCGATCAACTGGCTGCCGCCGTGGAGCGGCTGGGACGACGCCTGCATCGTCGTGTTCGCCCTCGGCACGATTCCGGCGTCGGACGTCGAGCGGATGCGACTGGATCCGACCGAGATCCGCGACGTGCACTGGTGCGATCTCGACCTCGTCGCGGAGCGCGGAACGGCGGCCACGAACCGGCTGCTGCGCTTCCTCGCCGCGGTCGACGGACCCGGCCCGTTCTACCTGGAGGACGGCGACCGCCCTGACCTGGGCGGATGATCCGAGGGGAATAGCGGAGGCGGCGTGTCCCCTCGACGCTCTAGGATGCTCGGGTCATGTTCACAGCGACACTGGCTTTGGTGCTGGGTCTCGGGGTTGCCTTGGCGCCGGGACCTTCCCTTGCGCTGGCCTCCGCCAACACCCTGCGGGGCGGCCTGCGCTCGGGGATCGCCAGCTCGATCGCCGCCTCCATTGCCGACCTGCTGATCGCCGTCCTGGCGGTCATCATCCTGTTCGGCATCGGCGATCGGCTCGTGAGCATCATCGGGGTCATCGGCGGCGTCATCATCTTCGGCCTCGGCCTCGACGCCCTCATCGTCGCGTCCCGGCGCGACCCCGTGCCTCGCAGCGCCGCCACGCACCGCAAGTTCCTCCAGGCCGCGCTGGTCGAGTTCGGACTCCCCCAGGCCCTGCTGTTCGGGCTCACCGTGGTCGGCCCGATCATCACCCACCTTCGCGACAGCGGCGACGCGTGGCCATGGGCGCTGGTCCTTGTCATGGTGGGTGGACTCGTGGCCGCCCGGATCGGTGTCGTCCTCCGCGTCGCGCAGACCGACCGGCCGCTCGATCGCTCGACCTACCGGATCGTCTGCCGCCTGGTCGGCGTCTCGCTGATGGTCACCGGCCTCATCATGATCGTCTGGCTCGGCCAGTACGCACTGGACATCTAGCCCGGCTCGCAACCGTTGCTCTGCACGGCCCGTACTCACTCTGCATGGCGTCGACCCCATGCAAAGTGTCGCGATACCACGAGAACGTGGTGACCGAGTGGCGAATGTGGCGCCAGCGGGCGGGTCAGTAGCCGATGCCGTCGACGACGCCGCCGTACTGTCCGATCACGACGGGCTTGCCCTCGTCGGGCGGCACGTACGCCAGGATCTGGTGGTAGTAGCGCAGCTCGCCGGTGCTGTAGAGCCGCCCGGACAGGAAGGCCTTCTGCTCAGAGCCCTCCGGCCAGTTGATGAACCGGCCCTCCTCGATCTGGAAGCGGTCGGTCCGGGCCAGCGTGCCGAAAACGAGCGCTCCGCCGTCGGCCGAGCGGGCGGCGTATTGCACCGGCCGCGCGGTCCACTCCTGAGTGAACGTGACGCCGTCGATCTGGCGCTGTTTGTTCGCGACCTGACGCATCTGGGTGACGAAGGAGTCCTCGCTCACCTCGGACGCGGCGCCCGGCGCGCCGTTGAGGGTGGCCGCGTAGGCGTCGACAGTTGCCTGCGGCGACATCGACAGACCACCGGCGCGGAAGGGGTCCAGCGGCTTCAGGGCGTCGGAGGCGTCCAGGTCGAGCGCCGGCAGCTCCGTGCTCGGGAGCGTCTCCGGACTGGCGACGAGCTGCCAGCCGGTCGTCGACGACTCGCGCTGGAAGATCTGTACCTTCGTCAGATCGCGTACGCCGTCCTCGACGACGACCACGAACCACAGCGGGTACGAGTCGAGCCGCGGCGCGTAGACGTCGAGGATGCGTAGTTCCTGAGTGTCGTCCGGGGTCTCCGACAGAAGCAGCCGCCGGGCGACCATGAGCGCACCCGCGTCGATCGCGAGGAGGGCGCCGGCCTCGACCGCAACCAGCGGCTGCTCGTCGAGATGGTCCAGTGCGGTCTTGCGAACCGCCCGGTAGCGGTCGTAGATCGCCTCGGCCTCGGCCCGGGACGCCGCCACCTTCGTCACGCCGTCGGAGTCCTTCGGGTGCGGTATGGAGCAGCCTCCGACGAGTACGGCACTCGCCAGGACGGCCACGCCCAGTCGCCGCATCACCGTCGCTCCCCCTGCTGCTCGTACGCGCCTTCCTCGTCCTCTTGGAGCTCCTCGTACCGGGTCATCGGCCGTCCCTGGAACGCGATCCAGCCGAACAGGCCGAGCCCGATCGCGAAGCCGACCAGACCGAGCCCGATGCCGAAGCCGCCGTCGAGATCGTACGCCGCGGTCACCCGCATGCCCTCGAGATCGCCGCCGCCGACCGCGATGACGACCAGCGCGAAGGCCTGCTCGGGTAGCTCGACCGACATGGTCGCCGTGCCGGTCCCGCTGCCGCGGGCCACCCACCAGTCCAAGGTCTCGGGATCGGCCGGCAGGATGTCCTCGCCGAACACGTCCTCGGTCTCGATCTTCCACGGTGGGCGGTAGTCGGTGATCTCGGTGCGTCGCACGGTTCCGACGTAGTCGGCGACGTCGACCGCGTTGGCCGCTCCGACGAAGACCTCCTGGCCGTCGGCGACGTCCACGGTGAGCGTGATGCTCGGGCCCGCCCAGCCGAGCACGTCCGGGCTGGTGACCACGACCGGAGCACTGGTCTCGATCTTGTGCGGACCGGTCGCGGTCCGGTTGTCGGTGCCGAGCAGGAACGCGAGTCCCGTGCCGATGACCAGGGCGATCACGGCGACCAACATGAGCACGATGCCCACGAACCGCCGCATGGCTGCGCCCTACCCGGGCCTAGAACAACGCACTCGACAGAGCCCGCCTGGCGGCTGTCACCCGTGGCTCGTCCGGACCGACCGCCTCGAAGAGCTCCAGAAGGTGCTCTCGCACCCGGTCGCGGTCGTCACCGGCGGTGCGGCGTACGGTCTCGATCAGCCGCCGGAAGGCGTCGTCGACATGACCGCCCACGACGTCGAGGTCGGCGGCCAGCAGTTGGGCGTCGACATCGGCGGGATCGGCCGCGGCTGCCGCCCGAGCGGCGTCGGCATCGGCGCCCTTGGTCCGCTGCATCAGCTTGGCGCCGGCCAGCCGCCCGAGCGCGTCCGAGTCGGACGGCTCGGCGTCCACGACCCGCTGGTAGGCGGCGATCGCGCCTTCGATGTCGTCGGCGGCCAGTGCCGCGTCCGCCTCGGCGAACCGCGGATCCTCGTCCTCGCCGGCGCCGTCCTCGACGTCGTCGGGCGCCAATGCCCGCGGCTTGGCCCGTCCCGTGACGCCGTTGGCGACCGCGGCCTGCACGAGTTGGTCGAGCACCGTACGGGCGTCGGCCTCGTTGGTCGTCGGAGGAATCTGGGCGACCGGCTGGCCGCGCAGCAGGGCGACGATGAACGGCACGCCCTGCGCACCGACCGCCTGCGCGACCTCCGGTGCGGCATCGACGTCGACCCGGGCGAGCAGGAACCGGCCTTCGTACGAGTCGGCGAGCTTGGTGAGCAACTCGTTCACCTGGACGCTGGTCGGTGCTCGCGACGACCACAGGGACAGCACGACCAGGTGACTGAGCGACGCCTCGGCGAGCGCGGCGATGTCGTTCGGGTCGGCGACGTCGACCGCGAAGCTGCCGCTGGACGACGACTCAGAGCCGCTCAGACCCGACAGGTCGACGGCACCGGGACGGGAGAACTGCTCGGAAGTCATGCGGACATTCTTGCCGAGCGCGTTCGTCAGAACCGCGCGGGTTCGCGATAGTCGCCCCACACGGTGCGCAATGCGCCGCAGATCTCGCCCAGGGTCGCCTCGTGACGAGCGGCCTCGAGCATGCTCGGGATGACGTTGCCCGACGTACGCGCCGCCTCGACCATCGCCGAGAGGGCGGCGTCGACGGCCGACTGGTCCCGGCCGGTCCGCCGCTGCCGCAGCAGCGCCACCTGCTCCACCTCGACCTCGTGCGAGACGCGCAGGATCTCCAGGTCGCCGCTGACTGAGTCGTGGTGGCCGTTGACGCCGACGATCTTCTTGTCGCCCTTCTCGAGCGCCGTCTGGTAGCGGAACGCGGCCTCGGCGATCTCGGACATGAACCAGCCGTCCTCGATGCCGCGCAGGATGCCCGACGTCATCGGGCCGATCTCGTGCTTGGCATCGGCGCCGCCGCCCATCTCGAGCACCTTGGCGAAGATCTCCTCCGCCTCAGCCTCGATCTTGTCGGTGAGCGCCTCGACGTACCACGAGCCGCCGAGCGGATCGGCGACGTTGACGACGCCGATCTCCTCCATGAGCACCTGTTGGGTACGCAGGGCGATCTCGGCCGCCTGCTCGGTCGGCAGCGCGAGCGTCTCGTCGAGCGCGTTGGTGTGCAGCGAGTTGGTGCCGCCGAGCACCGCCGCGAGCGCCTCGACCGCCGTGCGTACGACGTTGTTGTAGGGCTGCTGTGCCGTCAGCGACACGCCCGCCGTCTGGGTGTGGAAGCGCAGCCACTGCGCCTTCTCGGTCTTCGCACCATAGGTGTCACGCATCCAGCGCGCCCAGATCCGCCGGGCGGCGCGGAACTTCGCGATCTCCTCGAAGAAGTCCACATGGGAGTCGAAGAAGAACGACAGGCCCGGCGCGAACGTCTCGATGTCGAGGCCGCGAGACAGTCCGAGCTCGACGTAGCCGAACCCGTCGGCGAGCGTGAAGGCGAGCTCCTGCGCGGCGGTCGAGCCGGCCTCGCGGATGTGGTAGCCCGACACCGACAGCGGCTTGTAGGCCGGGATCCGCTCGGCGCAGAAGTCCATCAGGTCGCCGATCAGGCGAAGATGCGGCTCGGGCGGGAAGAGCCACTCCTTCTGCGCGATGTACTCCTTGAAGATGTCGGTCTGGAGGGTGCCGTTGAGTCGGCCGATGTCGGCGCCCTGCCGTTCGGCCGCGACGAGGTACATGACGAAGATCGGCACCGCCGGGCCCGAGATGGTCATCGACGTCGTCACGTCCGCGAGATCGATGCCGTCGAACAGCCGGTCCATGTCGGCCGCCGAGTCGATCGCGACGCCGCAGTGCCCGACCTCACCGAGCGACTGCGGCTCGTCGGAGTCGCGACCCATCAGGGTCGGCATGTCGAACGCGACCGAGAGTCCGCCACCGCCGGACCGCAGGATCATCTTGTAGCGCTCGTTGGTCTGCTCGGCGTTGCCGAACCCGGCGAACTGCCGGATCGTCCACGTCCGGCCCCGATAGCCGGTGGGATAGAGCCCGCGTGTGTACGGGAACTCGCCGGGGTAGCCGATCCGGTCGAACCCGGGGTAGGACGCCTCGTCGGCCGGGCCGTAGACCGGCTCGACCTCCATGCCGGACAGCGTCGTGAAGTCGGCGTCGCGGACTCGCGACGCGGCATAACGCCGCTGCCACCGCTCTCGCGCGCTCTCCTGGTCAGTCATCGCACTCCCTCGTCGTCACACGCCACCTCCAAAATACTAGGACGTCCAACTATTTGGCGACGGACGGCTGTGTCGCTCCTCACCTCCGGTGCACCGCTGGGCGTGACGTTTCTGCGGTTCGATCGGTCGATCGACGGGAAAACCGTCACGCTCAGCGGGTTGCGAGGGTCAGCGGAAGTCGCCGGCGGCCCGGCGGACCGGCCGGAGCACCTCGGTGAGCGTCGCGAGCTGCCCCTCGTCGAGGGCGCCGAGGCCGAAGTCGGCCGCGACGAGATCCCGGGTCGCGGCGACCACCACCGCGCGGCCGCTGTCGGTCAGGTGCGCGAGCACCGCCCGCCCGTCCTCCGGATGCGGCAGCCGCCGGACATAACCGGACGCCTCGAGCCGCCGCATGATCGACGTGATCGACGTGGGGTGCACCTGGAGGCGCTCGCCCATCTTGCCCAGCGGCAAGGCGCCCCGACGGCTGAAATGGAGCAGGACGAGTGCTTCGTAGCGCGCGAAGGACAGCTCGTGCGGCTCCAGGATCCGGTCGAGTTCGGCGATGACGAGCTGCTGCACGCGCATCAGGGACGTGACCGCTCGCATCTGCGGTACGCCGTCCCAGCGGTCGGCCCACTGCCGAGCGGCTTCCTCGATCGGGTCGAACGGCAGCGGCGATCCTGGCGGCATGGCCAACCAGGCTAGCGAGCACTCTCGCGAAGCTCGGCGGCTCGCGCGCGGCGTACGGTCGCCCGGGCCACTGTCGACGCGACGACGAGCAGCACGATCGCGGTCGCGGCGGTGTAGGCGCCGAGGCTGACGAGATCGATCTCGGCCGGGATGTCCGGGCTGTTGCTGTCGGCGGTTCCGAGCCGGATCTTGCCCAGGATGACCCACTGGGCCACGACCCCGGCCACAACGCCGGCGGATGCGGCGACTCCCTAGGGTGATGGCGAGCTCGACCAGACCGGCCCGCGCGACCGTACGCCGGGACACGCCGACCACCCGGAGCGAGGCCGCGTCGCGACGCCGCCCGGGCATGCCGACGACGAGGTGCGCACCGACTCCGGCGATTGCCAGCACCAAGAGCGCCACGGCCACGACGAGGTAGAGCCGTAGCGACAGCGCATAGGCGTCGTTGGCCAGGCTGTCCCGCTCGTCGGCCAGGCTCAGCGGCTGGTCCAGGCTGACCCCCGCAACCGTCAGCGCGTCCGCTACCGACGCCGGCATGCCGTCTCGGGCGAGCACGTAGGTCGCCGGGTTCTGGCTGTCGCTGATCTCGGCCTCTCGGAGGTACGAGGTCAGGTCGACCATGACGCCGGTCCGGCCGAGGAACGGCAAAGCCTCCACGACGCCGACGACCTCGGCGGGCACGTAGAGCCCCTCGGATCCCGCGTACAACGCCGGCGCACCGTCGGCATGGTCGGCCACCGGCAGCCGGACGTCACTCGTCGCGAGCATCGGGCGTACGTCGGGCACGTCGGTCGGTGTGATCGTGGCGAGGACGGAACGGTCGGGGCTGTCAACCGCCATCACGAGGCCGTCGTCGCCTGGCGTGACCCGGCTCGCCATCGTCACCGGGATACGGCCGCGCGGCCCGCCACGATCCCGGCTCGGTCCAGCCGACGTCGACCGGTTGGCCGTCCACGGCCAGCCCGTGCAGGACAACCTCACCCTCCATGGCGTCCGGCGATCCCGCCACGCCACCCAGGCTCAGTCCGACGAGCGAACACCCCGTGGCGCAGTAGGGAACGGCCGCGTCGCACCGCGCGGATCCCGACGGGACTCGGCACGCTCGCCGCAAGATGTTCGCACAGGCAAGTACTGTTTCCAACGGCAACGGCGTCGTTGCCGTTTCGTGACGCGCTCGGCTACGGCATCGAAGCCCGCGGACCGCGCAGGCCGGACCGCTGGATGACCCGTTGGATGGTGAGGTCGCGGCCGCTCGGATCACCGATGTAGCGGATCTCGCGCAGCCCCTGCTCCTGGGCGGCCGACTCGAAGACGAAGTGGCCGTAGCCCATGATCCGGCCGAAGAACGGCTGGTCGACGGTGATGTCGAGGATTCGGGCGATCGGCATGGTCGCGATCTTGCGGGTGACGACACCGCTGATGCGGAAAACCCGCATGTTGGTGATGACGAAGCGGTCCATGTGCTCGTGCAACGAGCGCCACAGCGCGTGCAGCCACAGCGCGCCCATGAGGACGAGCCAGAACCACCCGATGTTCATCGGCCCGAAGATGGCCAAGGCGAGGAAGCCGAGGCCGAGGACGAACTCCAGAATCGGGAGCGTGTAGACGATCCAGTGGTGCGCCACCTCGTCGATGACGACTTCCCCCTCGTCGACCAGCAGGTGCTTCTCGATGTTCTGCCGGGGGATCAGCGACCAGATCCAGCGCAACATGGGGCGGCAGCGCTCACCCTAGAGCTTGGAAGAACCGGATGAGCGAGTCGAACGCGTCGCCGAACCAGCCGGCGATGTCCTCGAGAGTGTTTGCGAACTCGGTCGGTCGGCTCACCAAATAAAAGATGAGAAACGCGATGACGAGGAGCGTAGTGACCTTCTTAAGCGACGCTGACACGGCTCCTCCTCGCGGTGACGTCACGACGGCGGCACTGCGGCTTGCGCACCACCGTCACTTGTTTAGTCGATCACGCAACAGCATAAGCGCAGACACGCCGCGTGGTCGACAGTTACATTGAGGCAACAATGTCCTCGGCTGCGGAGTATGGATCGAGTTCGCCCTGTGTGACCGCTTTGGCCAAACGGTCGAGCCGCTCGTCGCCGTGCAGATCGGCGAACCGCGAACGCAGCTCGGTCACCGCGATCGCCTCGATCTCGTCCCGCGCCCGCCGTACGCGACGACGCTCCAGCTCGCCCGACTCGTTCGCCCAGGCGCGGTGCTCGGCGATCTTGGCGGCGAGCTCGTCGACTCCTTCGGCCTTCGTCGCCACGGTCAGCACGATCGGGGGGCGCCAGTCGCCTTCGAGCTGGTCGGCCATGCCCAGCATGGTGCGCAGCTCCCGGCGGACCTGGTTGGCGCCGTCGCGGTCGGCCTTGTTGATCACGTAGACGTCGCCGATCTCGAGGATGCCGGCCTTCGCGGCCTGGATGCCGTCGCCCATGCCCGGCGCGAGCAACACCACGGTGGTGTCGGCGAGGCCGGCGATCTCGATCTCGGACTGGCCGACGCCGACGGTCTCGACCAGGACGACGTCGCATCCGGCGGCGTCGAGCACTCGCAACGCCTGCGGTGTCGCCCACGCCAGGCCGCCGAGATGCCCACGGGTCGCCATCGAGCGGATGTAGACCTCGGCATCGGTCGCGTGGTCCTGCATACGTACGCGATCGCCGAGGAGTGCTCCGCCGGTGAACGGTGACGACGGATCCACGGCGAGCACGCCGACGCGCTGGCCCGTCTCCCGAAGGGCGGCGACGAGCGCCGAGGTCGACGTCGACTTGCCGACTCCGGGCGACCCGGTGATGCCGACGATCTGGGCGTGCCCGGCGTACGGAGCGAGGCCGGCGCTCACCTCGCGCAGTTGCGGCGAAGCGTCCTCGACCAGGGAGATCAGGCGCGCGACGGCTCGCGGGTCGCCCTTGCGGGCCCGCGCGACGAGATCGTCGACCGAGGCGACCGGTGGGCTCACCGGGCCGGCACGCGGACGATGAGGGCGTCGCCCTGGCCGCCGCCACCGCACAGTGCCGCGGCGCCGATGCCACCGCCGCGGCGGGCGAGCTCCAGCGCGAGATGCAAGACGATCCGCGCTCCGCTCATACCGATCGGGTGGCCGACGGCGATGGCACCGCCGTTGACGTTGACCTTGTCGTCGGCGATGCCGAGCTCGCGGGCGCTGGCGATCCCGACCGCGGCGAAGGCCTCGTTGATCTCGACCAGGTCGAGGTCGGCCGGCGCGATGCCCTCGCGCTCACACGCCTTGGCGATCGCGTTGGCCGGCTGCATCTGCAGGGTCGAGTCCGGTCCGGCGACACTCGCGCCCGGGCCGATCTCGGCCAGCCACGTCAGGCCGAGCTCCTCGGCCTTGGCCTTGGTCATCACGACGACCGCGCAAGCACCGTCGGAGATCTGCGACGCCGAGCCCGCGGTGATGGTGCCGTCCTTGGCGAACGCGGGACGCAGCTTGGCGAGCGTCTCGGTCGTCGTGTCGCCCCGAATGCCTTCGTCCTCGCGGACCCAGGTCGGCTCGCCACGCCGGTTGGGCACCTCGACAGGAGTGACCTCGTCGTCGAACACGCCGTTCTTCCACGCCAGCGCCGCCCGCTGATGGGAGCGCGCGGCGAACTCGTCCTGCTCCTCGCGTGTCAGGCCGAGGCCATCGGCGTTGCACTGCTCGGTCAACGCGCCCATCGCCTGGTCGGTGAAGGCGTCCCAGAGGCCGTCGAGGGCCATGTGGTCGGTCATGGTCACGTCGCCGTACTTGAAGCCTGAACGCGACTTCGGCAGCAGATGCGGCGCGTTCGTCATCGACTCCATGCCGCCGGCGACGACGATGTCGTACTCGCCCAACCGCACCAGCTGGTCGGCGTGGGCGATGGCGTTGACGCCCGACAGGCACACCTTGTTGAGCGTCATCGCGGGCACCGACATCGGGATGCCGGCGTTGACGGCCGCCTGCCGGGCGGGGATCTGACCGGCGCCGGCCTGCAGGACCTGGCCCATCACGACGTAGTCGACCTGCTCCGGAGACACACCCGATCGCTCCAGCGCGGACGTGATCGCCGCGCCGCCGAGCTCGGCTGCTGAGAACCCTTTGAGTCCGCCGAGCAGGCGCCCGATCGGCGTCCGTGCTCCGGCAACGATCACCGCTCCAGTCACAGTGTTGAACGATACCTGGGGTTCTCTCACTTTGACCTTCGATGGATGTCATACGCCTCACAGGGGCTCGTATCCCACGCCGGTCAACGGCACGATGAGACGACGCACTCGGCACCAGAGGAGACTCGGGACATGGTTCCAGCCCATCTGCTGACCGCGATCGATCATGTCGGCATCGCGGTGCCTGACCTCGACGAGGCACTGCGCTTCTATGCCGAAACCTTCGGACTGCACTCCGTCCACGAAGAGGTGAACGAGGAGCAGGGCGTCCGGGAGGCGATGCTCGCCGTCGGGGATTCCGGCTCCTGCATCCAGCTGATGGCGCCGTTGCGCGAGGACTCTCCGATCGGGAAGTTCCTCGCCCGGCGCGGCCAGGGCATCCAGCAGTTGGCCTATCGGGTCACCGATCTCGAGAAGGTGTCGGCGGTGCTGCGCGATCGCGGTATCACGCTGCTCTACGAGGAGCCACACCGTGGAACGGCGAACAGCCTGGTCAACTTCATCCACCCGAAGGACGCCGGCGGTGTGCTCGTCGAGCTCGTGCAGCCCAGCTCGGACGTCCGGGCGACGGAGGAGAAAGCGTGAAGCACATCCGTGACGCCATCCTCGCCGGCGACACTCCACCCGGCGCGTTCGCCACCCTCCAGATCCCCGAGTCCTACCGCGCCGTGACGGTGCGCAAGGAGGAGGCGGAGATGTTCGAGGGCCTCGACACCCAGGACAAGGACCCGCGCAAGAGCCTCCACGTCGACGAGGTGCCCGTACCGGATCTCGGCCCGGGCGAGGCACTCGTCGCCGTCATGGCCAGCGCCATCAACTACAACACCGTCTGGACGTCGATCTTCGAGCCGATGTCGACGTTCGGATTCCTCGAGCGGTACGGCAAGACGTCGCCGCTCGCCAAGCGGCACGACCTGCCCTACCACGTCGTCGGCTCGGACCTCGCCGGCGTCGTCCTGCGCACCGGCACCGGCGTAAACGCGTGGCGGCCGGGCGACGAGGTCGTCGCGCACTGCCTGTCGGTCGAGCTCGAGCATCCCGACGGGCACAACGACACGATGCTCGACCCGGAGCAGCGGATCTGGGGCTTCGAGACGAACTTCGGCGGCCTCGCCGAGCTCGCGCTCGTGAAGTCCAACCAGCTGATGCCGAAGCCGGCCCATCTCACGTGGGAGGAGGCCGCCTGTCCCGGCCTGGTCAACTCCACGGCCTATCGCCAGCTCGTCTCCCGCAACGGCGCCGACATGAAGCAGGGCGACGTCGTTCTGATCTGGGGCGCTTCTGGCGGCCTCGGGTCCTACGCGACGCAGATGGCGCTGAACGGCGGGGCCATCCCGGTCTGCGTCGTGTCGAGTCCGGAGAAGGCCGACCTCTGCCGGTCGATGGGCACCGACCTGATCATCGACCGTGCCGCCGAGGACTTCCGGTTCTGGAAGGACGAGGAGACGCCGGACCCGAAGGAGTGGCGGCGCTTCGGCGCCCGGATCCGCGAGCTCACCGGCGGCGACGACCCGGACATCGTGTTCGAGCATCCGGGCCGGGAGACCTTCGGTGCGAGTGTCTTCGTCGCCAAGCGTGGCGGCACGATCGTCACGTGCGCCTCGACGTCGGGCTTCTGGCACGTGTACGACAACCGCTACCTCTGGATGAATCTCAAGAACATCATCGGCTCGCACTTCGCCAACTATCGCGAGGCATGGGAGGCGAACCGGTTGATTGCGAAGGCGCACATACACCCCACCTTGTCGAAGACGTACACAATGGACCAGACTGGACAAGCTGCCTTCGAGGTACACCGCAATCAACATCAGGGCAAGGTAGGAGTAGTGTGTCTGGCACCGGAGCGGGGCCTCGGGGTGCGCGACGACGAGTTGCGTGCCAGACACCTAGGGGCGATTCACCGCTTCCGAGGTTCCTGAGCCCCAACCGGGCGCTCCTGCACGACCGAAACAGTGAGGATGGCGGATGGCCGACCAGCAGGGATTGTCCATCTTCGACCCGACCAAGACGACGACCGAGGCCGCTGGCCTGTTCCCGATCGTTCGTCGCAGCGGTTACGACCGCGAGGCGGTGGACACCTGGGCCCAAGAGCAAAAAGACAAGATGAGCAAGACCTCGAGCGATCTCTCGACCGCCCAGCAGCGCGTACGGGAGCTCGAATCTCAGGTCCAGTCGCTCAATACGCAACTCTCCGAGGCGGAGACCCCGAGCTATGCGGGACTCGGCGGCAAGGCTGCCGAGATGCTCGCGTTGGCCGAGCAGCAGGCCGAGGAGGTCGTGAGCCGGGCCCGGGCCCAGGCCGACGAGCTTCGGAGCCAGGCCGAGCGCGACGCCGCGGCGACGCGAGCGGCCGCCGCCAAGGAGGCCGACGACGTACGGGTCGTGCAGCTTGCCGAGATCGAGGACGAGCGGAGCCGGCTGCTCGCCTCGGCCGACGAGGAGCGCGCCCTGGCGAAGGCCGAGGCGGCCGACGTCATCGAGTCCGCCCGCCGTGAGGCCGACCAGCTGCGGCTGGCCGCCGAGCAGGAGGCCAACGCCAAGCTGACGTCGGCTCGCCGCGAGGCCGAGCAGATCCAGTCGACGGCCGACCGCGAGCTCACCGAGGCTCGCCGTTTGCTCGCCGTGGAGCGGGAGCGGTTGTCGAAGGAGGCCGCGGACAACCACGCCGCCGCCACCTCCGAGACCGACCGCCTGGTCAAGGAAGCCGAGATGCGGGCCGCGAACGCCGAAGACCGGGCGCGGACTGCGATGGCTCAGGCGACCAAGCACCGCGAAGAGGCGGCGACCGAGGCCGAGCGGCAGGTGTCGCGGGCTCGCCGCGAGGCCGAGCAGATCGTGTCCACGGCCAAGAAGCAGGCCGAGCACGCGGTCGCGCAGGCGCGGGCTGACATGGAGCGCCAGACCATCAACGCCCGGGCCGACCTCGACAAGGTCGAGCGTCGCCGGGACGCGATCGTGTCGCAGCTCGCCCAGCTCAAGGAGATCGTGTCGCAGTTCGGTGGTCTGGAGCTCCCGCCGGCTCCGGGTGCCGAGGATGGCGACGACTCCGACAAGGACAAGCGCAAGTCCGACAGCAAGTCCTGACCCACCGTCACCGCCTCACGCGGGGTCGGTGCAACACCCTGCCGGATTACCACGTTCTCGTGGTACGTCGGCACTCTGCATGGCGTCGATGCCATGCAGAGTGCCGACAAACCGTGCAGAGTACGACCCGAGCGGCACGTGTCGAACGTCTGGACCGCGGCCGATCCCGTTAGGCTCCCGCCGTGAGCGAGTCTGAAAAGCCCTCGACGGCGGCCGCGTCGCAGCCCGAGCCGGACGAGACGACGTCCGACGCTGCGGCAGCCGACGATCCTCGGTCTGGCGACTCCGAGCCTGACGAATTGACGCCGGGCGAACCGTTCCAGCGGCACTCGCCGTTCTACATCGGCTTCTTCGGCGCGCTCGGTGCGTTGCTCGCGATCACCCTGGTCGAGGCGATCACCGCGACGCGCGGCGTGCTCATCCTCATCGTCGTGTCGTTCTTCATCGCCGTCGGCCTGGATCCGCTGGTCCGACGGCTCACTCGGGCCGGCCTGCGGCGCAGCGTCGCGGTCGCTCTCGTCGCCTTCGGCCTGCTCGGCGCGCTGGCATTGTTCGTCGTGTCGCTGGTTCCGGTCGTCACCGATCAGGTCCAGGCCCTGATCGACAACGTTCCCGAGTGGATCGAGGAGGCGCGGCGGAACAAGACGCTGCTGGACCTCGACGAGCGATACGACATCTTCGACCGCGTCGAGGGTACGTTGACCAGCTCCGACCTGGCCAACCAGGTGTTCGGCGGTGCGCTCGGGGTCGGCGTGTTCGTCCTGAGCGCGCTGTTCAACGCCTTCGTCATCTTCATCCTCACCCTCTACTTCCTGGTCAGCCTGCCGATGATCCGGGCGTCGTTCCTGCAACTGGCCCCGGCGACACGACGCGACCGGGTGGCTTACCTCACCGACGCCGTCATCGACCAGACCGGCGGCTACGTCATCGGCGCCATCGGCATCGCGACCTGCGCCGCTGTCACCACGGGGATCTTCTTGACCATCGTCGGGCTCGGCGACTACGCGATCGCGCTGGCGCTGGTTGTCGGCCTGCTCGACTTCATCCCGTTGATCGGCGCGACCATCGGCGCCGTCATCGTGAGCATCATCGGCTTCGCCACGTCGCTGGGCATCGGGCTCGCCTGCGTGATCTTCTTCGTCATCTACCAGCAGATCGAGAACTACATCGTCTATCCGCGCATCATGTCGAAGTCGATGTCGGTTCCGGCGGTGGTCACGATCGTCGCCGCGCTGCTCGGCGGCTCCCTGCTGGGGGTCCCCGGCGCCCTGCTAGCGATCCCGGTCGCCGCCGCTGTCCTCTTCATCATCCGCGAGGTCGTCGTCCCCCGCCAGGCCCAGAACTGACGGCGTCGGTACGTCCGCGAAGGCCGCCACCGTACGGTCGGCATAGGCGGAACTGTCGGCGGTCTCCATCGGCCCGTCCCACTCGCGCGACAAGGGCACGTTGACCTCGGGGGCCACCCGAGCGACGATCTCGTCGAGCACCCGCTCGGTGTGCCCGACCCACAGATGCTTCGCACCCTCGACGCCCACGACCTCGGCGTGCGGGATGGCGGCGAACCGTTCCCGCGCCTCCGGCGGTCGCAGGTAGTCGTCGTGCTCCGGCACCAGCGCGATCAACGGCACCTCGGCATCGGCCCACGGCCCGAATACGGAGTCGTCCGCCTTTCGCAACGGCGGCGACAACAAGATCGCCCCCTCGATGAGCGGGTCGAGTCCATGCCGCAGGGCGAGATCCGTGCCGAACGACCAGCCGATCAACCAGATGCGCGGCAACTCGGCGAACTCGACGTACTCCAGAGCCGCCATCACGTCGTAGCGCTCCCCCACGCCGCTGTCGAAGCTGCCGTCACTGGTGCCCTGGACGCTGCTCGTCCCCCTCGTGTTGAACCGCAGCACGGCCAAGCCCGCCAATGCCGGCAGCCGATAGGACGCCTTGCGGAACAGATGGCTGTCCATCATGCCGCCGTGCGTCGGCAGCGGATGGAGGCACACGAGCGTCGCGATCGGGTCGGTCTCCAGTGGCAGCGCCAGCTCCCCGACGAGGTTGAGCCCGTCGGCGGTGTGGAGGGTCACGGGCTCCCGGCGGGCCGGCAGCACCGAGGTGCCACGGATCGGTGGCATGCGCTAACTCGTGGTGTGGTCGCGGAAGCCACGTCCGGTCTTCGCCCCGAGATAGCCGGCCGTCACGAGATGCTCCAGCAGGGGCGCCGGTGCGAACCCCGGCTCGCGGAACTCGAGGTAGAGGGTGCGCTGGATCGCAAGCGACACGTCGAGCCCGACGACGTCGAGCAGCTCGAACGGTCCCATCGGCAACGCGCAGCCAGCCTTCATGGCAGTGTCGATGTCGTCGGCGTTGGCGTAGTGCGCCTCGAGCATCTTGACCGCGTCGTTGAGGTACGGGAACAGCAGCGCGTTGACGATGAAGCCGGCCCGGTCGCCACACGAGACTGGATGCTTGTCGATCGCGACACAGAGCGCGCGTACGGTCTCGGCGACCTCGTCCGACGTCGACACCGTCGACACGACCTCGACGAGCTTCATCACCTGTGCCGGGTTGAAGAAGTGCATGCCGACGACCCGGCTCGGCCGCTTCGTGACCGTCGCGCACTCGATCACCGGCAGCGACGACGTCGTCGTGGCCAGGATCGTCTCGGGTGGGCAGATCTCGTCGAGGTTCTCGAACATCGCCTGCTTGACCGACGGCTCCTCGACGATGGCCTCGATGACGATGTCGGCGGCCGCCAGGTCGTCGAGCCGAGTCGACCCGGTGAGGTGGTCCAGCGTCTCGTCCTTGACCGACTCGTCGAGCTTCCCGCGCTGGATCGCCTTGTCGAGCGAGCGTGTGATCGTGTCGCGTACCTGGGTCACCTTCTCCTCGCCGCGGGCGACATAGATGACGTCGTAGCCCGCCTTGGCGAACACCTCGACGATGCCGGTGGCCATCGTCCCGGAGCCGACGACGCCAATTACCTTCAACGCTTGTGGCTGAGCTGGGCTTTCGGATGAGGCGAGTGTCTCCGCGTCGTCGACGACAACCGGGGAGTCGGCCTCCTGGTACGTATAGAAGCCGCGACCCGTCTTGCGGCCGAGCAGCCCGGCGGTGACCATCTGCTTCAGGACCGGGGCCGGTGCGTGCAGCCGGTTGCGGCCCTGACGGTACATCGTGTCGAGGATCTCGTACGCGGTGTCGAGACCGATCAGGTCGAGCAGGGCCAGTGGTCCCATCGGGTAGCGACAGCCCAGGCGCATCGCCGCGTCGATGTCCTCACGGGTCGCGTACCGCGCCTCGTACATCGACGCGGCGTGGTTGAGGTAGCCGAACAACAAGGCGTTCGCGATGAAGCCCGCCTTGTCACCGGCGACGACAGGGTTCTTGCCGAGCTGTCGCGCGAGAGCGAGGACGTCCTCGATCACGTCCGGCGCGGTCACGACGGTCCGGATCACCTCGACGAACGCCTGCACCGGCGCCGGGTTGAAGAAGTGCATGCCCACGACGCGGTCGGGATGCGCCGTCGCCGAGGAGATCTCGGTGACCGACAGCGAGGAGGTGTTGGTCGCGAGGATCGTGTTCTCGCCGACGATCTCGTCGAGCTCGCCGAAGACCCGGCGCTTGAGGTCGAGGTGCTCGACGACCGCCTCGACGACGAGGTCGCAGGTCTTGACGTCCTCGAGCCCGGTCGTGAACGTGATGCGGTCGAACAGCGCCTGCTGCCCGTCGGCGTCCAGCTTGCCGCGCTTGACGGCCCGGTCGGTGGAGTGCTGGAGATGCTGGCGGCCGCGCTCGAGCGACTCGTCGTCGCGCTCGACTCCCACGACGTCGAAGCCGTTGCGGGCGAACACCTCGACGATGCCCGCACCCATCGTGCCGAGGCCGATGACGCCGATGCTGGAGAACTCACGACTCATGAGCGGCAGTCTCGCACGGTCGCCGCCGCGGCCAATATGGCGGCTCTCACGTCTCCGTGTCGGCGCTCGGGTCCTGCAAAGCCCGGATGGTCCCGAGCGCGGTGGCGCACAACGACTCCTGACCGTCGGTCACGTCGAAGACGTCGCAGCGGCAGACCGCCTGGCGACGACCGGCGTGGACGACACTCGCCCGAGCGACCAGGTCGTCGCCGATCGCCGGGCGTACGAAGCTGAGCTTGTACTCCGCCGTCAGCACCGTCGGACCCAAGACGGAGCCACCGGCGAAGGTCAAGGTGTTGTCGGCCAGATAGGACACGACGCCGCCGTGTGTGAGGCCGAACTGCTGCCGCAGCTCCTCCCGGACCGGCAGCCGCAGCTCCGCCTCGCCCGGCGCGAAACCGACCAGCTCAGCGCCGATCAGGCCGTTGAACGGCTGCTCGGCGAGGATCGCGCGTCCCACGTCGAGCATCTGCCCCGCGTCGCCGTAGTCGTAGTCAGTCACGGTCGTTACCGTAGACCCTCGTGCGTCTCGTCATCGTGCGCTGCGAGGTCGACTATGCCGGTCGGCTGTCCGCGCATCTTCCGTCCGCGACCCGGCTGATCCTGGTCAAGGCGGACGGGTCGGTGTCCATCCACAGCGACGACCGCGCGTACAAGCCGCTGAACTGGATGAGCCCGCCGTGCACGCTCCGCGAGGAGAAGCGCGACGGCGCCATCGAGTGGACCGTCACCGCCACGAAGACCGACGACACGCTGCGGATTCGGATCGACGAGTTGCTCCACGACTCCGAGCACGACCTCGGGGTCGAGCCCGGGCTGGTCAAGGACGGCGTCGAACGGCACCTCCAGGAGTTACTGGCCGAGCACCCGTCGGCGCTCGGCGACGGGATGACGCTGGTACGCCGCGAATACCCCACGGCCATCGGTCCGGTCGACCTGCTGTGCCGATCGCTCGACGGCGGGAACGTCGCGGTCGAGGTCAAGCGGCGCGGCGAGATCGAAGGCGTGGAGCAGCTCACCCGCTACCTCGAGCTGCTCAATCGGGATCCGCTGCTCGCACCCGTTCAGGGCATCTTCGCCGCGCAGGAGATCAAGCCGCAGGCCCGCGTACTCGCCGCGGACCGCGGCATCGCCTGCGTCACCGTCGACTACGACCTGCTGCGCGGGGTCGACGACCAGCGGCTGCGGTTGTTCTAGGTCGTAGCTGCTCTGTTCTACCGACACTCTGCATGGCTCGTCGACACTCTGCATGGGCTGGACGCCATGCGGAGTGCTCCTTTACCACGAGATCGTGGTACGCGTGGGACGCCGGAGGCTAGTCTTCGGCGACGATGGCGAAAACCAGGCGCGCAAGACTCAGGCGCTGGCTGGGGCCGAGCGATAGGGCTTGGCGTTGGCGATGCGCACCATCAAGGGATTCGGCTTGCGGCCCTGGCGTTCGGCCATCCGAACGGCCAGCTTCGCCGCCTCGACCTGGTAAGGCTTGACGTAGACGACCTTGCCGTCAGCCATCGAGGTCCTCCTCACCGTCGGCGCGGACAACGATCACAGCATCTAAAGGATACTCTTCGCCTTGCGCCGAGACGACCGCGACGGCTTCGGCGATCTCCTCGACCAGGCGCTCGTCTTCGGGCTGCAAGAGCTCGGCTCTCCTCAGCGCGTCCAGGGCCGATACCCCCACCGGGCGTACGGCCTCCTCCTCCGCCAACGCCTTGTCAGCGGCCCAGCGAACCATGCGCATGGTCTCCTCGCGACGCCGCCAGCGGTCGAGGGCGAGGTCGGCCGCGCGGGCCCGGCGGTAGCCCAGGTAGGCGCCGGCGAACGCGAACGCGGGGGCCAGGATGATGGTCAGGGCGGTCAGCGGCCAGGAGATATCCACGGTGATCTCACGCGATCAGTCCTGCGGTGTGGCCCTGCGGACGGCCTTCGAGGAGGTGCAGACCGCCCGGGCCGGCCGCCGTCGTCCCGCCAGTGATGCCGGCCGTCACCTCCGGATCATCGGCTCCCACGCACACGGCCTCCGGGCGCGGCTGCTGTGTCACGATCCCCTCCCGCGATCTCGTCGACCAATCGAGTCACCTCGTCGGCACAGCCCCACGACAGGGTGATGCCGGCGCCGCCGTGACCATAGCAGTGGACGACCGGAGCGGCGTCCTGGCGAGACTCCACCTCGAGGCGTACCTCGGGACGGCACGGCCGCAGCCCGACCCGATGGCCGAGCACCTCGGCGCCCTCGAGCGCCGGCACCAGCCGGGTCGCTCGGGCGAGGATGCGTTCGGACAGGGCGGGGTCGGGTCGCCGGTCCCACTGGCCGACCTCGTCCGAGCCACCGACCACGATGTCGCGCGAACGCGGCACCACGTAGGTCACGTCGTCGGCGGACGAGTCCAGCCACACCCGGTCGACGCCCACCTGGGCGAGCCGGACCACCTGTCCACGCACCGGATAGAGCTCCTCGTCGCCGACCAGCAAGCGATTGGCGAGGCCGGCGCAGTTGACGACGACCGTCTCGGGCGCGGTCGGCAGCGCGCCGAGCGTCAGCCGGGTCAGGGTGCCGCCGGCAGCGGCCAGACGGGCCGCCAGAAGGCGCAGATAGACCGGCATCTCGACCACCGGCGCGACGAACGACCAGCCGTCCACGTAGCCCGCCGGCAGTCGGCCGGCCGTCTCCCTGGTCAGATCCGGCACTGCCGCGGCCCACGGCGGATCCGGCTGGGGTGCCCGATGGACCTCGGTGCTGAGCCTCGTGACGACTCCGGTGTCCGGGCCGCGCGCCAGCTCCGTGAAGACCGTGTACGACCGAGCGGCCCAGACCGCCACGCGGTCGGCCGGTGCGGCTCGGTAGGGATACCACCAGGCTGCCGCCACGGCCGATGTCGTTTCGAGAGGCAGGTCTCGCGCCACCACGTGGACGTCGTGACCCGACTCGGCCAGGCGCACCCCGCAGGTGAGCCCCATGACTCCGGCCCCGACGACGAGGACCCGCATCGGTTGCTCCCGCGTGCTACTCCGCTCCGGCCACCCTCGGCGCCGTCGGGTCGTCGTCCTCGCCGCCCGCCTCGCGAGCGACCCACTCCTCGATCGACTCGACGTCGTCCTTGGACCGGATTACTACAGCCAGCAAAGAGCTCATCGTCGCCACCTCTTCGACCTGCTCCTTGATGAACCACTGCATGAACTGGTCGGACGCGAAGTCGTTGTCGTCGCGGGCGAGCGCAGTCAGCTGGTTGATCTGCTCGGTGACCCGCTTCTCCTGGCCCAGGGCGAGCTCCATCGGCTGCACGATGTTGTCGAACGAGATCTTCGGCGCCTCGACGCCGGGGATCGCGACCTCCGCCTCAGCATCGAGGAGGTATTGGACCATCATCATCGCGTGGTCGCGCTCCTCGAGCGCTTGCCGGTAGAAGAACCGTGCCATCTGCGGCATGGTCTGGTCGTCGTAGTAGACCGCACAGGCGACATATTGCTGGTGCGCTGCGAACTCGTTGCCGATCTGTACGTTGAGCTGCTTGACGAATCGCGGCGATGCCATCGTTGCGAGTCCTCCGTATCAGGTGGTTGGTCACATCGTACGCACGTCCACCAGCGAAGTTAGGTTTGCCTAACCTCGCTTGCTACACTCCCGCTCGTGCCGGCCAAGCCCAAGAAGCAGCATCCTAAAAAGAAGTGCTGCGTATCGAAGTCCCGCTGCAAGCGGTGTCCGATCCGCATGCTCAAGGCCGGCACGCTGCCGCCCGGGTACACGGTGAAGAAGCGCAAGCTCGTCAAGGTCAAGAAGCGCGACCTACCCAAGGCGGCCTAGGGCCTACTGGCCGCCGGACGGCTGCTCGAGGTCGATGCCGCACTCCTCCTGGGCGTGATCGCTGATCGTCTGGCCAATGGCACTGAGATCCGCCTCCGCCGACAGGAACGCATCGTTGAGCCGCTGCGCACCCTCTTGGACCTCGTCCGGAATCTCGTCGCCGGGCTGCCGCTCCGCCAGGTCCTGCCAGGTCATGTCGTTGTCATCGAGCACCTGCTGGAAGTCCTGCAGCGGGTCGTCGACCACGGCCCACTCGTCCGCGACCTCGTCGGGCGCCGCCTCGCGGATCTCGTGGACCGTGGCGACCGCCTCCTCCAAGGCGTCCGGCTCGACGGTGCCGCTCGTGAGACCCGAGAAGGCATCCTGGTTCTCCTCGAGCAGCGTGCAGTAGTCGTCGGTGCTCGCCTCGTCGTCGTCGCTGAAGACGAAGAAGTAGAGGAGCAGTCCGGCAGCCACGATGACCACGACACCGCCCACGATGCCGAGGATCAGCGGCAGCTTGCTCTTGCCGGGCGGCCCGCCCATCGGAACGCCGGGGCCGTACTCCGGAGGCCCACCGGGTCCGCCAGGACCGCCGGGCGGAGGTGGTCCACCAGGCCCTCCAGGGCCCCCTGGAGGCGGTGGTCCGCCGGGAGGTGGAGGTCCGCCCGGCCCACCGGGCGGCGGCGGTCCGCCAGGACCCCCACCGGGCGGTGGAGGGCCATCAGGAGGAGGACCACTCGGACCAGGCGGCTGGCCGGGAGGCCCTCCCGGTCCTTGCCCTGGGGGTCCAGGGGGCTGGCCATACGGCGGTTGGTTGCTCATCGGCCCATCCTTCCAGGTGGGGCGGTCACGATCGGTGGCCGTCCCTCTGACGGCCTTGGCTCCCGCTGTGCCCGCTTTTCCGCCCTCAGGTGAGCCCGTTGGCCTTTCGGATCACGTCGACCATGCGGTCGACGATCTCGGTCAGGCCGAAATCCTTGGGAGTGAACACGGCGGCCACTCCCTTGCTCTCCAAGACGCGTGCGTCGGACGAAGGAATGATGCCACCAACGACGACGGGCAGGTCAGGCAGCCCCGCCGCGGCAAGTCCGTCGAGTACGGCCGGCACCAACTCGAGATGGGATCCGGACAGGATCGAGAGGCCGACGCAGTGCACGTCCTCTGCTACCGCGGCCGAGACGATTTGTGCCGGAGTGAGCCGGATCCCCTGGTAGACGACCTCGAATCCGGCGTCGCGAGCGCGGACGGCGATCTGCTCGGCGCCGTTGGAATGCCCGTCGAGCCCCGGCTTGCCGACGAGCAGTCGCAGCCGGCCACCCAGCTCGGCGCCGGTCTCGCGTACCCGCTCGCGCACGGCTGCGAGCTCGGCCCCGGCCTCGGCCACTCCGACCGAGCCACCCACGCCGGTCGGAGCTCGATACTCGCCGAACACCTCACGCAGGGCGTCGGCCCACTCCCCCGTGGTCGCGCCGGCGCGAGCCGCCGCGAGCGTCGCCGGCATCAGATTGGCGCCGGACTTGGCGGCTTCGCGCACCCGGTCCAGCGCCGTCGTCACCTCAGCATCGTCGCGCTCGTCGCGCCAACGCCGTACGGACTCGATGGCCGCAGCCTCGGCGGAGGCGTCCGGCGCCTGGATCGCGGTCCCGAGGTCGGCGGTCAGCGGCGACTCCTCGGTCTCGGTCCAGCGGTTCACTCCGACGACGACGTCCTCGCCGGACTCGATCCGGACCCGCCGAGCCGCGTGCGAGGCCACCAGCTGCTGCTTCATGTAGCCCGACTCGACCGCCGCGATCGCACCGCCGAGCGCCTGGACCCGGTCCATCTCTGCTTTGGCGCCGGCGACGAGGTCGGACACCTTCGCCTCGATGACGTGCGATCCGTCGAAGATGTCGTCGTAGTCGAGCAGGTCGGACTCGTACGCCAGCACCTGCTGCAACCGGAGCGACCACTGCTGGTCCCACGGCCGGGGCAGCCCGAGCGCCTCGTTCCACGCCGGAAGCTGAACGGCGCGAGCCCTAGCTTGTTTGGAAAGAGTGACGCCGAGCATCTCGAGCACGATGCGCTGGACGTTGTTCTCCGGCTGCGCCTCGGTGAGGCCCAGCGAGTTGACCTGGACGCCATAGCGGAAGCGCCGCAGCTTCGGGTCGGTCACGCCGTAGCGGTCACGGGTCAGCTCGTCCCACAGCTCGACGAAGGCGCGCATCTTGCACATCTCCTCGACGAACCGGACGCCGGCGTTGACGAAGAACGACATCCGGCCGACGACGGCATCGAACCGCTCCGGCGGCACCTGGCTTGAGTCGCGGACCGCGTCCAGCACGGCGATCGCGGTGGACATCGCGTACGCCAGCTCCTGCACCGGCGTGGCTCCGGCCTCTTGCAGGTGGTAGCTGCAGATGTTGATCGGATTCCACTTGGGCATGTGGTTGACGGTGTACGCGATCGTGTCCGTCGTCAGGCGCAGGGAGTGCTCGGGGTCGAAGACGTACGTACCCCGCGAGAGGTACTCCTTGATGATGTCGTTCTGCGTGGTGCCGGCCAGCTGCTCGGGTTCGACGCCCTGTTCGGTGGCGATCACTTGATAGAGGGCGAGCAGCCACATCGCGGTCGCGTTGATCGTCATCGACGTGTTCATCTCGCCGAGCGGGATGCCGTCGAAGAGCCGGCGCATCTCGCCCAGGTGCGGCACCGGCACGCCGACCTTGCCGACCTCGCCGCGGGCCAGCTCGGAGTCGGGGTCGTAACCCGTCTGCGTCGGGAGGTCGAAGGCGACCGACAGGCCGGTCTGGCCCTTGGCCAGGTTGCGTCGATAGAGCGCGTTGGACTCAGCGGCCGAGCTGTGCCCGGCGTAGGTGCGAATCACCCACGGCTTGTCGCGCATGGCGACAGCGTAGGTGTAAAGATCAGATCCGGTCCCGTCTCGTGAGCGGACTCACGCCGCCGACGGTGCCGACTCACCCCGCTCGATCGACATGACCCGGCTGAGCCGGGTGACGGCGAGCGCGCGGCGTACTCGAGGCCCACAGCCCCGAAGCACCAGGCGGCGGTCCTGCGACCGGAGCCTTCGGTGGGCGTCGACGAGCACGGCCAGCCCTGTCACATCCACCCATTCCATGTCCGAGACGTCGAGAATGATGTCTCCGTCGGTCGTGGCGATCGCCGTGTGCAGGCGCTGTCTCGCTTCGCTGACCGACGTGCCGTCCAGCCGGCCCGCCACGTGCAGCACGGTCTCCGGTGACGCGGTCCACCCGTTCGCCATGGTGCCCCTCCGTGCGTTCGAGCCGCCGGCCCCGAGCGACGGCCGTCTGTACTAAAGACGCACGCGACCGCCGGTTGGTTGCCGACCCGAAGGTTACGACGTCGTCACGCTCGTAGGAGATACCCGCTCGGACGGCTGATACTCAGTCGTACGCGAAGAAGCCTCGGCCGGTCTTGCGGCCCAAGTCCCCCGCGTCGACCATCCGGGACAGGATCTCCGGCGGATAGAACTTGTCGTCGGCGCACTCCGCCCAGATGTTCGCCGTCGCGTCTCGCAGGATGTCGACCCCGGTCAGGTCGGTCGTCGCCAACGGGCCCATCGGGTGACCGAAGCCGAGCTGACAGGCGATGTCGATGTCCTCTGCGGAGGCGACGCCGCTCTCGTAGAGCCGGACCGCCTCGACGACCAGCGCGCTGATCAGCCGGGTCGTGACGAAGCCCGCGACGTCGCGGTTGACCACGATGCAGGTCTTGCCGACATTCTCGGCGAACGTACGGGCCTGGGCCAGGGTCTCGTCGGCAGTCTTGTGGCCCCGGACCAGTTCGCACAGCCGCATCATCGGCACGGGAGAGAAGAAGTGCGTGCCGACCACCGACTCCGGCCGATCCGTCGCCGCCGCGATCTTGGTGACCGGGATCGCCGAGGTGTTGGTCGCGAGGACCGCGTCGTCGCGGCAGACCCGGTCGAGTGCCGCGAAGATCTCCCGCTTCAGGCCGACCTCTTCGAACACGGCCTCGACGACGAGCTCGGCGTCGCCGGCCACGTCGAGGTCGGTGGTCGTCGTGATGCGCTCCAAGGCGGCGGCTCGCTCGTCGTCGCTCAGCGTGCCCTTGTCGACGAAGCGGCCGAGCGACTTCTCGATCGCCTGCGTGGCCCTGTCGAGAGCGTCGGGAGTCACGTCGCGCAGGCTGACCCGCCATCCGGCCACCGCCGACACCTGCGCGATGCCCGAGCCCATCAGTCCCGCTCCCACCACCGCCAGCTTGCGCCCGTCAGCCATCTGTCGCTGCTTTCTGTGTGAGGTCGATCCCATGTCCGAGGCGGAGCCTAACGCCCGGGGTGCCCGTGCGGCCTAGGGTGGAGCCATGGTCAATCTCACGCGGATCTACACGCGCACCGGCGACAACGGCACGACCCGCCTCGGCGACATGAGCGAGACCGCGAAGACCGACCTTCGGGTTCAGGCGTACGGCGACGTCAACGAGGGAAACGCGCACCTCGGCCACGCCCTCGCCGCCGGCGATCTGGACCCCGCGGTCGTCGAGGTGCTGACGATCGTCCAGAACGACCTGTTCGATGTCGGGGCCGACCTGTGCATGCCCGTCGTGCCGGATCCGGAGTTTCCCCCGCTTCGCGTCACCCAGCCCTACATCGACCGGCTCGAGGGCTGGTGCGACCGGTTCAACGCCGACCTCCCGAAGCTCCGCTCGTTCATCCTGCCGGGCGGCACGATCGGATCGGCGCTGCTGCAGGTCACGTGTACGGTCGTCCGGCGCGCCGAGCGCTCGGCGTGGGCGGCGTACGAGGTGCACGGCGACGACATGAACATGCTGGCGATCACCTACCTCAACCGGGCCTCCGACCTGCTGTTCATCCTGGCGCGCCATGCCAATCGGCAGCAGGGCGACGTCTTGTGGATTCCGGGCGGCGAGCGATCCGGGCCGCGCTAGACGACCCGACGCGACTGACGGCCAGGCGGGGCTGACTCGAGCCAGGCCAGCAGGGCCGTCAGCGACGGCTCGCTCATCGCGAGCTGCACCGGCCCGCGACCGGTCCGGAACTCCACGACGACATGGCCGGAATAGAGCGCGTACGCCTCGGATCCCTCCGGATCGCGGCGCTCGACGACCTCCATGTCACCGCGGAGGAACCGGCGTTTCGGGCGCCAGGACAGGGAGAAGAACCGAAACCAGTGGAGTTGGTCCTCCTGGTAGCGGCCTAGTCCGAGGGTCCAGCCGCGCGGGCTCGTGCCGCTGCGCGTGTTGACGCTCAACTCGAACGCGGTGCCGCGGCGCGATATCCAGCGGCGACGCAGGATGAGGCCGATCGGCAGGAGCAGTGCCAGGACAAGCAGCACCCCGACGACGTCGACCACCCAGTCCCACTGCCACATGGCCCCGTGTCCTTGTCGCGAACGCTACGAATCCTTGCCCGAACGCTACGAAGCCCCACCGTACCGGTCGCCGGGCTCGATCTCGGCAGCGGCTCAGCGGATCGCGGCGTCGACGGCCCGCTGCGCGGCCTGGGGTGTCGTCCGCGGGTCGACCCGTTCGGGCGTCCAGTAGACGTCTTGCAGCGCGGCACTCACGATTTCGTAGTCGGCGACGACCGGTCGGGGGCGCCGGTGGCCAGGCTCTCGCGCAGCAGGTGGGCCATCGGGTAGGCCCGGCGGACCTCCGGGTCGTCATAGACCGTCGCCAAGCTGGGCTCGTGAGTCTCGAGTCGATGAGGGTGCCGAAACTAGTGGACGCGGGGTCTCGATCAGGAGGCCTTCTCGAACGCCCGGATCCGCGCCTCCGCCCGCCGGATCTCGGCGCGCTGCTCCGGCGTGTCGCCCTCGCCGGTCTCGTGGGCCCGCTCGAGGTCGCGGCGAGCCTGCTCGATGTCGATCTCGCTCGCCATCTCGGCGTGCTCGGCGAGGATGGACACCCGATCCTGAGCCACCGACAAGAAGCCGGAGTCGGCCGCCGCGACCTTGTAGTCGCCGTCGGGCGTACGGATCTCGACCGTGCCGTCGACCAGCAGCGACATCACCGGCATATGGCCGGGCAGGATGCCGATGTCGCCCTCGGTGGTACGGGCGATCACGATCGTCGCGTCGCCCGACCACACCGTACGGTCGGCCGCCACCAGCTCTACGTGCAGCGCGTCAGCCACGAGGT
>Ga0075421_100000686_pt1 | contig 36783 bp, 38 predicted proteins | sample SoiMetdeltSBSDD5_FD_75292 | JGI IMG/M metagenome (GOLD analysis project Ga0075421, IMG submission 75292) | Bulk soil microbial communities from a Populus tree surrounding site in Tennessee, USA - Soil MetaG P. deltoides SBSDD5 | ecosystem: Environmental > Terrestrial > Soil > Tree plantation... | reverse complement strand
CTTGCGCCGGGCGTCTGGCGCAAACTGAAGGCAAGCGACAACATCAAAGGGTTGACGGTGCGAAGCAAGCGTGCCTAAGCAGGCCCGCTCCGACCGGAAGCGAACCGTGCAACACACTCAATCTCGATCCGACAGCCAAACAGGATGTCGGCAACGCCGACCGTGGTGCGGGCAGGTTCCCGCCCTTCGACGAAAAAGCTGCGGTAAACGGCATTCATTCGATCAAACTCCTGCAAATGCTTCATGAAGATATTTACCTTGACGATTTGGCTCAGCCGCAAGCCCTCCAAGGCGAGCGTTTCCCTGATTAGTTCCATGCACTGCCGGGTTTCGTCTTCGATGCTGCCCAGAGTGAAGCCCTCTTGACGGTCGGCTGCTATCTTCCCTGCGACATAAGCAAAACCGTCGGCGATCACGAGATCGCTGTAGCCCGATCCGGGTTTCAAGCTTCGCAGGCTACGGTAGCGCGCTTCCATCACGGCTCAATCTTTGATGAGCCGATCGCGCAGGGGCGAGACGGCATTGGCGTGGGCGTCGAAGCCCTCATAGCGCGCAAGCGTGCGGGCATGTCTCGCTAGTTGCGGGTAGCCTGCAGAGGTCACATAGGCGAGTGAGGTGCGCTTGAGAAAGTCATGGACGGAGACGGGTGAGGCGGTCCTGGCCCAACCGCTCGTCGGCAGCACATGATTTGGACCGATCACAAAGTTGCCGAGGGTGGCAGGTGTGTGCTCGCCAAGCAGGATTTCACCGGCATGCTCGATGGCGCCCAAATATTGAAAGGGTTCCTTGGACAGGATCTGCAGGTGTTCGGGGGCGTAATCGTTGATGAAGGCGATCGCTTCTTCCTTGTCGCGTGCCAGAATTATGCCGCCGACGGGACCCGACAAGACATCGGAGGAAAATGCCACGCGTTGCTCGCTCATAGACTTCCAATATTCGGGAATGGCGCGAGCAGCGGTCTCTGCGATTTCGCGGCTCCAGGTGACCAGGTATGCGGAGCTGTCCGACCCGTGCTCGGATTCAATCAGAAGATCGAGGCCTGCCAGCCTGCCATCGGTCGATTCGTCCGCGAGAACGATCAGTTCGCTTGGGCCCGCCGGCGTGCCCGTGTCAATGACATGAGCAACAAGGCGCTTGGCGGCCGCCACCCAAGGGCTGCCGGGGCCAATAACCTTGCAGAATTTGCGGACCGTCTCCGTCCCGTAGGCAACAGCGGCAATCGCCTGGGCGCCTCCTGCCCTGTAGACGGTGTGCACGCCGGCCAGTCGGGCCGCATAGAGCGTTGCAGCATCTATGGTTCCATCGGTGCCCGGAGGTGTAATGATTGCAATATCCTTCACGCCCGCCACCTTGGCCGGCAAGGTGGTCATCAGGGCCACGCTCGGGAAAGCGCCCTTGCCGCGCGGTACATAACAGGCGACCGACGGGATGGGTCGGATGCGGTCGCCGGCGAAGGCGCCGGGACGAATCTCATGCAGCCACATTTCTTCCGGCATCTGATCGGTGTGAAAGTGCGTGATGGAATTGGCGGCGAATTCCATCGCCTCGCGCAGCTCCACGGGCACAAGCTTCTCCCCAGTCTCGAACTCCGCTTCGGTGGCAGCGAGCGCCTTGTCGTCAATTCTTGCCCTGTCCAACTCGCGCGCAAAGCGTCGGAGAGCTTTATCGCCTTGGGTCCTCACGTCCTCCACGATGTGCTGGACCTTCGGCATGATGTGGGAGAGATCAGCCTCGGTACGGGTGAGAAGCCGTTGGCGCTCGGCGGAAGAGAGCTTTGCAAGCTCTCGGAATTTGATCGGTCTGCTCATGATAGGTTTCGTCGTACCTAGAAGCGTTCTGGAAGAATGAGGCTGTCGCGACTCAAGGCCTTCACATCGCGAACGCCGCAAAGTCCCATCGACACGTCAAGCTCGTTATGGATGATGCGCAAGACCTCGAGCACGCCTGCTTCACCCATGGCGCCCAACCCGTAAAGAAAGGCCCGACCGATATAGGTGCCCTTGGCGCCGATCGCCAGAGCTTTCAGGACATCCTGGCCCGAGCGGATACCGCCATCCAAATGCACCTCGATTCTGTCGCCGACGGCATCGACGATGGACCCCAGTGCCGCAACGGAAGAGATCGCGCCGTCGAGCTGGCGGCCGCCGTGATTGGATACAATGATAGCATCGGCGCCGACGTCGACAGCGATCTTAGCATCCTCGGGATCGAGGATGCCCTTCAGGATGAGCTTATCTGGCCATTGCTTTCTAAACTGGCGAACGTCATCCCAATCGAGCGAAGGATCGAACTGCTCGTGGGTCCAAGCCGACAGTGACGACAAATCGTCAACACCCTTGGCATGCCCGACGATATTGCCGAATGTGCGCCTTTTGGTTCGCAGCATGGCGGCGCACCACCGCGGCTTCGTCGTCATATTGATGATGTTCGGCAGCGTCAATCGGGGCGGCGCAGAGAGGCCATTGCGAATGTCCTTATGCCGCTGGCCCAGAACCTGCAGATCCAGGGTGAGCACGAGGGCCGAGCAGCGCGCCGCTTTCGCGCGTTCGATGACCCTGGCAACGAAGTCGCGGTCGCGGAGGACATAAAGCTGAAACCAGAAAGGTTTTGTCGTGTTTTCCGCCACGTCCTCAATGGAACAGATGCTCATCATCGACAGGGTGAAGGGAATGCCGAATTTCTCGGCGGCGCGGGCGGCGAGGATTTCGCCGTCGGCAAATTGCATGCCGGCCATGCCGGTGGGAGCGAGAGCGACGGGCATGCTCACCGGCTGATCCGCCATCGTCGAGGCGAGGTTCCTGTGCTCGATGTCGACAGCGACGCGCTGGCGGAGATGGATCCTGGCGAAGTCCTTTTCATTTGCCTGGTAGGTGCTCTCGGTCCAGGAGCCGCTGTCGGCGTAGTCATAAAACATCCGGGGCACACGCCGTTTGGCGAGAAGGCGTAGATCTTCGACGCAACAGCTAATAGGGGACATAGGCACTTTTCTTTTCCGTAACAACTGGGCTGCCGTTGACAGGAGGTCGGGCCTGAATGACATTTTTCCACTCATAGCACAAAGCCTCGGCAGGGAAGCGGCATGGCACAGGAGGAAACAGGAAAATCGCTGGAAAGCCAAAAACTGGTCATCCGCAACATCGGCCTCCTCTTATCAGGGGCGCTTGAGAAGCCGATTATCGACGCCGATACGATCGTGGCGGTCGGCGGCAGGATCACGGAGATCGGGCGCGGGAAGGACGTTGATACGAGCGGGGCGACGAACGTTGTCGATGCCAATGGCGTGGCGGTGGCGCCGGGCCTTATCGACAGCCACGTCCATCCGGTGGCTGGCGACTGGACGCCGCGGCAGAACCAGCTGGGCTGGATCGACTCGAGTCTTAATGGTGGCATCACGACCATGATCTCGGCGGGCGAGGTCCATACGCCTGGGCGTCCGCGCGATGTGGTCGGCCTCAAGGCGATGGCGATCAGCGCGCAGCGCATGTTCGCGGGCTTTCGCCCCGGAGGGGTCAAGATCCACGCAGGCGCGCCCTGCATCGAGCCGGAGATGGCGGAGGAGGATTTCAAGGAATTGGCACAGGCCGGAGTGAAACTCCTGGGCGAGGTGGGCCTCGGCGGCGTCAAGGATGGGCCCACGGCCAAGCGCATGGTGGCATGGGCGCGCAAGTATGGGATCCAGAGCACGATCCATACGGGAGGCCCCTCCATTCCTGGCTCCGGCCTCATCGACAAGGATGTGGTGCTCGAAGCCGACACGGATATCGTCGGCCACATCAATGGGGGCCACACTGCGCTCGACGACGGGCAAATCCGGTGCATCTGCGAAGGCTGCCGGCGCGGACTGGAGATCGTCCATAATGGCAATGAAAGAGCGGCCTTGTTCACGTTGCGAACCGCTAGTGCGATGAACCAGCTCGATCGCATCCTGCTCGGCACGGATGGACCGGCAGGATCGGGCGTACAGCCGCTGGGCATCATCCGCTTGATCTCGATGCTGTCGGCACTCGGCGATGTCCCGGCCGAAATCGCCATCTGCTTTGCCACCGGCAATACCGCGCGCCTACGCCAGCTCGATTGCGGGCTCGTAGAAAAAGGTAGGGCTGCGGATTTTGTCTTCATGGACAAAGCGCAGCATTCGGCCGGCAAGGACCTGCTGCACAGCATCAGGCTTGGTGATCTGCCGGGCATTGGCATGGTGATCATCGACGGAATCGTGCGGATCCAGCGCAGCCGCAACACGCCACCGGCAACTCGGGTGCCTGGCGTAGTCGGTGCCTGATCCGGGCTCTATCGCAAGCCGTCAAGCCCCTGGATCTGATCTTTGGTCAGTCCACCAACTCGGGGAAGCGGACGGCCGCAACTCGTGACCGCCAGGGCAACCATGATCTCCTTCGCACGCGGCGCATCATTGATGCGGACCTCCATGCCATCGAAATGGCTGCGCACGTAGGCGGCATCCTTGTGACCCAGAGGGATATCGAGCACGACGCCCAATCCGCCACGCTTCTTGGAGGAGGGGATGAGGGCAGCGCCCTTGCCCAGAACCTTGCGGAAGGGCGTACCGAGTTTCGGATGGAGGATGGCGGCGGCGTGCTCGAGCTCGCCGGCTTCGCCGACCGCCGCCGCTTTGCCGTAGCTTTCCACCTGTTGGCCGGCAATGCCCAAAGCTGCGACAGCGCGCTCGGCCAGCAGTTGCCCCAGCTCCTCGCCGATATCAACAAGGATGCTCAGATCCTGCTGGTAGACGCCTGCATAGGGGTTCTCGATGACTGCAACCGCGGCGGCGCGACGGGCCGGAGGATCGACCGGTTGACCCTGTTCAGAGAGAGTCTCCTCGAGGAACGTCACGATCTTGCGAATCCTGCTCTTCATCTCAACCCGTCCTCTCCCTTGATCTCGTCGGCGCGCAAGCCGCCAACGCGGGCGTGAATCCTTGGCCCGGTGCTCATCACCAGGGCCAGCAGAAGCTCGCTGGAGCGCGGGGCATCGGCAATTCCCACCTCCATGGAATCGAAATGGCTGCGCACATAGGAAGCGTTGATGTGAGTTAATGGCACATCGAGTCTCGTTCCGGGACCTCCCAGTTTCTTCGTAGACGGCACAATCGCCTTGGCACCGCCCAAAAGCTCGCGCATGCCGTAACCGCCCGGGGCATGCCACAGAGCGCCATGTTCGATTTCGCCAGCTTCGCCCACGATTGCACCCTTCCCATAGCCTTCAACAACCTTCGCATCGCCGCCGAGAGCGGCGATCAGACGACGAGCGAGATCGAGCCCCAAGGGCTTCAATACCTCCATGAAAGGCAGAAGGTCGGCATGATAGGAGCCGGCGAAGGGATTGGTTATCACCGCCAAGGCACAGGCCCGGCGCAAGGGGCGCTCACCGGTCGGACCCCCTTCATGCCAGATCTCTTCAACGGAGGTTTGATATTTCCTAACCCTCAGTTCAACCACTTGCCACCTGCGGTTTCGCATTGGTTGCGCCAACGCATCGGGTCTGCCCCTGGAGATGAAGCGCGGCTGCCAGGATCAGACCACGGGCCGCCAAGCTCGTCGCTGAGCGGAGGCCACGGTCAAGCGCCTCTTCGACTTCGCCTATTTCCAGCGACTTCACACTCACGGTCACGGGCAGGGTGCGCAGGTCGGAGTCGGGTTGCAGATCGCAGGCGGGGCGGCGAAGAATTCCGGGATGTCCGGGAAGGTCAACATCGTTGGCAACTATCGTCGCGGCAGCATCGGCTTCGGCGGCACCTACCGCGAGAACGGTGACCGCATCGGCGATACCAAGGGAGAAGCTTCGGCCACCTCTGCCGCTCGTTGCCACCCCGCGGCAGGGATGCTGTGCCGAAATGACCGTGGTTGCGAAGAGCGAGGGGCGGTCGCAACGATCAATCAGGCCGATCTTTAGCGCGGCATTTCCGGCCAGATGCAAAGCGATATCACCGCCGTTGTTCACATAAGCCCGGTCCAGCCGGGCGGTTTCGGTCATGCAGCCCAAAATTTCCTCTGCCACTGCTCCAGCGACGGCCGCCATGGGAGTGATGAACCGTTCCTCGCGGTAAGGGAGAACCGCCTGCCACATTCTGCACGCTACAGAACCCGTCGGTTCGGGGCCCTGGGATTCACGCAAATTCGGGAGTTCGCTGCAGAGCTCGTCTAGAATAGTTGTGAAGCGACGCGTAGCGGCGCCATAGGCCTTGCAGATCTCGTCCGATGTTCCGTCTGCCCCAATAATAAGGTCGATGGGTCCATCATGGAGGCGAAGGCGCCTGCCGTCGGGCAACATATGAGCCAGCATGCGCATCAGCTCAACTTCTTTGCAGGCGATGCAGGAGGCCAGGGACTGGCGGCCGGGGAGCCCAAGTGCAGCTTGCGGCCGGATGACAATACCGTCTCAAGCGGCTTCACCTCGTGCATATGGCCACCGAGCCCGGCATAGTCTTCCCGCCTCATGGTGAATTCGATGGGTGCAACCAGGGCAGGGGTGGGAACATAGCCGAATGCATTTGCCGGTACGCGCGTCACGTCGACCATGAAAGTAATACCGCCGCCCGGCCAAACATAAACCGGTGCACCGCCGCAGGTGACGCGGGCTTGCGCTTCGCGCACCGACCAGGTGAGACGAACGGGATTTTCCGTGACGCCGGCGCGCAGCGAACCGCCGGCGCCGCCCATGAAAAGGACTGTGCAGAGAGCCGGCTCGCAGTTCTCGTGAATTCTCTCAACCGATTGCCGCAGTGCCGGCGGGAGCTCCTTTTCCACGGGCGCAAGAGACTCATCGAGCTCGTAATAGGCGTAGTGCTCCCCGGTGGTGGAGACCATGAACATGCGCAGGCCCGACCATGCTTCCTTGGGATCGAAGGGCTTGAGAATGGTCAGCGGATCGGAGAGGTTCGTCCCACCCCAACCTGTACCTGGCTCGGCCACGCGAAAATACCGCCCCGGAGTCGAGCGATGTCCCCTGATCTTGATCCCGGTATCGGGGACACCCAGGACTTTACCCGCCTGATGTTCGGAGAGAACGCCGGTGATGTGATCGTCGACGACGACCACCTCGTCGACGAGACCGTGCCATTGTTTGGCGAACATGCCGATGGTGGCCGAGCCGCAGCCGACCCGCATGCGTTCCTCGGGAACACCATTTACGATCGGCGCGTTGCCGGCTTCAACCACGAGGTCGGCGCCACCGTCGATGGTAAGTTCGACGGGCTTTCCGTTGCACAGCTGGAGGAGGGTATCGCAGGTGACGCGGCCCTCTTTTTTAGAGCCACCGGTCAAATGGCGCACACCGCCCAGAGATAGCATCTGCGATCCATATTCAGCCGTGGTGACGTGACCGATCTGCTCGCCCTGCGCCCTCACGGGGGCGCATTCGGGACCCACGTGGCGATCGGTATCGATTTTCACCTTCGCTCCGCAATAGCTGAAGATGCCTTCGGTGACGACGGTGACGGTGTCGACACCGTCCACTTCGGCGGAGACGATGAAAGGAGCAGGCTTGTAATCGGGGTAAGTGGTACCGGCGCCGATTGCGGTCACGAATGTGCGGGGGACGCGGTGCTGGCTGCCGTCCCAATCCTGCTCTTCCAGGAAAGGAACAAGCTCACCTCCCTCCGCTATGGTGCGGTCGAGGAGAACGTGAGGATCGACGCGAATCAGCGTTCCATTCTCGTTTGCATAACGATCGCAGGCGCCCGCCATGCCCGGCTTGATGTAGCACATGACTGGACAGGCATCGCAGCGAATGGGGCGCTCATCGGTGCTCATCTGCTCTCCCTGGCCAGAATGGCGGCACGAAGGCGATCGGGCGTCGCCGGCAATTTCGGGACTCTGATGCCGACGGCGTGATGGATGGCGTTGAGAATTGCAGGAGCGGTTGGGATCAGTGCCTGCTCTCCGATCCCTTTTGCCCCGAAGGGTCCTTCTCGCGCTGGGTCTTCGACCAGAATCGAGCGGATCGGCGGTACGTCGCCGATGGTGGGAATGAGATAATCATGCAGGTTCTCGCCACGGCCGGGGGTGAACTCTTCCATGAGCGCCATGCCGATGCCCTGGGCGACGCCGCCCTCGATCTGACCCTCGATCAGGAGGGGATTGATTGCCCTGCCGACATCGTGAGCCGCGATGATTTCGAGCACCTTGACAGTGCCGAGTTCAGGATCGACCTCCACATGGGCGAGATGAGCGCCAAAGCCATAGGCCGCGTAGGGCGAGCCCTGACCGTTCTCATCGAGGGGGGTCGTCGGAGGATCGAACGTCTCCTCGGCCATCAGCACATAGCCAAAGGGCCCGAGCGGCAGATCCGCCAAGGCGATTGTTCGCACTTGCTCCTCCTGAGATATGAGGAGCCTTTGTTCCGACAGTTCTATGTTTGCAGAGGGGCCGGCGTTGGCAAGCCTGAGCATTTGGGCGCGAAGTGCGCGGCCTGCGAGTTCGGCTGCCTTGCCGGTGACGAAGGTTTGGCGCGAGGCCGATGTCTTGCCGCAATCAGGCGTGAGGTCCGTGTCGGGGGGAAGAAGATCGATGCGGTCGAGTGGCAAGCCCAGTGCGTCGGCGGCGATCTGGGCAATCACAGTGTTGGAACCCTGGCCGATATCGACGGCGCCCTGGTGGAGAGCAAGCCTGCCGTCGGCCTTGAGGCCCAAGCGTATGGTCGAAGGATTGGGCAGAGACGTGTTGCCGCAACCATAGAACATGCCGGCCACGCCGACGCCTTGGCGGGTTGCGGCATGGCTTTTATTGTGAAGTTCCGCGTCCTTGCGCAGTTCCCTCCAGTAGGGTCTTAGTGACTCTAAGCATTTTCCAAATCCCGAGGCGTCGGGAATGCGCTGGCCGGTGACCGTCGGGGTATCAGGCTTCAGCGTATTGATCAGCCTGAAATCGAGCGGGTCCATGCGCAGCTTCTCGGCCAACTCATCGATAAGCTGTTCCTGGGCAACAGCCGTTTGAGGTACGCCGAAGCCGCGAAAAGCCCCCGCGGGGACGCAGTTGGTGAGGACGGCTCTTGTCTCGGCGCGATAATGGGGGACGACATACGGGCCAGCGGCATGGACGGGTACACGGTTGGCAACCGTCGGCCCCCAGGAGGCATAGGCGCCAGTGTTGAAGTCGGCGGCGAAGTCGACGGCCACGAGTTTGCCATCGCGGCTTGCACCCATCCGGGAGTGCATCCTCGCTGGATGCCGCTTGGTCGTCGAAGCGATCGACTCGGGGCGTGAATAAACCATGGCCGCCGACCGCCCTGTAAGCCAGGCGGCAAGGGCCACATAGGGCTGGACGGAGAGATCAAGCTTCGAGCCAAAGCCGCCGCCGCAGGCCGATGGGATAATACGCACCCGATGATTGGGGATGCCCAGGATGGCGGCAGTGTCATCGCGATCCAGGTAAGGCGACTGTGTCGAAACTGTGAGTTCCAGGCGATCGCCAAGGCGCGTAGCCCAGCCGGCTTCGGGCTCGATATAGGCGTGTTCGACAAAGCTCGTCTCGTAAATGGCCTCTGCAACGACATCGGCCGCGGCAAGGGCCTTCTCCGGATCTCCTTTCCGAACTCTGCCACGGACCAGAATGTTTCCGGGCCGGGTCTCCTGAATCAGGTGAGCTTCAGCCTCTAACGAAGAGTCAATTGTAAGCTGCGGCTTAAGCGGCTGCCAGACGACGGGAAAGGCGCCAAGGTCCAGACCCTCCACGACGTTCCGCTCGCCGACAACGGCGGCAACGGCTTCGCCTTTGAATCGCGCCTCACCGACGGCGAAGACGGGCTGGTCGGCAAAAGGCGCAATCGCGCCGAAGAGATTGCGGCCCGGAATATCCGCTGCCGTGAGAATGGTTACGATCTCAGGATGAGCTGTGCGATAGGAATCAAGGTTTCCAAAGCTGAAGGCTGCCCGATGATGCGGTGAGCGAATGACGCGGACGAAGAGGGCGTCGTGGGGAATGGCATCTGCCCCGTAGAGCTCGCGGCCATCGACCTTGGGCCTGCCATCGAGCCTCGCAATGCGAGCACCCACGGCACGACCTGCCGGCGGATTGGCGTCGAGCCTCGCAATGCTCGAGTGCACTGCATCGATGATCTTGCGGTAGCCCGTGCAGCGGCAGAGCACGCCACCAAGGGCATCGGCAATTTCCGCTTCATTTGGATGAGGGTTCTGCTCCAGGAGGGCTGCGGCAGAGACCAGCATGCCCGGCGTGCAGATACCGCATTGAGCGGCGCCGTGATCAAGAAAGTTCTGCTTCAAAGCGCTCCCATGGGAGGTCTCTTCGGCCAACCCCTCGATAGTGACCACGTTGGCACCCTGCACCTGCGCCAAAGGGACAAGGCAGGCACAGGCCAATTGGCCATCGATCAACACGGTGCAGGCGCCGCAATCGCCGGCATCGCAGCCGACCTTGGTGCCCTTAAGCGCAAGCTCGTCGCGGAGTACGCTGCTCAAGCGCTGTGCCGGGGAAGCGAACGAGGACACCGCCCGGCCATTGGCGCGAAAGCTCACGATCGAGGAGCGTTCAAGCATCTCCAAATCCTGCTGCGGCGAAAACCGTGCGCTTCACGAGCTCGCCCGCTGCAGCGAGCCTGTAGGATGCAGTTGCGCGAAGATCATCGATGGGCTCCAAAGGGGCGAGATGAGCTTCGGTGATTTCGAATTGGGCAAGAGCTTCGGATGACAGACCCTTGAGATCGTCCTCGAGCGCTGGAAGTCTCCGCGCGACCGGCGAGGCAGCGCCGACGGCAAGTCGTATCCTTTGGACTAGCCCGAACTCGGAAATTTCGACGGTGGCAGCAGCGATGACGATGGAAATGACCAGGTAGCGCCTTGCCCCGAGCTTCCGAAAGGTGGAACGACAGCGTGACCAGTCTCCCCGAAAGATCACGGCGCTCAGGATCTCATCAGCACTCTTGCCGGTGCTGCGATAGCCAGTGAGAAAATCCTCGAGACGCAAGATCCGGACGCCACGTCGAGAGACAAGCTCAACTTCCGCGTCAAGAGCAAGCAGGGGCGGAATGCCATCCGCTGCGGGGGATGCGTTGCAAAGATTGCCGGCAATCGTGCCGCGGTTCTGAATTTGTATCGACCCAATTTCGCGGGCGGCGGCTTTTAGACCATCGAGAGCCGGGGGAAGGTCGCCATCCAAGATCTCGCTCCAGCGCACCGCACCCCCGAGACGGATGTGATCGGCAGCAACAGTGATACTCCGCAGCTCTTTGATGCGGGTGACGTCAAGCAACTTCTCCGGCAAGGGGCGCGCTACATGGGCGGGGAACAGATCTGTACCGCCTGCCACGATTAGGGCGTCATGTTCGGCAAGTAATTGTACAGCGCTTCCCAGCGAGTCAGGGCGGAAATACATTGCATTTCCCTGCGAATACTTACGTCTTTCTAACACTAATGGTTGTGCTGGGAAATACATCGAAACAAGCGTGCGGCCCCTATCCGATGACTGGCGTCGACAGCAGCCAAAGGCCAAATATCGTATAGGCGATCATGAGAATGGTCATGGGGAGCAGGGAGAGAAGAGCCTACCCCCGCAGTGCCTCGCCCGCTTCTACATGCGGGCGACGAGGATCGATTCCGAAATGGCGCAGAGCTTCGGCGTACCGGTCCAGCGCATATACGGCGCTACATCGGTGTGCACCGCTGACTAGGCCATGCCTGAAAAGAGCTTGGAGCCGAGCTGCTTCAGGAGAGGGAGCGAGGTGTAATCTGTGATGCTCAGTCCACCGTCGACGATCAAGGTCTGCCCGGTGACGAAACTGGCATCATCGCTCGCGAGAAAGAGAACGGCGGCAGCAATTTCGCCGGGCGTACCGATACGGTTCATGAGAGAGGGCGGCAGTTGCCACTCGCCCGTGGCGGTACCGGAGGCCGGCTGTTCCTCGTCTGTTTTCGTTGCGACCCAGCCGGGGCTCACGCCATTGGCGCGAACGCCATGGGGCGCTCCTTCTGCCGCCAGAGCCCGGGTCAAAGCCTCGACGCCGGCCTTGGCGACGCAGTAAAGACCCCAATTGCCATGCAGGGTTGCCGTGGAGGATATGTTTACGATCGCTCCCTTGCCCGAGCGCTTGAGCAGCGGCATGGCGTGCGCCGAGGTGAAATAGGCAGCGTCGAGATTTGGACCGCGCAGCTTGTCCCAGCGGCGGCCGGGTGGATCGGTTTTCTCAATTTCAGCGCGCCTGCTGCCAAGCCCGGCGTTGTTTACCAGGATATCGAGCCGTCCAAAGCGACGGTCGATTTCACCGATCATTTTCTGGACTTCCGGTTCCCGGCTCAGATCGCCAGCAAGAAAGAAGGCTTGGGCACCAAGTCGCTCGACTTCGGCACGCACGCTTTCGCCTTTGCGGCTGTCACGCCCTCCGAAAATCACCCGCGCGCCTTCTTTGACGAAGCGGTGAACGATGCCGCGGCCTATCCCTGAGTTTCCGCCCGTCACAAGAGCGATCTTGCCTGAAAGACGCATTTCTCCTCCGCAGCTTTGTGAACCTATCTGCCTTCGAGGCGATGCAGAATAGGGCATTCGGGACGACCATCGCCGTGGCAGCGGCGGGCCAGGTCGCGAAGTGTGTTGCGGAGCTCGGTGAGGTTCCCGATCTTGGCCTCGAGCTCGGCGACATGGCGCAAGGCAATCTTCTTTACCTCGTGACTTGGGCGCGAGCGATCGGACCAGAGCTGCAACAGCTTTCTTATCTCCTCGAGGGAAAAGCCGAAGTCGCGGGCCCGGCGGATGAAGCGCAGACGGTGAATATCGCCTTCGCCATATGTACGATAGCCATTGGCCGACCGCACAGAGGCGGGAAGCAGATCGATCTCCTCATAGTATCGGATCATCTTTGCCGATACGCCGGACGCCGACGCGGCCTGCCCAATATTCATGGAGCCTCTCTTCGCACTTGACCTTCCCACGATGGGAAGGATTAGACGAGACCCAAGACGTCGTCCAGAGGAGCCCTGCGTCATGAAGGCCCACCTGCATAGTGCGGATCAGCCGAGTCAAGTGGCGATCGATCCGGTCTGCGGCATGGAGGTCGATTCGCAGAAGGCGAAACATCGGGAAGAAAACGATGGGCGCACGTACTATTTTTGCTCGGCAGGATGCAAGGATAAGTTCCTCGCCGATCCAAACCGATATCTCTCGGCGAGAAAATCACCGCAGCGTGAAGAAGCGATGCCGGAGGCACGATTTACACGTGCCCCATGCATCCCGAAATCCGCCAGGTTGGACCGGGATCCTGCCCCCTCTGCGGCATGGCTCTGGAACCGCTGGTGGCGGGCGAAGGCTCTGGCCGCAACCCCGAGCTCGCCGATATGTCGCGACGGTTTTGGGTTGGCCTTGCTCTTACGATTCCAGTGGTCGTTCTGGAGATGGGAGGCCACTTCCTCGGTCTCGACCGATACATCGACCGGCAGACGTCGAACTGGCTGCAACTCGCCTTTGCTACTCCCGTCGTGGTGTGGGCGGGCGCTCCCTTCTTTCAACGTGGCTTGCGGTCGGTGGCGCTCGACGCGGTGAAGGTCGACGACAAGCTGCGCGTGCGCCCAGGCGAGAAAGTTCCAGTCGACGGACGATCGTCGAGGGTCGAGGGACAATCGATGAGTCCATGGTCACCGGCGAGTCCATGCCGGTCGACAAGGCTGTGGGAGCAAAAGTGATCGGCGGCACGGTGAATGGAACGGGAGGCTTCTTCATGCGGGCGGAACGGATTGGCCGTGACACGATGCTCGCCCGCATCGTCCAAATGGTGGCCGAGGCACAACGGAGCCGCGCGCCCAATCAAAGGTTGGCTGATCGAATGTCGGGTTGGTTCGTTCCCCTTCGTCATCACGGTATCCTTCGTCACCTCGGCAAGGGTGTGATCGGAGAGGTCGAGGGCAGGCGAGTTCTGCTCGGCAATGCCAAGTTCCTGCGCGAGAGCAACATCGATTCTTCCGGTCGACGGCCGCGATGAGCCCGAGGAGCTTGTCATCGGCGGCTACAAATATCACCGTCGCCCCCGTTTTGGCGCAGGTCGTCCGCTTTGTCCGCAAGAGCGCCCCATCGAGCCGACGACACCTAGAGCCTTGACCAACCTGAAAGCCGAGGGGATCGAGGTCGTCATGTTGACGGGCGACCATGCGAGAACGGCCGAAGCGGTCGCACGGCAGATTGGCGTCGCCAGGGTGGCAGCCGAAGTTCTTCCCGAGCAGAAGGTCGAGTATGTGCTGCGTGAAAAGGCTTCCGGCCGAGTCGCGGCGATGGCAGGAGACGGCATCAATGACGCGCCGGCTCTCGCCGCTGCCGATGTCGGCATCGCCATGGGGACGGGTACGGCGACTCTCCACGGCGGCCATGAGAGTTCGGCAAAACCTGTTCTTTGCCTTCATCTATGATGCTGCTGGCGTACCAGTGGCCGCAGGCGTCCTCTATCCGGTCCTGGGATTCTGCTGTCGCCAGAGATTGCGGCGGGGGCGATGGCCGTGAGTTCGGTCAGCGTGATCGCCAATGCCTTGAGGCTAGGTTGGGCCAAGCTCAGGCTGGACTAGGGTTAACAACCAGGGGTGTTGGAAGTGGTTTTTACTCCCGCAGAATAATGATTCCTGTGGAACTCTGCTCAAGGCATCGCGTTTTGCACCAGCGAAGTCAATAAGCTGGAGCGAACAAATGGCTACCAATATCAACAACCCTGGCGATGGCGGCAGCAATGCCACGATCGGCATGGTCCTGGGTATCATTCTGGTAGTTGTGGTTCTACTGGGCGTCGGCGTTTGGGGTCTGGGCTGGGGCCCGAGTGGGGTAGATAGCGTGACCGTCAATACGCCTGACAACAGCACCACGACCACCACGACAGAAACTGCGCCTGCACCGCAGACCGCCCCGCAAGTTCAGCCCGAACCAGCGGCGCCGAGCGGATCAAATACGGGGACGACGCAACAGTAGTTTGGAGACCAACTGGTCTCCGGAGAGCCACCGCATTCCGGACTGCATTCCGGGGCGCGGTGGCTTTGCGTTATCTTGCGACGCAATGGCGGCGGCGCTAACCATAGCAGGTCATGAATTGCGACAAGCGCCTACTGCTGCTGACGGAGGATCTCGTCCGAGAAGTCCATCGTGATGTCGTCGATGCGGGTTACGATCCGGAAACCGAGATCTTCAGCGAAGAGGACTACGAGGCCCATCTCAGCGATTTCCTGCGCAACAAGCCGAGCGGGCCGTTGCACGTATTCGCGTGTGGATCCCTTATTTGGAAGCCGGCCTTCGCGCCCGCTGGCAGCGTCAAGGCCATTGCGGCCCGGTGGAAGCGCTCCTTCTGCCTCAGAATCAGACGATTCCGCGGCACCGCCGAACAACCGGGGCTGATGATGGCGCTCGATGAAGGAGGGTGCTGCGAAGGGTTCCTGCAGCGGCTGAACCAGCGGACAGAATTCGGCGACCTGCAGAAGCTGTGGCGGCGGGAAATGACCATGAAACCTCCGGGAAACATGCCCCGGTGGATCGATGTCGATGGGCCGGAGGGCAGGGTTTCTGCCATTGCCTTCACGGCCAACAGAGATCGTCCGAACTATGCAGGTCAACTGGACATCGAGGAGATTGCGGAAGTCTTGTCAAAAGCCTGCGGGCATTGGGGAAGCGGGGCAGATTACCTGCGCCAGACGATTCTCGCCCTTGAAGCGCACGGTATCCATGACGATTATTTGTGGAAGTTGCAGACGCTCGTGGCTGAGAGAATCAAGCGACGATCAAGCTGCTCGTGAACCAGTTCGCGCCCTATCGTCTTCCACCGAAGCCGTAGATTTTCCCGCATGTTCGACAGCATCATCGCTCTTGCCAATGATCCAGCCGCCTGGACCGCCCTCGTTGCCCTCGTCGCCATGGAAGTGGTTCTCGGCATAGACAATCTGATTTTCATATCCATCATTTCCAACAAGTTGCCCGAGGCAACAAGGGATCAGGCCAGGCGCATCGGCATCGGTCTCGCCCTGGTTCTCAGGCTCACATTGCTCGGCATGGTGGCCTTCATCGTCCAACTCACCGAGCCCGTCTTCACCCTGTTCAGCATCGATTTCTCGTGGCGCGACGTGATCCTGATCGCCGGCGGGCTGTTTCTGGTGTGGAAGGCGACAAAAGAGATCCATCACAATGTTGATCCCGATCCAGGGCCCGATATGTTCGATCGGCGAACCGCCAGTCTTTCATTCGGCTCGGCCATTGTGCAGATTCTCGCACTCGATCTGGTATTCTCAATCGACAGCATCATCACCGCCGTTGGCATGACCGATCATGTGCCGATCATGATGGTCGCCGTGGTCGTGGCGGTAGTCGCCATGCTCGTGGCTTCCGGACCACTATCCCGCTTCATCCACGCAAATCCCACGATCGTCATGCTGGCACTAGGATTTCTATTGATGATCGGTATGGCTCTCCTTGCCGAGGGTTTTGGCGTTCACATCCCGAAGGGTTACATCTACGCTGCCATGGCGTTCTCCACATTCATCGAAAGCCTCAACCTTCTGTCGCGGAGAGGAAAGCGGAAGAAGGGTCCAAAGGAGCTGTGACGGCGTGCTGAAAGGCTTTGCTTCGCCCTTCGCGCGGGTCATATCCACATTAGGGATCGGCGCCCTTGGCGGAGCGCTGTTTGCATGGATCGGGTTGCCAGCGCCATGGCTTGCGGGATCGATGATTGCAGTGACAGCGGCTGTGCTCGGGGGTGTGCCGACAGCAATCTACAACCCGGCCCGGATTGCCGTGTTCATAATACTCGGAATTCAGATCGGCGGCAGCGTCACCCACGAAACGCTGCAGCGAATGGCAAGCTGGCCCGGAAGTCTCGTCGCGCTCGCCTTGACGGTCGCGGCGGTGACGGCGAGCGGTTACGGGCTCTTTCGGGGCCTGTACAGGTGGGACCGTCCCACCGCTTTGTTCAGCAGCGTTCCCGGAGCCCTGTCGCTTACGCTGCTTCTCGCGGACGAGGCGAGGGCCGACATGCCACGAGTGACCATCGTGCAGTGTATCCGCCTCTTTTTCCTCGTGGCGGTCCTGCCAAGTCTGATCGGGCTCGGAAATCAGGAGAGCGTGCCACCGGTTATGGCGAACGGCGCTTCCATTGCTGCACAGGATGGTCTCATTTTGGTGGCATCGGGGGGTTTGGGTGGCTTCGTAGCACAGAAAGCAAGGCTGCCTGCGGGACTCATCTTGGGATCGCTCATGGCGAGCGCCGCGGTAAAGCTCGCGGGGCTCGTTTCGGCTCCGTTGACCAATCTGCTTCTGGTTCCCGCGTATGTAATGCTCGGCACGATGATCGGCGTTCGTTTTCAAGGCTTCGATCGAAATCTTGTTGCGCGCTTGTTTTTGGCGGGAGTGGTAGGATTTGTGCTGGCCATGGCCGTGGCATTCGCCGGAGCTTTCGCAGCTCATGAAATCTCCGCGATCCCCCTGTCGCTCACGCTCGTCGCCTTCGCGCCGGGAGGCCTCGAAGCGATGACGATCATGGCCTTTGCCCTCAATCTCGATCCGGCCTATGTGGGTGCGATGCAGATTGCGCGATATTTGGGTATTTCCCTTACGCTGCCTCTTCTCGGCAAATTGTTGCGGGGGTCAGAGAGGGCTTAGGGCATAGCAATGGAAATGCTCGGCGAGCTTCTAACGGGTAAAACCAGCATCACGATCCTTTTTTTCGGCGCGGTTTTCCTGCTCGAGCGGCTGTTCCCAGCAGCGCGCCCTCAAATCGGCAGAATGGCCGGCAAAGCGATAAGCCCACTCCTGCGCGTCGCGAGGAATTTGGGATTTGCGGGCATCAATGCCCTTATTTCCCCGCTGATCGTCATTCCAATCACAGTGTGGGCAAGCCGATGGTCACTCGACTGGAGGCCGGATTGGATGACCGGGTCAGCGGGGCTTGTCTTCGATCTTCTGGTGCTAGACTTCTGGATTTATTGGTGGCATCGCGCAAATCACCGGGTGCCGTTCCTTTGGCGATTCCATGAGGTGCATCACCTCGATCAGTTTCTCGACGTGACGACAGCGGTTCGATTTCACCTCGGCGAAGTGCTGCTTTCGGCCATCGTGCGGGGGGCCATCATTATTATCCTTGCCGTCCCATCGATGAGCGTCGTCATTTTCGAGACGGCACTTCTGCTGGCCACCATGTTCCATCATTCAAACATGAAACTGCCCGCAGGTCTGGAGCGGGCCCTGTCCTGGCTCGTGGTGACGCCTTCCATTCATTGGGTTCATCATCATGCCTTGCGCCGCGATACGGACTCCAACTACGCGACGGTGCTGTCGATCTGGGACAAGCTATTTGCCAGCCGCAGCCCGACCAAGCGAAGCCCCGATCTCGAGATCGGAGTGGAAGGGGAATCCGAAGAGCCGTTTCTGTCGCTGGTTTCGAAGCCCTTCCGAATTCAGAACTGATTCGCTTCATGCGCTAAGTGATTCGCGGCAAGTGACGAGTTTTGCCGCGTAACTTATTGAAAACAAAAAGTATAATCTCCTGTCTGACGGTTACATTCTGCAACATGTTTTGATTTCATAGCCCGCCGATGCGCTGTTACGCCTTTTACATCGGAGGAACGGCCGTGGCTGGCAGAACGCCAGGGTCTGGACTGAAGCAGCAATGAAGCCTGCCGCGTCAATGCGACTCAAACGGTAAGGAGTTTCTGTGCGAGCTGAGGTTACCACCGGAAATTGGATGCAGGCCTCGATGGGCCCCGAGCTCACGCCGCGGAGCAACGGCGAGCTTGAGCAGCGGCTTGGCGATTTCTCCACGCTCTCGCAAGCACTCGACTATGCGGCGCGAGGGGAGACGGGCCTCAATTTCTATTCATCCCGCGGCGTACTCGAAAACGTCCTCACCTATAGACGGCTCAGAGAACAATCGATTGCGACAGCCAGACGGCTAAAGGTCCTGGGCCTCCAGCGCGGTGAGCGCGTCGCAGTCATCGCCGACACGCACGAAGATTTTCTGAGCGTATTCTTCGGCTGCCAATATGCAGGACTCATTCCCTGTCCTGTGCCTTACAATATCTACCTCGGCGGGAAGGACGCCTATGTGACGCGCATCGCCGGAATGATGCGTTGCGCGGGGGCGGCCGTGGCGATCGCTCCGGAAGAGCTCCTCGATCTCATCTCCTGTGCCGCCAAGCAGGCGCAGGTGCCCCAGGTGCGTACGCATCAAGAGCTCCTGGCGATGGAAACCGAAGTGGTGGAACTCGTTCCTTTCTCTGCCGATGAGCCAGCTTATATCCAATATTCCTCTGGTTCGACATCGGAACCCAAGGGGGTTCTGATCACCCAGAAATCGATCACGGCGAACGCCGGGGCCATACTTCGGCATGGTCTGAAGACGCGGCCAGACGACCGCGCCTTCTCCTGGCTGCCGCTCTACCATGACATGGGACTCGTGGGCTTCTGCATCGCGCCGATGATGGGACAGGTGAGCACGGACTATCTGTCGACGACGGCTTTCGCGCGGCGGCCTGCCCTCTGGCTTCGCTTGATGTCGGACAACCGTTCGACCGTGACCTACTCGCCATCCTTCGGCTATCAGCTTGCCGGCAGACGGATCAACGGCGATGCCGCCAGTCTCGATCTCTCCAGCCTGCGGGTAGCTGGAATCGGCGGCGACATGGTTCGTGTCGACGTGCTCGAGGAGTTCGCAGAACGGATGAAGGTGGCGAATTTCGATGCCAAGGCCTTCCTCCCCAGCTATGGAATGGCGGAATCGACTCTCGCCGTGAGCTTTGCCGAGCTCGGCAAGCCGGTTGAGATCGACACTATCGACCGACTGACCTTCAAGCATTATGGCCGGGCCGTGCCGATGCAAGGAAAGGCGAGCGGAAATCAGGACAGAGCCAGAAGCTTCGTCGTATGCGGCAGACCTCTCCCAGGCCACGAGGTCATGATCGTCGACGACATGGGGCGAATGCTCGGGGAGCGAAAGGTCGGCCGCATCGTGATCAAAGGCCCAAGCCTCATGGCTGGCTATTTCGGAAACGCGGCCGCCACCAAGGGCGTCATGCATGCCGGCGGCTATATGGATACGGGCGACATGGGCTATCTGGTGAAGGGGAGCATCGTCGTCACAGGCCGAGCGAAGGAGCTCATCCTTCACAATGGCCGGAACATCTGGCCCCAGGACATCGAGTGGGCGGTCGAGCGAATCGAATCCTTGCGCGGCGGCGATGTGGCCGCCTTTGCGATCGAGGGACCGCAGGGCGATGATCAAGTCGTGGTTCTGGTCGAATGCCGGCTCTTGGAGCGATCGGAAAGGGAGAAATTGCGTCATAACGCCCAGGCAGCCGTGCTGCGTGCCTGCGGCATCAACTGCGAGGTCGTGCTGGTGGCGCCGCGGAGCTTGCCTTTCACCTCCTCCGGAAAGCTGTCGCGGATGCAGGCAAAGGCGCTGTTCCTTGCCGACCAAATCGGCGAAATCGGGCGGGGAAAACGGGTGGCCGGACGGCTTCGGGTAGCCGCCGGCCAATAGAGCGCGAAGTTCATGCCGGCTGCATGATGAACCAGCCCGTGGCGATCACCGGTGCGACCGGCTTTATTGGCCGTCACGTTGCAAGGCGTCTGATGCAGACGGGCCGTGCCTGGAAGGCGCTGATCCGCAGTTCGGAAAAGCTCCGCAGGCTCCAACTCGGGCCTTCCGAGATCATCGAAGGTCATCTCGAGGATGAGGCTGCGCTCCAGCGGCTCTGCAGTGGAGCGGGAGCGGTCATACATTGCGGCGGCAGTATCGCGAGTTTCAGCCGGGACGATTTCTTTCGAACCAATGTGCAAGGCACGGCGGTGCTCCTGCGCGCCTGCCGCGAGGCGGGCGTGCGGCGCTTCGTACATGTCTCCTCGCTTGCAGCCCGCGAACCCCATCTTTCCAGCTATGCGGCGAGCAAGAAGGAGAGTGAGGCGATCCTGCGCTCGGAAGCCACTTGCTTGTCCTGGGCGGTTGTGAGGCCACCTGCGGTCTATGGCCCCGGGGATGAGGCGACCATTCCATTGATCCGCGCGCTGACCTGGCGGATGGCTTTGCTGCCGGGGAATGGGGGATCGAAGCTATCGCTAATCCATGTTGCCGACCTGGCCTCGGTTCTCGTTCATCTGGCTCAGCGGGAGGACCTCTCAGGTCGTATTTTCGAGCCCGATGACGGCAAGCCCGGCGGCTACAGCTTTCATGAGCTTGCAGCTGCGGCAGCAGCGGTGACGGGGAACGGGACGCGCGTGATATTTGTGCCGCGGTCAATGCTAATTCTACCGGCATGGATTTCGCTTGTCCGGGCCTGGATTAGGGGGTCTCCGGCACTGTTTTCCCCCGGGAAGCTTGGTGAATTGTATCACCATGACTGGGTGGTTAACCCACAATCGAGTCATGTGCCCGGCTGGCAGCCAAAGATCGATTTCTCGACGGGTTTCAAAGAAACATTAGAATGGTATCGGGACCACGCATGGTTGCCGGAAGGCCACAGGCAACCTGAATTCGATGGGCGGACATAGAGGGGAGCTTAAAGGCCATGACGGACGAGACGGGCAGCGCGAAGAGAACAGAAATTTTCAACAGCCTGTGCAAGCTGTTGATGCCGTTCAACTACTCGGGCATCGAGCTTAAGCCGGAGACCGACATCTCAGCGGATCTCAGTATCGATTCGGTGACGGTCATGGATTTCGTCATGGAAGTCGAGGATCACTTCGACATCGAGATACCGCTCAACATTCTCTCGGAAACGCGCACCATGAAAGACCTGGTCAAGGTGGTGGAAGAAGCGGTGGAAAGGAGAGAGCTCGTATGACAGATCTCTTCGAAAAGCACAAAGGCATCGTCGAGCGGTTCCAGCGCATGATGGCAATGGGCTCGAATGCTGTCGGAGTGGCCAATGATCGGGTGCTCTCCCCGACACGCGCAATCATCAATGGACGGGAGACCATTCTCGCCGGCACCAACAACTACATGGGCATCACTTTCGACAAGGAGTGCATCGAGGCTGGACAGAGGGCCTTGGCCGAATTCGGTACCGGTACGACCGGCTCGCGCATCGCCAATGGCACCTATTCCCTGCACGTGGAGCTTGAAAAGAATCTGGCTGAGTTTCTCAACCGCAGGCACTGCATTGTTTTCACCACCGGCTATCAGGCCAATCTGGGCATGCTGGCAGGGCTCGCGGGGCCCAAGGACACGATCTTCCTCGATGCCGACTCGCATTCCTCCATTTATGACGGGTGCACGCTGTCCGGCGCGAAGCTCGTTCGATTCCGGCACAATGATGCAGGCGACCTGGCCAGGAGGCTTGCACGGCTCGAGGGCGACGAGGGCGGAAGGCTCGTGGTCCTCGAAGGCATCTATTCGATGCTGGGCGATCGGGCACCCCTAAATGAATTCGTCGACGTCAAGAAACAGTACGGGTTCCAGCTTCTCGTCGATGAGGCGCACTCCTTCGGCGTGCTCGGCCCCAATGGCAGGGGACTGGCGGACGAGATGGGCCTGGAGGAGGAGGTCGATTTCATCGTCGGCACGTTTTCGAAGAGCATTGGCGCCATCGGAGGTTTCGGCGCGGGCAATCACCATATGTTCGATACGCTGCGTTATGCGTCGCGGCCTTATATGTTCACCGCTTCTCCCTCTCCCTCAGCGGTAGCAACGGCCAACGCGGCCCTGCGGCGGCTCAAGGCGGAGCCCGAGCGGCGTGTGAGGATCACGAGAAATTCGCAGCGTCTTTTCGATGGATTCAAGGCGCTTGGCCTCGAACTCGGCTGCGACAGGGTGAGCCCGGTGATCGCGGTGCGCTGCCCCGACGAAACCTCCACCGTCATCATGTGGAACGCGCTTCTGGCAGCAGGGGTCTATGTTAACTTTGCAGTGCCGCCTGGCACTCCGGGGAAGGCATGCCTGCTCAGATGCTCGGTTTCGGCTGCGCACACGGAAGCGGACATCGACAGGATCATCGGCCTTTTTGGGCAGGTCGTTGCCGTGCAAGAGAGGCAGAAGGCCGTAGCGGTCTAGCGAACGGCGCCTTTGCGGAGCATTTTGGGGAGCAGCATGAGGCCGGTAAGCACAGGATGACGCCGATGCCAGCTGCTCATGACAAGGACCTCGCCGGAGTGGCGGCGTATCTTCCAGGCGAGATAGTCGGCTCCGCCTTCGAAGGTGAACCCGGCCTTTATCAGGCGGGCGACAGAGAGGAGTTTGCCTTTCGCTTGCCGCCGGCGCCACAGGCGCTCGACCATCGTCTTATCACCCGATAGATCAATCGTCTCCACGAGCTCTGACAGATCGCCATAATAGCTGCGCGTCGCGGCGACAATCGACTCCGCCCGGCCAGACTTCTCTGCTCGCAATTCGGTGGCGTAGCTTGCCTTGAGGCAGCGGGTGATGGCGTGGAGTGGATCCTCGCTAGGGGGAGCCAGCTGGCGGCTCTCCCGCAGCATTGTGAAGGCTGCTTCGGCGATGGCACCCTCCACACGACGGCGGCAGGTCTCGTCGGCGGCATAAACGAGGCGCGAGGGTTGAGCGAAACGGGCCCAAAAATATGGCATTCGGGTCGAAGATTTCATTTGGGCGGCGAAATCGCTCAGGGTCATTACAGCAAATTTCGAGCGCAGGGTTTGGCCGGCATGCGAGCATTCGGCATAGTACACATTGGGAGGCAGGAGGCGGCAAGCCAGACGCGAGACGATGGAGGTGCTCACGTCCTCAAGTCTTCTGGTCAGGACGTAGAGGTCGATCAGGCTTTCCTCTAGGCTGGCGTCGCGTATGCAGGACCCATAGGCCAACACGGCCGCGACGCCGCGAACGTGGTTCGTTACGATCGTTTTTGCAATCGCATAGATCCCCGCCGGAACCGGCTTAACCAATTCGGCCGAGATTCTTCTTAACGCGTCCGGCACGTCACGATGCATGATTCTTTAGCCCCTCAGATAGATGAAATCAGGACCCGTCTCCACATGCAAGGGAGCGTTGGGCGAAGGGTCGAAAAATTCTCCATCCATGACGTATGGGGTCGAGCCATGAATCTCGAGCCTCGAAGCGCAAAAGCTCCTCGCTTCCGGGGGCATGCGACGCCGCTCCGATCCATAGAGGCCGGGGAGCAGCCAGAGAGCGACGTTGCGAACCGGGTAGGAAACGACGGTCGCCCGTATGGGGCCGCTATGACCTCCCCAAAACGGCCTCGTCTGCAGTACCAGGCGATCGAGCGTCGTGGCCAGAAAAAGCAATCCTTTCGGAGAAAATTTCTCCTCCCCATCAGCCGTCACGCGAAGTTCATAGTTGCGGATGATGCTTTGGCGTGCAGCCAGCGGCTTGCGGGCGAACAGTGCCTGGGAGAATGTGCGCATGAAGGTGGCGACAATCGCCGCATTCCCCATGACGCCGGTTCGCTGGATTATCTTCTGGCAGTAGGCGGTCGCCTCGTAGATGGCGCCCGTGCCGAGAAACATGCCGTGGCGTATCTTGCCATCGGCTGCATTCGACACCTTCAAGGTCGGCCTCTTCACCTGGGTCAGTGCCTGGAGAGAGTTGCGGTCACGAAGCAAGATGGCAATATCCTGCAGTGGACGATTGAGCCCGAGGGTGGCGGCGGACATGTTTGCCGTGCCGTGCGAGAGGAGAACCAGTTTCGGTGGCTGAGAAAATGGACTGGCCTCCGCCAAAAGAGTCTGGATCGCATGGATTGTTCCGTCACCCGAGCTAATCGCCAGAACGTCGACCCCATTTTTGGCAAATCGGTCCAGAACAACTGGCAATTCAGAAAAGTCCTGGAGCACGGCAATTTCTATTCCCGAACTCCCATGCAAGAGCTCCAACAGAGGCTTGCCCCTGCCGCTTCCTCTGCCTGACAGAGGGTTGATGATCAGACCTACAGTCACCAGCTCACCCGGCCTCGTGCATCCAGGAAGTCAGCGAGCCCAAGCGCGTCCTGACGATCAGAGCTTGTGTGAGCTGCACCGCATGGAGCAGAAGACAGATCACAATCCAAACAGCTACGGCGATGAGACCCAGGTCAGGCCGGCCGAAGATGACCGACAAAGTCAGGATAATGAGATTGGGGTTGCGCCGCGCCGTAATCTCACGGAAGCGCGTGTCGATCGGACGCCAGATGTGAATCTCCAGCCCCAGCCATTTGATGGCTACCCCTTCCATCAGGCGTTGGATGACGTAGCCGCCCAGGATCGCACCGATGACGAGCCAGAACAGAGTGGAGGTCCAATTCACGCCGAGTGCCTGCAGGCCCAAAGCCCAGGCCACATACCAAAACGGCGGATGGATAAGGTCGATGCCATGATCGAGGATGTCGCCCCATTTCGACGACGTCATGGTGGTGCGGGCGAGCTTCCCATCGACAGTGTCGAGAAAAGTCATGAACCACGCGGCGGCTAGACCCCATGCATAGTAGCCATGAAGGAAAAGAGCAAAGGCGACGAACACGAGGAGGCCTGCCAGCGCAGTCACGAGATTCGGTGTGATGGGGGTTCGTGCGAGCGCGCGCGTGGCGTAGAAAGCCGGAACCGGCCAGAGCCGCTTGGTGACAATGTCGGTAGCGCCCTTGTAGGTGCCGATGAAACTGCGCCACTCGACCTCCGCCTGGTTTTGGGCATCGAGGACAAAAGCATAAGGAACCTCACGCTTGCGCAATTGCTTCCAAAAGGCCACGCCCAGGGCCGATGGAGTGCAGATGCGGATATGAAAATCAGCGGGTGCTAACCTCTTTCCTCTCAAGATCTCAGCAACTGCCGGGACATCGGCGGGAAGAACATGTGCAGCAGCGGGGACATTGTCGCTGTGGGCTTTCGCGAGAAGGATGAGACCAGGAGCCTTCATCAATGTGGAGATGAGCGGCTGGTCGAGCACGGAATCGGCGCGCACAAGGATGAGCGGACCTTCATGGTGAGGCAGCCGTTCCTCGGCAATGGCTTTGCGAAGCCCCGCCCGGGCGAATTGTTTGATAAGACGCTCGGCTGTGGAGTGCGACCACAGACGAAGGGAAGATTTGCCAAGGAGGCAAAGGGCCAATTCGCCCGAGGAGAGAGGTTGCTGATGGTCCGCCAAGACTTCGCCCCGAAAAAGCCGACAGTCATCCAAACCATTCTCCGCTTGCAGAGAATCGTCAAGTCCCGACAGCGGATCTTCTTGCCTCACAATTCCTCGGCGCGGAACACGAGCGTCATGGCAAGTGCCGTGAAAATGAGCACGGGCACCCAAGCGGCCATCCAGGCAGGTATTACCCCGATTTCGCCGAGGGTAAGGGTGATGCCATCAAGGATAAAGAAAAGAAAGCCGATGCCCACGCCAATGGCAAAAAAGATGCCAATTCCGCCGCCTCGGCGGAAGGTGCTGGCCAGCGGAACGGTGATGGCGATGAGAATGAACGTGGAAAGGAACAGGGCAACGCGCTTATTCCACCAAGTTTCGTAAACATAGGCCGGTCTGATGCCGAAACCCGAGTTCTCGATGAAATAGGACAGGTCCGCCGACGACATTTCCTCGGGGTCTCCTGTTCTTGCCCCGGCGGCAGCGGGGCGCATGTCGCCGCTATAAATCAGCCGGTCGACGCGATGGGGGGGCAGGTTGGAACGATAGTAGACGACGGCATGATTGAGCTCCCAACGACCTCGAACGAGATCGGCACGCGCAGCGTGTATCTGTTCGCGAAGCAGACCGTTCGCATCGCGTCGGAAGATAGTGACGTCGGTGAGGGAACTGGCCTGCGAATTTGACTTCGCAGCACGAACAATGTCGTTGCCCGCCCGCATCCACAGCGGATCGTTCTTGCTGAGGTTGAGCCGCTTCTTGCCATAATCGCCGATGCCCCATTCGTGAAGGGTAGGTGTGACCCGCGGAATGGCCTGATCATTGATCAGGAAATTCACACCGCCCAGCAAAAGCCCAAGGGGCAGCAGAGCAATGATCAATTGCAGGTGCGATACTCCCGCGTTCCAGATCGCGGAAAGCTCATTGCGGTAACTCAGCTCGGTGAAAGTGAGGAGGATCGCCAACAAGGAACTGATGGGCAGAAACCGAGTCATGGCGACGGGCATCTTCAGAACGAAATAGGTAAGGACCGCCGACATTTCGTTGTTCTTCAAGGCAAGAATATCGCGGGCGAAAGTCACCACATCAAGGGTGACGACGAAAATCGTAATGCCGAGGACAATAAGAAAGAACCGCGCCAGGACCATGCGGGTGATCAGCCAGGCGATGACTCTCATGCACGACCTGCCAATTGCGGAATCAGGCGGCGACGCAGGGTACGAATGACTTGCGCAAGCTCATCGAAGATCGGTTCGAGCCGATCGGGTCGGACGGAGAAGCAAACATTCCAGAAGCGCCAACCGGTGAAGGCGACCATGGCGAAAAAGGGTGTCCACATGGTGAGCCAAGGCGAATAGCCGAAATTATGAGTCATGAGCGCGCCCTGCTGAATAATCTCGTGAAAGGCTATCAGAAGCGCAACCGCCACTCCGAAACGATAGGCACGCAAGTGGCGCCGACGCCCCAAGGCAAAGGGCAAGGCGAGAAACGGAAGTACGACGGGGACGAGAATGTTGATGATGCGGCTGTGCAGCTCTGCGGTCATGCTGTTGAAGGTGGCCTTGGCGGGAGGGGAATTCCTGCGGCTGATCAATTCAGGAAGAGTGAGTTCGCGCTCATCAGAGCCGCGGATCCGCGTGAACTTCCTCTTAAGCTGGCCGAGAGGCGTATCGGCGAATGCGAAATCGCCGACGAGCGGGGTAGGCACCGGCCCCCGGGAAGCCGTGTCGGGCTTTGCGGGGAGGCCCAGGCGATGACCATGCTCGAGACGAAGCACGGGCCGCTCGCCTGATGGATCCGTGATGAGACGGCCGCTGGTCGCGGTAATCGTCTCCAGGCCTTCGTCGTCGCGATCCTCGTAGAGAAAAATCTTCTGAAAACTGCCGTCCTTGCGAGAGAGCTCATCCAATATGAAGGTGCGAGTGCCGGCCTGCATGAACACACCTTCCTCGGCCAGATAGAAAACCTCGACATTGCTGGCCGAGAACAGGACGGCGCGATAGGCGAAACGGGCATGGGGCTGGAGCCAGCCAAAGATCAAGAACGAAAGTAACACGATGCCGAAAGAAACAGCGATGACCGGCGCAATCAGGCGGTGAAGCCCTACGCCAGCGGCGAGAAAAGCGTCGACCTCGCTGTCGCGCGAAAGCTTGTTGAAGCCGAACATGAGGCCGAGAAAAAGAGCCACGGGAATGGCTTGTCCGAGATAATGTGGCAGCAAATAGGCGAGGAGCTCGAAGACCACGCCGAAGGAGTTGCGCTTGCCAAGGGTGACGTCGAGAAGTCGCACCATGCGCTCGGCCAAAAGAATGAGCATTCCGATGGCAATGGCGGTGAGCAGAGGCTTGGTGATCTGCTTTATGATGTAGCGGTCTACGACTGCCATGCCGAGGTTATAAGGGCTTCTCACCGGCCGGCCAATGCGATTTTACGGTGTGCAGCAGACGTGAAAACAGATCGGGGGTGATGGGGGGCGCTGCCTTCAGATCGGGCGGTCCTGGCCAGCCACGATCCTCGAAGTCCACTCCCTCGAAATTGCGTGCACCGGCGTAACGCGGCAGCACGTGAAAGTGGACGTGGGGGTCAAGCATCATGAGCATCAGATAGTTCGTCTTTTCGGCCGGAGGAAAACGCTGGAATGCCAATTCAATGTCGCGCGTGACATCAGCTAGCTCGGCGAAGGCCGCAGGAGAGAGGGCAGCAAGACTCAGTACGTCCGACTTGGCCGCCAGCACCAGGGCACCCAGCGTAACTTGAGCAGGCCTGAGCAGCACGGACCAATGCCGATATTCCCGAACAACGGTACTGGGATAGCCGAATTTGCGCATCGTATCATTCGTCATAGGGCAGCCAACTCATTCATTCCACTGTGCACTAGTTGGAAATGCTTTAGGGTTTGCATCCGACCGGTTTCCGAATCAAGGACCCGGATGAGGACGTCCGTCAACCATGAGCCTTCCTGCCGGCGGATCGAATAGAGGTTCCAGCCCGCGCCTGTGTCTTCTCGAGCAAGAAGCGAGGCAGAAGGTACGCCGAACATATGGATCTGGCCATGCTGCGAGGGAAGGGACAGATGATGCCGTCGGTGGTCATGGCCGAAAAGAACAAGTTCGGCGCCTTCCTTTTCGAGCACCGGCAGCAACTCACCCGCATCGAGCAGGGACTTGCGTCTGGGGCAGATACCGGGCACGGGTGGGTGATGGATCATCAGAACACGGAAGAAACCGCGCTCGCGCGTGTGAACCAGGAGCTTATGCAGCGCCTCGATCTGTTCACGACCGAGCCAGCCGGCGGCGATGCCAATGCGGGTCGGCTGGGCTGAGGAAACTCCGATCAGGGCGATATTGCGTCTCAGCCTAACGAACGGAAAGGGATGGAGATCGGTGGGGGAGACGAGGCCCGGCAAGCGCATTTCGCCGGCACAATAGGCAGACCAGCGCGGGAAGCCTGTTTTCCAGGCGGCGGCAATGTAAGCATCGTGATTACCTGGAACAAGCGAGACGTTCTCGGGGGTGCCGAGGGCGGTGAGCCATGTAAGGGCGTTCTCATATTCCCCGGGCAGAGCGATGTTGATCAAATCTCCTGTGAGGGCAATGTGATCGGGCCGATGAGCCTTGATATCGTCCAACAGCTGCTGCAAGGATTTCATGTCATGAATCCTGCGGCGATTCAGATGCCAGGAGAGAAAACCGCTTAAGCGCTTGCTCAGCAGCTCTGCAACAAGTGCGGCGGGGAGGGGCCCGAGATGAGGATCGGAGAGATGCGCAAGCTTGAACATTCGATGAGTAGTGGCCGCGGTTGACAGTAAAAGATTCGGATGCGATGGAAACCCGTTCTTACGCGTAACACTCGCCAGGGTTCAAGTCTCGTGAAAGCAATAATTCTGGGTGCCGGTCAGGGAAAGCGGCTGCTGCCGCTGACCGCCGACATACCCAAGGCTTTGTTGGATGTGGGGGGAAAGACGTTGATCCGTCGGCAGATTGATGCACTGGCCAGCGCCGGGATCGAAGACTTCGTGGTCATTACCGGCTATGGCAGCGAGAAGATGGAGCAAGCAATCGAGGCAATCGCGCGTGAGAGGCTGGTGACGATCCGCACGGTCTACAATCCTTTTTTTCAGGTAGCTGACAATCTGGCAAGCTGCTGGATGGCGCGGGCGGAAATGGAATCGGACTTCATACAAGTGAACGGCGACAACATCTTTCGCAGCGAACTCGTCGACAGTCTGCTGAAGAACTCCGATGGCACGGTGACAGTTGCGATCAACCGTAAAGGCAAGTACGACGCCGACGATATGAAGGTGATGCTCGACGGCGAAAGGCTCACCGAAATCGGCAAGACGTTGCCGGTCGAGACGGTGGATGCGGAGGCCATCGGGATTTATGTGTTCCGCGGCGAGGGGGCGAGCAAATACCGCGCTACTCTCGAACTGCTGATGCGGGAGCCATCGGGCTTGAGGCAGTGGTTTCCTTCCGCTGTCGGCATGCTCGCCAAGGACATTGCAGTCAGCGTGTGCGATGTCGGCCACCACCAGTGGTGCGAGGTCGATTTTCCGGCCGATTTACAACAGGCTCGTCATATGATCGCCGGCTGGTAAAGATCGTTGCTGCGAAAGATCGACTCGGCAAGTTCGAGGTCGGCAGGCTTGTCAACATCGATGGCGCTTTCGGCGAAAGGCAACAGAACCGGCTTGACCACAATGCCCAGCCTTCGCGATGCGGCATCGAATGCGCGTTCGAGCGACAGGGACCCGAGGAGATAGGAAATCAGATTGCCCAGTCCAAGCGCACCCACGAGGCGCCAGGGACGTTTCCTGCTGTCTTCCAGCTCATGCCAGGGCCCTATGATTTTCAAGGCCGAAGCCGTGTTGAAGGCGTAGAGGTTGCAGCCCGACACGCGCTCGGAGCCAAAGCTCAGAAAGGTGCGCCTTACGTGGGGATAGGCCGCCAGGATGACCTCGGCGGTCGCAAGACCGACGGTCAGATCGGCGTTGGCCGCCGTGGATTGGGCGAGGAAATGGGCAATGATGTCCTGGCGAAGCAAAGGGTGGTCGGCAGTGGTGACGAGAACAGGTGGCCGCAGGGGCGCGGAGTCAAAAGCCCTGGCGACAGATAGAGAGGCAGAGTTACCCGAAGGGACGAGGTTGACGGCATCGGCAAATGGACCAAGGGCGCCCTCGGGGAGATCAGCGTGTTCGACGGATATAGTGATGTTGCGAAACAGGGGGGCAGCGCGAAGAGCTCCCACGACGTGTTGCAACATTGGCTTGCCGGCCACGGGCAGGAGGCATTTATGGGTGACTGCGTAGGCTTGCGACATGGGATCGGCTGGTCCGCGGCCAGCCGCCAGGATCAAGCCATCCCAGGAACGCGGCGAAAAATTGCTAGGCAAGCGATTTCTCGTAGATGCGATAAGTTTTATATGGCTCGGCGCCGACCGCCTCGATCAAGCGACGCATTGGCAGGTTGTCCTCCAAGATCCAGGAGAATTCGCAGCTCATGGTGCCGCGAGCACGGTGAAAGCGGTTGGCGGCTTCCACGACAGACAGGATCAAGATCGTGCCCAAGGGCGAGCCACGATACTTCCTCCTGACTCCCAACAAGGGCACGCGGAATGCTTCATGCCGCGTGAACTTCAGCCGCCACAGGAGCTTGGCCCAGCCAAAGGGAAGAAGCTTGCCGTGAAGATCGCGGCACATGAGATTGAAATCGGGAAAGGTGACGATCATGGCAGCGGGTTCGCCATCATAGGAGGCAATGGCGACGTGTTCCTCGTCGAGCAAAAACCGCAGCACGTTTCCCAAGTTTGCAACTTCCGCCTCGGTCATGGGCACGAAATTCCAGTTCTGCGACCACGCGTCGTTGAAGACATCGACGATGATCTTAAGGTCGCGCGCGAGATTGCGCTTGGAAAGCGGCCGAACGGAAAGCTTGCCCGAATTGCCGGCCTTGGCCAGCATGGTGGCGAGCGAGCGCGGAATAGGCTTCCTCATATCCAGTCGATAAGCCAGGAGGTCCTTGGCCTTGGCATAGCCCACCGCGGTCAGGTGATCTCGGTAATAGGGTCGGGCGTGGCCCATCATCACCACAGGCGGCGTGTGAAAGCCGTCAACGAGGAGACCGCATTCGTCATTGATCGAGAAATTGAAAGGACCCTGAACGCGCTTCAAATCTTTCGCCGTGAGCCATCGTTCGGCCGCGGCGAGAAGGGCGGAGAAGACGGCTTCACGGTCCACGGCTTCGAGAAAACCGAAGTTTCCGGTATGGTCGGAATAGCGCGCCAGATGAAGACGATCGAGGTGAGCCGAAATTCGCCCCACGGGCTCGCCGTTCTCGAGGGCCAGAAACAGCTGGCCTTCGGCATGCGCGAAGAAAGGGTTCTTCTTCATGTCGAAATGCATGCGGCGCTCGATGTCGAGCGGGGCGATCCAGTTCGGATCGTCGGCGTAAATGCGCTTGGGCAGGTCCAAGAAGGCAGAGAGATGCTGCGGCGTGTGAACCGGCACCACTGCAAGGGCACTCATGCTCGCCATCCTAAAGCGCGCGCGGGCGGGCTTGCTGAGCTATTCATCCGCGCAGGGATAGCTGCGGGCAGGATGAAACACAATATTGTAATTGGGATCGGCGGAAGCCAATCTAGCGCGGCGAAAGAAATCTCCGAGTTCCCATGGCGATGAGGCAAATCTGCCGCAAGTTGCTCCGGCACATCATGCAGTTCTGGTTCCGATGGCGAAGGAGCATGACCATCGGCGTACGGGCGCTGGTGATCGAAGGCGGGGAACGGCTATTGCTCGTCCGACCGCGCTATTCAGATGGCTGGACGCTTCCCGGCGGCGGAGTCGAGCGAGGAGAAACAGCCGTCGAGGCGCTGGCGCGCGAACTCCAGGAGGAGGCTTCGATCACGGTGAAAGGAACGCCGAAGCTCCTAGGGGTCTATTCGCATGAGCGAGAATTCCGCGGCGACCATGTCATTGTTTATCTGATCAAAGACTTCGAACCGGGAACGTTCGCGCCCAATTTCGAAATCGTGGAAGCACGGTTCTTCAACGTGAAGAATTTGCCCGCCGGCGTTACTGCCGGCACGAGGCGCCGGATCGATGAATTCGTACACAATCACGCGCCGGCAGCGTTCTGGTGATCCACTCGACAGGCAGAAAGCTTCATGATATGGAGCCGCTCGGAGCACCAATGACCAATCGATCCACTATTGCATTGCGAGCACGACGACGTCGCATCGGCGCAAAGTTTGCGTTGCGTTCACGGCTCCTGGTCTCCTAAATCCCGAACGAAGACTGCCAGACTCAGGAGCGTTGCATGTCTCCTCTCCGCGAGTCTCATCATGACGGTCTGCAGATTCTCGATCACTCCACAGGAACCCCAGCACGAGGGTGCCATTGAAGAACTCCTGGATGAGGTTTTCGGACTTTCCCGACGCGTGAAAACCTCCTACCGGCTCCGAGAAGGAGAAATGCCGGTCGAGGGCCTATCCTTCGTGGCTCTTGAAGCAGGGAATCGCCTGGTCGGCGCCATCAGCTTCTGGAACGTTTTCGTAGGTGAAAAGGGCTATCCGGCGCTGCTCCTGGGACCCTTGGCCGTCGCTCCCGATCGGCAGGGCACCGGCGTTGGACGGGCGCTCATGAAAGTGGGACTCGATCGCGCCGCCCAGATCGGGGCCAAGCTCGTGATCCTCGTCGGCGACGAACCCTATTACGGGAGGGTCGGTTTCAAAAAGGCGCCGGAGAACCAGTTATTGATGCCGGGCCCAGTCGATCCTAACCGGCTCCTTTATCTGGAGCTGCAGAACGGCGCCATGAGCCGGGCAAAAGGGCTCGTCCTGGCGCCACGGCGCTACAAAGAGAAGCTTAGCGCCCTTCTCGGAACCAGGTGAGGCTGGCGAGGCCCAAAAGCAAGGCGAGACCGAAGAAAGTTGCAAACAGCGGCAGCTCGCTCACGGCCCGCACCCGATAAGCGCCGTTCGCCTTCAGGCCCAGCCAGCCGGAGCCCGAATAGGCACGGCCTTCGCCGAGCTTCGACAGTCGCGGTATGGAACCGCCGATATTGTCGTCATTGCCCAGCCAGTAGGCGCCGCCCCGGGTCTCGTCGAGGACGGGCCGCAGCTTCTGGTCGGTTGCGATCAGTTCTTCCAGTTCCTTGGTCCCGGCTTCGCCGAGGGCGGCGACGACGCTCAGCTCATCGTCGTTGAGGCGGTGAATGCCGTTTTCCGTGCTGGTCAGCGTGCCGCGCCAGATGCCCGGGGAACTCTCCGTCAGGGGGACCTGGACCTTCTGGCCGGAGGGCGTGGTCACCGTCACGGGACCGGCTTCATCGGCCATGGTGCGGCGTTCAATAATAAGATTGCGGCCATCCTGCCGTCCAGCAAGAGCCTCCTCCTCGAGCTCTGGCTCCTTCATGAGCCAATGGGCCAAACGCCGCAGGAGCTCGGTCTGGGGTCCTCCTCCATCATAGCCCCTGGCCCAGAGCCAGGCCTGATCTGAGAGCATGAGGGCCACCCGCCCCTCGCCATAATGCGAGAGCAGCATCAATGGCTTATCGTCTGGGCCCGACATGACGATGTGACCCTGCGTCCCCGGTGCTGCGTCAGCGAGACGGAACCATTTGCCCCAGCTCGGTGGAGTCGTTTCGCTCCCCGGAAGACCGCGGGTTACGGGGTGGCGCTTGCCAGCTTCCGTCACTTGAGGCTTGAAAGGCTCGACTGTGATGGATCCCGTCGGTGCTGCGGGAAGAACCGCGTTCAGGGGCGTTTCGTATAAGCTCAAGGGCGAGGCGTAATCCGGACCCGAGGCGACAAGCACGGCGCCACCGGCTCGAACATAATCGACGACATTGTTCAGATAGACCGTCGGCAGAATTCCACGCCTCTCGTAGCGGTCGAAGATGACGAGATCGAACTCACTCAGCTTCTCGACAAAGAGCTCGCGGGTGGGGAAGGCGATGAGGGACAATTCCTTTACGGGCGTACCGTCCTGCTTCTCGGGGGGCCGCAGAATCGTGAAATGCACGAGGTCGACGGAGGCGTCGGCCTTGAGCAGATTGCGCCAGGTGCGCTCGCCCGGATGCGGTTCGCCCGATACGAGCAGAACCTGAAGCCGGTCCCTGATTCCATCGGTCGTGATCACCGTGCGATTGTTCTGGAGAGCGATCTCCCCGGCCAAGGGGGCAATCGCAACCTCAGTGTAGTTTCGACCGCCATGCTTGATGTCGATCTCAACCTCCACCGTCTGGCCGGGGCGGGCCCGGAAGCTGCTCGAGCTTCCGTCGTCATAAGTAATGGTCACCTCAATGGGGCTTCCATCGGAGGCCCTTCCCTCCTCGTCGATGCGGAAGGCAAAGGTCTGCTGCTGACCGACGATGCCGAAACGGGGCGAGCGCTCGACCACCAGGCGACGGTCGGTCTCGTTGCGTGTGCCTGCGATCAGGGCGTGCACGGGACCATCGTAGCCCTGGGCGCGGAAGCTCTTGGGAACATCGTGCACCTGGCCGTCGGTGACCATCATGGCGCCCGCAAAACGTTCCGGGGGAATGTCGGCCAAGGCTGTACCGAGGGACTCGAAGGCGCGCGTGCCTTCCTGATCGGTTCCGGCCGAGGACTGAACCGTGACGCTGCGAAGTTCCGTGTTGGGCAGATTAGCAATTCGATCCGCCAGTTGCCGGGCCACATCTGCCGTTCTTTGGCTGCGCCGGCCGATCGTCTGGCTCAGACTTTGGTCGATGACCAGGACGGCGATATCGGACAAAGGTTCGCGATCCTCACTGCGGGCGACTGGATTAAGAAGGGCGAGAGCCAGGGCGAGGAGAGCAAGGCTGCGAAGGATAGCGCCTCGTGCACGAGCGAGGAGAGCCAGTAGCAAGGGGATCGCCGCGAGGCCAATAAGGGAATAGACGGTCGATTCCGGAAGGAGAGGATTGAGGGTGAAGGTGAAGTCCATGCGCTATTGCCCCAAACGTTCGAGAAGTGCAGGCACATGGACCTGGTCTGACTTGTAGTTGCCGGTCAGCGCATACATCACGATGTTGATTCCAGTGCGATAGGAGAATTCGCGCTGGTCTTCACCGCCCGGCGAAACGGGAAGGAGAACCGAGCCGTTCGCATCGATCGCCCATGCCGCGGCGTAGTCATTGGAGCCAATGATGATGGAGGTCACGCCATCGGTCGTCGTATTGTGTTCGCCCTGGGCCTCGACCCAAAGCTGGCCCTGGTTGAACCGTCCGGGGAAAGCCTGCATCAAATAGAATGATTTGGTGAGGACATGGTTTTCCGGAACGGGCTCGATCGGCGGGATGTCGAGATTGGCGAGCAGTTTTCTGAGCGCCTGAGTTTCGGGAGAGATCCCTCCAGCACTGAAGACGGCGGTTGCCGCGTCCCTGGTATCGAACAGGATCGTCCCGCCATTCTTCATGTATTTGTCGATCTTCGCCAGGGCCGCGGGCGACAATTGCGGCGTCTCCGGAAGTACTGGCCAGTAGATCAAAGGGAAGAAAACGATCTCGTCACGTTCGATATCGATGCCCATGGGCTCGCCCGGCTCAACGGCCGTGCGCTGCTTGAGAACCGAGGTCAAGCCTTGAAGTCCGCTCAGGCTGAGTTCGTCTACGGAACGGTCGCCGGTCAGAACATAGGCGAGACGCGTCGTCGTGGTTCCTCGATGGCGAAAGCATCTTCCGCCGACGCTGTCGAATGCTCCTGGGCCCAGGTCCGGTCAGAAGCCACCAAAGCTGCGAAGGAAAAGACGATCAAAACGGCGGTCGACGCACGTCTCAGCCGTAGGCGCTGCCAGGCTCCGGC
>Ga0075421_100000684_pt1 | contig 36806 bp, 25 predicted proteins | sample SoiMetdeltSBSDD5_FD_75292 | JGI IMG/M metagenome (GOLD analysis project Ga0075421, IMG submission 75292) | Bulk soil microbial communities from a Populus tree surrounding site in Tennessee, USA - Soil MetaG P. deltoides SBSDD5 | ecosystem: Environmental > Terrestrial > Soil > Tree plantation... | reverse complement strand
TGGGTGGACCTGTCGCTCGCCGTGGAGCGCGGCAACAAGGTCATGCTCGGCCTGACGTTCTTCACCGGGTTGGACGAGGCGTACATGCCCAAGCTGAACGACCCGCCGCGCGTGCCAATCGTCGTCGGGCGAGCCGCGGGGACGCGCGACTGGGCTGCGACGAGCGCCGAGATCCAGCGGCAGAGTGAATGGTATGTCGAGCGGATCGAGCTGCGCGGCCGCGAGCTGCGCATCACGCTCGAGGACGCGACCGGGCAGCATTGGCGCGAGCGCCTCGACCGCGTGGCTGCGGTGCTGAATCGCGACGCACCGCCTTCGGTCGACCGGTTCGTGCTCTCGTACCGCCAGCGCGGCATGGACATCGCCGAGCACGTGATCGACCGCGATTCGTGGGTTGCCGAGCGCTCGCGATTTCTTTCGCCGGGCGAGCGGCGCGAGTGGGTGATCGCGCGGCCCGCGCAGGACGATGGAATCTCGCGGCCGCGGCACCTTCCCCCTTATTTCAGCGCAGACGTGCGCACGCCCGACGAGCGCGGAACGGGAGCTGCAAGAACCGTGTATGAGAAAGGCCGGCAACGTTTTGACTGGAGCGTCGGAGTCGATTTCGAGCAGACGCTCGGCGGGCCGGACGCGTTCGCGCTCTACGCGTTTTCGGGTGCGCTGCGAACCACGCTACGCATCCGCGACGATACGTGGATGCGGGGCATCTTCCGCCTGAGATTCCTCGACAACTACGAGAAGTTCACGTTCACCGGTCCCAGCAACCTGCCGCGGGTGCGGACTTTCCTGCGTGAATACCGGACGACCTCGGACTTGACGATGCCGGTGCTGCAGCTCACGCATGTCGGCCAGCTGAGCCACAATCAGTATTACAGCGTCTATGGCGGTTACTTCGAGGAGATGTTTGGCGGCGTCGGGGCGGAGTGGCTCTACCGGCCATTCGCCAGCCGCTTCGCGTTCGGGATCGATGTCAACGCGCTGAAGCAGCGCAATTTCGAGCAGGACTTCGGGTTCCGCGACTACAGCGTCGTCAGCGGACACGCAACCGCGTACTGGGACACCGGGTGGAACGACGTGCAGGTGAAGCTGAGCGCCGGCCGCTACCTTGCGAAGGATATCGGCGCGACGCTCGACGTGTCGCGCGTGTTCAAGAACGGTGTCACGGTCGGCGCGTTCGCCACCAAGACCAACGTCTCGGCCGCGGAATTCGGCGAAGGCAGTTTCGACAAGGGCGTCTACATCTCCATTCCGTTCGACGTGATGTTGACCCGCTCGAGCAGCTCGGTTGCGAATCTGCTCTGGAAACCGCTGACCCGTGACGGCGGAGCCTTCCTTTCGCGCACCGACCGCCTGTATCCCATCACGCGCTTGCGCGACGAGAAGGCGCTGTGGCTCGCGCCGGCGCCGCCACCCAACGCATCGGTGATCCCGGCGGATCGGCGCGAAGCCTGGAGCCCGCGGCCGGAAGGGCCGCCCCCCTGGGTGCGGGTGGAGACACGCCCGACGCTTGCGCAATGGAGCGCCGACCCGCGCGCCGAGCACGCGCTGATCCAGGCGCTCTATCAGCAGCGGTTCCGCAACATCCAGGTGGTATTCGACACGTCGTACCGGCTGAATATCGCGCTCGCAAATGAGAGCGAGCGCATGCGACCGATCAGCCGCGCCGTAGGGCGCGCCGTGCGCACCGCGCTTCGCTTTGCACCGCTCGAAACGCGCGAGATTCGCATCACATTTGCCACGCGGGCGGACCCGGTGGTCGTCTACGAGTTTGTCGATGCGGTGCGCCTGCAGTCGTACCTCGCGGGGGAAGTGGGCCGGGAGGCGTTCGCGGAGACGGTTGCAGTACGCTATCTGGATCCGGCCGCGCGCGAGGACGATCCACTCGCGCGATTCGGCGATCTCGATACGCTCGACGACACGCCCAAGCTGGCGCTGCTGCTGCCCGAAGGGCGTTCAGTGAAGCGCGTGATCGAGGACGTCGAGGCCACCGCGCAGGTGGCGGTGACGAGCGCCGATTGGTGGCGCTTCACCATGCTTGGCGCCGGTGCGCTCGCCGCAGGCGCGGCACTCGATCGACGTTCATTCCGCTACATGTCGGATCATGCCGACAGCAGCCTTCTAAAGGGCGCGAAGAACGTCGGCAACGCCTTGCCGTGGCTCGCCTTGGGCGGCGCTGCGCTGGCGGCGCTGGACGGCAGCGATCCGCGGCGGTCCAGGACCGGCTACGCGGCGGCAGAAGCAGGGGTAGTGGCGGCGCTTGCGGCGACAGGCCTGAAGTACGCGATCGGCCGTGCGCGGCCAGAAGCCGGGCTCGGCACCACGAGTTTCAGTCCGGGTTCGACGGACAAGGATCACGGTTCGTTTCCGTCGCGTCACGCGGCAATCGCGTGGGCGGTGGCCACTCCGTTCGCGCGCGAATATGACGCAGAGTGGCTGTATGGCGTTGCCGCGCTCTCGAACCTGGGTCGCGTAGCAGGCCGCTCCCACTGGGTCTCGGACACTGTCGGCGGCAGCCTTCTCGGCTACGCGATCGGGCGGCTATTCTGGGAAGCCTCCCGCAAGCCGCAAGGCCAGGGCGTTCCTCGAGTCCTCCTCGACCGCTCCGGCGTCAGTCTCGCGTGGGAACTGCCATGAAGGCGCGGATCCACGTGGCGATCGCCTGCAGCAGTGCAGCGCTGAGCATTGCGGCGTGCGTCTCAGAGCCGGCACGACCGGCGTTCGATGCGCAACTGGCCCGAAGCGTGAACAACACGGCCACGCGAGCCGCGGTTGCGAAATCCGGCGCCAGGGTGTGCCGGCTGGTGCAAGTGGGCATTGCAGAGCGCGACTGGATACGCGGGGTGGTCACAGAAATCTCGGGCGATGTGATCGGCGTCCGCATCCAGGATCCCGGCCGGTTTCCCAAGACTCTGAACGGCACCGCGCTCGCGCGGGGAGCCGTCGTGCAGGATTCACCCGCTGCCTGGACGCCTTGTCGTTTCTAGCGCCCGGCTATGAAGAAGCCCTTATAAAATGGGGTCCGTCCCTATTTTTTCCTCATGGACCTTTCGCCTGAGACGCTGAAGGCGGTGTACGACACCGTCTTTTACATCACGCTGCATGCCGGCAAAGCGGTGACTGCGGCGCTGCAGCGCGACTCGTTCATCTACTGGCCGTTTCTTGTTTCGTCGGTGATCATCGCTGCGCTCGCGTGGCACTGGACCGTGTACGCGCGATCGAATCCGGAGCACCGGTCCTGGAAGCAGTTTTTCCGCGACTATTTCGGCGCTCACATCTGGTGGCATCGTTCCGCCCGCGCCGACTACGTGCTCTATCTGGCGAACGCGCTCCTGCTGCCGCTGGTGTTCGGATTCTTGCTCATGAGCGAAAAGCAGGTGGCCGGGTGGCTCGAGACGGCAATGGGTGGGGCGGCTGGCCCATCGGAGGCCGCGAGCTTTCCTGTGCGTCTGCTTTTCACCGTGGCGTTCTTCGTTGCGTACGATTTCGGACGCTTCGTCGCGCACAGCCTGCTGCACGATGTGCCGCTGCTCTGGGAATTTCACAAGGTGCATCATTCCGCGCAGGTGCTCACGCCGATGACCACGTTTCGCGCGCATCCGATCGATCTGCTGGTGATGGCGTGGGTTCCGGCGCTGACGACCGGCATCGTCGTCTGGACCTTCAACCGGTTCGCCGGAACGTCCGTGAACTTCTTTTCGTTCCTCGGCGTGCACGCGCTGATGTGGGGATTCAACCTGATCGGCAACCTGCGGCACTCTCCGGTGTGGCTGTCGTACGGTCCCGCTGTGGGAAGGTGGCTCATCAGCCCCGCACACCATCAGCTGCACCACAGCTATGAGCAGCGACACTACGGCTGCAACCGCGGATTCGAGCTGGCGATCTGGGACCGCCTTTGGGGAACGCTGTACGTGCCGCCGATGCGGCCGGAGACGTTCCGCATGGGCCTGGGCGACGACACGGATGGGCGCTATCACACGCTCGCGCGCATGTACTTCTGGCCCTTTGCGGGCGCCGCGCGGCGATTGCTGAAAAAACAGGGCAGCGGTGTAGGACCGACACCTACAAATTAGCGCCGGCTCGTCCGCTCGCAACTATCTTTTCCCGGTCCCCACGATCGAGGGAACTGCACCGGGTGTACCGAGGTCTTTCATAAGTACGGGCACCGCAGTGCCAGTACGGCGTTGGGTGCCCTCTTCAAAGAGGACGACATCATGCTGTACTGGGCTGCAGTGTTTTTTTTGATCGCCCTGGTTGCGGCCATCTTCGGCTTTGGCGGTATCGCCGCAGGCGCAGCCGGGATCGCGAAGATCTTGTTCTTCATATTTCTGATCATTTTTGTCGTGGCCGCAATTCTGGGCCTGACCCGTCGAGGATAAAAAGGAGGCGAACATGGGTAATGGAAAGGTGGCGAGAGTTGTGCCTAGCGGCACGGAGAAATTTCTGCGGGCGAAGGACCAGCTCGCTTCGGATTTCAACACGCTCGTGTCCGACGCGGAGGAATTGCTTTCTTGCACCGCGGCGTATTCGGGCGAAACCATTGCTGGCGCTCGCAGCAAGTTCAAGGGCACGCTCGACCAATTCAAGAACCGGGTCGCGGACGCGCAAAGCTCTGCCATCGCGGGCTTCGATCGCACCGTTGCGATGGGCGAGGAGTATGTGCGCGCCAATCCGTGGCGGGTGATCGGCGCCGCCGCGCTCGTCGGCGCGGTGTTGGGTGCGCTGCTGTTGAGCAACCGTCGCTAAGCGCGTCGGGTAAAGCACTACAGCGCGCGTAGCTGGTACAGCTACGCGGCTTAGGCTCGCCCGCGACCGGACGGTTGTTCGTAGCTGCGAAGCTACCTGGCGTTCGCTTGCGCGCGACTAGACGGCCCGCTCGGCGCTCGGCACGCTCTCCTTTGCGGAAACGAGGTGCAACATGACCCAGCCCACGAAGCCGATGCAATGCAGCCACCCGCAGTGCCATTGCATGGTGCCCGGTACCACGCCGTATTGCAGCGACTCCTGCAGGACGGCGGGACCCGCCGACCCATGCCGCTGCGGTCACGAGGAGTGCGTGCACGCGTCGCATTCGCGGGCCGCGTCGCCCGAGCACCGGCCGGCGCGCTGACGACCACGGAGGTTTGAGCCATGCGCTACAACGCACGACATTTCGATTTGAGCGGACTCAAGGGAATCTCTGATGAGACCCTCGAGCAGCACTTCAAGCTGTACGAAGGCTACGTCGCACAGACCAATGCCCTGACCGCAAGGCTTGCCGAGCTCCTGAAGAACGGCGGGGTGGACGAAAAGAAAATGCTTGAGTTTTCGGAGCTCAAACGCCGGCTCGGTTTCGAGCACAACGGCATGGTCCTGCACGAGTACTACTTCGGCAATCTGCGCAAGCACGGGGAACGCGGGCCTGCCCGCGGCTCGCCGTTCCGCGAGGCGGTCGACGCGAGCTGGCCGAGCTACCAGAAATGGGAAGCGGATTTCGTGGCGGTCGGAAAGATGCGCGGCGTGGGTTGGGCGGTGTGCTGCCAGGACCCGGCGACCGGGCATCTATGCAACCAGTGGATCGAGATGCACGAGTCCGGGCACATCGCCGGCTTCGTGCCGCTCCTGGTCATGGACGTCTGGGAGCACGCCTTCATCCATGACTACGCGGCGAAGGACCGGCCGAAGTACATCGAGGCTTTTCTTTCCAACGTGGATTGGCGCGCCGTGGAATCGCGCCTCGCAGGCCGGCGTCACGCGGCGGCGGCCTGAAGCTGACAGGGAGAATTGAAGAAAGTACCTATTGGAGGAAGCAAATATGAATTGGGATCGCGTGGAAGGTAACTGGAAGCAATTGAAGGGCAAGGCGAAGCAAAAGTGGGGAAAACTGACGGACGACGAGTTGGACGTCATTGCCGGCCAGCGCGACGAGCTCATCGGAAAGGTGCAGAAGAGCTACGGCATCGCGAAGGATGAGGCCGAGAAGCAGGTCGATGAGTGGGGCAAGATCTGCGAAAAGGAATTCGAGAAGCGCAAGACAGAGCGCCCGATGTAAGGGACACTGGAAATAGGGACGTACCCCGTTATTTGGGTAGGTCCAAAATAGGGACGTACTCCATTAGAATGGCGTGCGTCCCTTTTTTTTATGCGCGACACCACCTGGTTTTCCAACTTTGCCAAGGCAGCGTCGCGCTTCTGCGGTCGGCCGAAGGTATTTGTCACCGCCGTCGTATTGGTTCTGGCGTGGGCGATCAGCGGTCCGATCTTCGGCTTCAGCGACACGTGGCAGCTGGTGATCAACACCGCCACCACGGTCGTGACATTCCTGATGGTCTTCCTGATTCAAAGCACTCAGAATCGCGACACCGAAGCGATCCAGGTCAAGCTGGACGAGCTCATTCGCGCGACGCAGGGTGCGCACAACGTTCTTTTGGATCTCGAAGAGCTCGATGAAGACAATCTCGACGCCTTCCGGGCGAAGTACCAGGCGCTCGCCGTCGCAGCACGGGCGGGAGTGAAGGAGGGGCGCGAAGATACGGGGACGCCTCAGACTTGAGAGGGCTTTCTCTCAACGTTTAGTGGCGTCGAAGCGCGGGCGTGCGCGTGAGGTACCCGATCATGCGACAGACGCAAGATGATTTTCCCAGCCCGGGAAAACCAACACGGCCGGATGACATTTCAGCGCTCGAGCAAGCACCTTTGCGCGCTCCACTCCCAGGCTGACACGGTCATTCTCGATCGCCGAGAGCGTTGATTGCGGAATCCCTGTGCGCTCCGCGAGCTGGTTTTGGCTTAGGCCCTGCAGTTCGCGAACAATGCGCACGGATTCACCTACTGAGACACGAATGCGCTTCCTAGCGGCGTGGAACTGTTTCATTTAGAGCCTCCGATAGTCATGCGGCGTGATCGAGGCGACTCGAAATAGCTGCTGATCGGGTGTTATTCGGTAAATTACCCGCCATTGCAGCCCCAACCGAGAACATCGATACCCTTCCAATTTTCCGGACAGGCTTTCGTCATTGAAGCCTCTAATCAGACGAAGCCCCAGTGGCCCGTATGTCAACGGCCGATCCTCCCTCATACGAAACTCGATTCATCGTTCCCGGCCGGCCTCGTGGAATGCCCTTTGCACGGGTGAGAGCAGATACTCGAGCACAGTGCGCGTACCCAGGTTGATTTCGGCGGTAAGTTGCATGCCCGGAATCAGGTGATAGTGTCGCCCATCGGCTTCGAAAGCCTGGCTTTCCAGATCGATCAACGCTCGGAACGCGAGCGCACCCACCGGGCGTTCACGTCCCGCGAGCGCGTTCGATTGCGTGTTTGGGCTTGGCGCCTCGGTCGCGTCGGCACTCAGCTGGACGACCGTTCCTCTTGCCATGCCGTATTTCTGAAAGGGGAACGCGGCGAGCTTGAGCTTCGTGTGCTGTCCCGTCCGGACGAAGCCCGCGTCGTCGTTGGCGACCCAGACCTGCGCTCGCAGTTCCTCTCCTTGAGGAACCAACGTCATGAGGATCGTTCCAGCGGCGACGACGGTGCCTGGCGTGTGGGTGGCCAAGTCCTTTACGACACCCGCCTGCGGCGCCCGCAACTCGAGCAATGCATGGCGGTGTGCGTGCTTGGCAAGCTCCTCGCGCAGGCGGTCCGCTTGAGGCGCGGCCTCCGCGCGTTCGGCCTGCAGCTGCCGTCGGTAGTCCGCCCCTATCTGGGCAAGCCGTGATTCCGACTGCGCGATCGTCGCGCGAGCAGCGGCAATCAGAAACTCCTGGCTCCGAAGGTCCTGTTCCCTTTCAATCCGCGCGTTCATTTTTTCCGACTTCAAGAGACTACCTGCATAGCCGTCACGTGCGAGCTTCTCGTACGCCATCTCCTGCTCGCGGTAATGTGGCAGCACCTGCAGCAGCTTTGATCTGACCTCCTCCGCCGCCGCGAGGTCGTGCCGTGCGCGTTCCAGTACTCTGCGTTCCTGTGCAAGGGCATTCTCGTAGGCGCCAACGTTGGCAGCGCGTTGTGCCTCAGCTTGCGCGTGTGCGGCAGGTGGATCATCAGCCTCGCGAGCAAGGGATCTACCTGCCAGCTGCGCATCCACCCGGCGCACTGTCAGCCGCTTTGCGTAGTAGTCGGTGGCGAGCGCGCGTCCGTCGGCGGCGCTGGACACAGCGTCCATCCGGGCGAGCACTTGACCTTTCTCAACCCGTTCACCCTCACGCACGAGGACTTCCCTCACGGCGCCCTGGTCGAGGGGCTGGACGATCTTGAGGTAGCCGGCGGGAACGAGCTTCCCATCTGCCACGGCAACGATGTCAAGTTGGGCAAATGAGGCCCAGAGAACGGTGGCGGCCACCAGCGCAAGCAACGCGTACAGTACCGCGCGCCCAAGCGGGGATGGCGCTGTCGCCTCTAGGCGCAACAGCGCCGGAGAAAAGTCTCGCATGAGATCGCCCTGCCCGGGACCGCGTTCCGTTCGCTAGGCGATCTGCGCAAATCCTTCCTTCAATCCATCGAACGGCAGCAATCGGTGCAGCCCAGCATCCGTGATCCCCACTGCGGCGACCACAGACGCGGAAACGCCTGATCCCCTGACGATCGTTTCATTCCAGCCCCGCGTATGTGCGGCAAGGCCGGGTTCGCCGTCGTCCTTGAGATGCACCGGCAGGCCGCGGGCCACGCGCCGCCATGCATCTGCATGCACCGACGCGTTCGCAAGGTCGACGGGCGGGGATGGAAGAGCACGAATTCCCGCGCGCGTGGCGAAATCCCCGTACCCAGTAGCTTGAGCGGCCGGAAAGCCATGGTCTGTGCTCTTGCCGAGCGACACACTCCGTGCGCTTTCGACTGAGTCCTGCGCGCTCTCCGTTCGCATATCCGGCTCACCGGCCGAACTGCGTGTCGCGAGCATGGCACCCTCCTGCGTAGAAAAGGTCGCGGCAACGTCCTCTGCCGAAGCCATTGGGCTCGCAGCCCCCGTGATCGGCTGCGGGCTGCCCCCAAATGCTGCTGCATCGAGTACCGCACGCATCTGCTCGTGGGTCAGGGTCCCGAGCGACCCGCTCTTCGCGTACTGATACGTCATCACCCCACCGATCGCATCCGTATTGCTGCTCCAAATGCGATGCGAAGCGAGATTGGCAGCGACATCAAAGGTTTTACCTGCGGCGCGGGCGGCGTCGAAGGCGCTTACCAGGCCGATGAAGTCGAACGCGACAATCTTGGCGTTGTTCATCGGATTGGACGAGGTGGGCTTATAGTCTCTTGTGCCTTCGATCACCACTTGGAGCGTCGCAACCGATTTGCCGCCGGTGCCGGAGTACCAGTCGGAGAGATAGACGTAATTGCTCGATGCCGTCTTGAGCCGCAATCCGGTTCCCGAGACTTCGAGCGACAGGTTGCCGTACAGCGCTCCGCCCCCAACCGTGATCGTGCTTCCGAAAGCAAGCTGATCGACCGTCTCGATTCCATCTGCTTTATTGAAAGCGACAATAATTCGCGTCTTGGCCACACCTGCGCCGAGTCCACCGCTGATCCGATCGTTCCCAGCGCCGCCGATGGCGAGCGCGCCCGCTCCGCCGTACATGCGCATCGTGTCCGCGCCGGCGCCGCCGAACAGAAGGCCATTGCGGCCATCGTAGCCCGTGTCGTCGATGATTTCCTGGCCAATTCCGCCCAGTAGCAGATCGGCGCCCGGGCCGCCGTCGAGACGCTCGACGCTGTTCACGTTGCCGCCACCGATCAGGACATCGTCGCCGTTTCCGCCGTAGAGGCTGTTCGAAACCGCGGCGTTCTTCGATTCGCCCATGCCGGCGATCAGGGTGTCGTTGCCATCCTCGCCGTACAGCGCATCGGAGCCCAGCCCGCCGTCGAGCGTATCGCTACCGCCTCGGCCGTAGATCGTGTCCGCGCCGGCGAGACCCGAGATGGAATCGTTCGTTTCGAAGCCGATCAGGGTGTCGGCACCGCTCGTGGGTGTAGTGACTTTGGTCTTGATCGCGTCGACGCTCCACACCGTACCGTCCGTGAAACGGAACTCCGCAACGGGATAGCCTACAAAGTACCCGGGAATCGAAAGGCGGTCAGCGGTACCGGAGACGCTGAGCAGAAGATCGTCGCCCGTGCGCGTCGTGACCGTGTTCTGCGGTGCAATGCCGACGCCGAACTGCACGACGTTGCCGGTGTCCGGGTCGGAGACCGTGTCGCTCCCATCGCCTAGGTTGAACTGATAGCGGTCGAGACCGACGCCTCCAGCAAGCAGGTCGGCACCAGCGCCGCCGCCAAGCGAATCGTTTCCGGCATCGCCGTTCAGAACATCATCATCGCCGCCTCCGGAAAGAGTGTCGTTTCCGTCCATGCCATAGAGGCGGTCCGCATACACCGTGCCCACAAGGCTGTCAGCGGATAGAGTGCCGCGGATCGAGGTCAGCTGCTCTACGATCGTGCCCGAATCAGGAAGCGAGCTGCCGTCGGTGAACAGGAACGTCTCGATCCGCGAGTTGGAATCCTTCAGGAAATTCTCGATCGCTACGGTGTCATTGCCGACCGGTCCGCGCAGCAGCAGATTGTTTCCCGAGCGCTCGAGCGTGACGTTCCCAGCGCTGATTCCCGTGCCGAACTGGATCGCATCCGATCCGGCGGTCTCTCTGATCAGGTCCGCTCCGTCGCCGGGCCTGACGATGTAGGTGTCGTTTCCGGCGCCGCCGTCCAGAAGGTCGTTTCCCACCCCGCCGTCCAGCAGATCGTCGCCGCCGAGACCCGTAAGCGTGTCATTGCCGGCCTTTCCGTACATCCGTTCGCTACCTGCATCGGAGCCGGTAAGAGTGTCGTTGCCGGAGGTGCCTTGCCGCACGTTGATCAGGTCGGCGATCTGGGTTTCGTTCATGCTCGAGCCGTCGCCAAACCGGAACACGTCGACCCGATACTTGGGATCGCCCAGCCAGTTCTTCAGCGTGACGCGGTCTGTCGCGCTCACGTCGACGACCAGGTCGGCGCCCAAAGGATGGGCGCCGATCGCATCCGCAGTGATTCCCGAGCCGAAGATCAGGTCGTCGCTCAAGCTGTAGCGCCACAACCCGTTGGCGAAGAGAGGCTCGTCGACGACGACGTCTTGGGCGTCGCCGGGATCGAAGTAGTACGAGTCTGCGGCGGTGCTGCCGTACATCGTGTCGTTGCCCGGTCCACCACGGAAACGAGTGATGTATCCGCCTTCGATCGCGAACGGATCGTTGAGCAGATCGCCATCGAGCAGATCGTCGCCATCGTCGCCCCACAGGTCGTCGATGTGCAGCCCGCCTTCCAGTACGTCGTTCCCTGGTCCGCCGTGAATTTCGTCGATTCCCTGCCCGCCCTTGACCGAGTCGTTGCCGCCGAGCCCGCTGACGATGTCCTTGTAATCGCTGCCAGTGAGACTGTCGGCGCCGTTCGTGCCGACGAGCTCGAACGCAAGCGTTGGAAAAAATCCGCCCGTCTTGACGAGAATGCTGTCGTTCGTTCCGGTGAATGAGATGAGCTGATCGAACCCGGAGGCGCCGATGCTCGCCTTGTTCGCGAGATTCGGCCCGAACTGGATCACGTTGAGCCCGGTCGGGTCGGCGAGGACGTCCTGCCCATCGCCGGCGACGAAGAAGTAGCGATCGTTACCGCCTTCGCCGAAGAGGCTATCGTTGCCGAGGCCGCCGGTCAGCGAGTCGTTGCCCCCGCCACCGTGCAACTCGTCGTTGCCAGCGAGGCCCAGGATCGTTTCGCCGTACGCGCTGCCGCCCGAGAGGAAATCGGCTGCCGGTGTGCCGCTAAGCAACAGGAATGGATCGATCAGCTCGGATGGGGTGAACGCCTGCCCGGTTGCGACGAACGTGATCGACTCGACTTGCTTCGTGGCATCGTTGAACCAGTCCTTTATCGTGACCTTGTCCGTGCCGTTGAGGTGCGCAAGCACGAGGTCGTTGCCGGCGCGCGAAGCCTGGACGTCTGCCTTGGCGATTCCAGGGCCGAACAGCAGCGCGTCTGCGCCTTGTCCGCTTTCCATCACGACATCGCGCCCGTCCCCCAACTCAAACCGATACGTATCGGCGCCGTCGCCACCGCTCGTCGTGTCGTCGCCCGCTCCGCCTGCGAGTGTGTCAGCGCCGCCATTGCCGAAGAGCTGGTCGTTGCCGCCCAGGCCGGAGATCGTCTCGTTAATCGCTCCACCGAAGATCGAGTCATTTCCCGGCGTCCCCCGCTTTGTCTTCGCGCCCTCGGCGCCGGCGAACGTCGAGCTCCAGACGCTGCCGTCGGCAAACTCGAATCCGGAAACAGCAGGGTCGGCGTTTGCGTACCAGTTCGCGACGGTGAGCACGTCGGTGCCATTGAAATGGCCGATGTTGAGGTCGGACCCCGTCTGCCAAAGCGATAGGCTCGCAGCATCGATCGCGGCGCCGAACGTGACCGTATTGGGGCCCGCATCGTAGAGCGTATCGTGGGCGTCGCCCAAATTGAACACATAGAAATCGCTTCCCGCTCCACCCTGCAATCCGTCGTTGCCTGGGCCACCGGCGAGCACATCGTCGCCCGCTTCCGCGTCGAGAACATCGGCTCCCGACCCGCCTTCGAGCCAATCCCCGCCGCCGCCCGAATTCAGATAATCGTCGCCGCTGTCGCCGCGCAGAACATCTGCGGCGTCATCGTCGAGCGGGTTGAGCATGGGAACCCCATCGACGAAGACGAACGCGTGGGCGTAGAGCGTATCGTCACCCGAGCCGCCTTCGAGCGTGTCCGCCCCGTCATTGCCGTACAGCGTATCGTTCTCGCTGTCTCCATAGAGCGCATCGTCGCCCGCGCCGCCCCACATCGAGTCGGGTGCCGCGTCGCCACCGAGCACGTCGTTGCCGGCATCGCCAACAAGAACGTCGTTGCCGTCGCCGCCCGAGATCGTGTCGTCGCCGGCCTCACCGAAAAGGTTGTCGGATCCGGCGCCGGCGGCGAGGCTGTCGTTCCCGTCCCCGCCCTGAAGCTCGTCCGCCCCATCGCCCGCGTCGAGCACGTCATCGCCGGCAAGCCCGACCAGCAGATCGTCGCCGCCGAAGCCGCGGATTCGATCTACGACTGCTGTGCCGCGCAGCGTGGCGCCGCCGAGGTGCTCGTTGTCCGCGCCCTGCGTGCCGTCGATGTCGAATCCCTGTGCGAGGATGTCATCGAAAGTCATGCTCGCGCCGTCGGCGAAGTGGATTGCACCGAGCACTGGTGTCGCATACGGGTTGAAAGGATCAAAGCCCCCGAAGTGAATGACATCGTGAGGAGAACTGGGGTCCTCCGGATCCGACGGACCCAGATCGATGCCCAGGCTTCCGGGGAAGAATTTGACGTCGGTCGGCTTAACGCCATCACCGAGAACGAGCTCGCTCTTCTCGGGATCATTCGCGTGCGCGGGCGTATCGAACACGACGTCGCCGCCGACGCCATCCCCCTTGCCGAAAACGTAGATGTCCTTTCCGGCGCCGCCGACGAGGGTGTCCTTTCCCGGGCCGCCGACAAGGATGTCTTCACCGCCGTTGCCGAACAGCTCATCGTCGCCGGCACCACCGTCGACGTAGTCGGCGCCCTCTTGCTCGCCGAACACGGTCGCTGGGTCATCGCCACTCAGAACGTCGTTGCCCGCTCCGCCTATAAGAATGTCGGAACCCGCCTGGCCAAAACTGACATCGGCGCCGGATCCGCCGTCGATGAAGTCGTCTCCGCCGCCGCCGAAGGACCAATCGGCGCCCGCCCCACCGTAGATCGCGTCGCCGCCGCCTTGAGGAAGCGGCGCAATCAGGACATTGGTGAACTGGATATCGAAGGTTCGCTGCGGTGTCCCCTCGCTTGGAGGAAGGACCGACCGAGTCGCGGACCACGCCAAGGTGTCCGATCCGTGCGCAAGATCGCCCCACAGGTTGTCGTTTCCGGCGCCGCCAAGCAAAACGTCGTCGCCTGACCCGCCGAGTAGCGCGTCGTTTTCCGTCGAACCGATCAGCCGGTCGTTGCCATCGCCAGATGAGAGGAAGTCACCTTTCAAATTCAGAGAAGTTTCGGACTCGGAATTGCGGATCGCGCTGGCAAGCTCGATGTGATTAAGCCCGTAGACAGCGTCGTTCCCAGGTCCTGAGTTCACAACGTCGCCGCCGGCAACGGCCGTGCTTTGCCCCCCGGCGAGCTCGATCGAAGTCCCATCGGCTCCGCCTTCGACGAAGTCGTCGCCCGGGCCTGCCCAGACGACGTCGCGCCCAGCTCCCGCTTCTATGAGGTCCGCGCCTCCCGTTTGCCCGGCTGTGCCGTCGGCATGCACAACATCGTTGCCGCCCGAGGTAGCAAAACGCTCTACCTCGTCCTGATCGCTGCCGTAGAAGTCATCGGCTCGATCCAACTCCGCGAGGTCGGGGCGCCCGTCCTGTCCGTCCGCCCGCACGTAGTTACCGAACCCGTCCAGTTGGGGCTGAACCCCGTCCTGACTGGGATCGGAGTCCCAGTTCTGCCTGTCGCCGTAGAACGTCCGCGCCGCGCCAGCGGGTGGTCCGACCGGTCCGCGCAGCCGGATTCCGAAGTCTCCATCGCGAAAGTCCTTCAGCGTAATCGCGCCGCCAGCGCCGTCTGAGAAAGTGACCGTCAAGTCGGTGTGGCCCTCCGCGTTCGGGCTGGTGACGTAGATGAACTTGCCGTCCGCACTGCGCCATTCGGTGTCGCTCCGCCTGTCGCTCGCGTCGGCGATCACAGTGCTCGTATACGTGCTGGAGAAGACGTTGCTCTGGCCAAGCGTGTAGCGGATCACGCCTCGGCCGTCGGTATCGCGGATGGTGTCGGCGCCGTCGTTCGAAATGGACCCAAGAACCGTGAAAGCGCGATACTGATAGAGATCCAACCCTGTACCACCCTCGAGGTGGTCGTTTTGGCTCTTTCCGGTCAAATAGTCCGTGCCGATCCCGCCATAGAGCCGATCCGAGAGGTCATCGCCATAGAGCAAGTCGACCGATCCTGCGCCAAAGCTGATCTCGCGAAAGACGACATTGCTCTGAATTGGCTCCGGCGCCACTCGGAAATCGAGTACCGGCATGTTCTCGCGGCGCCGGGCGTCGGAAAAATGTGCGAACTCCGTTGCCTGCGGCGTGACGACAAGATCACCTTCGTTTCGAATGTTCCGAAGCATCGACCATGCGAGCATGGCAGACCGGTCCCGGATCTCTTCACTCGTGAGACCCTCAGCGGCTAGATCTCGATCGAAATTCGCATACAACGGGCTGGCGTATATCGGCATCTGGCCTGCGACCGCGAACGGATTGCCCTGCTTGAGGGCGTAGCGGTAAGCGACGCCGAGGGGGTCGGTCGCAGTGCCGGTCAAATCATTTGCGCTCCATTCATCCAGCGGCACTACGGTGAACCCGAGCTCTGAATCGATCGTGAGACCTTTGATGCGATCGTTTACCAACCGTAGATTCGAGTGAAACGTGTTGCGCCCGGTATTCGCGATACCGTCTTCGAGCTGCCACCAACTATTGCCGCTGAGGTTGGGTGACAAACGCTTCCAGGCCGGATCCGCCCTCGCTTCAGTCAAATCGCCCAATGCCGCCAGAAGATGCTCAAGCGTGTCCCCTTCCGCCCGACCTTGGGTGAATAGGAGCGACGAGGCTTTGGCGTTGGACACCGATCTCAATATGCGTTCCATCGCATCCTGGGTAAGGGTCGGGTCTAACTCCGCGAGGGTGCTCATTACACTCAAGGAATCGACCAGTAGGACAAGGCTGTGCGTGTCGCCAAAGTCGTTTTGGCTTGGGTTGTCCCGCAGTAGGTTCAACGTGAGAGCACCGAGCACGTTCCCACGAATGAGCGGCTGGTCTTCGATATAGACCGGGACGGAGTTCGCTCCGTAGTGAATTCCGCTGAAAGCGACGAACGAGGCACCACCTTGACCGCCATCTTGACCGAAAATCTCAGTCATGTTCCCGAAGAGCGTCGGCGCGAATATCCTCTGAACCGGAATCGTGTTCACATCGGAGGCAAAGAACTGGGAAGACGGAATGGTGTCCATCGCTGCGAGCAGCGCTGCGACTTGATACGCCAAGTCCTTCTGGGAGACCTGATCGCGAATGCTTTGAAGCGGTGGATTGAAAAAAGTTTGGGTAAACGCACTTAGACGATTCTGCTCATCGATGATGTCCTGGATGCGGCTGTTTGCTTTTGAAAATATGAATGCTCGGTCAAATTCCGAGAAGCCTGTCCAATCGATCGAAGCCGGGTCGTCGCGCATGCGCACGAATCTGGCGATCATGTCGGTCAACTGCTTTCCGGGAAGCAGTCCACCGACGCCAGCACCATTGAAGGTGTAGACGTGAGCTATGCGCCCAAATTCTCCCGCCTCGCTGCGTAGGAGCGAGAACGCGGTTGCGAGATGACCGCCGAGCGAATAGCCGGTGACGTTGAAGACGGTATCGGGCCCCACAAGCGCGTTGCTCTTGAGCGCGCGGTACCAGTCCTCCATATCGGCAATCTGCCCAAGTGCCCAACCAAGACGCTGTATCTCGAGCTGATTGGTGGCTTTGTTGTCGCGGACAGAATCGTCGATGAATTCGGTCGACCGGAGGGACAACGTCAGCTCGCCGGTGTCCCGATTCTTGAACAATGTGCCGCTGAAGCCGGTTTGGGTATTGGCCTTGTGGTCGATGACTATGTAGGTCTCGGCAAACTGACGAGCTTGTTCCTGCGAAAATCTGCTTGCGTGGCCGTTTCCGGCGACTAGGCGCTTCGTCAACTCCTGCTTGTATTCGGCGGAGTCTTTATCGGTTGGCAGACCCACAAGAAGGGCTTCCGCGGCCATTTGCAAGTTAGCGAAGGAAAGGTATTCGTTCACACGATTAGCTGGCATAGACAGATTTCCTAGATGATTTCAGGACCTTTGCGAGGAACTCTTTTGCCTTGTGAAGATCGTGCTCAAAAGGCGGGCAAGCGTAGTGCTGCGAGATCTGCCACGGGGTTCTGCCGCCGCTGTCACTACCCTTCCCTGGATCGACGACAAAACCAACTCGCTCGGCGATGACTTCATTGGTCGCAAGGTCGATAACCCGCATACGACCACCGGCAATCCAATACCGTCGATCTTCCGGTGTAGACACATCCTGCCAATCCAATCCATACCGGCTTAGCCGTTCATTCGATAGGACCCGCAAGATTTCGCCTTCCGTTCCCCCAGGCTTTCTCTCTTCGCGGACATACTTCGGAGCGAGGGGATCACTAGCGACTCCGGAGTTGGGCATTTCTACGTATTGATAGCCCGTGATCGGAGTCAATTTTTCGCCGGATATCGTCTTACCACTCCGATCCGCGGTAAGCGTGCCTCCCGGCACCTCTGCCTCGAGTGCCGAGTACCCATACGGGTCGCCCATCCAGAATTGATCGTAGAGTTCCTTACCCGCAACCTGGCGCGGCCGCATCAGGTAGACACCGTCCACGTTGTCTATGACCTTGTAGATTTTCTCGCCCGCTTTTTCCTTGCAAAGCTGCTGATATCGGGCTGACGCGGCTTTGCGGAACTCGGCCCCACGGCTGGCCTCGAAGTACGCGGTTCCTGGCAGGATTCCGAAAGCGACGGCCACGACGCAGGCCCAGATGATCTTGCGACGCGTCGGGCGGACCTTCCACAAGACGGCACCCAGCGCGAGCGCCGCGACGCCCCAGTAGAGGAACGAGACGATGCTACCGATCTGGTAGATCGTCACTGCGTCTCCTCGGGGCGTGCCACCGCCTTCGCCCCAAACCGGAACGCTTCATCTACCGCCAATCCCGGCGGCACTTGATGCGCGATGAAAAGGATCGTCGCGGAGCCCTTTAACTGGCTGATCGTGCGAGCAAGGCTCTCGGCAGTTCGTTGATCGAGACCGCTCGTCGCTTCGTCGAAAATCAGAATCCTCGGCTTCTTGAGAAGCGCGCGGGCGATCGCGATGCGCTGCTTCTGACCACCCGAGAGACCGACGCCGTGCTCGCCGATCTCGGTGCGATAGCCTTGCGGCAGCCGCTCGATCGCGTCGTGGATCTCAGCCTTCCTGCATGCAGCGACGATCTCCTCGAACGAAGCGCCAGGATGCGCCATCGCAAGGTTGTCGTGGAGCGTGCCGGCGAAGAGCACGGTGTCCTGGAGGACCACGCCGAACGCCTGACGGAGTTCGTTCGCCGAAAGGTGACGCAGATCGTGCCCATCGAGCAGGAGCCGTCCTTCGGTGGGTTGATAGAAGCCGAGCATCAGTTTCGCGAGCGTGCTTTTGCCACAGCCTGAAGGGCCTGTCAGCAGAATCAGCGCACCGATAGGAAAGGCGACGCTGAGATTGCGATACAGGAAAGGGTGGTCCTCGCAATGCCGAAAGGAGAGGCCTTGCAGCTCGATCTTGCCAGCCGGTTCGGCCGGAGTCCGGGGCGACGACGGCGAATGCGGTTCAGTAGGCGCGTCCATGATGTCGCCCAAGCGCTTCACCGCTATGTTTGCCTGCTGGAATTCGTGCCACAGGCCCGCAATTCGGAGCATCGGTTGTGCCATGCGCGCAGCGAACATCTGGAACGCGACGAGCATGCCGATCGTGAACCCCTCGCCGCGCATCACGAGCAAGGCACCGACGACGAGGATCGCGACCGTCATCGCCTGCTCGAGCGCTCCTGCGGCCACGTGGTAACCGTTGGCGAGGTTACGCGTCGCGAAAGCCGATGACAGGTAGTCTGCGAGGTAATCACCGTAGCGGCGCTCGAGCAAAGGCTCGGCCTGCAACGCCTTCACGGTTTCAGCACCAGAAACGTATTCCGTGACGAATGCCTGGTTCCGGGCGCCGAGCATGAACTGACGGTTGAGGCGCTCGCGCAGTACCGGCGTGACCAAGGCGCTGAGAAAAGCAAGCAGCAATACGCACCCTACGGCGATCAGCGAGAGCTGCCAGGAATACATGAACATCACCACAAGGGCGATCACCAGGAAAGGCACGTCGAGCAGAAAGCCCATTGTCGCGCCGGTGATGAATTCGCGAATGGTCTCTACCGCCTGCAGCCGCGCGACCGTGGTGCCCGTAGGACGACGCTCGAAGTAAGGCAATGGCAGCCGGAGAAGGTGACCGAGCACATCCGATGCGAGGACGGCATCGACGCGGTTTCCAGTGTGCGAGAGGAGATACTGTCGGAGGTATGCCATCAGCGCATTGAAGACGAGGAACATCGCGAGCCCGATCGCTACCGTGAGGAGCGTTGCGTACGTGTGGTGGACGATGACTTTGTCGATGGTCACCTGACTAAGCAGGGGTGTGCCCAGGGCGATGACTTGCATGGCGAGCGAGGCCAGTAATACGTCTCGCCAGATTCCGCGATGACGGGCGAGCGCTGGTATGAACCAGCGAAAGCCGAAACGAGGTGTTTGCTGCTCGAAGCCGCGGATCGTCGCGTCCGGTTTGTCGAACGCGCGCTCAACCGGGACCGGGTCCTCAGGCTCGAAGCGTCTCGCAAAATCGGCGACGAGGTATGGCGCCGTCATGCATCCCCCGCAGCAAGAAAGCTAACCCTGGCGCCCGCCTGCGGGCGCCGCAGTTCGCTCACTCGATCGGATACTCTGTCGTCCCGATCGCGTGAGCGTCGGACAAATCTAAGACTACGGAATTTGCCTGTCCAACGATTTCTTGCGTCGGGTAGTTACCGAGGTAGCGTCAGAAGAATACTGAGCGCAGTCCGCCGTTTTGCGGACGAGTTCTAGCCGACCTTCGAAACGAGTCGCAACGGGCGGATCTGGAACAAAAAGGGTGGAGCTTGCGTGAGCGACACAAGATGTGACGACGCGCTTATGTGTCGGAGAATCTGCTTCTACCGATATATAACGTCAGCGGCCGGCGGAGAGGTCGCATTCGGGCCGCATGACGTTTTGCTGCCACGAAGTGGCTTACGTTTCTAGTGTTTCCGTTCAACTGCGCAACGATGAAGGCACGCGCCGGCCGCAGATCTGCGCGCCCTTCCTTACCGCGACCGCGAGTCTTCCGCGACTGCCCGATCCATGCGGAGGCGCGCGTCCTGCAGGGCGCGCTCCAGACCGCGCTGGCGCGCGAAGTACTCCTGCCGAAGCCGACTGGTGCCATTGACGTTCCCGACGCGCTCCCCCGGTAACGGCTCGGCGCCGGCGTCGCGATAGCGCTCGGCGCGGATGAGCGCCGTCTCCGCCGCTGTCATGCGCATCCTCGAATACGCCATCGCTCGCTCATGAGCATAAAACTCGTAGCGAGCACGTGCGTCGTAGGCGTGGATTTCCGAGTCGGCCCAGCGTGCCCAGAGTTCGCCTGGCGTCCGACGGGTGGTTTTCAGAACGCGCTGCAGCGCGCCCTGCGAGAGCGGCGCGTCCGCGTACACAACGCTGCCGTCTGGCAGCTTGTAGCGGTAGATCGTGTCACCGAGCGCCGGCGCTATCGCGAATACTGCGCTCCACGCGGCGCAGCCGGTCACCACCCACCGGGTAGCCGACCCCTTTGCGGATTTCGCAACGCCTGCGCTTCGCTCGCTCATTCTCAGGATTGGGATTTGTCCCAACTTCTAGTAGTATTTTGCGCGTTCGGGTTTGTAAGCGCCAGCCGGGGGGTAAAGATGCGCAAAACTCTGTACGACGTCCTCGAGGTCAGCCGCACCGCAAGCGCCGAGGCGATCCACGCGTCTTACGAAAGACTCCGAAACCATTTTCAAGCGAAGGCGGACGGGGGCGACCATGACGCCCGCATTCAATTGACCGCCGTGCGTGAGGCATACCAGACCCTCTCCGATGCGACGCGCCGAAGCCTCTACGATGTCTCGCTCGACTCGCCGCCCGCTGCGAGGGCGGCCAGTTCTACCGTCCGGGGGCTCTACGACGTGTCCCCCGACGAAGGGCAGTCCAGGAAAACGCTAATCATCGGCGCGATCGCTCTTACGATCGTGGCCTTCGTCGGCTATCGGATGATCTCGGATCACCAGACGAAAGCGGAGCTCGCGAAGATCGAAAAGCTTCAATCGATCGAAAGAGAGCGACTGGAACTTGACCGGAAGAGAGCTGAGGCGGTCGAGGCCGCAGAGCAGCACCGCCTGAACACGGAGCAGCACCGCCTGCAGATGGAAAGGGAGCGCCAGGATGCGGCATTCGCTCGCCAGCGCGCAGCAGAAGACCAAAACTGGAGGAGTAGGAGCACGCAAGAACGCGTCGCCTTTGAACGCCAGAAAGTGGCAGAGGAGCGACAGAAGCAGCGTGAAGAGCAAATGGCGCGGGATCGCGAGCGCCTCGAGGCAGAGCGCCGCGTTCGGGAAGACAAGGAACTACTGCGCCGCATTTGCATGCAGCGCTACAACCGCCCTGACTGCTAGATCGAAACCATTCGTTCGATCGCCCTCACTGCCAACGCGCCTTCCGCTTCTCCCGGAACGCCGCGATCCCTTCTCTCGCCTCCTCCGACGCGCGGGCACGTGCAATCACCCCAGCGGTGTGTGAGATGAGTTGCGGCGTGATCGGTGCGCCGATCACGTGTCGCAGGAGTTTCTTTGCTTCGCCAAGCGCGTTCGGCGCGCACGAGACGAATGCCTGCGCAACTCGCTCCACTGCTGCGTCGAGCTCGGCAGCAGGCGCGAGCTCGTGCACCATTCCCATCTCCCTGCCGGCCTGAGCCGAAAAGCGCTCGCCAGATAGCAGGTACCTGCGCGCGGCATTCGCGCCCATCGCGCGCGTGACGTACGGGCTGATCATCGCCGGTACGAGACCGATTCGCGTCTCCGGCAGGCAGAAAACAGCTTCGTCGCTCGCGACTACTACGTCGCAGGCACACACGAGGCCCATGCCGCCGGCAAACGCCGGTCCGTGAATGCGCGCAATGGTCGGTTTCGGGAAAACATATAGGTCGTGAAAGAACTTCGCCGAGCGCAGGGCCTGCGCGCGATTCTTTGTGCCGCCGGCACGCCCGGCCTTGTCCATGCGGCCGAGATCGGCCCCGGCGCAGAACGCGCTGCCCCTGCCGCCGAGCACGACGACGCGCACCGACGCATCCTTCTCCAGGGACTTGAAGACGCGCGGCAGCTCCTTCGTCATGTCGTCGTTCATCGCATTGCGCGCGTCCGGCCGGTTCAGCCACACGTGCGCGACGGCGCCACGCCGTTCCAATTCAAGGGCTTGAAAAATGGGGTCGGACCCCATTTTCAGGAGGCGAGCGAGAGCCGTTGGCGCGCAGCGGTGTATTCGCGCGCCAGCTGCGCGACCACGTCCGCCACCGGCACGACCTGGTCGATCTGTCCAACGCCCTGCCCGGCGCTCCAGATGTCGCGCCAGACCTTCTTCTCGGCGCCGGAATCGGCGCCGAAATTCATCTTCTTCGGATCGGACTTTGGCAGGTTGAGCGGGTCGAACCCGGCGGCGATCACGCTGTGCTTGAGGTAGTTGCCGTGCACGCCGGAGAAGAGATCGGTGTAGACGATGTCCCCGGCTGCCGCGCGCAGGATTTCCTGCTTGTACCGGTCAGGGACGCTTGCCTCCGGCGTGGCGAGGAAGCGCGTGCCTATATAGGCGAGATCCGCGCCCGCAGCCAGCGCCGCAAGAATCGAGTTGCCGCTCGCGATCGCCCCCGAGAGCACGATCGGGCCGTCGAAGAAGCGCCGCACTTCGCCGATCAGGGCGAACGGCGAAAGCGTTCCGGCGTGTCCGCCAGCGCCTGCACAAACGAGAATCAGCCCGTCGACGCCCGCCTCGAGCGCCTTCTCCGCATGGCGCACATTGATCACGTCGTGCAGCACGATTCCGCCGTAGGCGTGGATGTGCGGAATCACGTCGTTCGGCGCTCGCAGGCTCGTGATCGTAATCGGCACCTTGTGGCGGATGCAGGTCTCTACATCGTGGTCGAGCCGGTCATTCGACCTGTGCACGATCTGGTTGACCGCGTAGGGCGCAGCATCGGGACATCCCGCAAGCGTGCTTTCGATCTCGCTCAGCCAATCATCGAGCGCTTCCTTCGGGCGCGCGTTCAGCGCTGGGAACGAGCCGACGATCCCCGCCTTGCACTGCTCGATCACGAGCTTCGGGTTGCCGGCGATGAACATCGGCGCGCCGATCACAGGGATGCGCAGGCGCTGCAGAACTGGAGGAAGAGACATGCGCGCGGGAGCGTATCATGGCGCGCCTTTCCCATGCCGCCACCTTGAATACCCTCACCGTTTTCGCCGGCTGCGTCGCCATCTGGGGGACGACGTGGCTCGCGATCACCTACCAGCTCGGCAGCGTTGCAGTCGAAGCGAGCGTCGCCTACCGCTTCCTGCTCGCGGCGGCCCTGCTCACTGCTTACTGCAAGCTACGGCGGCTGCCGATGCGCTTCACTGTCGCGGAGCACGCGATCCTCGCGTTGCTTGGCTTCCTCATGTACAGCATTGGATATCTTTTCGTGTACCGCGCAGAGATGCACGTTGCCTCCGGTCTCGTTGCCATCGGCTATTCCGCGAGCCCGCTGCTCGCAATGTTCGGCATGCGCATCGCGTTCGGGCAGGCGATGAACGCGCGAATGATGCTCGGCGCGCTACTCGGTATCGCCGGTGTCGCGCTCGTTTACTGGCCGGAGCTCGATCACGCGACGCATCGAGGTAGTGTGATGCTCGGAGCGGTGTTCACTGCCGGCGCGGTGCTCGTGACCACGCTCGGCAACCTGGTCGCCCACCGCAACCACGAGCGCAAGCTGCACGGCTGGGCGACGATGGCTTGGAGCATGGGCTACGGCGGCCTTGCATCGCTCATCGCGGCGCTCGCGCTCGGCGAGCCCCTGACGTTCGATGCCTCACCCGCCTACGTGCTATCGCTTCTCTACCTTACCGTCTTCGGCTCGATCCTCGCGTTCGCCGGGTTCCTCGAGCTGCTCGGCCGGATCGGTCCCTCGCGGGCGTCCTACATAGGGGTGATGGTGCCGATCGTCGCCTTGCTCATCTCCTCGGTATTCGAGGGGTTCGCCTGGCAGGCGCTCACGTTCGTCGGCGTGGCGATTTCAGTAGCGGGGAACGTGCTGGTGCTGCGGAAGTAGATCAGGCGAACGCTTCGCCGTTGGCCGATTTCTCCCGGAGTATCTTCGGCACCGCGAACCGCGCTCCATACTTCTTCGCGAGCTCGTCCGCCCGCTTGACGAACTTCGCTGCGCCGACGTGGTTCACGTACTGCAGCGCCCCGCCGGTCCACGCCGGGAAGCCGATGCCGAAGATCGACCCGATGTTCGCGTCGTGCACTGTGGTGAGCACGCCCTCTTCCAGGCAGCGCGCGGTCTCGATCGACTGGCGGTAGAGGATCCGCTCCTTCAGCTCTTCGATGTCGTAGGTGACGCCCGGTTTGCCGAAGGCCTTCGCTAGTCCGGGCCAGAGGAATTTCTTCCCGTTTTTCGGATACTCGTAGAAGCCGCGGCCCGCGGCGCGACCGGGCCGCTCGATCTCCTTCACCATGCGCAGGATCACTTCCTGCCCCGGGTGCGCCGGCGGCAATGGCTTGCCTTCGGCTTTCAGGTCGGCGGCGGTCTGCTCCATCACATGCACCGAGAGCGACATCGATGTCTCGTCGATCACCGCAAGCGGCCCGACCGGCATGCCGGCGAAGCGCGCCGCGTTCTCGATCACGGCGGCGGGGATGCCTTCGGCGAGCATCGCGCAGCCTTCCTGCACGAACGTGCCGAAGGTACGGCTCGTATAGAAGCCGCGCGCATCGTTCACGACGATCGGCGTCTTCCCGATCTGCAGCACGTAGTCGTAGGCGCGCGCCAGCGTGTCAGGGGAAGTCTTCGCGCCCTTGATGATCTCGACCAGCTGCATCTTGTCGACCGGCGAGAAGAAGTGCAGGCCGATGAAGTTTTCGGGCTTGCGCGAGGCCACCGCAAGCCCGCTGATCGGCAGCGTCGACGTGTTGGAAGCGAAGATGCCGTTCGCGGCGAGCATCGGCTCGGCTTCCTTCGTCACCTGCGCCTTCAGGTCGCGTTTCTCGAACACGGCCTCGATGATGAGATCGCAGCCGGAAAGCTCCTTCACGTTCTCCGTCGGCTGGATCAGCGACAGCGTCTTTTCGGCTTCCGCCTGTGTGGCGCGGCCCTGCTTCACGCGCCGCTCTAGGAGCTTCGCGCTGTAGCCCTTGCCGGCCTGCGCCTTCTCGGTCGAGACGTCCTTCAGCACGCACGGAACGCCACGCGTGGCATTCGCCCACGCGATGCCGGCGCCCATCATGCCCGCCCCGAGAACACCGACTTTCTGCGCCTTCCAGCGCGGCGTGTCGGCGGGACGTAGGCCCTTTACGCTCGCGCCCGATTTGATCGCGGTGCGGTTGAAGAAGAGCGTGATCAGGTTCTTCGCGACCTGCCCGACCGCGAGCTTCGCGAGGTAGCGCGATTCGATCCGCAGCGCCGTGTCGAAGTCGACGTAGGCGCCCTCCACCGCGCACGACATGATCGCTTCGGGTGCGGGCAGCAAGCCACGTGTCTTCTCGGTCAGCATCGCGGGCGCGATCGCCAGCATCTGCGAGATCTGCGGGCTCGAGGGCGACCCGCCCGGCATGCGGTATTTCTCGTCGTCCCAGGGCTGGACGGGCGCAGGATTCGCGCCGATCCATTCGCGCGCCATCCGAAAGAGGTCCTCGTTATTCGCCGCGAGGCCCTGGATGAGGCCGAGCTTCGCCGCTTCCTGCGGGCGCAGCGTCTTGCCTTCGATCAGGTAGGGGAACGCACCCTGCAGGCCGAGCAGGCGCACCATCTTGGTCACGCCTCCGGCGCCCGGGAGCAGGCCGAGCGTGACTTCGGGCAGGCCCAGCTCGATGCGCGGATCGTCGATCACGATCCGGCACTGCGCAGTGAGCGCAATCTCCCAACCGCCGCCGAGCGCTGTGCCGCCCACCGCCGCTACCACGGGCTTGCCGAGCTTCTCCAGCGCGCGCATGTGCTTCTTCACGCCCTGGATCCATTCGAACACCTGCGGGCCGTCGTTCGGACCGAACTTCAGGACGTCCTTCAGCTCGGCGCCGGCAAAAAACGTCTTCTTCGCCGAAGCGAGAATCACGCCGGCGATCGAGTCCTTTTCCTTCTGCAGCCGCGCGACCGCGTCGGCGAACGCGGTCTGCCACGCCTCGGTCATCGTGTTCACCGGCGCGCCGGGCGCGTCGAACGTCAGTGTGACGATGCTATCGGCGTCTTTCTCGTAGCGGATTGGAGACATGGAAATGGGGTCCGACCCCTTTTACAGCCGCTCGACGATCGTCGCGATCCCCATGCCGCCGCCGACGCACAGCGTGGCGAGGCCGTAACGGAGCTTGCGACGTTCGAGCTCGTCGATCAGCGTGCCGAGGATCATCGCGCCGGTCGCGCCGAGCGGATGCCCCATCGCGATCGAGCCGCCGTTGACGTTCACTTTCTCCGCGGGGACACCCAGCTCCTTCATGAACTTCATCGGCACGACGGCGAACGCTTCGTTGACTTCGAAGAGGTCGATCTGGTCGATCGTCATCTTCGCTTTCGCGAGCGCCTTGCGTGCCGCGGGCATCGGCCCCGTCAGCATGATCGTCGGATCGGCGCCGGAAAGCGCAGTCGCGAGTACCCGGGCGCGCGGCGTGAGGCCGAGGGCCCTGCCCTTTTCCTCGCTGCCGAGCAGCATCGCGGCCGCGCCGTCGACGATGCCGGACGAGTTGCCGGCGGTGTGCACATGGCGGATACGCTCGACCTGCGGGTAGCGCCGGATGGCGACCGCGTCGTAGCCCATCTCACCCATCCGGTCGAAGGAGAGCTTCAGCGACGCGAGACCTTCGAGCGTGGTGTGCGGCTTGATGAATTCATCGTGGTCGAGAATCGTGCCGCCGAGCGAGTCCTGCACCGGCACGACCGATCGCTTGAAGAGGCCGCTGTCGCGTGCGGCGGCGGCTTTCTTCTGCGAGCCGAGTGCGAATTCGTCTATCGCGTCGCGCGAGAACTCTTCCAGCGTCGCGATCAGATCGGCACTGATGCCTTGCGGGATGAACGCCGTCTCGAAGCTGGTCTCGGGGTCGCAGGCCCAAGCGCCGCGATCCGTGCCGAGCGGAACGCGCGACATCGACTCGACGCCGCCCGCGACTACGAGATCTTCCCAGCCGGAGCGCACCTTCTGCGCCGCGATATTGACCGCTTCGAGACCGGACGCGCAGAAGCGATTGAGCTGCATGCCGGCGGCATGCCAGTCCCAGCCCGCCGCGAGCGCAGCGGTCTTCGCGATGCATGAGCCCTGCTCGCCGACCGGTGTCACGCAACCCATGACCACGTCGTCGACCTGCGAGGTATCGAGGTCGTGGCGCTTCTGCAGCTCTTTCAGCACTCCGGTAAGCAGCGAGATCGGCTTCACCTCGTGCAGCGAGCCGTCCTTCTTGCCCTTGCCGCGCGGCGTGCGCAGCGCGTCGAAAATCATCGCTTCGGCCATCTCAGCCTCCTATTTTTCTCCCAGCCCGAGCGAGCGGGAGATCACTTCCTTCATGATTTCGTTGGTGCCGCCGTAGATCCGCGCAACGCGCGCGTCGACGTAGGCGCGTGCGATCGGAAACTCCCACATGAAGCCGTAGCCGCCGTGCAGCTGCAGGCACTCGTCGATGATTTTGTTCTCGAGATCGGAGGTCCAGTACTTCGCCATCGACGCGGTCGCAGTGTCGAGCTTCTTTTCCAGCAGCAGCTCGATGCAGCGGTCGACGAAGACACGCGCGACCTGCGCTTCGGTGGCGAGCTCGGCGAGCTTGAAGCGCGTGTTCTGAAAGCTGGCGACGGGCTTGCCGAACGCCTTGCGCTCGCGCACGTAGTCCATTGTCCAGCTGATCGCGGCTTCGGCCTTGGCGACCGCGCCGATCGCGATCTGCATGCGCTCCCAGGGAAGCTCCTGCATCAGGTAGATGAACCCGTTGTTCTCCTGGCCGAGCAGGTTTTCCGCAGGCACTTCCACGTTATCGAAGAAGAGCTCGGCCGTGTCCTGTCCTTTCAGCCCCATCTTCTTCAGGCGCTTGCCCTTGGAAAAGCCATTCATCGAGGTGTCGACGACGACGAGGCTCGTGCCTTTCGCGCCTTTCGCGGGGTCGGTCTTCGCGACCACGATGACGAGGTCGCAGTTCCAGCCGTTGGTGATGAACGTCTTCGAGCCGTTGACGATGTAGCGATCGCCTTTGCCGCCATTGGTGCGGCTCGCGGTCGTCTTCACGCTCTGCAAATCGGAGCCGGCGCCGGGCTCGCTCATTGCGATCGCGCCGATCATCTCGCCGGCAGCCATTTTCGGCAGGTATTTCTTCTTCAGCGCTTCGGTTCCATAGTTGAAGAGGTACGGAGCGACGATCTCGGAGTGCAATCCCCAGCCGAGCGATGAGTTGTTCGCTCGCGCCTGCTCTTCCATCAGCACCACGCTGTAGAGCTTGTCCGCGCCCGCGCCGCCGTACTCCTCGGGCATCGTGCAGCACAGAAAACCGGTCGCGCCCGCCTTCTTCCACACGTCCTTGTCGACGTAGCCCTGCTCCTGCCAGCGCTCGTCGTGCGGCGCCACTTCCTGCTGCATGAAGCGGCGCACGCTGTCGCGGAAAGTCTCGTGCTCGGGAGTGAAAAGGGTCCTGGGAATCATTGCGGATCGCTCGGCTGCGCGCAATTGACGGATGATATCCCATGCGGGACACTCGTCGGCCCGATTTCCGGCCGCGCACAATGCCTTCCAGCGAACGCTACGACACGATCTTCCGCCCCGGCCTGTTCGAGCGCCGCGTCGCGATCGTGACCGGCGGCGGCTCGGGAATCGGCCGATGCACCGCGCACGAGCTCGCAGCGCTGGGCGCGCGCGTCGCGCTCATCGGCCGCAAGCTCGAGAAGCTGCAGGCCGTTTCAAACGAGATCTCGCAAACCGGCGAAGCGAAGGGCTATGCCTGCGATATCCGCGAAGAAGACCGGGTGCGCGAAACCGTCGCCGCAGTGCTCGCCGATTTCGGCAGGATCGATGCGCTCGTCAACAACGCAGGCGGACAGTTCGCCTCCCCGCTGGAGAACATCTCGGCCAAAGGCTGGGACACGGTCGTGCGCAACAACCTGACGGGTGGTTTCCTCGTCGCACGCGAGTGCTACACGCAGCACATGAAAGCGGCGGGTGACGGAGCGATCGTCAACATCATCGCCGACATGTGGCACGGAATGCCCGGCATGGCGCATTCGGGTGCCGCGCGTGCCGGCATGCTCAACTTCACCGAGACCGCAGCGTTCGAATGGGCGCCGGTGCGCGTCAATGCGGTCGCGCCGGGGTGGATCGCATCCAGCGGGCTGGATCACTATCCGCCCGAGATGGCCGCGCACCTGCGTTCGCTGCACCGCCATGTACCGCTCGGACGGCTCGGCACCGAATCGGAAGTCTCGGCGGCCATTTGCTTCCTCCTTTCGCCGGCCGCGGCTTTCATTTCCGGATCGTGCCTGCGCGTCGACGGCGCAGTGCCGAACGCGAAGCGCCACCAGACGCCGCAGCAGGAGAAGCGCGGTGCGCAGTTCGACGGCTTTCATCTCGCCAGAAAACCCAAGGTACTCGGGTAATGCCTTCGATCGAATCGAAGCTGGACACCGGGTCGGAGGTCTACCGGCGCAATCGCGATCACATGCTCGGGCTGATCGCGCGGCTGCGCGCGCTCGAAGCGCGCACGCGCGACGAATCGGCGAAGGCCAAAGGCCTGTTCGAGAAGCGCGGCCAGATCCTGCCCCGCGAGCGAATCGCGCGGCTGCTCGATCCCGGGGCCCCGTGGCTCGAGCTCTGCTCGATGGCGGGGTTCTGCCTCGACGATCCCGATCCGCAGAAGTCGATTCCCGGCGGCGGCATGATCGCGGGAATCGGTCACGTGTCGGGCGTGCGCGCGATGATCGTGGCGAGCGACGCCGGCATCGACGCGGGCGCGATCCAGCACATGGGACGCGAGAAGCTGCTGCGCATGCAGCACCTCGCGGCGGTGAACAAGCTGCCGTTCGTCCACCTCGTCGAGTCGGCGGGCGCGAACCTGCTCAAGTATCGCGTCGAGGGGTTCATCCATGGCGGCGCGATCTTCTGCAACCTGGCGAGGCTCTCGGCCGCCGGCTGCCCGGTGGTCACCGTAGTGCATGGCTCGTCGACCGCCGGCGGCGCCTATATGCCGGGGCTGTCCGACTACGTGATCATGGTGCGCGGAAGGGCGAAGGCGTTTCTCGCCGGCCCCCCTCTGTTGAAGGCGGCGACTGGCGAGGTCGCCACGGATGAGGAGCTCGGCGGTGCGGTGATGCACACGCACGTTTCCGGCCTCGGCGAGTACCTCGCGGAAGACGATTCGGACGGCGTGCGGATCGCGCGCGAGGTGCTCGCACGCCTCGGGTGGAAGACCGCGGCACTGCCGCAAGGCAAGCCGCCGCGCTACCCTGCCGAGGAGCTGCTGGGGGTGATGCCTTCCGATTACCGCAAGCCGGTCGACATGCGCGAAGCGATTGCGCGTTTCGCCGATGATTCGGATTTCCTCGATTTCAAGGCCGACTACGGCCCCGCGACCGTGTGCGGGCACGCGTCGATCCACGGCATCCCGGTCGGCATCGTCACCAACAACGGCCCGCTCGACCCGGCGGGCTCGAACAAGGCGACGCACTTCATCCAGTCCTGCTGCCAGGCGGGGCTGCCGATCGTCTACCTGCAGAACACGACCGGCTACATCGTCGGCAAGGCGTCCGAAGAGGCCGGCATGATCAAGCACGGCTCGAAGATGATCCAGGCGGTCGCCAACGCCAACGTGCCGCAGATCACGCTGATGTGCGGCGCGTCGTTCGGCGCCGGTAACTACGGCATGTGCGGCCGCGCCTACGATCCGCGGTTGCTCTTTTCGTGGCCGAACGCGCAGACTGCGGTGATGGGCGCCGAGCAGGCGGCGCTGACGATGGCGATCGTGATGGAAGGCGGCGCGCGGCGCAAAGGACTGCCGGTCGACGACGCCAAGATCCAGGATCTGAAGAAGCGCATCATCGAAAACTTCGAGCGCCAGCAAAGTGCGTTCATCACCAGCGGGCTGATGCTCGATGACGGCATCATCGATCCGCGCGACACGCGGAACGTGCTCGGCCTCGCGCTGACGATCTGCAAGGATGCGGACGCGCGCAGCCTGCGCCCGGTGCAGTTCGGAGTCGCGAGGCCCTGACCGCAATCAGCGTCCGGTTTCGGCAAGCGCCCGCCAGATCCGCTCCGACGTCGCCGGCATGTCGAGCGCGGTGACGCCGCGCGGCGCGAGCGCATCGATGACCGCGCTCATGACGCACGCAAGCGACGCCGTACAGCCGGACTCGCCGACACCCTTCACGCCCAGCGGGTTGGTCTTGCAAGGCACCTCGTTTCTCGCCCAGCCGAAGGACGGTAAGTCTCCAGCGTACGGCAGTGCGTAGTCCATGAAGCTCCCGGCCAGCAGCTGGCCGGAGCGCGGGTCGTAGACGAGCTCCTCCATAAGCGCCTGGCCGATGCCTTGCGCGACGCCGCCGTGCACCTGCCCTTCGAGCAGGAGCGGATTCACTACCACGCCGAAATCGTTGACCGCGGTGTAGCCAAGCAGCGCCACACGACCCGTTTCAGGATCGACTTCGACCTCGCAAACGTGGCAGCCAGACGGGAAACTGTAGGCCGTCGGCTTGTAGAAATCGTCCGCCCCAAGCCCGGGCGCAATTTCAGGCGGCAAATCGGCCGAGTGTGCCGCGCGCGCGACGTCGATGATGCTCACGCGGCGGTCGGTGCCGGCGACCACGAACGACCCGCCCGCCTCGCCGACTTCGAACTCCACGTCGGCTGCCGGCGCTTCGAGCAGGTGGCCCGCGATCAGGCGTCCTTTCTCAACGATGATACGTGCGCAATGCACGATTGCCGTGCCGGTCACGGTCGTTTCGCACGAACCGACCGACCCGATGCCCACGCCCGTCAGGTCGCTGTCGCCCGAAACAAACCGGATGCGCTCCTGCGGCAGGCCGAGTTGCTGCGAGACAATCTGCTTGAACGTGGTCTCGTGCCCTTGCCCATTGGCCGTGGCGCTGAGGGCGAGCGTGAGATCGCCGGACGCGTCGAACACGGTGCCGACATGGCTTTCGTAGTAGCCGTCCGGCTCCTGGTACACGGAGAACCCGTACCCGCGAAGCAGGCCGCGCGCCGCCGAAGCAGCACGCCGCGACTCGAAGCCGGCGCGATCGGTGAGCCTGAGCGCGTCGGTCATGTTCTTTTCGAATTCGCCCGAATCGAACACCAACCCCACCGGCGTGGTCCAGGGCATCTGCTCGGGCCGCACCATGTTCAGTCTGCGAAGGTCCGCGCGGTCGCATCCGGTTTCGCGGGCGGCGGCGTCGACCAGGCGTTCGATCAGGTACGTAAACTCGGGCTTGCCCGCGCCCCTGTAGGCGACCACGGGCACGGTATTCGTGAACGCGATGCGCGTTTCGACGTGATAACACGGCAGCGCGTACACGCCGGTGATGCACCGGCTGCCGCCCGAAGTGGGAATGTTCAGCGCACTCACGGTGATGTACGCGCCGGTATTGGAAACGAGGCGCGCGCGTACGGCGAGAAAGCGCCCCTGCGCGTCGAGCGCGAGCTCGCCCTCAACGCAGTGGTCGCGCGCCGCGCCGTCGGCAAGAAACGCTTCCGAGCGATCGGCGTACCACTTCACCGGGCGTCCGAGTTTTCTCGCGGCGTGCAACACCGCCACCATCTCCGGGTAGGCGGAAATCTTTACGCCGAAGGATCCGCCAACGTCCGGCGTCACCACGCGCAGGGCGCGCGGATCGTCGATGAGGCCGGTAGATGCGATGTCGGCCTGAATCGCCTTGCTGCCTTGAGTAGGCGCATGCAGGGTGTAGCGTCCGGTCGCTGGATTGAACAAACCTGCCGCACCACGTGGCTCGACAGGCGCGGCCGACACCCGGTTTATCTTGAGTTCCAGCTTCGTGACGTGCGCCGCACGCGCAAAAGCAGCATCGCACGCCTTGCGGTCACCGCCCTCCCAGTCGAGAGCCAGCTTGCCGGCAGCGACCGCGGCGCGCGGATCGGTGACCGGCGGCAGTTCCTCGTAGCCGACTTCGACAAGTTCGGCCGCGTCGCGCGCCTCGCGCACGGTTTTCGCAACCACGATCGCAACCGCCTCTCCGACGAAGCGCACACGATCTTCGGCCAGCACCGGACGCAGACCCTCGGGTACAGCACTGCCGTCGCGATTTGTCTGCGGCACCCGAACCCGCATCGGGCCGATGCCCGCCGCGCCAAGGTCCGCCGCGGTGAACACGCCGAAGACGCCTTTTGCAGCGAGCGCCGGCAAAACATCCAACGACACCACGCGCGCATGCACATGCGGCGAGCGCACGAACACGGCGTGGGCGGCGCCGGGGAGATCGAGGTCATCGATGAAGCGGGCCGCACCCGTGAGCAGCGCCTGATCCTCCAGGCGCTGCACCGGCAGGCCGATGCGCAGTTGGCCGGAGGTATGGGAAACGTCGGAGGCGTTCAACGCGTTTTTCGCCATTTTTACGAAAACAAATTGACATAATGATAAATGCAGTACCTTATCTCCCGGCCAGAGACAATGAAGGACGCGCGCCCATGAAGTTCACCCAGGAACACGAGGAGATCCGCCGCACGATGAAGCGGTTCATCGATGCCGAAATCAACCCGCACGTCGACGCATGGGAGGAAGCCGAGCAGTTTCCGGCGCACGAGGTGTTCAAGAAGCTCGGCGATCTGGGCATGCTCGGGCTGACGAAGCCCGAGGCGTACGGCGGCGCTGCGCTCGACTACAGCTACGCGATGGTGTTCGCCGAGACGCTCGGCCAGATCCGCTGCGGCGGCGTGCCGATGGCGATCGGCGTGCAGACCGACATGGCGACGCCGGCGCTGGCACGCTTCGGCTCCGACGAGCTAAGAAAGGAGTTCCTCGCGCCGGCGATCGCTGGCGACTACGTGGCCTGCATAGGCGTTTCGGAGCCGGGCGCCGGCTCCGACGTCGCGTCGATCAAGACTACCGCGCGCAAGGACGGCGGCGACTACGTGATCAACGGCGCCAAGATGTGGATCACCAACAGCCTGCAGGCCGACTGGATGTGCCTGCTCGCCAACACGTCGGAAGGCGCGGCGCACAAGAACAAGACGCTGATCATCCTGCCGATGAAGACCAAGGGCGTGACCGTCGCCAAGAAGATCCGCAAGATCGGCATGATGTCCTCGGACACCGGCCTCATCCACTTTGACGACGTGCGCGTGCCGCAGCGCTACCGGATTGGCGAAGAAGGCATGGGCTTCACCTACCAGATGCAGCAGTTCCAGGAGGAGCGCCTCTGGGCGGCGGCCAGAAGCGTGCTGGGGCTGACCCGCACCATCAACGATACGATCGAATACATCCGCGAACGCAAGATGTTCGGCCAGACCGTGCTCGATTTCCAGTACGTGCACTACCGCCTCGCCGAGCTGAAGACCGAAGTCGAGGCGCTGCGCGCGCTGACCTACCGCGCCTGCGAAATGTACGTTGCGGGGGAGGACGTGACCGAGCTTGCCTCGATGGCGAAGCTGAAAGCCGGGCGCCTGAGCCGCGAAGTATCGGATTCATGCCTGCAATACTGGGGCGGCATGGGCTACACGTGGGACAACCCGGTGTCGCGCGCCTATCGCGACGGGCGCCTCGGCTCGATCGGCGGCGGCGCCGACGAGGTGATGCTCGGCATCATCTGCAAATATATGGGCATCCTGCCCTCGCGCTACGTGAAGAAAGACTAGCGGCGGGGAATGTTCCGCTCGCTGCTGATCGCGAACCGCGGCGAAATTGCGCTGCGCGTAATGCGCACCGCGCGCGCGATGGGCTTGCGCACGATCGCGGTCTATTCGGAGGCGGACCGCGACGCACGCCACGCGCGCGAAGCCGACGCATCGGTCTGCATCGGCGGACCTGCACCACGCGACTCCTACCTGAATATGGATTCGATCATCGCGGCGGCGAAGAGTAGCGGCGCCGAAGCGATTCATCCGGGCTACGGGTTCCTCGCCGAGAGCGCGGCGTTCGCGCAGGCAGTGCTCGATGCCGGCCTCGCCTGGGTAGGGCCGCCACCGGCAGCGATCCGTGCGATGGGCGACAAGGGTGAAGCCAAGCGCTTGATGAGCGCGGCGGGCGTTCCTGTGCTCCCAACTTATGCAGAGGGAGACAAGCTCGAATACCCGGTAATGGTGAAGGCGGCGGCAGGCGGTGGCGGACGAGGCATGCGCCTGGTGCGCTCGAAAAGCGAGCTTGCCGGAGCGCTCGCGCAGGCGCGATCGGAAGCCGAGCACGCGTTCGGCGACGGCCGGCTGCTCATCGAGCGCGCGCTCGACGGCGCGCGACACGTAGAGGTGCAGGTCTTCGCCAATTCGCACGGAAACGTCGTGCATCTTGGCGAGCGCGACTGTTCGGTGCAGCGCCGCCACCAGAAACTGATCGAGGAATCCCCTTCGCCCGCAGTCGACGCCGCGCTGCGCCAACGGATGGGCGAGGCCGCAATCGCGGCAGCGCGCGCGGTCGGTTACGTCGGAGCGGGCACAGTCGAATTCCTGCTCGGCGCCGACGCGCACTTCTGGTTCATGGAAATGAACACGCGCCTGCAGGTCGAGCACCCGGTGACCGAGGCGATCACCGGCCTCGACCTCGTAGAGTGGCAGCTGCGAGTCGCGCGCGGCGAAGCTTTGCCTCTGCGTCAGGAGCAGGTCCGCTTCTCCGGGCACGCGATCGAAGCGCGCCTGTGCGCCGAGGACCCGGCGCAGGATTTTCTGCCGCAGTCCGGAATGCTTGCGGTATGGCATCCCGCGACAGGGGTAAGGACCGACCACGCGCTCGAATCGGGCGCCGAGATCCCGCCCTGGTACGACTCGATGATCGCCAAGGTGATCGCCCATGGCGCCAGCCGCGACGAGGCGCGGCAGAAGCTGGCGCGGGCCCTCGATGCGACGGTTGCGCTCGGTGTCCCGACCAACAAAGCGTTTCTGGCCGCGGTGCTGCGTGAAGACTCGTTTGCACGCGGCGACGCGACGACGCAATATCTTTCGCAGCATGATTTCTCCACTCCACCGCCCGAAGTGTCCACGTACGCGGTCGCGGCGGCGTTGCTTGCGCACGCTCCCGGCTTCGGCGAGTGGACGCGCTGGAGCAACAACCCGGCGCACGCGATGCGCGTCCGCTTCGGCAAGGCCGACGTCGCGCTCGCAAGCGGCGATGTTTCGGTACGCGTTCTCGACGTGGCAGGCCACACGGCGCGAATCGAAGCCGGAGGTCGCGAAGAGAGCGTGCATTTCGCGCTCGACGGAAACGTCCTTCACCTTGCGCGCGCCGGCGCAAGCTACTCGCTTGAAAACACCCTGCTCGCGCCGCCCGCCAGGCGCGCCGGGCACATCGGCGACGGCCGGCTCGCAGCGCCGATGAACGGCCGCGTCGTCGCCGTGCACGCGAAGGTAGGCGAGCGCTTCGACACGGGGAGCCTGCTCGTCGTCCTCGAGGCGATGAAGATGGAGCACGGGCTTTCGTTGCCGGCGCCCGTGAAGGTCAAAGCGGTGCACGTCTCGGCAGGGATCCAGGTCTCGCCGGGGCAGCTGCTCGTCGAGTTCGATCCTGCATGAAGGCCCATCCGGCGCTCACCGAGGAGCACGAGGCGTTCCGCGAGACGATGCGGCGCTTCGTCGCGCGCGAGATCGTCCCGCACGTCAACGACTGGGACGAAGCGGGCGAATTTCCGCGCCAGATGTACCGCAAGGCGGCGGCCGCGGGGCTGCTCGGCATCGGCTTCCCCGAGGAGTATGGCGGCACCCCTGCCGATCTCCTCATGCACGTGGTGCTCTCGGAGGAAATTGCGCTCGCAGGCTCA
>Ga0075421_100000679_pt1 | contig 36890 bp, 35 predicted proteins | sample SoiMetdeltSBSDD5_FD_75292 | JGI IMG/M metagenome (GOLD analysis project Ga0075421, IMG submission 75292) | Bulk soil microbial communities from a Populus tree surrounding site in Tennessee, USA - Soil MetaG P. deltoides SBSDD5 | ecosystem: Environmental > Terrestrial > Soil > Tree plantation... | reverse complement strand
AACTCCGATGAATGCGGTCGTGACTGAAGTGCGCTGAACAATGCGATGACAGCACAGATCGCTGCGAATACGACATTGCTCATGTCGGTCCTCCACCGCTTACCCGAAAACGCTGAGCTCCTTACTAGGCCCCCGGGCAATGTAGGAACATTGGACCGATCGACACGGGCTCAGCTCCATCGACGCTGCGGTTCCGCAGTGTAGCACTTGGTGCCCACGTGCCGGAAACTATCGGCGATTTCGCTTCACGATCCGCACCCGCATCACTATGGTTTGCAACCTCGCCAGCCAAACAGGACAGCCTTGTCATGAAAGTAGCGCCCTATTTGTTTTTTGACGGTCGCGCCGAGGAAGCGATCGAGTTTTATGGCCGGGTGCTCGGCGCAAAAGTCGAAATGATGATGCGTTTCAAGGACAATCCGTCGCCGGGGATGAATCCGCCGGGATCCGAGAACAAGGTCATGCATGCCTCTGTCCAGATCGGCGAAAGCGTCGTCATGCTGTCCGATGGCAACTGTACTGGAAAGCCTGAATTCCGTGGATTTGCGATCACGCTTTATGTCGCCGACGACGCCGAGGCAGAGAGCAAGTTCAAAGCCCTGAGCGATGGCGGACGGGTTGAGATGCCGCTCAATAGGACGTTTTTTGCCAGCAAATTCGGCATGGTTGCGGACCGCTTCGGCGTGGTTTGGATGGTTATCGTTGCTTCGTGATCGCGAGCTCGCCGATCAATCGAATTGAGCGTGCCGTCTCGGCCGAACCGCTCGACGACCGCAGCCGCGCCAGAACCACCCATTTTGCTCGGCTCATCCCGAACTGTGGCGACTTCCGGTCGGCATAGTTGCGCAAGAGGCGTGTTACATCCTTGATTGTAAAGGCTAAATAGCGCCCGATCGACATCGGCTCGAGTTCCCGCTGCATGGCCTCCACTTGGCGAAAAAAATTTTGGCGGGATTGTCGAATTGACAGCGCGCCGTTCGACCTGTGGATAGGCCGAACCCTCGGTCCAACGGGAGCCGTTTTCAACAGGAGAGAGCGATGCGTTTCATGGTGTTGGTCAAAGCCACCAAGGATTCCGAAGCCGGCAAGATGCCCCCCGAGGAGCTGCTTTCTGCGATGGCGAAGTTCAACGAAGAGATGGTCAAGGCGGGCGTGATGCTCGACGGCAATGGACTGCAGCCAAGCTCCAAGGGTGCGCGCATCCGTTTCACCGGCGATAAGCGGATGGTGATCGACGGGCCCTTTGCCGAGACCAAGGAGCTGATCGCCGGCTACTGGGTCATCCAGGTCAAATCGAAGGAGGAGGCCATCGCGTGGATGAAGCGCTGCCCCAATCCTTATCAGCAGGACGGCGAGATCGAGATCCGCCAGATCTTCGAGCTTGAGGACTTCGGCGAGAGCGCGGCGGTCGAGCATCACCGGAAGCTCGGAGAGGAAATGGCCAGGAAGAAGTAGGCCGCTGCTAACGCAGCTGCTCAAAATACTGCAGGAACAGCTCGCGCTCGGTCGTGATGTCGAGCTTGCGGTAGATGCTGAGTCGGTGGTTCTTCACGGTTCCGACCGAGATGCTCAGGCGTCGGGCGATCAGCGCCGTCGGATAGCCGGCAAGGATCAGCCCGACCAGCTGGCGTTCGCGGTTGCTGAGTTCCGGCCATAGCCCATCCGGCAGGTGCTCGTCGACCTTTCGAGCGACGGCCGGAGCCTGGTCGGTCCGACGGAAGCCAGGCTGACGCGACTTGATGTCGAGCGCATGCAGGGCCGCGAACACCGGGAAATGCCCCTGCAGCCGCGCGATCTCGGCGCTGCTGAACGCCTTCCGGCTGCGCTCGAGAAAGATCCCGAGACACCAGCCGGGTCCATCATCGAGCAACAACCCGACCTCATCGCAGATCACGGATTGCGCAAGGAATTCCGCCACATAGCGGCCCCGTTTCACGTCTCGGCCGGCGAGGTTCCTGAGCGGCACGACGCCCGGGCGTTGCCGCCCGCGCCAGTAGTGAAAGAACGGGTCGTACAGGTAATAGATTTCGAGGTAGCGCGCGACCATCGCATCCGAGAAATTGCGGTGCGAGACGAATTCGGGCCGCTGAGTCGTCGAATACCGCGTCACCGTCACGAGGTCCTGGGGCACTAGCTCGCGGACCAAGTCGACCATCCGCTCGATATGTTGTTCGGAGCCGATGCCGGCTATGGCGCGCGCGAGCGCATCGGTAATTCGGCGGTCGACGGCAGACTCTCCCAACACGGCGGCCATTCTCTATGCCCAAAGGCACATAGGCAAGCGTGGCCACAAGCCATTACCATCGACACTGCCAGAAACCTTTCTGCCAAGGGAGCACGCATGGCTGTGACCCAACCCATCGTGGTCGGCATCGACGCCGGAGGCACCATGACCGACACCATTCTGGTCGACGAGCGGGGCCATTTCAAAATCGGCAAGGCTGCAACCACACCGCATAATGAGGCCGAAGGGTTCATCGCCTCGGCCGCCGATGCCGCCGACGCGTGGGGCGTCTCGCTCGAGGATCTGTTCGGCGGCGCCAAGGTGGTGCTCTATTCCGGCACCGGGATGCTCAACACCCTCCTGTCGCGCACCGGCAGCAAGCTCGGCCTCATCACCACCAAGGGACTCGAGGACATGGTGCTGATGGGCCGCGGCCTCCAGGCCTGGGCCGATTATTCCTATGCCGACCGGCTGCATGCGGTCACCCATCATCATCCCGAGCCGCTCGTCCTCCGCAAGCGCACCCACGGGGTAACCGAGCGCATCGATCAGTTCGGCGATGTGATCATCCCGCTTTATGAGCATGAGGTCGCCGCCGCCGCCCGCAAGCTGTTGGCCGATCATGTCGACAGCATCTGCATCATGACCATCTTCTCGCATGTCAATCCGGCCCATGAGAAGCGCATCGCCGAGATTGTTCGCGACGAGATCGCCAAGGCAGGCGCATCTGTGAAGGTCTATGCGAGTCATGAGGTGCGGCCGGTCATTCGCGAGCAGTCGCGCCTCAACAGCGTGCTGATCGAGGCTTATGCGACCGGCCGCGGTCGCAAGCAACTGACCGGCATCGAGGAGATCTCCCGCCACTATGGTTTTCGCTATGGGGTCCAGACGCTCCTCTCCTTCGGCGGCCTGACCTCGGTCAATCATCCACGGCTGCATGAGACGATGATCTCCGGGCCGATCGGCGGAATTCTTGGCGCTGCCTATATCGGCAAGCTCATTGGCAATGACTCGCTCATCTGTTCGGACATGGGCGGGACGAGCTTCGATATGGGGGTGATCACCCGCGGCCAGACGCGGATCGAGCATGAGCCGATCATGGACCGTTTCAAGCTCAACGTCCCGACATTGCATCTCGATTCGATCGGGGCCGGCGCCGGAATGATCCTGAAGGTCGACCCGTTGACCGCCAAGGTGAGTCTCGGACCGGAGAGTGCTGGCGCAGATCCGGGTCCCGTGTGTTTCAACCGCGGTGGCGAGGAGCCCACCATCGCCGACTGCGATGCCATTCTGCGGCGGCTCAATCCCGACTATTTTCTAGGTGGCAAGGTCAAGCTCGACGTCGCCAAAGCGACCCGCGTCTTCAAGGAGAAATGCGCCGACCGGCTCGGTGTCGACTTGCATGAAGCAGCTGAGGGAATGATCGATATGCTGGAGCAGGAAGCTAACAGCGCGCTCCGCCGCGTAATCTCCAGCCAAGGCATTCACCCCTCCGAATTTACCCTCCTATCCTATGGCGGCTCGGGGCCGCTGCATCTCGCCGGCTGCAGCCGCGGCATCGGCTTCCGCGACATCCTCACCTTCCAGTTCGCCGCAGCATTTTCCGCCTTTGGGTGCACCACCGCGGATTACAAGCGCCGCCATTCGGTGTCGACGCAGATCGACATACCGACCGGGGCGGATGCGGGATTTCTCGAGGAGACCGGCAAGCGCATCTCCGAGACTTGGAAGGAGCTTGCCGAGGTCGCTGTCAAGGAGATGCTCGCCGACGGCCACGCGCGAAACGCCATCGCCACTGTCCCCTTCCTGATGGCGCGCTACACCGGCCAGCTCGAAGATGTCGAGGTGCCGGCCCGGATCGTCGCCATGTCCTCGGCCGACGACATGCGTGAGACCTTGGCCCATTTCGAGGCCGTCTACGCCAAGATCAATCATCGGGTGTCGCGCTATGGTGCCGTCGGCATCACCATCACCGAGCTTGGGCTCACCGCAACTGCCGACAAGGTCAAACCGACGCTCGAACGCAGATCGCTGGGCATGTCCGATCCGCGATCGGCCCATAAGGGGGAACGCGAGGTCTATATTGGCGGGCGCTGGCATCGCGCTGATCTTTACGAGATGGACCGCCTGGAGCCTGGCCACGAGGTGAAGGGGCCGGCCATCGTCGAGCATCCCGCCACCACGCTCGTCATTCATCCTGGCGATGAGGTTTTCGTCGACGAGTGGACCATCCTTCACTATAGGCACGGGTGATCACCATGCTGCGCGAACGCTTGCTCGAATCCGAAGAGCTGATGCGCCGGACCGGGTGCTATGACGGTGTGACCGAGCTCACCTTGCGCCAGCAGGACCCGCTGAAATTCGAGGCGCTCCACACCAAGCTTCGTGCCTTCTGCGTGTCGGCGCGCGAGATGGCGCGCCGCATTTCGGCTTCCCCCGGTGTGCGGGAGGTCGGCGAGATGGTGGTTGCAATCTACACGCCCGAAGGCGATGCGGTAGCGCTGTCGAACGGAATCATGGTGCATGTCCACACCATGAGCCGTTTCATCAAATGGATGATCCGGGAGGGCTATGAGAACGACCCCGGCTTTCGCGACGGTGACATATTTGCCAACAACGACGCCTTCATCGGCACCGTGCAGGTGCCGGATGTCATGGATGTCATGCCGATCTATCACGAAGGGATTCTCGTCGGCTGGGCCGGCGCGGTTTGCCATGAGCTCGAGGTCGGCGGAATCACGCCAGGCGGCGACGTCTGCCTGGCTCAGGAGCGGTTCACCGAGGGCCTGTTCATCTGCGCCGAGAAGGTCGGCCAGAACGATGAGCTGCGCCGCGACTACATCATCCGCTGCGAGCGCAACCTGCGCATGCCGATCTACTGGGTCCTGGACGAGAAGGCCAAGGTTGCCTCCTGCATCGAGATTCGCGAGGGGGTGAAATCGATCATCGCCGAGCTGGGGCTCGACTACTGGAAGCAGGTCACCAAGGAGTTCATCGAGGAGGGGCGCCGGAGCCAACTGGCGCGGACTCGCCAACTGACCGTCCCGGGCAAATACCGCGCTCATACCTTCTATGGCCATGTCACCGAGGGAAAGCCGGGCTTCCAGCCCCTCGGCGACCCGAACTGGCTCTACAACATCCCGCTCGAGATGGAGATCACCAGCGAGGGCAAGATCAAGCTCGACTTCGACGGCACGCAGCCTTGGGGCTTCCATTCGATGAACTGCACGCCGGCCGGAATGGATGGCGGCATGTTCGTGACGCTGACCCAGCACATGAATTTCGAGGGCCTGGTCAATGACGGCGCCTGGATGGCGACGTCGCTGAATCTTCCCGAGGGAACCTGGACGAACCCCGACAACGAGCAGGTTGCAACCGCCACCTCCTGGGCCTTGCTCCTCCCCGCCTATGGCGCCTTCCAGCGCCTCATCTCGCGCGGCTTCCTGGCGCGCGGCTATGTCGAGGAGGTGTTTGTCGGCCAGGTCAACAGCCCGATGATCGAGATGGGAGGGAAGAGCCAATACGGCACCCGCTTCGGCATGGCGCATTTCGAATGCGCCGCCGCCGGATCGGGCGCCCTTGCCATCAAGGACGGGCTCGACACCGCCTATGTCGGCTGGAATCCTGAATCCGATATGGGCAATATCGAGATCTGGGAGCAGAACATGCCGATGCTCTATATCGGTCGCTCCATCCTGCCGAACTCGGGCGGACCCGGAAAATATCGCGGCGGGTGCTCCTTCATCTCGACATGGCTCATCAGCAAGACCGATCACCTTCGTCTGGTGACCTCGGAACATTCGTCGCGCGTGTTCGACAATGCCGGCATGTGCGGCGGTTACCCGGCGCCGACCTGCCAGATGCATCGCGTGGTGCGCAACACCAACATCGACGAGCTGGTGGCGAAGCGGCAACCTCTGCCGCATGGGATCGGGACCGATCCCGAGAGATCGGATCTCGAACGACTCGTTCTCGGCGATCACGAAACCTCCGAGGGACCGTACATCACGGCGCCGCACAAGGCCGGCGACATCTTTACTCACGCCTATAATGGCGGCGGCGGCTTCGGCGACGTGCTCGAGCGCGATCCGGTGAAGACCGCATCCGATGTCGAGAACGGCTTCATGACGCGCCAAGCAGCCGAGCAGGTCTACGGCATCGTGCTCATCGAAAATCGCGATGGCGCTCTCGAGGCCGATCTGCACGCCACCGCCGATCGACGCGAGCGCATGCGCAACCAGCGTCTCGAACGCGCACGACCGGTCTCTCTATGGCTCGATCAGGAGCGGCGCCGTGTCATGGCCGGCGATTTCGCACCCGAGGTGCGCAAGATGTATCGCAGCGCCATGCGGCTCTCCGATCGCTTTGCTGCCGAGTTCCGCAGCTTCTGGGGATTGGCGGGGGACCATGAAGTCGCCGACGGAGGTGTTCGATGACGGCCTACGGAACGGAGATCATCCGTGATCTGATCGCAGGACAGCTTCCCTGGCATCAGACCAAGCATATCATGAGTGCCTACAAGGACGAGACCCGCTTTCTCACCTATCTCAAGGTGGTGCAAGACCGCGTGAAATGGAGCGACCGCATTCTATTGCCTGTAGGTCCGCATCTGTTCATCGTTCAATCGGGTCATGGCCGCGTTACCAAATGCGAATGCGGCCATGATTTCGGGAATTATCGCAGGAATTGGAAGCTCAGCGCCCTCATTCATGTTCGCAATGACCGCGAGTCCTTGCGTGAAATCTATCCCAACAACGACATCCCCGATCCCGAGTGGATGGAAATCCGCGAATTCCTCTGCCCCTCTTGCGGCACTCTGCATGAGGTCGAGGCCTGTCCGCCAGGTTATCCGGTCCTTTTCGATTTCGAGCCGGATCTCGACGGCTTCTACCGCGATTGGTTGAAAGCGCCCCTGTCCGAGGAGTAGCTCGATGGACACCATCGCAGGACGCAACGCAGTCATTACTGGTGGTCTCACAGGGCAGGGGCTGGCGATCGCGCGCGCATTGGCCAGGCAGGGCGTCAATGTAGCGGTCGGCTCATTCCTCGGCGAGCGCGGTCGCGCCGAGGATGCTGCAGCCTACCCGGAGGCCGCTATTCTCGAGCCCATCGTCCGAGAGCTTGCGACGCATGGCGTCAAGGTTCATGCGGCCCATCTCGATGTGCGCGACAATGACTCGATCTCCACATTCACTGCCGAGGCCCAAGCCGCCTGCGGCCCCTCCGATATCCTCGTGAATGCCGCCGGCACGACCGCCGAGCACCCGGTCTGCGGCCATCCCGACGATCTCTGGACCAAGATCATCGACACCAACCTCAACGGCGCATTCAGGATGATACGCGCCGTGCTTCCGGGAATGATGGCGCGCGCCTGGGGTCGGATCATCAATATCGGCTCGACCGCTGCATCGATCGGCTGGAAGGATAATCCGGCCTATTGCGCATCGAAACATGGGTTGATCGGCCTCACCAGATGCGTGGCGCTCGAAGGAGCCGCCCATGGCGTCACCTGTGTTGCCATCAGCCCGACCTGGGTCGAGACAGAGCTTATGCACCGCAATGTTGCCCAGGTGGTTGCCCGCGAGGGGAAGGGTCGCACTGCTGCTCAGGCAATGGCCGAGATCGCTGCCCAGAATCCGCAACACCGGATCATCCAGCCGAGCGAGATCGCCGCACTGGCGGTTTTCCTCTGCGGCGACGAGGCACGCGGCATCACCATGGAGAACATCCAGATTACCGGAGGTTCGCTATGGTAGTCCGGCGCGGGAAGTGCGGTTTCGCGGTTGCCGGCCCGCTGCGCAGCAGGGCTTTGCGCGCGGTCCATTCCTCCGCTGCATCGAATTCCTGAAGGAAGTTCGCTTCGCCCGCTGCGAAGATCGCCACCGGAATGCCATCGCGATAGAGCAGACGGTTGCCGGTCAGAGCAGGAAGCCTCGGCCCTGGCGTCAGCACGCCCATGAGGTTCAGAGGATCGGCGGCGGAAACCGAGATATATTCTCCCGTTCCCGGATCGCGGCGCAGCTCGCGCAACAGGCCGACGGCTTCTGGCAAGGCGAATTGTTCACCGGAGAAACCCGCAACGAAGCGCCCGCCGCGGATTTCGCCATGGCTTTCGAGGCGCCGATAAACGCGCAGCAGTTCGCGCCATGGCGGCAGCCATGCCGCTTCCCGTTCGACCAGCCGCCAGAACACCACGCCGTAGCGCGCCAAGAGCGCTCGGGCCACATGCTCGATCGCCTCGGGCTTGGGTTGCGTACGGGCCTCGACAGTCCCGCGGCGAGCCAATGCCCAGCGACCGGCCTCCGCCATGCCGGAAGCCGGACGGACGCGCCGGCCCTTCCTTGCGCCGGACCGCGACGCCGGCATGATCAGTGCCCGCAGGCCCGCGAAACTGTCCGAGGTCACGAGCCCGAGCGAGACCAGCTCGCCCAGCGCCTCCTCGACCTCGGCGCGCAGAAGGCCGCTCTGATCGACCAGCTCCTCGAAGAACGATGCACCGTTCCGACGGATGGTATCGACCACCTGCTGGGCCCGCAGGCTGGCTTCGACCTCTGGGGCCGCGGTGACAAGTCCCGTCCAATGCGGAAGATGCCGTCGCGCCGTCACGGTAATGGGTGTGGTCCTGACCGGTCCCGCTGCCACCGACGGCGTCTCGCCGCGGGAACCGTTCAACGGGCGAAGTCGGGCCCAGGCAAGCTGTCCGGAAGCGGTACGCTGATCGAGCCAGGCCGGATCGTAGCCTTCGAGCCGGGCCGGCAGGATCTCGGCCTCCCATGCACCGGCGGGCGCCTCGAAGCCCTCGAGCTGTCGCACCACCGGCTCGAGTGCTTCCACGCCTTCCATTCGCGACCGCGGGCTCACATGCTGCCAATCCAGCAGGAACCGGATGAAATCCTTGGCCGCCACCGGCTCGATCTCGGCACGCAGGCGTTTGGTGGTGTAATTGTGGATCCTCGCCAGTAACCGCCTTTCACACCATTCGACGTCATTCGTCATCGGCGTGTAGCGGCCCCGCATGGCGAAACCTTCGACCTGCAGCGCCGTCAGAGCGGTCGTGATGTCGTCGGACGACAGGCCCAGCGGTTCGGCCAGCCGTGCTTCGGTGACGGGCCCCAGACCCTCGAGCCGGCCGCGCAGTATTTCGGCCAGAGCCGCCTCGCGGGAAAGGGCAGGGCGCTCTTTGAGCGTCGATGGAACAGCCTCCGGCCACACCGAATTGAAGTCGGCCAGCCGCTCCGTGGCCGCCCAGACTCCGGCTCCGGGAAGATTGATCAGCGCCACCCGACCCTGACCGGCGAGATCGGCCATGAATCCAACCCATTGCCGGTTGTCTGCGAGCTCTTCCTGGGTGAGGAACCCGAGCCACAGTAAAGCATCATGGAGCTCGTCGGCATTGACGGCTTCCGGCCATGCTTCCATGCGAACCCGAGCAATCGCCTCGGCATCGAGGCTCGCGAGCTCGGAAGCATCCTCCGACGAAAGCCACCGCCGGCTGAGCACTGCCTGTGTACGCCGTTCTTCGAGCGGCGCATCGTCGAGGAAGGCGTATGGCCGGGCCGACAGAACCTCCATGGCCAGCGGCGATGGTCCGGTGAGGTCGCGCGCCACCACCTCGATCTCTCTCGATTCAAGCCTCTTCAGCAGCCGGATCAGCCCAGCCAGGTCGAGGGCTTCGGTGAGGCAATCGGTAATGGTTTGCTGGACCAGTGGATGATCCGGAACCTCGCGTTCGCCGGTGAGGTTCTCGGCACACGCAATCTGATCGGGGAAAACCGCGCCCATGAGATCCTCGGCCCCCATGCGCACCAGCTGCGGCGCCACCTTGCGACCGCCCTGGAAGCGTGGCAGCGCCAGAGCTACGCCGGTCACCCAGCGCCAGCGCGTTTGGAACATCGGTGCGTCGAGCAACGCCTGGACGAGCACCGGCTCGACCGACGCCGAATGGAGATACCGCGCCACGTCGGTCAGATCGAAGCTGTGGGCCTTGGTGAGGGAGATGACGATATTGTCTTCGGTCGCCGCAGCCTGCAGCTCGAAATTGAACTTGCGGCAGAAGCGCTTGCGAAGCGCCAATCCCCAGGCGCGGTTGATGCGGCTGCCATAGGGTGAGTGGATCACCAGCTGCATGCCGCCCGCTTCGTCGAAGAAGCGCTCGAGAACGATGGTCTCCTGTGTCGGCACGGTCCCAAGCGCTGCCTGGCCGGCCGCCAGATACTCGATGACCTGGTCAGCGGCCGCGTCACCAACTCCGACCTCCAGGAGCCGGTCGCGCGCACCGCCGGCGCTTCGGTCCCGCCGGATCCCTGACGCAATGAGCGCCCGCAGCCGCGACACCCCCGCCGACAGCTCGTCGCTGCGCCCCGGCGCCTCGCCCAGCCAGAATGGCAAGGTAGGCGACAGGCCATGCGCATCTTCGACCCTGACGGTGCCACGCTCGACCCGCAGGATCCGATAGCTGCGATTGCCGAGCTGGAAAACGTCGCCGGCCATACTCTCGACCGCAAAATCCTCGTTCAGTGTGCCGACGACCAGGTCCTCCGGCTCGAGCAACACCTGATAGTCGGCATTGTCGGGGATCGTGCCGCCGGCGGTGATAGCGGTGAGCCGCGTGCCGCGTCGTCCGCGCAGCAGCCCATTCACGACATCATGGTGGACAAGGGCGCCACGGCGCCCGCGCCGGGTGGTGAAGCCGGTCGCCAGCATGGACACGATCGCCATATAGTCTTCAGGCTTGAGATTCCGGTACGGATAGGCACGCCGCATGACCGCGAGAAGGTCCTCGACCTGCCATTCCTGTGCCGCCACCTCGGCGGCGATCTGCTGCGCCAGCACGTCAAGCGGCTGCTCCATGACGATCAGGCGATCAAGCTCTCCCTGCCACACGCAGTCGAGCAGTGCCGCGCACTCGACGAGATCGTCGCGTGACAGCGGGAACAGACGTCCCTTCGGCGTGCCGCCGACCGCATGGCCCGAACGACCGACGCGCTGCAGAAAGGCTGCAATGGTGTGGGGTGAGCCGATCTGGCAGACAAGTTCGATATCGCCGATATCGATGCCGAGCTCGAGCGATGCCGTTGCCACCAGCGCCTTTAGCTTGCCGGCCTTCAGCCGCTGCTCCGCATCGAGGCGCTGCTCCTTCGCCATGCTGCCATGATGAGCGGTGACATGCTCTTCGCCAAGCCGGTCGGAGAGGTGACGAGTGACCCGTTCGGCGAGGCGCCTGGTGTTGACGAAGATGAGGGTTGTGCGGTGCTCTTCGATGAGCGCCGCCAGCCGCGCATAGATCTGCTCCCAGACCTCGCCGGACATGACAGCTTCGAGCGGCCCGCCCGGTACCTCGATGGCGAGGTCGCGGGCACGGTGATGACCGATATCGACGATCTGGCAGGAGGGTGGCGTTTGTCCGTCGCCGGCTCCGACCAGGAACTGCGCCACCGTCTCGACGGGCTTCTGCGTCGCCGAAAGGCCGATGCGCAATGGCCGCGTGCTGGTCAACGCCGATAACCGCTCGAGCGTTATGGCAAGGTGGCTGCCGCGTTTGCTCGCGGCAACAGCATGAATCTCGTCGACGATGATGGTGCGCGTGGTCGCCAGCATGACGCGCCCGGTTTCGGAGCCGAGCAGGATATAGAGCGACTCCGGAGTGGTGACGACGATATGAGGAGGGCGACGCACCATCTTGCCGCGATCGGAGGGCGAGGTATCGCCGGTCCTTACCGATGCTCTGATCTCGACATCGGCGAGCCCCATGCGGCTGAGGGTCTGCCTGATGCCTTCGAGCGGCTCCATCAGATTGCGATGGATGTCGTTGGACAGCGCCTTGAGCGGCGAGACATAGACGATCTGCGTCTCGTCCTTGAGGGTCCCTGCAAGCCCCTGGCGGACCAGGCTGTCCAGCGCCGCCAGAAAGGCGGCCAGCGTTTTGCCGGAACCGGTCGGTGCCGCGACCAGCGCATTTCGACCCGACCGGATCGCCGGCCAGGCTTCGGATTGCGCAGTCGTTGGGACGCCAAACCGGCCCTCGAACCAGCTTGCGACTGCCGGATGGAAAAGGTCATGGACGGTCATCGGAGAGACATTCTTCGGATCTTCGACAGGAAACTCAAGATATGGGGCAGAGTTTTGATCATTCAATCGAGGTTCAACCATTCCGGGTGCCGCGTGCCGGCTTGACCATTCCTGCTCCGGCCTGCTCACTTCAGACGATTCGAGGAGGACCTCCATGCCGCCGACCTATGCCGCCTTCAGCGAATCCGAGCATCGCCAGAGATTGGAGCGGGCACGTCAGATCCTCCGAGCCAGTGGCATCGCCGTCTGCATCAGCGTGGCACCGGAGCATCTCTATTATTTCGGCGGCTATGATTCTTGGGTCAGCGTCAACAGTCCTCAGGCGCTGATCTTCGCCGCCGACGGCGGTGAGCCGACGCTCGTGGTCCGCGACGTCGACCTGGCGCTGCCGCGCGAAACCTCCTGGATCGCCGATGTCCGGAGCTACCATCTCATTACTGATGACGTTCCGGGGCTGATCGCCCAGGTCGCCGGCGAGAAGGGCTTGGGAGATGGCAAGGCCGCGATTGAGAGCCAGTCCTACGCTCTCCCCTTTGCGCTTGGACAGGAGATCGCTGAGGCGCTCGCCCCGGCAGAGCTTGTCGACTGCACCGAGAGCCTGAGCGCCACCCGCCTGATCAAATCGGCTGCCGAGATGCGTTATTTGGAGGAAGCCGCCCGGTATGCGGGGCTCGGCCTCGATGCTGCGCGCCGCGCCCTCAAGCCAGGCATGACCGAGATTGCTCTAGCCGGGGCTGTCGAAACAGCGATGCGGGCGGCCGGAAGCGACTACTGGTCGATTCCGACCGAGCTTTCGAGCGGTCCACGCACGCCTGGCGGTCACGCCACGCCGCGCGAGCGTCCAATCGAACCTGGAGATCTCGTCCATCTCGAATTCGCCGGCGTCTCGCGGCGATATCATGCGGCGGCCATTCACACCATGAGCCTCGGCCAGCCGAGCGAGCCGGCCCGCGCTCTCTATCACCATGCCCGTCAGTCGCTTGCCGCAGGCATCGCTGCGGTGCGGCCGGGCGCGCCGGTTGCCGATATCGAGGAGGCATCTCTCGAGCCGCTGCGCCAGTCCGGACTCGCGGGCAATGCTGTCATGCGCTTCGGCTACGGCATCGGCATCGCCTATCCGCCGATCTGGCTCGAGCCGCTGCAAATCACCCGCGGCGTCAACCAGGTGCTTCAACCGGGCATGGTGTTCGTCCTCCATGCCTATATCCAGCTGCTTGAAGAGGGATTGGGCGTCGTCCAGGGCGGCACCTATGCGCTGACCCCGTCTGGTCTGAGGATGCTGGTGGGCGGTGGCGACGTGCCTCTGGATATCATTTGAAACGGCGCCAGGCTTGCGAGAACCGCCGGCGAAGTGCTTTGCTGTGCCTCGATTGAGGGTGCTGAAGCATCAGGAGATGGAGATGGCATCATTCGTTGGACATGGGTATCGGATCTCGACAGCTGCCGCGTCAATCGCGCTCGCAATCATGATGCTTCCCTCGAAGGCGTTGCTCGCGGCCGACGGCGACGGGCTATGGCCGGTTTATCAATCGGCGTTGAAGAATGCCAAATATGTCGACCTCACCCACACGATCACGCCTGCCATTCCTGTCTGGGCAGGATTTGCGGCATCAAGCTTCGGTCCCGCCAAAGCCGGGAAGGACATAAAGGGTTTCGCCCAGAAGGGTGATGCCTACACCTATCAAAAGCATGGGTTCGAGGCGACCGAATACAATCTGAAGACAGACCAGCTTGGAACACAGCTCGATCCGCCGGCTCACTGGGCACCGGAATATTCGGCACTTGACGAGCTGCCGGCGACCTACGCCATCCGCCCGTTGGTCGTCATATCGATCGTCGAGCAGCTGAAGTCCAACCCCAATTACGCCTTGCAGGTGTCGGACATCGAGGCCTGGGAGAAGGGGCATGGCCGGATTCCGGAGGGCTCCGTCGTGTTCGTCCGATCCGACTGGTCGAAAGCCTGGCCCGACCCGAAGCTTGCCACCTTGAAGGAGTTTCCAGGCGTCGGTCTCGCAGCGCTCAAGTTTCTCCACAACGAGCGCAAGATCCTCTTCCATGGCCATGAGCCGCTTGACACCGACTCGACGCCGAATCTCGAAGGCGAGCATTGGCTGATGCACAATGGTTTCGCCCAGGCCGAAGGCGTTGCCAATCTCGATCAGGTGCCGGAGACCGGCGCTTTGGTCGTCATCGGTTATCCCAAATTCGGCGGTGGCCTTGGCGGCTATGCGCGATACGTCGCCGTTTGTCCGCCCGACTGGCAATTCGGTGTGACCATCGGGCCCCAGGATTCGCCGCTGCCGAAATCCGAAAAGCCGCTGCATTACGACCCGGCCGTCGGCATGCGTGTCCGCTGACGATGCGCCGATGCGTTACGGCTTCATCGGCCTAGGCAATCTCGGAGGCCATCTGGCCGCAAGTCTGCTGCGCAACGGCTTCGAGCTTGCGGTCAACGACATCGACCGCATGTCGGCTGAGCCGCTGATCAGAGCTGGCGCGCGCTGGGCAAGCACGCCGTCCGCGCTTGGCACCGAGGTCGATTGCGTGATCACCTGCCTCCCGTCGCCTGCCGTCTCGGAAACGGTGCTGAAGGAGGTGCTGCAGACCCTTAAGCCCGGCTCGACCTGGATCGAGATGTCGACGCTCGGGCGTGACGAGATCCTTGGTTTGGCGTTGATCGCCGCCGAGAAGGACGTGCGCACGCTCGAATGCCCGGTCACTGGCGGGGTCCATCTCGCATCGAGCGGCAAGGTCACCGTGCTTGCCGGCGGCGACAAGAATCTCCTCGAGCGGCACCGTGCCGCGCTCGAGGCGATGGGTAGCCAGCTCTTCCACATGGGACCGTTGGGATCGGCGGCGATCATCAAGGTCATCACCAACATGCTGGCCTTCATCCATCTTGTGGCGGATGGCGAAGCATTGATGCTCGCCAGACGCGGCGGCCTCGACCTCGCGCAGGCCTGGCACGCCATTCGGGCGAGCTCCGGCAACAGCTTCGTGCACGAAACCGAGGGGCAGCTCATTCTGAACGGCAGCTATGACATCGCGTTCACGATGGATTTGGCGCTCAAGGATCTGACCTTCGCCATGCGGCTCGGCCGGGAGTTCGGCGTGCCGCTCGATCTCGCTAGCCTGACGACCCAGACCTTCGTCAAGGGCAGGGCTGCCTATGGCGGCAATGCGCAGTCCACCGCGGTCGTGAAGCTGCTCGAGGACCTGCTTGAAACCGATCTGCGCGCCGACGGCTTCCCGGAGAAGCTCCGCTAAATGTAGCGTCTGCTGTGCCGCCACAACATTGCCTTGAACGTTAACGGAACGTCAGGGGCGCGTTCGCCGTTCACCGTCAAACGGTTTTCGCAAATGATGACGCACTTCGGCACCAGGCTGCGCTGGTGTTCATCCGGCATTTTGCCAAGTCTGAAACGGGCAGCTCTGCTGGCCCTCGTTGTGCTGGCTGGTCTGTCGGGCACGGTCGCCCAGTCCAAGCAGGCGCCGATCCCAAGGCCTAAGCCCAAACCCGACATCAACAGCCTGCAAAAATCACCAACCGGTTCGCGACTGGCTGTCCCGATCCCGGTTGCCAAGCCGGGAATGCTGCAGAACTTGCCGCGCGCCGTCGTCTCGCTGGCAGTGGTTCCCAATGATCAATATGCCGCTTGCCTGCAGGATCTCGAGGCGAGCGGTGCAGAATTCGAGCGGCCCTTTCATGTGGCAATGGACGGCTGCACTCTCGAGGGAGCGGTTTCTCTGATCTCGGTGCCGACTACGTCTGGACGGGTATCGCTGCCCGGCCGCCCGATAATGCTGTGCCCTTTCGCCGCCAAATTCACCCGATGGCTGAACGAGGTCGGTGCTCCCATCGTCGTCCAGCGGCTGGGCTCCCCATTGGCAGCGATCCAGACGGGCTCCGGCTTCGTCTGCCGCAACCGCGTCGGTGGATCCATGTCGAAGGTCAGCGAGCACGCCCGGGGCAACGCGCTCGACCTCATGCGTTTCGATCTCAAGAACAAGCATCGCATCACTGTCGAGGAGATGCCGAACGGCACCTCATCGGCGGCGCTGAGCGGATTGCGCACCAGCGCCTGTGGCTACTTCACCACGGTTCTCGGGCCCGGCTCGAATGCCGCGCACAAGAACCATTTGCACTTCGATCTTGGCCAGCACGGCAAATCCGGCAAGTATCGGATCTGCGAGTGATCCCTCACTGCGCGTCCTTCGCGTAGATGTAGCGATAGTTCAGCGGGGTATCGAACGGATCGATGAACACATTGCGGTCGGCACCGATTCGCGCCGAGTGATAGGTGATGTGCTTCTCATTGTAGATCGGGGCCCATGGCGCATCCTTCATGATGTCGCCGAAGATCGATCGCCACTCGGCGATCCGCGCTTCGGCCTGCTCCGGCTTGACCATGCTGTCAGCCTTGGCGACCCGTGCGTCGATGTTCTTGTTGCAGTACTTTGCCCAGTTCCAGCCGCCTTCTGCCGTGCCGGCGCAACTGAGGATTGCCCCGAAGAATCCTGCCGGATCCGGGAAGTCGGTAAGCCAGCCCATGCCACCGGACCACACCATCGGCGCCGTGCCGGCGCCTCCAGCCGCGATCACCTCTGCCTGGGCAAGAGACTTGATCTCGACTTTGATGCCGATCGCCGCCAGATCCTGCTGGATCGCCTGTGCGATGCGCGGATGGGGATCGACATTCATCGCGTAGAGCTCGGTCGAGAAGCCCTCCGGATGACCTGCCGTGGCCAGGAGCTTCTTCGCCGCCTCGACATCATGCGCGAAGCCCTTGTTGTCGGGATCATGCCCCGGCATGGCGGGCGGCAGAACCTGTCCCGTCGGGACGGCGCGATTGTTGATGAGCCGGACGATCCGATCGCGGTTGATCGCCATATTGACCGCCTGCCTGACCTCCAGCTTGTCGAACGGCGGTTTGGTCACATTCATCGTGACATAGGCGGTCTGCAGCCAGTCTCCCATCACCAGCAGATCCTTCGAGGAAGGATCGGACACCACGCTCATGAATTGCGCCGGCGGGATTCCGTCACCGACCACATCCACTTCCCCGTTCTTGAGGCGCAAAACGGCGACGGTCGGATCCTGGCCGAACTGGAAGGTCAGCTTGTCGAGATAGGGCCCCCCTTGAGCCAGTAATCCTTGTTGCGCTCGAGCGTGACATACTGGCCCGGCACCCATTCGATGAATCTGAACGCGCCTGAGCCGACCGGTTTCTTGCCCCAGTCCGAGCCGGCTTTCTCGATCTCTTCGCGCGGCACTATTGAAGCGAAATGCAGGGACATCGCGAAAAGGAAGGTCGCATCGGGACGGCTGAGCTTGACCTCGACCGTGCGGTCGTCCGGCGTCGAGATGCCGTTCATCTCCTTGGCCTTGCCGCTGGACAGCTCCTCATAGCCGGCGATGGAGGTGAAGTAGCCGGTGCCGGGACTCTGGGTCTGGGGATTGACGGCACGTTCCAGGGAGTACTTCACATCCGCCGATGTGAGCGGCCTGCCGTTGTGGAATTTCACGCCATCGCGAAGTTTGAACGTGTACGTCTTACCATCGTCGGAGATTGTGTAGCTCTCCGCCAGCGACGGTACGAGCTCGACCGTACCCGGACGATAATCCATCAGGCGATCGAAAATGCCGCGCATGGCCACGTAGTTCTGCAAATCGTAACCGACCTGCGGGTCGAGGGTGGTGAAGTCGTTATTGAAGGTGATGACTGCGGCGCCTCCTTGCTTTGGCGATTGAGCCAGAAGCGGCACCGGCGTCGCTGCAAGCACAGCCAGGATCACCACTGAACGGAATAGTTGTTTCATGTCCTTGCTCCTCCCAGAAACAAGTATGGTAGCTCCTGCGGAGTCATTGCGGAACGGGGCTAGTTTGCATGGCCTTATCGTCAGAGCTGTTCACATTGCGCCCGATCGCAGGCACAGACTACGATGCCCTTGACGAGGAACAGTCATGGTCCCCCTCGCTCGCGCGAAGCGCGTGATCTCCCCTGTGTCACCCTGAGAAAAGCGATCTCCAATGGACGGTACCATGGACTGGCGAACGGTCATCGGGCTCGCTGCCGGCACCATTACGCTGCTGTCGATCCTGCCCTACATCCGGGACATCCTGCGAGGCCTGACCCGCCCGAATCTGGTGACGTGGTGGCTGTGGACCCTGAACGGTGGCATCCTTTCCCTTGCGCAATACACGGCGGGTGCTTCCTGGACGCTGGCAGTGGTTGTCGCCGCCACGATCGCCACCGCCATGGTGGCTGTTCTCGCCGTGCCGTTCGGCCAGCGCGACTATCGGCTCCTCGATATGGTGTGCCTGGTGATGGCGCTTGCCGCGCTCGGCGGCTGGTGGTGGACGAAAGATCCGCTGACCGCGATCGTTCTCGGCATTGTGGCGGAGATCTTCGCTGTGTCGCCGACCATTGCCAAGACCTACCGTGCGCCCGAGACGGAGACGCCAAGCACTTTTTGGTTGACCGCCTTCGCAACCATCCTGAGCATGATCGCCAGCACGAAGTTCGATCTCGCCAATCTGCTCTTTCCGATCTACTTCATTGTCGTGAACACGCTGATTGCCGTGATGGCGACACGTGGCAGGCGGCGCATGCAGCGCCAGCTCGCTAGCGGGGCGAAGGGAGATTGAGCAGTATCACTTCGGCTTGTCCTCCTGATGCTGCGCCATTCTGATGTTGGCCACACGATGGACCGCTTCATTGATCTGCGGATTGCGCTCTGCGAGATGGCGGAAATCGTGCCGGTCCAGCTGCAGCAGCTCGCAGGCTCCCAATGCCCTGACCGTCGCGGTCCGGGTTCCACCGGTGACGAGCGCGATCTCCCCGAAATAGTCGCCCTCGCTGAGAATGACGGGGTTGTTCGGCAGCTCCACTTCGACCTTGCCGGATACGATGAAGAACATCTCCTCGGCATCGTCGCCCTTGCTCACGATCACCGTGCCGCCGGCGACCTTGCGGGCGGTGAGTAGCCCGGTCAGCTGGGCAATCGAGGTCGGATCGAGCTTGGAGAAAAGGGGCACCCGCGCCACCATGGTGAAGTTCACCACGAAATCCCGCCGCTTGATCTCGTCCTGGTAGCCTGAGGCGATGATGCTGACCGGCAGGGCGAAGAACATGATTCCGAGGAACATCGTCAGGCTGGCGATCAGCTTGCCGGCAACAGTGACCGGCACGATGTCACCATAGCCGACCGTCGACAGGGTGACCACCGCCCACCACATTGCCTGCGGAACCGAGCCGAGCTTGTCGGGCTGCACCTGGCCCTCGGCGATATACATCAGCACCCCCGAGAACAGCAGGAGACCAGCGAACAGGATCAGGGTACCGAGCAGCCGCCGCGCCTCCGACACGATGACCCGGACGATGGTCTCGAGTGCCGGGACATATCGGGCAAGTCGGTAGAAGCGGACAATGCGCAGGACACGGAACGCCCCGAAATCCGCATGTACGAAAAATTGAATGAGGAACGGTGTCAGTGCCAGGAAATCGACCACCATCAGCGGCGTGCCGGCATGGCGCAGCCGGGCCGCTGCATCGCTGAGGCCGCGATAGCGCGGATTGGCAGGAGCGCTCCAGATTCGGGCAGCATATTCCACCGAAAACACTGCCACGCAGAACGTGTCGAACTGATCGAGCGTGCGTCCCCAGCTTTGATGGATCGAGGGCACCGTACCGGCAACCGATCCCGCCACATTGAGCAGGATCAGGCCAACGATCGAGAGATCGAAGAGCCGGGATGCAAGATCGTTTCGGCGGCCGCGTTCGAGGAACTCGAAGGTCCTGAGCCGGATGTCGTCGACTTCCGCCTTATCGGTCATGGTATGCTGGATTCTGCCGGATGTTGCATGGGAAAGTTGAATTCTCCTGACGTCAGCTCGGGCTCGGTGCCAGCATGAGACACCGGCAAGCTTCGGGTCTACTCAGAATATTGGCTCGGTGCTATCATCGATCGGTCTGCCGCTTCGCCTTGGTTGCAAGGGCAGGTAATACCATGCCGGCATAGCTGATCGGGAAGATGGTGGTGCGGTGCTGAACGGCGCCGACGAGGAAGTCGTGGTGCCGCTCTCGACGCTGGTTTCGTTGTAAAACTCTATTCGCGACCAGCTCTTGAGTGCCATCCGCGACTACGTTCGGGATTGAACGTTTCAAGAGGATCGCCTTGCAGGAACTATAGTGCCGACGTTGTAGGCCAGCGTGTCTGGCTCTGTTGTGGGAGATTAACTCTACTGGAGGACGACAATGAGAAGCGCGTGGGTATTGACCAGCGCAGTGGGTGCGGTTCTAGTTCTGTCTATATGTTCCCAACCCACTATCGCTGCTGACACCAAGAAATTCTCAGGCCGTGGTTCGCTCGTCATCATCGAGACGAACGAGCTACCAGTAGCGGGTAACGCCGATATCAAACCATCGCTCATCAGAATGGACGGCACTCTACTAAGCGATGACCGCGCTGACCCCCTAAATGGTGCGCGTTACCAAGTCGTAGACGTATATGACGGCAAGGACCGTGATGTGGGGTACAAAACATTTACGACCACAGACGGCTCAATGCTGTTCGGCACCTATGAGGTCACCGAGGCCAGCCACCCGAAGTATAAAGGAACCATCAAAATTACGGGCGGCACCGGTAAGTTCAAGGATGCTGCTGGCCAAGGCAAGTTCGAGAACATATTCATCGCAGACAAAGTTGCCATTGACGATGTCGATTTCGAGTACACTAGCCCGTAGAGCTTGCCCCTGAACTTGGTCCCTCCCGGCTACGTACTGGCGCCGATTGCGAACCGTATCCAGTGTCGGTGAGCACCTTCGGGCCGCTGTGGTGTCTGGCGGGCGACAAGCCCGTGATGCAGGAAGAGAAGATCTAATAGGAGCCTTGGCATCAGGCGAAGCTTCCGAAAATATCGTTGAGCTTCACTGCCGGTTTTCCTGAGGGCAGGCCGTCGAACGATCCTTCCCTGATCCTTTCGGCGGCCTTCGCCACCGCGTCCCAGGCGACCCGCGCCAAAGCACCGCCGACGCTGATGCGGCGAACCCCGAGATCGGCCAGCTCTGCAACGTTTGGTCCCGGTCCCATCATCAGGACATTGAGCGGCTTGGGCGCCACCGCGCGGACCATCGCCTGAATATCGCCCCTGTCGCGTACGCCGGGCGCATAGAGACAGTCGGCACCGGCGGCGGCAAACGCCACCAGCTTGTCGATCGCCGGCGCCACAGCCTTGGGGTCGATTAGCAGCCCCTCCGTCCGAGCGACCAGCACGACGTCCTGACCCGAATTGTCGACAGCCGCCCGCGCCGCTGCGATGCGGCGCACGGCAAAGTCGATGTCATAAAGCTCGGAAGGCTTGCCGAGGACGCGATCCTCGATGGAGAAGCCGGCCACCCCGGTCTTGATCACCCGGCCGACACTGGCTGCGAGCTCGTCCGGTCCCGATGCAAAGCCCGACTCGTAATCGGCATTGACCGGCAGATCGACCGAGTCGCACAGCAAGGTCAGATGCTGCAGCACATCGTCGCGGGTGACCGCATAGTCCGGACGGCCGATCGTCCACGCAAAGCCGGCGCTGCTGGAGGCGAGGGCCATAAATCCCAGATGCTGCAGGAGACGGGCACTGCCGACATCCCAAGGATTGGGAAGCACGAAACAACCTTCCTGATGGAGCGCGCGGAAGGCAGCGCGTTTTTCGGCAACGTTGCGGGTCATGGCGAGCCTCGTTTCCTGTTTTGATCCAGGATATCGTGTCGCATCCGAGGGTGCTATGCGGAATACGATGGCCGGCCCTTTCGATATGGATGCGTTTCTGCTTCGAATGGCGACCCTCGGGCGCGCTGAAGTCATTGCCGCGACAAAGACTGAAATCACCAAATATGATGAGATGCAAAGGCGGACCAAGGGTGCCATGCGGGCGGCCACGCGCGAGCATCGTCAGAGGCTCGCCGCATTCCTCGAGGAGGTCCTGAAGCGAGGGCATCAGTTCAGGACAACGGCAAACCCAGATAAGCCCTGAACCGGTTCTTTCCGTGGACGGCATCGCGAAATGGCAAGGAGCGTTCCACCGCGTCGGCCGTGACTTTCAGGACGAAAAATCGTGGTCCGTCAGCCTCTTGCTGCATGAGTTCACGCAATGCCGAAACTTCGGCGAGAGTGCTGACGGTGCGGACCTCGCCAAAGCCGCAGGCGGCCGCGATGCGGGACAGGTCGAGATTGAGCCCGGTATGACTCACCTGCATCCCCGTCTCGCCGTAGCGGCCGTTGTCGACCACCACGATCGTCAGATTCCGCGGGCGCGCCACGCCGATCGTCGCCAATCCGCCGAGCCCCATAAGCTGCTCCCCGTCGCCGGTAACCACCGCCACCTTGCGATCCGGGCGGGCCAACGCCAGGCCAAGCCCGACCAGCGCCGCGCCCCCCATGGCTCCCCAGAGGTAAAAATTGCCTGGCTGATCGCCTGCCGCATGAACATCATAGCTCGGCGAGCCGAGCCCGCTCACCACCAGAAGATCTCCACGATTCTTCAGGAGCTCCGCCACTGCCTTGCGCCGCCCGAGCGGCGCATGCTCCTCCGTCATGCGCTCACCACTTCTTTTCACCAATCATTCGCTGGCCGATGATGACGGCGACCTGCTGATCGGCCTCATAGGCTAGCTTGGCCGCCGATAGGACCGTCTCCACCAGTGCATCCGGTTCCTCTGCCCGCAGGCAGCGAACGCCGATGGCCTGGAGGCATGTTTCGGTGGCAAGACCCATCGGCACTTGCCAGGGATTGAACTCCGCCCATTCGCCGCGCATGGTCACGAGCATCAGCAGCGGGAAGCGCCCGACCACCGCGAGTGACAGCATATTGATGCAGTTGCCGACACCGCTCGACTGCATGAGAAGAACGGTCCGGTCACCTCCGAGCCAGGCACCGGCCGCGATGGCCACGCCTTCTTCCTCGGTGGTGAGCACGGTCGTGACAATCTCGCGATCGGCCGCAAACAGCTCGATCAGCTGGGCGTGACCGGCGTCAGGGACATAGGCAACCTGCCGGACATTGGCTGCCTTGAGCCGGTTGTACAGTTCGACTGACCAATGGCACTCGAGCATCGATCGGGTCCGTTCAGGTGCGCTTCAGCGTAACGTCGAGATCGGGCGACGAGGACAGCGTCTGCAGCACGACGCAATAGCGCTCGGTCAGCCGCAGCAGCGTATCGAGCTTGTCCTGTGGTGCATCGCTCCTGATGTCGAATGTAAGGCGGATCGCTGCAAAACCGACCCGAGCTGCCTTGTCGACGCCAAGCGTGCCACGGAAGTCGAGATCGCCCTCAGCCGACACCTTTGCGGCCTCGAGCGGAATCTCCAGCGCCGTCGCCACCGCTTTCAAAGTCACGCCGGCGCAGGCGACAAGCGCCTCGAGCAGCATGTCGCCCGAGCACAATTCAAGCCCGGTTCCACCCGTTGCAGGATGAAGGCCCGCGACGGCCAGGGCGCGCCCGGTTTCCACCTTGCAGCTGATGTTCCGGTCCTCCACCGAGCCGGTCGCCCGAAGCGTAATCCGGGCATCGCTCGGATGAGCGGCATATCGCGCCTTGAGAGGCGCCTGCAGCGCTCGAAGAGAGTTTGCATCCATGCCAGCCTCCAAACCGTGCCGGATCACCCTTTAGTCTTTTTGCCCGGCCGCGCCCATGAAATAGGTGAGTTCCGCATGCGCCACGATCTCGTCCGCGCCCTCGACGCGGATTCTGGCATCGCCGACAGAAAGCGTGCGACCATGCTTCAGCAATTCGAGAGTGCAGATCATCGTGCCTGGGGCAGGGCGGCGCAGAAAGGAAATATTCATCCCGGTGGTCACCGACAGACGTGCCGGTGGACCGTGGTGGGCAAGCAGCAGGGCATACATTGCATAATCCACGAACCCCGCCATGGCCGGACCGGAAATCGTCCCGCCGGGTCTGACATGCCGCTCGTCGCTGGTCATCGCCAGCACGATCCGGCCCGGCTCGAGAGACCGAATAGGGTAGTCACGGCCGTCCTGGAAGGCTTGCGGAAATTCGGCGTGGAGAAAGTTCGTCACTTCCTCTGCAGTCCAATAGAGGCTGCCCCGCACCATCTCAGAGAGCCATGTGCAATTGCGGTGAATCGGAAGTTGGACGATGTGCGCGCTCATGCGCAAGCAGCCATCGCTTGCGCTCGAGACCACCGCCGTAACCTGTCAGCGACGAGTCCGCGCCGATCACGCGGTGACAAGGCACCACGATGGCAATGGGATTGGCGCCATTGGCAAGCCCCACGGCGCGGCTTGCCCCGGGACGGCCGATGCGGGCCGCCAAGGCGCCATAGCTGATGCTGTGCCCCACCGGGATGGTGCGGAGGGCTTCCCATATCTTGCATTGGAATTCTGTGCCGTGGGTCCTCGTCGGCAGGGTGGCGACCGCAGAAAACTCGCCATCGAAATACGCCGCCAGGGCCCGCGCGCCCGCCGACGTCGGCCGACTCTCTCGAAGGGAGAAAGAATTCGTTCCGCAGTGCCGTGCGAGAAGCTTCATCATGCGAGACTGATGGTCGTCCCAGTCGACGGAACGCAACCTTCCTTCGTCATCGGTGATGATCCGCATCCGGCCGGTTGGGGTATCGATGGTCTCGAGGGAAAAGATCTGAACAGTCATGGCCTTGCTCCTGTGGGACCCGCTGAATATGGGGACTCTCCTGGATTGGACTCGCGGTTTTCGGACGTGTTCATGGTGTTGGCCAATCATGTCCGAAAACCGCTAGACGACCGGCGATTCTCCTCCCATTTTGTGACCATGGATCTCGATCATGACGCCTGCTATCGCGCTGTCTGCCAGCGTGACCCCCGCTTTGATGGCCGGTTCTTCACCGGCGTCAAGACCACCGGCATCTACTGCCGCCCGATCTGTCCGGCCCGCACGCCGAGATCGGCGAATGTGACGTTTTATCCCACCGCTGCTGCCGCCCAGGAAGCGGGTTTCCGGCCCTGTCTGCGCTGCCGGCCTGAAACTGCACCCGATCTCGGTGCCTGGCGCGGCACCTCGAACACTGTCTCGCGGGCATTGGCCTTGATCGAGCTCGGCGCCCTCGACGACGCGAACGTTGACGATCTGGCGAGCCGATTGGGCGTGGGCGAGCGCCAGCTCAGACGCCTTTTCCGCCACCATCTCGGAGCCTCGCCGATAGCCGTCGCCCAGACGCGCCGGGTTCTTCTGGCCAAGCAGCTCATTCACGAATCTGCACTGCCAATGACCGAGATCGCCTTTGCTGCCGGGTTCGGCAGCGTGCGTCGCTTCAACGAGACATTCCAGGCCTTGTTCGGACGGTCACCGGGCGAGCTGCGCCGGGCTCACGGACCGGAAATTTCGAGCGCATCGCAGGGCAAGATCGAGCTTCTGCTGCGGTATCAGCCGCCCTATGACTGGCCTTCGATCCTGGAGTTTCTGCGCCGGCGCGCCATTCCTGGCATCGAGCGTGTGACCGACCAGGACTACGCCCGGACATTGAGGCTGAATGGCTCCACCGGTACGGTGACGATAAAGCCCGCCCATGACCATGATGCGCTCCGTGTCGTGGTGCGATTTCCGATACTCTCGGCCCTGCCGGCCATCATCGCCCGAGTGCGCCGGGTGTTTGACCTGGCTGCCGATCCGGTGCCGATCACCGCACATCTCGCGAAGGATCCAGCGCTGGCACCTCTGGTCTTGGCTCGCCCCGGCTTGCGCGTGCCCGGCGCCTGGGACGGCTTTGAGCTCGCCATACGCGCCGTGCTTGGACAGCAGATCACGGTTGTCGCGGCCGCAACCCTCGCAGGAAGGCTCGTTGCATCCTATGGTGACCGCCTCGCTGAGCCGGATGGCACCCTGACGCATGTGTTTCCGACCCCTACGGTCCTTGCCGAGGCGGAATTGACGTCTCTCGGCTTGCCGCGCGCCCGCGCTGCTGCGCTTTCGGCAGTTGCCGCCGCGGCCTTGGCAGACCCGAACCTCTTCGATGCGACGAGCGACCTCGGCGATGCCGTCAAGCGGCTGCGCGCCATACCAGGCGTCGGGGAATGGACGGCGCAATACATCGCGCTCCGCCAGTTGCGCGAGCCGGATGCATTTCCAGCAGCCGATCTTGGATTGCTGCGCGCCATGGCGAACCAGGACGGCTTTCGTCACTCTTCATCGGAGTTGCTCGATCGCGCAGAGCCCTGGCGCCCTTGGCGCGCTTACGCCGCGCAGCATCTTTGGGCGTCACAGCGCTGATGTTTGTTGGCTCGACACACAACGCTCTAGTCGCCCGCTGAAGGCAGCATCAAAGGATCCTTAAAGCGGACGAGATGACGGGTGCCTTCGCCATCGACGATGGCCATGAGGTTGAGGCCGGAGGCAGCTTCCTCGGCATAGACCTCCCGCGGCCGATAGATAAGGTGGTCGAGGCCCTCAAGCGCCACTTCGAAGAGATCGTCCTTCGGATCATAATCCAGGCCGATGATCGGCACCCATTCTGCCTGTATCTGCGCACCAAGCTGAAGAGAGTCGACCTCGATCTCCGCTCGTTTGCCAATCAGTCCCCGTGTCACGCGCTCGCAATAGGCTGCCCAATCGGATTTCTCGATCGCTCTCATTGATGGCTCTCCTGACTGCGTGAGTGGGGTTATGCTGTGCGTGCAGAAACGATCAGATCAACCGCGAAGGAGCGTTGGATGGCCGACCAGTCAATTCGTGAACATGCACGCAATCCGCAGGACCTTGAACGCCTGCTGGTCGCCCGTCAATGGGCGGGAGACGTGGATGCGATGGTGGCGCTCTACGAGCCAAACGCCGTTGTCGATTCCTCCGATGGGAGGCTGATTGAAGGACGGGAGGCAATCCGCAAATACTTCGCCGAATACACGGCAAGCGGTCGAAAGTTCCAATCCGGGGTGCAGCAGCCTGCGCTCATCGCTGGGGATCTGGCGCTCACCTCCACCCGCCTTGCCGATGGCACAGTGACTGGCGAAGTGGCGCGCCGTCAGCCCGATGGAACATGGCTATGGGTGCTCGATCGCTTCTCGATGGCCAGAGAAGACGGATGATGTGGAGCTTGAAGCGTCATGTTAAACCTCCTTGAAATCACCGATATTTCAACATGCTGTACCAAAGTCCAATGGTGCCGGACGCCTAAGCATGCAATAGTCCCTGCGACCGATCGCGGCGGCGGCGATCCGGTCGCCGATATGAGGGTGGACTGTTTCGGGGCCGATTTCTCATCCCAGCATCCTGGGGGGAATAGGCATGTCCTACACCGATGACGAGTTGATGCTTCTGGCCGCCGTGCCGCAGATGATCGGAACTGCAGCCGCTTCGGCTTCGGCGAGCGGCATTATTGGCACCGGCAAGGAGCTCTTCGCCAATGCCAGCGCGCTCCTTGAAGGAGACAGGACCTACCCGCGCAATGCGATCATCAGGCAGCTCGTTCCGGGTGTCGCTGGTGATCGCAGCCAGGCGACTGCGTGGCTCCAGAAGGTTCGCGATTGGATCGCCGCTGACCTAAAGGCGAGGAGTGTCGATTCGGCCGAAAAGCTGAAGAACGTGGCGATCGAGAAGGCGAGGGAGGCCGCGGCACTCCTCGCCGCGAAGGCATCGCCCGACGAGGCACGCGAATACAAGCAATGGGCAGTGTCGGTCGCGGAAAGGGTTGCACAGGCCGCGACCGAAGGTGGATTCCTCGGCTTTGGTGGCGAACGCGTCACTGCCGGCGAAAGAGAATTCATCGATCAGGTCAAGCGAGCCTTCGACTCCCCGGCAGCGACCCCGTCGCGGCTCTCCGGACGCAAGATCATCATCACCGCTGGCCCGACCCACGAACCGATTGATGCTGATCACTTCATTGGAACACATGACGGCGGTCTGCTCGGCTACAAGCTCGCCGAGGCGGCAGTGAATCTCGGCTCCGAGACAGTGCTGGTCTCGGGACCGGCCCACTTGCCCCTGCCGCCGGGCGCCCAGCTCATGCCGGTGGCGACGACTATCGAGATGTTGAGCGTATGCGAGCGCGAGCTGCCCTGCGACATTGCCATATGCGCCGCGGCGGTATCCAAATGGCGCTTGAACCCAGGCGAAAGCGCATCGAACCCGCTGCAAGTGGCAGCAGGTAAGCAGCTCTCTCTCGTCGCGACCCCTGACATTGTCAAGGTCCTCGCAACCCGCCGCGACCGGCGCCCGACGGTGGTCGTCGGCTGCGCGACGGAGCGGGACAACGCCGTCGAAAACGGCCGCGCGAAGTTCCGCGAAACGGAATGCGATTTCGTCCTTATCGAGGATGCGAGCCCCGCGGCGGAGGATTTGCTCAGCAACCGGGTTACGGTCCATCTTATCAGCCGCGACAAAGTCGAGACGTGGTCACGCCTGGACAAGGGCGAGGTCGCGCGAAGGCTGATGGACGCACTGGCGGTGCGGCTCGCCGCTAACCGATGATTTGCCATGGAGGATTTTTAAAGTGAGGCTCGACCAGGAAAATCCCAGCGACAGAGTCGAGGATCAGCGCGGCCGTGGCTTCGGCCGAGGCGGCTTCGGCTTCCCGGGCGGCCGGCGAATTGTCGTCCCGATGGGCGGACGGGGCGGCTTCGGCCTTTCCACCATCCTGCTGCTCGTTTTGATCTATTTCGCAGCCAAGCTGCTGTTTGGCATCGACCTTGCCGATATCTTCACCCGCGGCGGGGTTCAGATTCCAGGCGATCAGACCGGCACCGAATACAACCTTCCTCGCGGCGACACCGATGTCACCAATCCGGGTGACACCGGCGGTGGAGTCGGCTCGCGGGAGGTCAACACCGATGCCGGGAAGGACTTCGTGGCACGGGTGCTCGGCTCGACCGAACGAGTCTGGGACGAGATCTTCCGAAAGATGGGTCGGCAGTACCAGAAGCCCAATCTCGTTCTGTTCTCGGGCTATGTTCAGTCGGCCTGCGGCATGGCGCAGTCTGCCATGGGTCCCTTCTATTGTCCGCTCGATCAGAAGGTCTATATCGATCTGAGCTTCTACCAGGACATGAAATCGCGGCTTGGCGCGCCTGGCGATTTTGCCCAGGCCTATGTCATCGCCCACGAGATTGGCCATCATGTGCAAAACCTCTTCGGCATCGCCGAGAAGGTGACGCAGGCGCGCATGCGGTCGTCCGAAGCGGTTGCCAACTCGCTATCCGTCCGCATGGAGCTTCAGGCCGACTGCTTCGCGGGCATCTGGGCGAAGGAAGCGGATGCCACCAGGAAGATCCTGGAAGATGGCGATATCGAGGAGGGTTTGAACGCTGCCGCGGCAATCGGCGACGATCGCTTGCAGAAGCGCAGCACCGGTTATGTCGTGCCCGACGCCTTTACCCATGGCAGCTCGGCGCAGCGCGTTCGCTGGTTCAAGCAAGGGCTTCAGGCATCCGACCTGCGTGATTGCGACACATTTGGAACAGACCAGCTCTGACGGCTGGTGCTCGCCAAGGGAGGACTCGATGGACATTTCTGCAATAGGCCGACAATTCGGCCTCGATGACGAGCAGACCCGCGCGGCGCTCGACGCGCTGGTCCCGGTGGTTGCCGCCGGCATGCGACGGACGGTGCAGTCGCCGGAAGGCCTGCAGGAGGTCCTCAGGCAGGTGCTGACCGGCGGCTATGGCGGGTCGCTCGACGACGATCGCGCCGTGAGCTTCGAGCGCGCCAAGCCGGCCGGCGATGAGGTTCTCGGGCAGATCTTCGGTGACAAGCAAGTGAGCCGCGAGGTGGCGCAGCAGCTTTCGGCCACTTCTGGCGTCGGTGCCGCCATTCTCAGGAAGTTGTTGCCGATCGTGGCAACGATGGTGCTCGGCACGCTCGCCAAGAGGATGGGGTCGGGCGGCGCCATGGCCGGCGAGCAGGTCCCGCAACCGCGTTCGGATGGTGGCGGCGGTGGGCTGGGTGACATCCTGAGGGACGTGCTGGGCGGCGGCGGGCCGGTCGGTGGCGGTCAGGCAGCGCCGCAACAGGTTCCCCAGCCACAGCCCATGCCGGAGCCGCGGCAGGGCGGTGGCGGGTCGCTCGAGGATGTTCTCGGCGACATTTTGAGCGGTGGTGGCGGCCAGGGAAGGGTGGTCGTCAAGCAGATCCCACCCGATCAGATGGGCGACATTCTCCGCGACATTTTCGGCGGCGATCTGCCGGGCGGCGGCCGAGGCTTCGACCTTCCGCCGGAACGTCGGCCATCGGACGAGGCCGTCACGCGCGGGCGGAACACGCTCGACGATATTCTCGGACGTGGAACCAGCAGCGGCGATGCGGCCGACGATCTGCTCAACTCGGTCGAGAGATCGATTCGCGGCAGGTGAGCAAGCAGACGAGGCTTTCCCCATGGCCGGGCCCGGGCCTGGCCAGGAGGGAAGGAAACCTGCTGCCTACTGCCCTCTATGGATTGGATCGATCCACGGCACGTTCTCCGGTGCTTCGACCGGCTCGATATCGAGATTGACCACCACCGCCTCACCATCGCTGCGGACGAGCACGCATTCGAGCGTCTCCTCGCGGCTGGCATTGATCTCCTGGTGAGGCACATAGGGCGGGACGTAGATGAAGTCGCCGGGCCCGGCTTCAGCCACGAACTCCAGCCGCTCGCCCCAGCGCATCCGGGCCTTTCCGCGAACCACATAGATGACGCTCTCGAGCGGCCCGTGATGATGGGCGCCGGTCTTGGCGTTGGCATGAATGGTCACCGTTCCGGCCCAGAGCTTCTGGGCGCCAGTCCGCGCATAGTTGATCGCTGCCCGCCGGTCCATGCCCGGGGTCTGGGGCGTGTTGCCGTCGAGCGATCCTGCCGGGATGACCCGGACGCCGTCATATTTCCACCTGCCTTCGGTATCGTTCATGGTTCGCCTACGCCTGACCTCTTGCGGCTGTAGAGTTTAAAGCGCGATTGCCACTTTTGAAACCAGGGAGTCGGCTAGGACCGCGACAGCACCGCCTTCAGGAAATTGCGCGTCCGCGCCTCGCGGGGCTCCTTCATCAACCGCTCCGGCGCGTCGATCTCGATCACCCGGCCTTCGTCCATGAACACCACGCGGTCGCTGACTTCGCGGGCGAAACCGAGCTCATGGGTCACGACGATCATCGTCATCCCGGTCTGTGCCAGATCGCGCATCACGCCGAGCACCTCGCCCACCAGCTCGGCATCGAGAGCGGAGGTCGGCTCATCGAACAGCATGAGCTTCGGCTGCATCGCCAGCGATCGTGCAATGGCGACGCGCTGCTGCTGTCCGCCGGACAGCTCGGCCGGATAGACATTCGCCTTGTGTGACAGCCCGACCCGTTCCAACAACGCCATGGCGCTGGCGCGCGCTTCTTGTGGCGGCTTCTTCAGGACCTGGATCGGACCTTCCGTCACATTCTGCAAAGCCGTCATGTGAGGAAACAGGTTGAAACGCTGGAACACCATGCCGGTGATGCGCCGCTGCTTTGCGATCTCGGCTTCGCTCAACGGATGCAGCGCGTCGCCGACGATGCGGTAGCCCGTCAGTTCGCCATCGAGCCAGATGGCTCCCGCATCGATCCTCTCGAGTTGGTTGATGCAGCGCAGGAACGTCGTCTTGCCGGATCCCGATGGGCCGATGACGCACACCACCTCGGTCGGCATCACATCGAGAGTGACATCTTCGAGCGCCTTCACCGATCCGAAGGATTTGCCGACGCGGACGGCCGACACCAACGGTTTCATCGCGTCGCGCTCGAGGCGAAGCCTCGCCCGAAGCGGTTCTCGAGCATCGCCTGGAACACCGACAGGACCGAGACCACGACAAGATACCAGAATGCGGCGACCATCAGCAGCTCGATGACCTTCGCATTGGTGTAGTAGATGTCCTGAGCGTTTCTCAGAATGTCGCTGAAGCCGATGATGCTGGCGAGCGAGGTGATCTTGAGCAGGGCGATGAATTCGTTGCCGAGCGGTGGCACCACGACCCGCATTGCCTGCGGCAGAATGATCCGGCGGAGCGACAGCCAATAGGACATGCCGATCGACTTCGATGCCTCATACTGTCCGCGATCGACCGAGATCAACCCGGCGCGGACGATCTCGGAAACATAGGCCCCCTCATTGAGGCCGAGGCCGAGAAGCGTCGCCACCGCCGGTGTGATGACATCGACAGTGCGAAAATCGAAGAGACCGGGTATGCCGATTCGCGGAAACACCAGCGCCAGATTGAACCAGATCAGCAGCTGCAGGATGACCGGCGTGCCGCGGAAGAACCAGGCATAGAACAGGGCGGCGCTCCTGAGCACCGGATTGGGCGAGCCGCGCGCTACCGCGCAGAGCACGCCGATGATTATGCCGATCGCCATGCAGGCGATCGACACCCAGATCGTGTTGACGAGACCCTGGAGGATCGTCGGCCAGAACAGATATTCGCCGGTCGTCGACCAGTCGATCTTGCCACGGGCAAAGGCATCGACCAGGAGCGCGAGCAGGAGGAGAGTGACGACGACCGCCGTCATCCGGCCATAATGACGCGGACGCAGGTGACGAAGGCGTGCGACGTCGACTTCCTCCATGGATCACCTTGACCCCGCTGTTCTAGGGTGCCGGCCCGGCGTCGATGGTGACGTCCTTGTACGAGCTTAGGTCGAGCTTCCACTTCTTGATCAGCTCGTCATAGGCCCCATCGGCGATCACCTTCTTCAGCGCGAAGGCGAAAGCATCCCTGAGCGTGTTGTCGCCAGTGTTTTGGAAGGCGATGCCCATCAGGGTCGAGGAGAAGGGTTCGCCAAACGGGCGGTAGACTCCCGGTTCCGTCTGGATGATGGTCGGCACCGCTTCCAGGCCCTGAACGGCCGCGGCCGCCCGCTCGGTCTTGAGATTGGTCAGCTGCTGGCCGAGGTCGGTATCGACTATGACGGTGATCGGCTCTTTCCCGGCAGCAACGCAGTTCTTCTCGCTCCACGCCTTGATCGTGTCCGGGTAGCTGGTGCCACGGGTCGTGGTGACGGTCTTGCCGCACAGATCGGTGAGCTTCTCGAGTTCCTTCAGGCTGGTCAGCGTATAATACTGGGCACCTGCCTTGAGGTAGTCGATGAAGGTGAACATCGGCCGGCGCTTCGGCACGTCGTAAAAGCCGCTCATGATCATGTCGACCCGCCCCGACTGCAGCGCCGGCGTCATGTTCTCGAAGGCGCCGTCCTGATACTCGATCTTGACGCCGAGCACCTTGGCCATGGCGGCGGCAAGGTCGATGTCGAAGCCGATGATCTCGTTGGTCTTGGGGTCCTTCATCTCGAGGGGCGGGTACCCGGTGTTCAGCGCGACACGCACCACCTTGCTCTTCTCGATCTCGGGCGGCAGGGTCTGTCCTTGCACAGTCGCCGGTGCGATGAGACAGATGGCGGCAATCGCTATGGCCAATCCTTTGTTTTTCATGGGCTGAGCCCTCTCCCTTGTCAAAACGCCAGACTACTCGACTAACGGCTCGGCCGCACGATCTGCGGCACGGGCTTCGGCCAAAACGGGATCTTCTCGACCTCTGGGGCCCACGCGCCCCGGCGAACGAGGTCCTGAACATGGTCGCCGATCTCGGCCAGAGTGGCGAACCAGACATTGCCCTTGGCATTCATATGCTCGATCAGCTCGACCATCGCGGCAGCGCGCGGGAGCCGGCCCGACACGAAGGGATGCCAGATCGCGGCCCACAGGCCGCCATGCGTCCAGGCGGCATCGAACTCGGCGCGGAACACATCCATCGCGCGCTCCGGCGACTGGATGGTCATGCCCATGTTGAACTCCCTCATGTTCACATATTGCGGCCAGTCGTCGAGGGCATGGTCCGAGGGCAGCTCAATCAGCCGGCCCCTGCGGCCCTCGATGAGATAGGGAACATCGTCGCCGCCGAGCGAAGCATCGTAGGCGAAGCCGTACTCGATCAGCAGGTCGAGAGTGAACTCGGAAAAGGCACCAGAGGGGCAGCGATAACCCGCCGGAGGCTTGCCGGTGACACGCTCGATCTCGGCAATGCCGCGCTCGAGCACTCGCCGTTCATCACCCGGCGAGAGTTGGTTGGGCCGCTCATGCAACCAGCCATGATGGCCGATCTCATGGCCGTTCTCGACAAGGAGCTCGATGGCGCCCGGATAGGTTTCGATGCACCAGCCGGGCACGAACATTGTCTGGCGGATGCCGAAATGCCGCCAGATCTCGACAATGCGCGGCACCGCGACGCGGGCGCCGTAGCGCAACGACGAGGAAAGGCTGATCCGGCGGGTCGAATCTTCCGGATAGTAAAGATGGAGCAGGCTCTCGGCATCGAAATCGAAGGAGAAGCAGACGGCGCAGTTTGCCCCGTTCGGCCAGGGTGGCGGATTGCGGATGAGCTTCAACATGGTCCTTGCGTCACAGGGTTCATCTTCTGGGAAGCGCGGGATTGGCGTCAACTCCAAAGTTGATCTAACTTCCCCGGTCTCGAATTCTCACCGGAGGGCGCGTGGCGTGGGTGCAATCACGGAAAACGAATGGCGTTACAACCAGCTGATCAAGCAGTTCCCGTCGGATGCCGAGCCGGCCTTCGAGGATCCCGATCTGCTCGAGAAATGGTGGGGTCGGAATTGGGGGTGTACGAACGATGTCGGCCGTCTCAGAGTGGTCCTGATGCACCGGCCCGGTCCCGAGGTGAACATCGTCGACACCTCGAAACGGCTCGACAACAATGCCTTCGGCGACGAGCAGGCCGGCTGGTATTGGCGCGGCACGGAGGGGCCGGACCTCGAAACCATGCAGAAGCAGCATGACGCTTTCTCGGCGGCCTTGCGCTCCGAGGGCGTCGAGGTCGTCACCATCGACAAGCCGGGGCCAGGACGAATGAAATCCTGCTACACGCGCGATGCGGTCGCGGCCGTCGGCGGCGGTGCCATCGTGATGCGGCTCGGCCCGCGCATCCGCCGCGGCGAGGAGCTGCCGGTGACCCGCACATTGGCCCGCCTCGGTTGTCCGATTCTGAGGACGATCTCCGGCACTGGCATTGCCGAGGGCGGCAGCTTCGCCTGGATAAACAAGAGGACCGCGGCGATCGGCCTGTCGTCTCGTGTCAATGAGGAGGGTGCGCGGCAGATCGAGGAGGTGCTGCGCTCGCAGGGCGTCGAGCTCATCAAGGTCGCCTTGACCGGTTACCGCCTCCATATTGACGGCCTCTTCGTCATGATCGCCCCCGATCTGGCGCTCGCCAACATCACGCTGCTGCCCTTCTGGTTCCTTGAGAAGCTCAAGGAAATGAAGATCCACCTCGTCGAGATCCATCACCAGGACGACAGCGCCATCATCAACTGCCTGGCGGTGGCACCGGGACGGGTGCTGATGCCCGAGGGCGTCTCCGGCCATACGATGGACCGTCTTGGGCTCCATGGCGTCGAGGTGCTCACCATTCCCTATGACAAGGTGATCTCGGGCGGTGGCGGTCTCCATTGCTCGACGGCACCGCTGATCCGCGACGAGGTCTGAAGCGATGAGCAGGAAAGTCGAATGGAATGCGGCTCAGCAGGACGCGCTTGACTGGCTGACCGAGGAACGGTCGGGATTGTCGCGCGATCACATGACCCTGTGGGATTTCCACGAGCCGTCATGGCGCGAATATCGCTCCTCGCAATGGTATGTCGACCGCCTGCGGCGCGAAGGTTTCGAGGTCGAGCACGGATCGGCGGGCATGCCGACCGCCTTCTGCGCGCGCTGGCACAACGGCGAGGGACCGACCATTGCCGGCTATGCCGAGTATGATGCGGTGCCCGGTCAGTCGCAGGAGCCGGTGCCCTATCGCAAACCGCGCGATGGCGTCAGCAAATTCGCTGCTGGCCACACCGATCCCCATTCGGCGCTTGGCATGGGATCGTTCTCCGGCTTCCTGGCGGCGCGACACGCGATGGAGCGTCATGGCATCGGCGGCACCCTGGTCTTCTTCGGCGAGCCGGCCGAGAAGATGTGCGCCTCGAAGCCCATCCACGCCGCCCACGGCTATTATCGTGACCTCGATGCGGCAATCAGCTTCCATCCCCATTCCTTCCCGGCGCTGACCAATGGCTGCTTCTGGGAGACCAGCTGTGCCCCCTATTGGAGCCGCATCTACACCTTCGAGTGCGAGAACCCCGAGACCTGGCAGAGCGGCGCCGCCGGCGTCGTTAGCCATGTTCATGCCATGGCGCGCGCGCCTGGCGCGATCGACGCCGTGTGCCTGATGTACACCAACTCCAAGATGATGAAGGAGTCGATGCTGCCGCACACCGGCAGCTGGAGCCTCAACGAGTTCATCCCGATCGCCGGCCAGGCGGCTGCCGACAACATCGCGCCGGCCATTGGGCAGATCCAATATTCGCTTCGCGCGCCGACGCTCGGTATGTGCGAGGCGGTGTTCAACGTGCTCGACCGCAATGCCGACCATATCGCGGCAATGACCCATTGTACGGTGGCCAAAGCCTGGATCACCAGGACCCGGGCCGGCCTGCCGAACCGTGCCATGGCAGAGATCACCTATCGAAATTTCGAGCGGCTTGGTGCGCCACAATGGGGCGAGGAAGCGAAGCGCTTCGCCCGCGAGGTGCAGAAGAATCTCGGCCTCGAGCCCATGCGGGAGCCGTTTCTC
>Ga0075421_100000678_pt1 | contig 36907 bp, 30 predicted proteins | sample SoiMetdeltSBSDD5_FD_75292 | JGI IMG/M metagenome (GOLD analysis project Ga0075421, IMG submission 75292) | Bulk soil microbial communities from a Populus tree surrounding site in Tennessee, USA - Soil MetaG P. deltoides SBSDD5 | ecosystem: Environmental > Terrestrial > Soil > Tree plantation... | reverse complement strand
TTCAACTTCGCGCAGGTCGGTGTCGCCGCGCGAGAGGGTGCCTCCTCCGCGGTTGAGGAGCGCCACCGTGTTCACGCCGGGAGCAGGAGCAATCGACGTGCCTCGCGGCCGGCGGCCCGGAGACTGGCACGCGCCATGCGATGTACGGGCTGGCAGCGGGCCTCGGCGAGCTCGCTCACACCACACCCGAGAAGGAGCACGACGATGAGCCGAACGAAAACCTTGCCCGCCCTTGCAGCGATTGCGCTGCTTCCTGCCCTGTTCGCCATGGGTTGCCGCGGGGGCGAAGCGACGTCCCAGCAGGCCGGGACGGCACCCGTGACCCAGGAGACTGCCCGTCCTCCACAGGGGACGACCTGGACGACCGACGCACCCCCCGCCGTGACGGGAGCCACAGGTCTGGTCGACGGGACCACCGCCAGCGCCGAGCGCGAGCGTCAGATCGCCGAGCGCGAGGCCGCGGTCGCGCAGCGCGAGGCCGAGGTTGCTCGTCGCGAGTCCGCCTCGACATCCCGCCCGCGCACTGCGTCCACGTCGCGACGCTCGACGCCGAGCCGTCGCGCCACGCCGAGCAGCGCCCCCCGCCGGACCGAGGTTGCGGCAGCACCCCGCGAATCCCAACCGGCTCCGGCGCCGCCGCCCGTACGTGAAGTGACTCGCGTCACCGTGCCCTCCGGCACGACGCTCACCGCCGAGGTGACGAACGGTGCCTCCACCGCGACCTCCCAGGTCGGGGACAGCGTCAGCGCGCGCGTGAGCGACAACGTCTACGCCGGCGGCGTGCTGGCGATCCCCGCCGGCTCGCGCCTCTCGGGCACCGTCACCGAGGTGCGAGGGCTTCGCAAGGTCGGCGGCCGCGCCCTGCTCGCGGTGCGTTTCGACAGCGTCGAGCTGCCCAACGGCAACGACGCACCGATCTATGCCGCGTGGTCGGCGCAGGGGCGCAACGAGACCGGCCGCGACGCCGCGACGATCGGCGGCAGCGCAGCGGGCGGCGCCGTCCTCGGTCGCGTGCTGAGCCACGGCCGCCGGCGCGACGAGCGTACGGCCCAGGGCGCGGCGGTGGGCGCCGTCATCGGCACCGTCATCGCGGCGCGCAACCAGCGCAACGGTCAGGTGGAGCTGCCGGTGGGCACCGTGCTCGACCTGACGCTCAGCGATTCGGTGCGCGTCACCGTCGACTAGAGCTGGATCTCTGCCACCCCAACCCCTGCCTGGTTGGTCTGCCACCCCTAACCCGTCCCCTTCCCCCTCGCCGGGGGAGGGGGGTCCGGAGTCTCGGCAACGTCGCCGCAGAGGCGCAACCCAACCCTTGCTGGGCCCCACGCGAACCCGCGAGGCCGGCGGTCGTGTGACGCGATGCCTCAGGCCGGCGCGGCGTCCCGGCGGGCGATGAGCAGCGTGCGGTCGTCGCCGGGCGGGCGATCGCCGACGAAGGAGGCGACGGCGCGCTCGATGGCGTCGGCGAGCGCTGCGGGCGATGCCGCGCGGTGCTCCCGGCAGGTTTCGACGAGCCGTTCGAGGCCCAGCTCCTCGTCGTCCTCGTCGGCCGCTTCGGTGATCCCGTCGGTGTAGAGAACGAGGGAGTCGCCTGGGCCGAGCTCGACGCTCGCCGCGCGGTAACTCATCCCCGGCAGGAGGCCGAGGGGCACGCCGGTGGGTCCGAGCGTCTCCACCTCGCCGCCCGCGCGCACGACGAGCGCAGGGTTGTGGCCGGCGTTTGCATAGTCGACGCGGCCGCTCATGGCGTCGATGGCGGCGATGACGGCGGTGGCGTATTTCTCCGGCGGTGTCCGCTGGAAGAGAAGCCGCGACACGCGGGCGCACACCTCGGCCGGCGCGAGCCCTTCCTCGAGGGGGCCCGCGGAGAGCGCCTCCACCGACGCTGCGAGCAGCGACGCCGCCATTCCCTTCCCCGCCACGTCGGCGAGCAGGAGTACGCACTCGGCGCCGTCGCGGCGCAGGACGGCCTGGTAGAGATCGCCCGAGACGTGACGCGAGGCCGTGTTGCGCGCGCAGAGCTCGAAGCCGGCGAGCGTCGGCAGCGAGGTGGGCAGGAGCCTCTCCTGGATGCGACGAGCGAGCGCCAGCTCTTCCTCGAGGACGCGGCGCTGCGCCGCCTCTTCGGCGAGTGCGACGTTGCGCAGGCGGATGCCCGCCACGGAAGCCAGCGACACCAGGAGCTGCATGTCCTCCTCGGTGAACTGGCGCACCGCCGCGTTGGTCGTCAGCAGCACCATGCCGAGCGGCGGCTGCCCCTCGGCGAGCAGCGGCGCCGCGACCAGCGAGCGGATGCCGGCTGCGAGCAGGCTCATCGAGCCCTGGAAGCGGACGTCGCTCCGGGCGTCGAGCACGAGCGCCGCGACGCCTTTCTGCGTTACCTCGTGTGCCAGGCGCTGCGAGGCGACGAGACGCGGCGTGCCGCCCTCGCGCGAGCGGCTCGCCACCGGCCGCAAGGCGCCGTCGAGCCCGATGAGGTGGATCGCCGCCTGCTCGGGCTGCAGGTGGTCGAAGAGCCGGTCGAGGATGAGCTGCAGCAGCTCGGGCAGGGCGAGCGCGCTGCCGAGCGCCTGGTGCACCTCGTTGAGGAGGCGCAGCCGCTCCGCGTAGCGCTCGAGCTCGGCGCCGCTCGCGGCGGCGCCGCCGCTCGACTCGAGCGCCAGGATCTCGGCCACCGGCCGGAAGACCGTGTGGCTGCTCTCGAAGGCGTCGATGCCCGGCTCCTCCTCGCCGACCGACCCGGGGTGGACCGACAGCACGCTGCCCGAGATGCGGATCACGTCGCCCGGCCCGACCGGCGTCGCGAGCAGCACCGGCTCGCCGTTGAGCAGCGTGCCGTTGCGCGATCCCAGGTCCTCGATCAGGTAGCGACCGCCGTCGCGGAAGAGCCGCGCATGGTGGCGGGAGAGGAAGCGGTCGGGGAGCGGAAGGTCGGAGGTCGACGAGCGCCCGATCACCACGCTGTCGGTGTGCACCAGGTGGTCGAACGGCTGCCCTTGCGGGGGCACCACGTGGAGGCGCAACACGGCGGCGATTCTAGCCGTCCGGGGTGCCTCAACCGGCCCGGAACCCCGTGCTAGCATCGCCGCCCGTGACCCCACAAACCGCGCGTCCGCACCCCCGCGACCGCCGTCCGCAGCGAGTCGCGGTGCTCCCCGGCGACGGCATCGGCGTCGACGTCACGACCGAGGCCGTCAAGGTCCTCGAGGCGGCGGCCGAGCGCTGGTCCCTGCCCATCGAGCTCGAGCATTTTCCCTGGAGCGCCGAGCACTACCTCGCCACCGGCGAGACCATCCCGGCCGGCGCCTTCGCCGACCTCCGCGAGCGGTTCTCGGCCATCCTCATCGGCGCCTACGGCGACCCGCGCGTCCCCGACATGCGCCACGCCGCCGACATCCTGCTCGGCATCCGCTTCAAGCTCGACCTCTACATCAACCTGCGCCCGATCAAGCTCTACGACGAGCGGCTCTGCCCGCTCAAGAACAAGGGCGTCCGCGACGTCGACATGGTGGTCTTTCGCGAGAACACCGAAGGCGCCTACGTGGGGGCCGGCGGCAACTTCAAGGCCGGCACGCCCGACGAGGTGGCCGTGCAGGAGGAGGTCCACACCCGCAAGGGGGTGGAGCGCATCATCCGCGCCGCCTTCGAATACGCGGTGGTCCACGGTCGCCGCGAGGTCTGCATGGCCGATAAGAGCAACGCCATGCGCTTCTCGGGCGACCTCTGGCAGCGCTGCTTCGCCGAGGTGGCGCGCGAGTACCCGCAGCTCCAGAGCCGGCACCTCTACGTCGACGCGCTCACCATGCAGATGGTGAAGGCGCCGGAGACGCTCGACGTCATCGTCACCAACAACATGTTCGGCGACATCGTCACCGACCTCGGCGCCGGCCTGCAGGGTGGCCTCGGCGTCGCCGGCTCGGCCAACCTGCACCCGGGCGAGGTTTCGATGTTCGAGCCGGTGCACGGCTCGGCGCCGAAATACGCGGGCACCGGGCGGGCCAACCCGGTGGGCGCGATCCTCTCTCAGGCGCTGATGCTCGACTACCTCGGCCACGCCGAGGCGGCGGCCGAGGTCGAGCGCGTGGTGGCGCAGAGCCTGCGCGACGGGCAGACGACGGTGGACCTTGGGGGGACCCTCACCACCTCGCAGGTGGGTGACCTCGTCGCCCGCGCCGTGGCCGCGCCCGTCAGGGTCTGAGCGCATGCCCGCGCTCTCCGAGTCCGACCTCATCTACGACTGGAACCGGGTAGGGGAGGGTGACCTCCGCCCGGCGCGCGGCCGCGTCGAGCTCAACGACGAGACGCTGCGCGACGGCCTGCAGTCGCCCTCGGTCCGTACGCCGTCGATCGAGCAGAAGCTCGGCATCCTGCACGAGATGGTGGCGCTCGGCATCGACGCCCTCGACCTCGGGCTCCCCGGCGCGGGACCCCACGTGGTGCGCGACGTGCTCGCTCTGGCGCGCGAGATCGCCGACCACAAGCTCCCCATCTCCCCCAACTGCGCGGCGCGCACCGTCGAGGCCGACATCCGGCCGATCGTCGAGATCTCGCAGCAGGCGGGGATCCCCATCGAGGCGGCCTGCTTCATCGGCTCCTCGCCGATCCGGCAGTACGCCGAGGGGTGGACGATCGACCGCATGCTGGAGCTCTCCGAGAAGGCAGTCGCCTTCGCGGTGAAGCAGGGGCTGCCGGTCATGTACGTGACCGAGGACACGACCCGCGCGAACCCCGACGACCTGCGCCGTCTCTACACGGCGGCTGTCGAGGCCGGCGCGCGTCGGGTTTGCGTTGCCGACACGGTCGGCCACGCCACGCCGAACGGCGCGGCGGCGCTCACCCGCTACATCCGCGGCGTCGTCGACGCCACGGGCGAGCAGGTCCAGGTCGATTGGCACGGACACCGCGACCGCGGCCTCGGAGAGATCAACGCCCTGGCTGCGGCCGCTGCCGGCGCCGACCGTCTCCACGGCACCGCGCTCGGCGTCGGCGAGCGCGTCGGCAACGCGCCGATGGACCTCCTGCTCGTCAACTTCGTGCTCCTCGGCTGGCGCGAGTACGACCTCGCCCGGCTCCCCGAATACTGCCGGCTCGTCTCCGAGGCGACCGGCGTCCCATACCCCGACAACTGGCCGGTGGTGGGGCTCGACGCCTTCCGCACGGGAACCGGCGTGCACGCGGCGGCGATCCTCAAGGCGCGGGCCAAGGGGGACGACTGGCTCGCCGACCGCATCTACTCCGGAGTGCCGGCGAGCCTCGTGGGGCGACGGCAGCTCGTCGAGGTGGGGCCGATGAGCGGCGAGTCGAACGTCGTCTTCTGGCTGCAGTCGCACGGCGTCGATCCGCGCCCCGAGCTGGTGGCCGCGATCTTCCAGCGCGCCAAGCAGTCGCAGTCGGTGCTCGGCGACGAGGAGCTGCGGGCGCTGTGCGCGGAGCAGGGTGCGCCGCTCGGCAGCTGACGGGGCCGGGAGAACGACCCTGGTAGAATAGGGCCTCCCAACGCCAATGGCCCTGCGCACCAATGCCCGTCCGCCCTGCGCGGACAAGGGTCAAGGCGAATCCCGACAAACCCTCCGCAGTCCCATATCCCGAGGAATCCCATGATCCTGGAACGTTTCACGGTCGGACCGTTCGCCGAGAACTGTTACCTCGTCGGCAAGGCCCCCCGCGTCGCCATCGTCGATCCCGGTGCCGAGAGCGAGCGGGTCGTCTCGGTCATCGAGGCCAACGGCTGGACGCCCGAGGCGATCCTCCTCACCCACGGCCACATCGACCACGTGGCGCACGTCGCGCACCTCACCGAGCGCTACGCAGTGCCCGTCTACATGCACCGGACCGATCTCTTCCTGCTGCAGTCGGCGCAGTTCCCCGAGTTCGCGAAGATGCTCGGCGCGCGCCCCTGCCCGCCCCCCGACCACCATCTCGAAGAGGGTGTGCCGGTGGAGGTGGCGGGCCTGCGGCTGCGCGTCCTCCACACCCCGGGGCACACGCCGGGCAGCGTCTGCCTGCTCGACGAGGAGAGCCGCGAGGCCCTCGTCGGCGACACGGTCTTCTACCGCGGGGTCGGCCGCACCGACCTGCCGGGCGGAGACTTCGCGACCCTCGCGAGCTCGGTGCGCGACCGGCTCTTCGCGGTCGAGGGCGACTGGCGGCTCTGGCCGGGCCACGGCCCGGAGACGCGGATGGACGAGGAGCGGGCCGAGAACCCGTTCTTCGGCGCCAACATCTGCGCTCTGGTCTGACTGGGTCCGCCACCCCAACTCCCTTGCCCTGGGTTGGTCTGCCACCCCAAACCCCCCTGCCCCCCTTCCCCTCGCCGGGTAAGGGGGGTCCAGGATTCCGCGACCAGTTGTGGTTGAAGGCGGAGGCGGAGGTCCGTTTCGGCGGAGGCGGTACGGCTGCATCGGGTGTAGGGGCGGGGCCTGCCCCCGCCCGTCCGCGCTCTGCCCGCACGTCGCCGCACCGCCGATAAGCTGCGGTCGGTGACGGCTTCCTCGTCGACCTCCCCCTTCCGCCGCGTCCTCGACCGCTGGCTCGACGAGCTGGCGACGGAGCGGGGGCTGGCTGCCAACTCGCTGGTGGCGTACCGGCGCGATCTCGTGCGCATGGAGGACGACCTGCGGCGGCAGGGTGTGGAGCCGCTCGCAGCGGATTCCGCGGCCCTGACGGCGCACCAGAGGCGCCTCTTGCGTGCCGGCCTCGCGCCGCGGTCGTTGCGGCGGGCGCTGGCCTCGATGCGCGGTTTCTACGGCCACCTGGTGGCGAGGGGGGAGCGCCCGGACAACCCCGCCGAGCACCTGTTGCCGCCGCGTAAGCTGCAGCAGCTGCCGAAGGTGCTCTCCGAGGCCGAGGTGGGCGCGCTCCTCGCCGGGCCCGACGTCGGCGAGCGGCTCGGGCTGCGGGACAAGGCGATGCTGGAGCTGCTGTACGCCACGGGGCTGCGCGTCTCCGAGCTCGTCGGGCTCACCCTGGCGCAGCTCCGGCTCGACGAGGGGTTCCTCGTCGCCTTCGGCAAGGGGAGCAAGGAGCGCATCGTGCCGGTCGGCGAGCAGGCGGAGAGCTGGCTGCGCCGCTACCTCGTCGAGGTGCGTGGCGGCCTCCTGCGGGGCCGGCACGCGACCGTCTTCCTCAACCATCGCGGCGCGCCGCTCACGCGCCAGGGCTTCTGGAAGATCCTCGAGGCCTACGGCCGCCACGCCGGCATCCGCGCGCTCTCGCCGCACGTGCTCCGTCACAGCTTTGCCACCCACCTCCTCGAGCACGGCGCCGACCTGCGGGCGGTGCAGATGATGCTAGGCCATTCCGACATCTCGACGACGCAGATCTACACCCACATCCACCAACAGCGTCTGCGCTCGCTCTACGACCGCTTCCACCCGCGGGCCTAGCGCGGTACTAGAATGGCGTCCTTTCCCTCTTGCAGCGGAGGAGGGCGTCATGCTCGAGCGGATCCAGGAGATCGACACCAGCGCCATCGAGGACCTCACCCGCATCAAGCGCGACCAGGACGTCCTCGAGGATCGCCTGCGGCTGATGGTGGAGCGGCGCGACGGGGTCTCCGAGGTGGTGTTCGAGCGCGTGCGCGGCGACTACCGCCGGCGCCTCGAGAGTCTCGACGAGGAGGCTCGGCCGCTCAAGGAGCGGGCCCGCCACGAATACGCGAAGCTGCGTGCCCTGCATGCCGAGCTCGCCCGGGCGCGCGACGAGGCGCAGCTCGAGAAGGAGGAGGTCGAGTTCCGCAATGGGCTCGGCGAGTTCCCTGCCGGGGAATACGAGCGCCGCGCCGCCGACTGCGCCGAGCGGGTGACCGCACGCGGCGCCGAGCTCTCCGAGGTGGAAGCGCTCCGCGACCGCTTCCACTCCTCGTGCCGCTCGCCGGAAGAGCTCGAAGGCGGCGACGCTCCGGTCGCCGAGGCCGAAGGCGAGCCTCCGGTGGAAGCAGCGCCCGGTCCGGCCCTCGAGGAGCCGTTCGCCGGGCCACCGGCCGATCGGAACGGCGACGGGTCGGCCGCGATGGCGCCCCTGCTCGCCGACCAGGACGCGGTTGTCGAGACGCCTCCGCCGCCACCGGATCGCGAATACGACTACGACGTCGGCGCGACCAGCCGCCTCGAGCCTGGCGCGCGGGTGGATGCCGATTCCACGGTTCTCGAGGGCCCGCCAGGGGAGGACGTCGACGTCTCGAGCACACGCGGCGACGACTGGCACGAGGCGCCCACGGGCAGCTTCGAGGTGCCGCCGCTGCCGCCCTCGCCGCCGTCGTCCGAGGACGACCTGGACGAGGATGAGCTCTCGGGCGCCACGCGGATCCTCGCGCGGCCACGCCTCGTCGAGATCGAGAACGGCAGCTCCGGGCGCGAGCACCCGCTCGCGCTCGGCCGGACGTCGATCGGGCGGGCCTCTGACAACCTGGTGCACCTGCTCGATGAGGCGGTCTCGCGTCACCACGCCGAGGTCGTCCCGGGGCCGCAAGGGTACCTGCTGCGCGACCTCGGCTCGGAGAACGGCATCTTCGTCAACGGCGACCGCACGCCCGAGCACGTGTTGCGGGAAGGGGACGTGGTGCAGATCGGCGCTCGCACGCTCGTCTTCCACGGAGCCTGAGCGGCGTTGGCTACCGTACTCGCCGGCGACTTCGGCGGCACCAGCGCGCGGCTGGCGCTCTTCGAGGTGGCGCCAGGCACGCAGCCACGGATCGGCGCCAGCGTGCGCTACCCGGCGCGCGAGGTCGACGGCATCGCGGCCGCCGTGGAGCGCTTCTTCACCGAGCAGCGGTCCCCGAGCGTGGCCGCCGCCACGTTCGGCGTGGCGGGCGCGGTGGACGACAACCGCGCGCACCTCACCAACCTCGGCTGGGAGGCCGACGGTGCCGCCCTCTCGGCCCGGTTCGGCTTTCCGGTGGAGCTGCTCAACGACCTCGTCGCCACCGCGCTCGGCATGAACGCGCTCGGCGGAGGGGACGTTCTCGAGCTCAACCCGCACGCAGCCCACGGTCGCGGCAATGCCGTGCTCGTCGGCGCCGGCACCGGGCTCGGTGTCGCCCTCATCGTCTGGTCGGGCGACCGCATGCTCGCCGTCCCCTCGGAGGGGGGCCACTCCGAGCTGTCGGCGAGAAACGAGGAGGAGTGGGCCTTGCGGCGCTTCCTCGCCCCGCGCTGCGGCGGCCGGGTGAGCGCCGAGCGCGTCGTCTCGGGGTTGGGCCTGCGCAACCTCTACGACTTCCTCGTCGATCGGGGAGAGCTCAGACCCGCTGCCCACGTCGTCGCGGCTCTCGCGGCAGGCGAGGACGCGGGCAAGGTCATCGGCACAGCCGGGATGGACGGGAGCTGCCCCCTCTGCGCCCGAGCGCTCGACCTCTTCGCCTCCGCTTACGGCTCCTTCGCCGGCGACCTGGCGCTCGTCGGCGGCGCCGCCGGCGGGGTCTACCTCGGCGGCGGCGTGTCGATGCGGCTGGCGAAGAAGCTCGCCGACGGCACCTTCCTTCGGGCTTTCACCGGGAAGGGACGCCTCTCGCAGTTCGTCGAGCAGGTGTCGGTGCAGGTCCTGATGCGCCCCGACACCGCGATCCTGGGAGCCGCGCGGCGCGCCGGCGAGCTCGCGACCGCCAGCCTGAGTCTCTAGGCTACGGAATCAGGGCCGAGAGCACCTCGCGCACGGCAGGGATCGAGAGGCTGTTGCCGACGAGGCGCCAGGCGACGGCACGCGGCAGCTCGGGCGGTAGCCGGTAGCTTTCCGGAAAGCCAAGCAGGCGCAGGACCTCGGCGGCCGAGAAGCGTCGCACCACGCCGTCGCGGCGCAGGTAGGAGCCGGCGCGGACCGGCGAGCGCCCGTAGGCGGTGGTGAAGGTGGCGGCGACGGCGCCGGTGTCGGCGGCATCGACGACGTCCACCGCGTGCTCGTAGCGGGCGAGCAGCTCGGAGGGGACCATGAGGTCGGCCGGGTCGTCCGCGTCGAGGAACGAGGCGAGCGGCGCCGCGGCGCTGCATGGTGCCGCGCCGGGACCGTCACCGCTCCGCTCGGCGGCCCAGCCCCGAAGTCCCTCGCGGCTCGCCACCAGGTAGAAGCGGCGGCGCCGGTTCGGGATGCCCAGCTCGGTCGGGCAGAGCACGCGCTCGGCGACCGCGTAGCCGGCGCCGTCCAGCGCCTCCCGCAGCCGCGCGTGGCCGCGCGAGCCGCGCATCTCGGGCACGTTCTCGAGCGCCAGCGCGGGAGGGCGCAGGGAGCCGACCAGCTCGACGAGGTGCAGCAGACCCTTGCTGCGCGGGTCGTCGACGTCGAGCCCCTTGCCCCGTCGTGTGTAGGGCTGGCACGGCGGCGACATCCACCAGAGGTCGGCGCCGGCCAGCCGCGGATCGCCGGCACGCAGCGACTCGATGGCGCACGCGGTCGCGGCGTGCGGGAAGTTGTGGCGGTAGACGGCGAGGGCGAGGCCGTTGACGTCGAGCGCCGCGGCGACCGTTGCCGTTTCGCCGAGCGCGGCCGCGCAGCCGCCGATGCCGCAGAAGAGCTCGAGCACGCGCGGCGACGGGGCGCCGGTCATCGGCGCGGATTGTAGGCCCAGTGCACGGTGGTCGAGCGGATATGCTCGCGCCCTTCTCGACGCCAGGAGTGTAAGGGAGGAGTTTCCATGATCGAGCGGCGGCACGACGGACCAGTCACCATCCTCCAGCTCCAGCACGGCAAGGCGAGCGCCCTCGACGTCGAGCTCCTCGGCGCGCTCGAGAGCGAGCTCGCGGAGGCAGAGGCCGCGGGCCAGGCGATCGTCATCACCGGGACGCGCTCGATCTTCTCGGCCGGCGTCGACCTCTTCCGCGTCCTCGACGAGGGCGACGCCTACCTCGCATCGTTCCTCCCCGCGCTCGACGCCGCCCTGCTGCGGCTGTTCACCTTCCCCCGGCCGGCGGTGGCGGCCATCAACGGCCACGCGATGGCAGGCGGCTGGATCCTCGCCTGCGCTTGCGACTACCGGGTGATGACGCTCGGGGCGGGCAAGGCGGCGCTCCCCGAGCTCCAAGTCGGCGTCGCCTTCCCGCCGATCGCCATCGAAGCCGTGCGCTTCGCCACGCCGGCGGCACACCTGCACGCCCTGGTCTTCGCCGGGCGCGAATACACGGGCGAGGAGGCGCTGCGCGCCGGCCTCGTCGAGGAGGCCGTGGAGGCGGATTCCGTCGTCGACCGCGCCGTGGCCGTCGCGAAAGCGATGGCGCGGACACCGGTCGCCGCCTACCGCCTCACCAAGGACCAGCTACGCGCCCCCAACGTCGCTCGCGTGGCGGCCGCGACAGCCGCGAGAGCCGCGGTCCGCGAGCAGTGGAGCGGCGACGACACGGCCACCATCATCCGCAGCTACCTCGACCGCGTCGTGGGTAAGGGTCGCTGACCCGCCCCCCGCGCGCTGCGCGCGCTTGCCGCCACCCACCCGACCCCTCCCCTGGGTTGGTCTGCCACCCCACTCTCCCCAACCCCTCCCCCGCGCGCACAGCGCGCTGCCGCCCCCCGCCCGACCCCCACCCCTGGGTTGGTCTGCCACCCCACTCACCCCAACCCCTCTCTCCCCTCGCCGGGGAGAGAGGGGCTCGGAGAGTAGCCGGGGATAGGGGCGGCATTCGCCCGTGTGTCGCTTCGAGAGCGCTGCTGCTGCTGTGCGGCTACTACCAGGCGCGCCGCGCGCCCGGGGGGTGGGCTACTACCAGCCGAGCAGGTAGGCGAAGATGAGGGGCGCGACGATCGTCGCGTCGCTCTCGATGACGAAGCGCGGCGTGTCGAGCGCCAGCTTGCCCCAGGAGATCTTCTCGTTCGGCACCGCGCCGCTGTACGAGCCGAACGACGTCGTGCTGTCCGAGATCTGGCAGAAGTAGCCCCAGAACGGGGCCTCTTCCTGCAGGTCCTGCTGGATGAGCGGCACGACGCAGATGGGAAAGTCGCCGGCGATGCCGCCGCCGATCTGGAAGAAGCCGACCGAGTGGTCGCGGCTGACTTTCCGATACCAGTCGACGAGGACCCCCATGTATTCGGTGCCCGCCCGCACCGGCAGGTAGCTCGAAAGGTCGCCGGCGACGACGTGGGCGACGAAGATGTTGCCCAGCGTCGAGTCCTCCCAGCCGGGGACGATGATGGGAAGGTTCCTCTCCGCCGCGGCGACGAGCCAGGAGTCCTTGGGGTCGATCTGGTAGTGGCCTGCGAGGGTGCCGTCGTTGAGCAGGCGGTAGAAGTACTCGTGGGGCAGATAGCGTTCGCCCTTGCGGTCCGCCTCTTTCCAGAGCTCGACGATGTGGTGCTCGATGCGGCGGATCGCCTCGGTTTCGGGGATGGCGGTGTCGGTGACGCGGTTCATCCCACGCTCGCGGAGGTCTTCCTCCGACTCGGCCGAGAGCTGGCGGTAGTGGGGGAGACGCTCGTAGAAGTCGTGCGCCACGAGGTTGAAGACGTCTTCCTCGAGGTTGGCGCCGGTGCAGCTGATGATGTGCACCTTGTCCTGGCGGATCATCTCGGCCAGCGACAGCCCGAGCTCCGCCGTGCTCATGGCGCCGGCGAGCGTCACCATCATCTTGCCCCCGGCCTTGACTGTTTCCCCGGATTTGCCGTCGCGAGGGGCCAGGTGCTGCTCGTAGGCGCGCGCGGCGTCGCGGACGACCGCGGCGTTGAAGTGGCGGTAGTGGTGCTCGACGAAGTCGCGGATCTTGACCATGGCGGCGGATTATAGAGGCGGCGGCGCGCCGGACGCCGGCGCGCCGTCACCGCCGCCGTGGGAGGCGCGGCCCGTCAGCTCTCGTCCGGGACGAGATCCTGATACTCGGGGTGGTCCTCGATGAATGCCCGGACGAACGGGCAGCTGGGGATCACCTCATATCCCTCGCGGCGCGCCCAGTCGAGCGCCTGCCGCACGAGCTCGCTCCCCATGCCGTGGCCGCGCAGGTGCGGCGGCACGAGAGTGCTGCGAAAGTCGAGCACGCGAGGCCCGACCTTGTGGTAGCTGAGCACCGTCCCCATGTTGGCCATCTTGTGCTGGGGTTCCCCGTCGAGGACTTCGGGCGGGACGTGGAACCGGCTGCCTTCGGGATCGTGCTGGACTTCGAGCTGCATCGCTGCCTCCGTGACTGACGTGTGGTGGCGGATCGCGTCGGACCCGCCACCACGGGGCAGTGCAAGCTGGGGGCCAGCAGCCGCAGGCCTAGCGCGTCGAGCCGCCCGCCGGCTTCTCCTTCGGCACGATGATGGCCGGGGCCTGCTTGTCGCGCACGAGCTTCTCGAAGGCGGGCAGATCGGTGGCGATCACCTGGTCGATCTCGGCGAGCCGCTGGGTGAGCTTCTGCTGCAGCTCGGCGAGGAGCTCTTCGGTTCCCCGCGTCGGCCTCGCCTCCGCCGATCCCACCGTGCCGAGGAGATTGGCGATCTGATCGTCGAGCTGCGGCGGGTAGTTGAGGATGTCCTGCCCCGCTTGCGACTTCGGCTGGTGGAGGGCGTTCTCGATGGTGTCGAGCTTGCCGGAGAGTGCCTTCGCCGCGTCGGCCACGCCGTCGTCCATTCCGGCGTCTTTCATGCGCTTGGCCAGCGCATCGACCTGGGACTTCACGTCGCGCACGCGCTCGATGGCGCGGTGGGTGCGGGTGAGCGCCTCCCAGGCCCCGCGCGCGACCTCGTATTGCTTGGCGAACGCGTCGGGAGCCACCGTCTTGCGCGGGTCGGCGACGACGGCGAGGGGCTGCGTGCTCGTCCAGTCGCCCACCGTCATGCGCACCTGGTACTTCCCCGGGGGGACCACCGGGCCGCTCGGCGAGCCCCACAGCACCGCGTCGGGGACGACGAAGGCGTCGGGGAGCTGCAGGTCCCAGTTGTACCGGTTGAGCCCCTTCTGCGCCGCGATCTTGCGCGGGCGCGCCAGCTCGGGGAAGAAGCGCAGGAACGGGTTGGGGGCCGCGGGCTCCTCCTTCTGGCTCGAGAGGGTGCGGATCACCTTGCCCTCGGGGTCGAGGATCTCGAGCTTCACCTCGGTCTTGCCGTCGCCCTCGAGATTCTCGGGCAGGAGATAGAAGATCGTCGCGCCGTACGGCGGGTTCTCGCCCACCGGGGTGCCGCCGCCGCCACCGCCGCCGCGGTTGAGCAGCCGGACGGCGTCGCGCGGCTGGAAGAGGTGGCGGCCGGACTGCGCCACGTCGGGCGTCATCTGGCGCAGCGGCGAGAGGTCGTCGAGCACCCAGAAGGAGCGCCCGTGCGTGGCGATCGCCAGGTCGCCGTCCTTGACCGCGAGGTCGGCCACCGGCGCCACCGGCAGGTCGAGCTGGAGCCGTTGCCACCGGCGCCCGGCATCGAAGGAGACGAAGAGGCCGAACTCGGTGCCGGCGAACAGCAGCCCCGGGCGCTCGGGGTCCTCGCGCACGACGCGCACCCACTGGTCGGCCGGGATGCCGTTGCTGCCGTCGGTCAGGAGCTGCCAGGTCTTGCCGTAGTCGTCGGTGCGGAAGATGTACGGGTGCCTGTCGTCGAGCCGGTAGCGGTGCGCCGCCACGTAGGCGCGCCCGGCCTGCCGCCGCGACAGCTCGATGCTGTTGACGGTGGCCCACTCCGGCATCCCCTTCGGCGTCACGTTCACCCAGTTGGCGCCGTTGTCGCGCGACACGTGCACGAGGCCGTCGTCGCTGCCGGCCCAGAGCTCGCCGGGGGTGAGCGGGGACTCCTCGAAGGCGAAGATGGTGTCGTACACCTCGACGCCCGTGTTGTCCCAGTTGAGCGGCCCGCCGGCGTACCCCTGCTTGGCGGGATCGTTGCGGGTGAGGTCGGGGCTGACCACCTCCCAGCTCTTCCCTTCGTCGCGCGAGCGGTGCACCACCTGCGACGTCGTGTAGAGCACCTGCGGGTCGTGCGGCGAGATGCGGATCGGCTGGTTCCACTGGAAGCGGTAGCGGAGGTCCTTCGCCTGCTGCCCGACCCCCGCCTGCGGCCAGGGCGAGACGTCCTCCTCGTGGCCGAGCTTGCGGTCGTAGCGGCCGATGCTGCCGCCGTAGCAACCGGCGTAGGTGATGTCCGGGTTCCTCGGGTCGACCGCCACGTGGGCGCTCTCGCAACCACCCGGGATGTACCAGTGCTGGCGATCGATGTTGCCGTCCATCGAGCGGCTGGGGATCGCCACCGCGGAGTTGTCCTGCTGGCCGCTGTAGAGCCAATACGGGAACTGGTCGTCGACGGCGAGGCGATAGAGCTCGGCGGTGGGCTGGTTGGCCTGGGTCGACCAGTTGCGGCCGCCGTTGTAGGTGACGTTGGCGCCGCCGTCGTTGGACTCGATCATCACCTGCGGGTCGTCGGGGCTGATCCAGAGGTCGTGGTTGTCGCCGTGTGGCGTGCGTATCGGCGTGAAGGTCTTGCCGCCGTCCTCGGAGCGGAACATCGAGGTGTTGAGGATGTAGACGGTGCTCGCGTCTTTGGGGTCGGCGTAGATGTGCGTGTAATACCAGGCGCGCTGGATGAGGTTGCGGTCCGGGCTCAGCAGCCGGAAGCTCTTGCCGCCGTCGTCTGAGCGGTAGACGCCCCACTTCTCCTTCGCCTCGACGAGCGCCCAGAGGCGGTTGGGGTTGGCGGGGGAGAGCGCGAGGCCGATGCGGCCGAGGGTGCCGTCAGGCAAGCCCTCGGAGAGCTTCCGCCAGGTGTCGCCGCCGTCGATCGACTTGTAGATGGCGCTCGCCGGGCCGCCGGAGATCGCCGTCCAGGGTTGGCGGAGCGACTCGTAGGTCGCGGCATAGAGGACGCGCGGATTGCTCGCGTCCATCACCAGGTCGACCGCACCCGCCTTGTCGCCGACGTAGAGCACCTTGCGCCAGGTCCGCCCGCCGTCGCTCGAGCGGAAGACGCCGCGCTCGGCGTTGGTCCCGAAGGCGTGACCCATGGCGGCGACATAGACGACGTTCGGGTCCTTGGGATGGACGCGGATCTTGGCGATGTGCTGCGTGTCGGCGAGCCCGACGCGGTGCCAGCTCTCGCCGGCGTCGGTCGACTTGTAGACGCCGTCGCCGGGCGAGACGTTGCCGCGCAGGCAGGCCGAGCCCATGCCGACGTAGACCACGTTGGGGTCGGAAGGGGCGACGGCGATTGCGCCGACCGAGGCGGTGCGGAAGCCGTCGCCCGCGCGCTCCCGCGTCGGGGCCGGCGGTTGCGGCGGAGGCTCCTGGAAGAACTCGCTGAGGGCGCTTCCCGGTGCGACGTCGCCCATCACGGTCGGCGGTGTGTACGGCTTCTCCTCGCGCACGCGGTCGGAGACGTTGCGCCAGGTCGCACCGCCGTCGGTCGTCTTCCACACGCCGCCGCCGGTCGTGCCCATGTAGAACGTGCGGGGCTGCCCGGGAACGCCGGCGACCGCGGTCGAGCGGCCGCCTCGGAAGGGGCCGACGAGACGGAAGTCCATCGCCTGGAAGAGGCCCTCGTCGTACGCGCCGGTGACGGGCGCCGGTTTCGACGCTCGTTCGGCTGCGGCTGCCGGGGACAGGGCGGTGCCCAGGGCAAGCAGGGCGAGGGCCGGGGCGACGCGCTGGATCAGGGCGGGAATCCGCATAGCGAATCGGTGCATGGGTCCTCCGGGAATGAAGGGATGGCGACCATCGGGCGGTTGCGCGCCGGTGAGTTGATCGAAGCCACGGTCCGGTGTCAAACCTTTCACCGCTTCCAACGTCGCAGCTGGCTACGCTTGGGGACGTGAGCCGCTCTCGGACCCTCCCTTCGGCCCTCGCCGCCGCCTGCTTGTCCCTGGCGGCGGCCGCGCGGGCGGACGTGAACGTCACCGTCGATCCGAGCCTCGACCGCCGTCCGATCAACCCTCTCGTCTACGGTGTCAACTTCGCCAACTCGACGCAGCTGAGCTCGGTCGACTACCCGCTCAACCGCTGGGGCGGCAACGCGGTCACGCGGTACAACTGGCGCACCGACGTCAGCAACCGGGGAAGCGACTGGTTCTTCATGAACATTGCCGGGGGAAGCTCGAGCACCCTCCCCGACGGTTCGAGCGCCGACCTGTTCATCGACACGACGCTGCAGAACGGTGCCGAGGCGATCCTCACGGTGCCGACGATCGGCTGGACGCCGAAGGAGATCCTCCTTCCCGGCGGGGGCATCAACTACCCGGCGAGCCGCCAGAAACGCTGGGGATTCTCGGTCAACCTCTACGGCCAGCAGCTCATCACCGGCCCGATGTGGGGCGAGCCGACTCCCGATGCCGGCAACGGCACCTGCGACCCGCCGGGCAGCATGCCCGCGCACTGCCAGGCCGTCCCTGCGACGAGCACGACATTCGGACACATCGTCGGCAACAACCCGCAGGACACGTCGCAGGCGATCGGCCCCTCGTTCGTGGGCGACTGGATCGGTCACCTCATCTCTCGGGTCGGGACGGCGAGCGGCAACGGCGTGGCGTTTTACGCACTCGACAACGAGCCGATGCTCTGGAACAGCACGCACCGCGACGTCCACCCCACGCCGCTCAGCTACGACGCGCTCTGGGCGGCCACCCAGCCGATCGCGGCCGCCGTCAAGGCCGCCGATCCCGGCGCCAAGGTGCTCGGTCCGGACTCCTGGGGGTGGTGTGACTTCTGGACCTCCGCCGCCGACGCCGCGGTGGGGCCGTCTTGCGTCGACGGTGCCGACCGCCAGGCTCACGGCGGCCTGCCGCTCCTCGAGTGGTACCTCGACAAGGTCTGCGACTACGAAGAGGCCAACGGCGTGCGGCTGGTCGACTACCTCGACGTCCACTACTACCCACAGGGCGAGTGCGTGGCGGGCCTCGGCTGGTCGAACGGCGGCCTGAACTGCGGGGACGCCGCCAACGACGCTACCTTCGCCGACGCACGCCTCCGCTCCTTGAAGGAGCTCTACGACCCCGACTGGAACTCCGAGTCGTGGATCGGCCAGTTCGACGGCAGGCCCGTCAAGCTGGTGCCGCGGCTGCGCGCGTTCCGCGACACGGTGCAGGCGCGCTGCCCCGGCATCGGGCTGGCGCTCACCGAATACAGCTGGGGATCCGAAGACGGCATCTCCTCGGCGCTCGCGCAGGCCGAGGCGCTGGCGATCTTCGGCCGCGAGGGCCTGGACCTCGGCACGCGGTGGGGGGTTCCGGCGAGCGGCTCGCGAACCGAATACGCGTTCCGGCTCTTCCTCGACCACGATCCGGCGCCGGGGATGCAGCCGATCGCGGGGGAGACCGTGCGCGCGCGCAGCTCGGCCTGCGATCCCACCATGCCGCCGAACTCACGGCCGTGCAACGTCACCTCGTACGCCGTGCGTGGCGCCGGCGGCGAGCTCTGGGTCGTGCTCTTCAACCACGACACCGGCTCCAACGTCGCACACGTGAGCTTCGCCGGCACGGTGAACGCCACTGCCGCCCTCTTTCGCTTCAACCCGGCCGCGGCGCCGGCCGATCGCATCACGAGCGCCGGCAGCGCCACCATCGCCCAGCTCTCCGCCGGCATCACGCTGCCGGGCCGCACGGCCACCGTCGTTCGCGCCGGCATCCCCGTCGGCGGTCTGCCGTTCGCCGACGGCTTCGAGTCCGGCCTCACCCGCTGGCTCAAGTGGCCCTAGGCATCCCGTACCGGGAAGTTTTGCAGCGTCGAAGTGGGTCCGGGGAGCAGGGGCGCCGCTGGTAGGGTAGCGCGATGCGCGCTCCCACCGAGGATCTCGCCGCCGCCGCCGTGCCCCACATGACCCCCGACGAGTTCCGCCGCCACGGCAGCGAGGTGGTGGAGTGGATCGCCCGCTACATGGAACGCGTCGAGGAGCTGCCGGTGCTTTCGCGGGTCGCTCCCGGAGAGGTGCGCGCGCAGCTTCCTCCGCATCCACCCGAGGAGGGCGAGCCGTTCGACGCCGTGCTCGCCGACCTCGACCGCATCGTCGTCCCCGGGCTCACGCACTGGCAGTCGCCCGGGTTCTTCGCCTACTTCCCGAGCAACGGCTCGGGGCCCGCCATCCTCGGCGAGCTGCTCTCGGCGGGGCTCGGCGTGCAGGGAATGCTCTGGAGCACGAGCCCGGCGTGCACCGAGCTCGAGACGCACGTGATGGACTGGCTCGTCGAGGCGCTCGGGCTGCCGCGGGAGTTCCGCTCGGACGGCCCCGGCGGCGGCGTCATCCAGGACACGGCGTCTTCGGCCGTGCTCTGCGCCATCCTCGCGGCGCGCGAGCGCACGAGCGGCGGCGCCACCAACGCACGCGGCGGTGACGGCACCCTCACCGTCTACTGCTCGACGCAGACGCATTCGTCGGTGGAGAAGGGCGTCGCCGTGGCGGGGATCGGGGTCGACAACCTGCGCGAGGTCGAGGTCGACGCCGCCTTCGCCATGCGTCCCGCCGCGCTCGCCGAGGCCATCGCCGCCGACCGCGCCGCCGGCAAGCGGCCGAGCTGCGTCGTGGCCACGGTCGGCAGCACCTCTTCCAATGCCATCGACCCGGTGGCGGCCATCGCCGAGATCTGCGCCCGCGAGGGGGTCTGGCTGCACGTCGACGCGGCGATGAGCGGCACTGCGGCGCTCTGCCCGGAGCTGCGCTTCATCCACGCAGGCGTCGAGAGGGCCGACAGCTACTGCTTCAACCCGCACAAGTGGATGCTCACCACCTTCGACTGCAGCGCCTTCTGGGTGCGTGACCGGAGGCCGTTGCTGGCGGCGCTGTCGATCCTGCCCGAATACCTGCGCAACGCGGCGAGCGCCAGCGGCGCGGTGATCGACTACCGCGACTGGCACATCCAGCTCGGGCGCCGCTTCCGCGCCTTGAAGCTCTGGATGGTGCTGCGCTGGTACGGGCTTGCCGGGCTGCGCGCGATGGTGCGCTCGCACGTCGAGCTGGCGCACCGCTTCGCGGGATGGGTCGAGCGCGACGCGGACTGGGAAACGGCAGCGCCCGTGCCGCTCAACCTCGTCTGCTTCCGCCACCGCGCGGGCGACGAGGTGAACCAGCGGGCGATGGACGCCGTCAACGCCTCGGGCGAGGCGTACCTCACGCACACCAGGCTCGACGGCAAGCTCACCCTGCGACTCTGCGTCGGGCAGGCGCGCACGGAAGCGCACCACGTCGAGCGGGTGTGGGAGTTGCTGCGGGCCGCGGCGGCCGGGTAGGCGGCGGCGCTGCTAGCGAGATCGGACCGACGGGGGCGCGGCACCCAGGCCCCGCCCCGTCCGCGGCCGGCTCAGGCGTTCAGCTTCGCATCGACCGTGATTTCGGGCACCGCGGCGAGCGCCTTCGAGATCGGGCAGGTCGCCTTCGTCGTCTGCACCGCCTCCTGGAACGCGGCGTCGTCGATGCCGGGCACCTGCGCGTCGGTCGCGAGCTCGATGCGGGTGACGCCGAAGCCGCTGTCGCCCTTCTCGATGTGCACGCGCGCCTTGGTGGTGATGTGCGTCGGGGTGAAGCCGGCGCGGCCGAGGTTGGCGCCGAGGGCCATGGAGAAGCAGCCGGCGAGGGCTGCGCCGATGAGCTCTTCGGGGTTGGTTCCCTTGGCGTCCTCGAATCGCGTGGAGAAGGAGAAGGGCCCTTCCCACGCGCCGCTGCCCAGCTTCATCGACCCCTTGCCTTCCTTGAGCGAGCCTTCCCACGCGGCTTCTGCGTTGCGTACGGCCATGGCGAATTGCCTCCTGGTAGGTGACGTTCGGTCGTCGCGGCCGGTCGCCGCGGCGGGAGGCGATTATGTCCCATGGCCGGCGCGGCCGGCGCCGCGTCTCACGGCATCGCGAGGTCGGCCTCGGCGGTCGCCACGCGGTCGGAGAGCGGGTCGTAGACCGCCACGACCAGATGGTCCGCGCGGCCCTTGAGCTGGATCATCATCTGGTGGCGGACGAAGCCGCCCGCCTTCGGCGCCGCTTCCGAGAGGAGCTCGAGCGGGAAGACCGGGATGGCGTCGGCGGTGGACGTGCCTCCGCGGCGGTCGGAGGCGGCGAAGCGGAGCTCGAGGCGCGCGGCGAACTTGTTGTCGACGGGCACCACGGTCATGACGTCGACCGGCAGGCCGAGCGTCACCGGCACCTCGAAGCGGCCGTGCCGCCCCTTGCGAGGCTCGCCGATCTGGATCGGCATCGCCACGGCGCCGGGGAAGCTGCCGAGCAGGAGCGCGCTCTCGAGGCGCATCGTCGTCTCGGCCTGCCGCGAGAGGTCGAGGAAGCCGCTGCGCGCCCGTGCGCGGAGGCCCGGTCGCAGTTCGACGTCGAGGCGGTGGGGGCGGTCGTCGCCCTTCCAGCTCGGCACGAAGCCGAGCCAGTAGAAGGAGCGGGTGTCTTCGTTGGCGCTGGTCAGCGCGGCGGTGCGTTTGCCGTCGAGCAGCGGGCGCCCGCCGGTGGCGGCGGCGAGGTAGAGGAGGGTGTCCTCGGTCTGCTGCTCGGCGAACATCACGGACGCGGCGTCGGTGGGCGCGGTCGACTCGGCGTCGGGCCCGGAGTATTGCGGTCCGGGCACGTCCACCGGGTAGATGGTGAAGCCGAGCAGGTTGGCGGTGTCGGCGAGCGGCCGCAGCACGCGATCGCCCTCGGGCAGGTCTTTGTGGGGCATGCCGGTGCCGCCTCTGACCGCCGTGCGCACCGAGTAGGGCCAGCCGCCGGCGAGCAGCAGCAGGACCTTGCGCCCGGGCGCGTCGCCGAAGGCGCGCATCGCCGCGGACGCGGCGTCGACGGTGGCCTCGATCTGCGCCAGCAGCTCCCTGCCGTAGGCGCTCTGCGGGCCGGTCAGGTCGCCGGTCCTCTGCAGGAGGTCGAGCGGCGTGTCGTCGCCCACGGTCTCGCTGCGCAGGGTCTGGTCGTTGGCGAAGCTGCGGCGCTCGACGGCGCGGTTGAAGCCATGAGTGGGGCGTTCGCGGGCCTTCTCGAGCGCGAGGGCCAGGTCGGTCTTCGAGGAAGTCCAGCCGGCGATCGGTGTGAGGCGGCCGCCGTCGAAGGCGACGACGGCCATGCGGTCGCCGGCGCCGAGCGCGTCGAGGTCGCGACGCATCGCTTGGAGGACGAGGTCGCGTTGCGGCGAGATGGAGAAGTAGTCGTCGACGAAGACGAGGTAGTTGGTTCCCGATGCGGCAGCGGAGATGGGTCGCACGGCGGCGATGTCGTCGGGCGCCGGCGTCGAGGGCGGCGATGCGGCCTGCACTCGGCCTTCGCGTACCTCGGAGAAGTACTCGACCGTGACCGGTTTCCCGTCGACGCGCAGCGCGAAGTCGGCGGGGGAGAGCCCGGCGACGCGATTGCCGTCGGAGTCGGTGACGACGACTTCGACGTTGACGACGCGAACGTCGATCTGCTCGCCGAACGGCGATTGCGTTGGGGTGTCGGCGGGGGCCGGCGCGGGAGCCGCTTGCAGCCCGGGTGCGAGAGCTAGGGCAACGGCAACGGCGGCGACGGGACGGCGTGCGCGCATGGGACCCCCTCCTCTGGTTCTGGCGGCGGCGATGGCGCCGGAAGACACGTTAAAAATGGAACCGCTGGGAGAACGCCTGTGCAACGCATGCGCCACGCGGGATGAAGATGTGCGACTCAGGAAGCGCAGGGACTCCGCGGCCTCGGTGTGCCGGTGGATGTCCGCGAGCGCGGACGAGGTGCGTCCCCGTGAGGCGTCGAGGTCTGCATGCTGGCGCCGGGTTCGGACTGGTTGCGCGGCAGCTGTGGTACGGCTCGATGGGGCCGGTGGGGGTTTCGCCGCGGCCCCGGTGCGCGCGCCCTGACCCACTAGGCCGCCGTCGAGGTCCGCGCCGGGCGCCGGCGAACGACTCGCGCAGCGCGAGCCGGCCTGAAACCCCCGAGCGTGAGACCGAAGTCACCGTCGCGGACCTCGCCGGCGGCCAAGTGGGTCCCCAGGCGTGCTCAGGGGCCGCGGCGAAACCCCCCACCGGTTTCAAGTCGCCTGATGGAGCGCCGCTTGGCGAGGAGATCCGGAGGTTTTCCCGTAGCAACGCCCGATTTTCAAGAGCGCCTTCGAGGCCTTCGTTCGGCGATGGCAGTGAGGGGGTCCTCGGGCCAGGAGTGGCGGGGGTAGCGGGCGCGGAGCTCTCTGCGCACTTGGGGGTAGGTCGTGCGCCAGAAGCTTGCGAGGTCGTCGGTGACCTGTTGTGGGCGGTGGTTGGGTGCGAGGAGGTGCACGAGCACGGGCACGCGGCCGTTCGCCACGCGTGGTGTTTCGGTGAGGCCGAAGAGCTCCTGGATGCGGGCGGCGAGCACCGGGGGTCTGCCCTCCTCGTAGCGCAGGCGGATCCGGTTGCCGGACGGGACCTCGAGGCGGTCGGGTGCCTCGCGCTCGAGGGTGGATCGTTGTGTGGAGGTGAGCAGGCCGCGCAGTGTCTCGAGCACGGGGCCGCGGCGGAGCTCGGCGAGCGAGCGGCGGCCGGAGGCGAGGGCGGGGAGGAGGGCGGCGATGGAGTCGGCGTCGAAGGGCGGGAGCTCGAGCTCGGGGCGCCACCGTGCGAGGCTCCGCACCCGTGCGAGGAAGGCGGCCACTTCCTCGTCGTCGAGGCCGAGGCTGGTGTCGAGGTCGCTGCGCGCGGCAGCGGCGAGCGCCTCCGCCGCGGCGGCCTCGTCGCGCACCGGCACTTCGGTCTCGGCTATGGCGAGGTCGCGGAAGCGGGTGCCGCGCCACGCCACCACCCGATCGCGCGCGAGGTCGTAGCGCACGGTCTCCTCCTCGACGAGCTCCGCCGGCGGCAGCCACGCGGCGTCGACCGCCGAGGCGACCCGCACGCGCGCCTCGGCGCGCTCGCCGCGCCGGCCGGCGTCGAGGTCGAGGCAGAGGAAGAGCTCGGAGCGCCGCACGCCGGACTCGGTGCCGAGGCGCACGCCCCGACCGCCCACCATCACGCCGCGCGCGTCGCCGGTCTCGCGACGGCGGGTGAGGCGATCGGGAAAGGCGGCGAGCAGCGCGCGCCCAAGCGCTTCGTCGTCGTCGAGCTGCACTGGCGGCACGGGGCCGAGCTCGCGGCGTGCCAGTCGTACGAGCTGGTCGCGCGCCTGGAGCAGGCGGCGCGCCGCTCCGCCGGCGAGGTGACCGTACGGGGTGTCGCGGCCGCGCCCGTCGCGCGCCGCGGCGCGCACCAGCTCGAGCCGGGCGAGGGCGTCGGAGTCGCAGGGTGGGACCGGCGCGTCGCCGGCGCGCGAGCGGAAGGGGTCGCGCTCGGCGAGGAGCGCGGCGAGCAGCGCGGCGCCTTCGAGATGACCGTTGCGGTGCCCGGCGAGCACGAGGCGCGCGAGCCGGGGGTGGAGCGGCAGGGCAGCCATCACCTTGCCGTCGGCGGTGAGGCCGCCGCCGGCGAGAGCGCCGAGGTCGCGCAGGAGCGTCTCGGCGCGAGTGAGGGATTCGACCGGCGGCGGCTCGAGCCAGGGGAAGGCGCTGACGTCCGTCTCTCCCCACGCGCGGAGCTGGAGCGTGGCGCCGGCGAGGTCGACGCGCTGGATCTCCGGCGTCTCGCGGGGCGCGAGCGTGGCCTGCTCTGCGGTAGTCCAGAGGCGCAGGCAGAAGCCCGGGCCCTGGCGTCCGGCGCGGCCCGCGCGCTGCTCGGCGGAGGCGGCGGAGATTCGCGAGAGCTCGAGACGGTCGAGACCGCAGGCGGGGTCGTAGCGCAGCACGCGCGCGCGTCCTCCGTCGACGACCGCGCCGACGCCCGGGACCGTCAGCGAGGTCTCCGCGAGGTTCGTCGCCAGCACGATCCGGCGAGCGGGCTCGGCGAGGAGAGCGGCATCCTGCGCCGCGTCGGGGAGGCTGCCGTGGAGCGGCATCACGGGCAAACCCGGATCGCTTTCGGCCAGGAGCTTCGCCGTGCGTTCGATCTCGCCGGCGCCCGGGAGGAAGACGAGCACTCCGCCGTCCGTCTCGCCGAGCGCCTGGCGGGCGCCCCAGGCAGCCAGGGCCGGGAGGGGGCGCGGGTCGTCGCGGTCGAGGTAGCGCAGGGTCACCGGGTGCGCGCGGCCTTCGACGCGCTCGACCGCCGCGTCGAGGTACCCGGCGACGGGCCCGGCGTCGAGCGTCGCCGACATCGCGACGAGACGCAGGTCGGGGCGCGCCTGCCGCTGCGTGCGCCGCGCCATCGCCAGGGCGAGGTCGGTGTCGAGGGTGCGCTCGTGCAGCTCGTCGAAGACGACCACCGAAGTCCCGTCGAGGAATGGGTCGGCCTGCAGCAGCCGCACGAGCACTCCTTCGGTGACGACGAGCAGCCTCGTGCGTGGGCCGGCGACGCGCTCGAAGCGCACCTGGAATCCCACCTCACCGCCGAGCTCCCACCCCCGCTCCGCGGCGATGCGGCGGGCCGCCGCGCGGGCGGCGACGCGCCGCGGCTCGAGCATCAGCACGCGGCCGTTCGCGCCGGCGGCGCCGTCCATGACGAGAGCCGGCGGCAGCCGCGTCGTCTTCCCGGCGCCGGGCGGCGCGACCAGCACGAGGTTGCCCGCAGCCACCGCCGCGACGAGCCGCGGCAGGTGCGGGTCGATGGGGAGCGGCGCGATGCCCACCGACCGCTCCGCCCTCAGGGGACGAACCGGTAGCCGACGCCGCGCACCGACAGGATGTGGCGCGGGCGCCAGGCGTTGTCCTCGAAGGCCTTGCGCAGCGCGACGATCACGTTGTCGACGACCCGGGTGTTGGGATGGTGGGGGAGCTCCCACACGGTCGCCAGCAGCTCCCGCCGCGTGACCACCTGATGGGGGCGCGCGGCGAAGACGCGCAGGACGGCGATTTCCTTCTGCGAGAGCTGCACGACGCCGGCGCGAGTCTTCGCCTCGTAGGTACCGAAGTCGACCCAGTAGTCGCCGAAGTCGAGGCGGGCGGGCACCGGGGCGGGTGCGGGGGCGAGCCCGCCAGCCGGCTCGCGCGCGGGACCGGACGCGTCCGCGCTCGTCGCGCCGTTCGTCCAGGCCCGCCGGCGCAGCAGGCTCTCGACGCGCGCCAGGAGCTCGGCGAGGTCGAAGGGCTTGACCAGGTAGTCGTCGGCGCCCAGCCGCAGGCCGTAGACCTTGTCGTCGGGCTGATCGCGCGCGGTGAGCATGAGGATGGGGGTGAAGTCGCCGGCCTCGCGCAGGCGGCGGCAGACCTCGAAGCCGTCGACCTCCGGGAGGCGGACGTCGAGCAGGATGAGGTCCCAGCCGCGCTCGCCGGCGCGCGCGAGCCCTTCGGCGCCGTCGCGCGCCAGCTCGGCGCTGTGACCCTTGCGCGCCAGGTTTAGGAGCACTCCCTCGGCGATCGCCTCCTCGTCCTCGACCACGAGGATGCGGCTCATGACGCCTCCACTCCCGCCCGGGGGAGCGCGGGCAGCTCGACGACGAAGGTGGCCCCGGGCCGCCCCTCCTGCGACAGGGCCTCGACCCGGCCGCGCATCTCCTGCACCAGGCCGGCGACGATCGACAGTCCGAGGCCGGTTCCCCGGCGCCGCCCGTCGCGCTCGTTGCCCGCCTGGTAGAAGCGGTCGAAGACGAGGGTCAGCTCCTTGCGCGGGATGCCGACCCCGTCGTCCTCGACGACGATGCGCACGCGGCCGTCGTCGTCGACGACGCGGCAGCGGACCTCGCCACCGCGCTGCGAGAAGCGCGCGGCGTTGTCGAGGAGGTTGTTCATCACGCGTTCGAGGGCGTCGGGGGTGGCGAGCACGTGCGCGTCGGTCTCGAGCCGCCACTCGAGGTGCACTCCCTGCGCCTCCACCCGTGTCGCCGCCTCGGCGAAGTAGCCGGCGAAGAAGTCGGCGACGCCGAGGGGCGCGAGCGTGAGCAGCCGCTTGCGCGCCTGCAGGCGACTGCTCTCGAGCACATCGTCGACGAGCCGCGCCATGCGATCGGCCTGTTGCAGCACGAGGTCGAGCGAGCGCGTCCGCTGCGGCGGCGCCAGCTCCCCCTCGCGCAGCGTCTGGGCGTGCAGCTTGATGGCGGCGAGCGGCGATTTGAGCTCGTGGGTGACGTTGGAGAGCAGCTCCTCCTGCTGCAGCAGGTAGCGCCGGCCGGCGAGTGCCTGGGCGAGCTGCCAGGTGAGCCCGGCGATGAGGAGGAAGAAGAGTCCGCAGCCGACGGCGAGCACCACCCAGTGGGTGTTCTCGGCGGCGACGCCGACCCGCCCCGCCACTGCGTGGATGCGCGACACCGAGCGCACGATGTACACCACCCACCCGACCAGCAGGGCGATGGTGACGAGGAGCGATCCGACGTAGGCGGCCACGATGGGCGAGCGCCGCTTGCGGCTCATCACGGCGATCGTAGCCGAGTCGATGGACGGCGCCGGCCGGGTGGGCGATCCGCCGCCCGGCTCCGGCGGATACGATGGGCCGCATGACCACGAACGAGTGCCTCGACCGGGCGATCGCCACCCGCCGTGCGGCCTCGCTTGCCGGCGTTGCACTGCTCGCAGTCCTGGCGGCGGGCTGCATGCGCCCCCTTGCGATCGCCGAGGTCCGGGCGCGGAGCGCCGAGCTTCAGGGCAAGTCGGTGACCGTCGAGGGCACAGTTTCGGAGCGGGTCGACCTGCCGCTACTGCGCGACCGCTTCTACCGCCTCGAAGACGGCACCGGGACCATCTGGGTGCAGACGGCCCAGGCGACGCCTGCCGAGGGGGAGCGTGCGCGGGTGAGCGGCACGCTCGGTCCCGGCCTGCGCGTGCCCGGCCTCGACGTCGGCCTGCTCATCGTCGAGACCCGCCGCCGCTAGGGCGCCCGGCTCGGGATGCCCGGGGCGACGACGGACCTGCCCGGCGTCAGGCCAGGGGCTTGTCCTCGCTCCTGGGAATCCGCAGCACGAGCCCCGCATGGAGGATTTCGGGGTTGCGCAGGACGATCGGGTTCGCCTGCTGGATCCGCGGCCAGGAATCGGGGTTGCCGTAAGCCTCCCCTGCAATGTCGGCGAGCGTCTCACCTGGCTTCACCACGTGGAGGTCGAACTCCTGCCGCCAGCTTGCCGTGTGGGTTCCGAAGTCCCGCCGCTGCTGGCGGCTGCGCGCATCGGCGCGCCGTTGCTGGGCCTCGTGGTGGCGGAGGGTCGCCCCGCGATCGTCTTCGTCGTGTGAAAAAACACCCATGGGAAGCTCCTTTCGAGTTCCTAACGGCCGTCCGCTTGGGCGTCCGTCGATTTTCACGCGAGGCAGCTGCGATCTGCGTGCCAGGCTCTCCCGTGTCCTGCGGCAGGGCGCCGGGTCTCCCGGGTATGACGCTCCCGGCCGGCTGAGTTGCCCAACCATGGCGCTCCAAGCCGCACTGAGTTGTCCAAGCATGGCGCTCCAAGCCGCGCTGAGTTGTCCAACCATGGCGCTGCAAGCCGCGCCCGGCTACGCTTGGGGCCCGTGATCTCCCCCAGAGACGAGACGGTCGCAGCGACCCGGCTGCGCGACCGCTGGTCGAACGGGCCGGCCTACTGGGCCCTCCTGCTCGCGGTCGCCTGCGTTTACTTCGGCGCCGCCAAGCTCGGCCTCAGCATGGCGTTCCTCGCCGAGCAGGTTTCCCCGGTGTGGCCGGCAACGGGGATCGCCCTCGCCGCGGTGCTGCTGCTGGGGACCCGGGTCTGGCCGGGGATCGCCCTCGGCGCACTCGTCGCCAACGCCACCGCCAGCGAGCCCCTCGTCGTGGCGGCGGGCGTCGCGGCCGGGAACACCGCGGAGGCGCTCCTCGGCGCGTGGCTCGTCGGCCGCGGCCACCCCTTCCGGCCGTCGCTCGAGGGACTGCGGGACGCGTTGAAGCTGGTCCTGCTCGCCGCCGGCGTGGCCACGGCGGTCTCCGCCACCGTCGGCGTTTCCAGCCTCTGTCTCGGCGGTCTCGAGCCCTGGACGCGCTTCGGCTCCCTCTGGGGCGTCTGGTGGCTGGGGGACGCCATGGGAGCGCTGGTCATGGCGCCCCTGCTGCTCGCCTGGCTGGCGCCCGATCGCACGCCCTGGGATCGCCAGCGCGCGGCCGAGCTCTCCCTGCTGGTGGTGGCGCTGGCGGTGGTCTGCGCGCTGACCTTCAACCGCCAGGCGGGCCTGCTGATCGGGCCCACGTTCGAATACACCGTCTTCCCGTTTCTCATCTGGGCCTCCGTCCGGACCGGTCCGCGGGGCGCCGCGCTGGTGACCTTCACCACCTCGGCGGTGGCCATCGTCTCCACCCTCGCCGGCTACGGGCCCTTCGCCGCCGCGCCGCACGAGGGCCTCGTGCTGCTGCAGACCTACATGGGCGTGGTGGCGATGACCGGCCTCGTGCTCGCGGGGGCGGTGGCCGAGCGCGATCGCGCCGAACGGGAGCGCGCCGCGGCCTCCCGCAGCTCGGAGCGGCGGCTCCTCGACGAGGTGGAGCTGCGCGAGGCCGCCCAGCGCCAGCTCCGGGAGCGAGCAGAGCAGCTCTCCGACGCCCACCAGCGCAAGGACGAGTTCCTCGCCATGCTCGGCCACGAGCTGCGCAACCCGCTGGGCGCCGTCAGCAACGCCCTGCAGGTGCTGCGGGCCGGCTCCGCGACGGCGCCGGGCAGCGGCACTCGCATGCTCGACGTCATCCAGCGCCAGGTGCGGCACCTGACGCGACTGGTGGAAGACCTGCTCGAGGTGTCGCGCATCACACGCGGCGAGATCTCCCTGCGCGAGGAGGCCCTCGACCTGCGCGCGGTGGTGGTGCGCGCTGTCGAGACCGCGCAGCCGTGGATCGACGACCGCCGCCACCAGCTGGTGCTCGAACGACCGCCGCAGCCGCTGACCCTGCGCGGCGACCCGATGCGTCTCGAGCAGGTGTTCGCCAACCTCCTCCACAACGCCGCCAAATACACCGAGCCCGGCGGCCACATCGCGGTGACGGTGGATGTCGACGGGACGACGGCGATCGTGGGCGTTCGCGACGACGGCATCGGAATGGCACCGGAGCTGCTGCCGCGGGTGTTCGAGCTGTTCACCCAGGGGGATCGCTCGCTCGACCGTTCGCGGGGCGGGCTCGGCATCGGCCTCACCCTCGTGCAGCGGATCGTCCAGCTCCACGGCGGCACCATCGAGGCGCGCAGCGACGGTCTCGGCCGCGGCAGCGAGCTCGTCGTCCGGCTGCCGCTGCTGGCCGCGGTGGCGCCGGCGGCGGTGCCGTCGCCGCCGGCGGAGGCCGAGAAGACCGGGGGCGACCGCCTGCGTCTGCTCATCGTCGAGGACCAGGCCGACGCCGCCGAAGGGCTCGCCGAGCTCATGCGCATGCAGGGCTATGCGGTGGAGATCGCCCTGGACGGCGCGGCGGCGCTGGCCGCCGCCGCCGACCGCGTCCCGGACGTCGTGCTCCTCGACCTCGGGCTGCCCGGCCTCGACGGCTACGAGGTGGCGCGGCGCCTGCGGGAGCTCCCGGGGCTCCGCGGGTCGCTGCTCATCGCCCTCTCCGGCTACGGCCGCGAGGAGGATCGCTGGCGCTCGCGCGAGGCGGGGATCGACCACCACCTCGTCAAGCCGCTCGACTTCGCCGAGCTCGACCGCCTGCTGTCGGAAGCCGGAGCTAGTGGCCTGTACCACCCAAATCGGTAGCACCTGGCTTGCCCTCGACGGCGTGGGCAGTGTTGACGCGGCGCGTGCACGCCGCGCCGGCGTTCGGCGCCCGCTGGCGCGTGCGCCTCGGCTCGCGCTCCCTGCGCCATAGGACAAGGCTATGGCTCGGTCGCGCGCCTTGCCCACGCCGCCGATTGCTGCGCCATCTGCTACCGATTCGAGTGGTACAGGCCACTAGCGGCTCGCCGACGCCGCGTGCAGCACCGCGTTGAGCACGCCGTCGACGACGAGCGCCATGCGCCGGTAGTCGAGCGTGTCCGCGGTGTCGCCGGCCGTGTGGTAGCGCGGGTTGCGCATGAACGCGGTGTCGGTGACCATCACCGCCGGCAGCCCGCGGCGCCAGTAGCTCTCGTGGTCCGAGGCGTCGGTGCCCATCGCGATCGGCCCGTTGAAGCTGTAGACCGGAACGCCACCGGGGATGCGCATCCAGCCCTTGAACCGGCGGGCCATGCCGCCGTCGAACGGCTCGCCGACGACGCCGATGAAGTCGCCGCGCCGCGGGTAGAGGAGGGCGAGCAGCGCGCTCGGCCAGGGCTGGGCCTCGCTGAAGGTGCCGATCATCTCCAGGCAGACCATCCCCTCGAGCTCGACTCCGGCGGCGACGAGGCCGTCCGCGTGCACGCGGCTCCCCATCTTCGGCGTACGGTAGAAGGGGGGCTCCTCGAGGGTGTAGGCGACGAGGTCGACGCGGCGACCGAGTGCGCGGCCACGCAGCAGCCTGGAGAGCTCGAGCAGGCCGGCGGTGCCGCTGGCGTTGTCGTCGGCGCCGGGGTTGCTGCCGAAGAGACCCATCGCGTCGTAGTGGGCGCCGACGACGAGTCGCGGTCCCGCCTCCGGGCCGAAGCTGGCGATGACGTTGCGGAAGGGCGCGCCGGCCGTGAAGCGCTGGCTCTCGACGCGCGGCGAGGCGGCCCGGAAGTGTGCCTCGACGTAGGCGGCGGTGCGCTCGAGGCTCGCCGGGTCGTGCGCGGCGCGCGGCAGGAAGACGGTGGTGAGGGTGCGGACGTGGTCCTCGAGCCGCGCCGGGTCGGCGCGCGCGCCGGCGATGAAGTCGGCGCGGGCGGTGCTCGGGCGGCGGAGGAAGACGCCGAGGGCGACGAGCAGCCCCACCGCGACGGCAAGGCCGATGGCGACAGCGCGCATGAGGCGTTTCATGGCGAGTCAGGCATGGGCGACTCCAATACGTGCGGCGAGGCGTTGGCGTCCAGAGGCCGGCGCCGTTCCTCGGTGCGGCGGCGCCGCGCGCTCCTTCGCGCGCCTACGTCTCTTCCCAGGTGAGCCAGAGGGCGGCGACCAGTGTGGCGAGGAGCAGCGCGCTGGTGGCCACGATCGCCGCAGTGCCGCCGGTGGGGACGAGCTGCGACAGCGGCGGCAGCGTCGGCGCCTGGAGGTGGCGCAGCACGAGCGGGCCGAGGGAGACGGCGACGCCGGCTGCGACGGCTCCGGCGGCCCGCCGCGCCCAGCGCAGCGGCCGCAGCGCGTGTTCCGCGGCGTCGTGGCGACGTGCGGCCGCGGAGCGCCAGAGCAGGAGGTCGGCGTCGGGGAAGCGCGCCTCCGCAGCGTAGCGGGCGGCCGCCTGACGGAGGCTGGAGACGAGGGCGGCGGCGCGGGCGCACGCCGGGCACTCGTCGACGTGCTCGGCGACGGGGCCGGTGAGGGTGCCGCGACGTGCCGCCTCGAGCACGGCGCCCTCGTGGCGGCAGGGACGCCACGGTGCGCTCACCGGCGTCCCTTCGGTGCCTGAGGGAGCGCCGCCGCCATCCGTCGCCGTGCTCGGAACAGCAGCACCCTCACGCTGGCCGTCCCCAGGCCGAGGATCGCGGCGACCTCGCGGTGGCTCGATCCCTCGACGTGTGCGAGCCAGAGGAGCTGCCGGTCGCGCGGCTGGAGGCGGGCGAGAGCGCGCCGCACGTCGAGGCCGTCGACGGCCGGGCTCGCCGCGCTTCCGGCGGCGAATGCCTCGTCGTCGAGAGGCTCCGCCTCGGGCCGGCGACGCGAGCGCCGCCAGTGGTCGCGCAGGAGGTTGCTGGCAATCCGGTAGAGATAGGCCCGTCGCCCGCTCTCGCCTCCGTGAGCAAAGTGTCCGCGAGCGAGGTCGGCCGAGAGCAGGCGGAGGTAGCTCTCCTGGAGCAGGTCGTCGGCCACGGCCGGGTTTCCGCACGCGGCGCGCAGGTAACTCCAGAGCGGCCGCGCCGTGACGGCGTAGAAGGTGCTGAACGCGTTCTCCGCCGACGACTCCGTCGCGGCAGTGGCGCCGGGCGTCGTCGGGAAGGGGATCACGCGTGCGCCCCCGGGAGCCCCGTTCACGCTTCGGCATCCTCCGCCACGTGCGGGCGCTCGCGACGCGGCTCCTGCTCGATGAGACCCCACCGCTTCGACAGCGCCCACGACGCGCCGGCCGAGGCGAGGAAGCCGAGGCCGATGGAGAAGGCCATGGCGCCGAGGAAGGTGAAGCCGATCCTGCTGTCGGAGCCATACCCGCCGGTGTTGCCGAGGAAGAGGCAGGCAACCCCCACCGCGACGAGAATGAGCCCGCTCTGGATGGCGGCGAGGATGCGCCGGACCGGGTTGGGAGTCTCCGGCTGCGTCCCGCCCAGCAGCTCGCGTCCTGCATCGCTGCCGAGGTAGCCGACCAGCTCCTCGGCGGAGCCGAAGCGGCCGATGAGGTCGCGGTGCAGGCCGGCGCGCGTCTCGGCGAGCTTGCGGCGCGTCCGGTTGTCGGAGAGGGTGCGAAGGGCGAGGAAGACGATCGCGAAGGAGCCCACGAGCATGATGGCGGGGACGAGGTCTGACATGGTTCGGGCCCTCCCGGGCGGTGGTGCCGTTGGCTGGCGATGGTGCCGGCCCGTGTCCGGCGCTCGGGAGGTAGAACGAAGGCGAGGGGAAAAGGTTAACCCTGCCGAGACCCGGAGCGGCCCGGCGGTGCAGCTGGACGGAGGGGGCAGCCGGGGTCGCTAGGCGAGCCAGGAGAGGGCCTGTCGCTCGATGTGGGGGAGCGAGGCCATGAGGCTGTGGTCGTCGTCGACCACCTCGAGCGTCACGTTGGGCTGCCCAGCGGCCCACGCCTCGCTCACCGACACCGGCACCACCTCGTCGCGGCCGCCATGGATCACCAGCACGGGGCAGGCCGGGCGCGGCAGCGGCGGCTGCTTGAAGGCGTCCTCCATCAGGTCCCAGTGCAGCTTCGTCGGTACGCCGGCGGCGTCGGCGACCTCGCGCCAGCCCGTCCGCTCCCACTCGCGGACCTCGGCTTCCGAGAGCAACTGGCGCCACCGTCTGGGGAGGTCGAGACCGGGGGCGAGGAGCAGGAGCTTCGTCACGCGCTCGGGGTGGAGCTCGGCCCAGCGCGCGGCCACCCAGCCGCCCATGCTGGAGCCGACGAGGCCCCAGCTGCGCCCCTCGCCGCTGCGCGTGTCGAGCGCGTCGACCGCGGCGAGCATGCCCGAGTAGGTGAGACGGCCGAAGGACGGGATGTTGAGGTCGGGGAGCTCGAGGCGGTCGCCCCGGCGCGCGAAGGCTTCGGCGAGCGCCATGCCCTTGCGGCTGGATGGACCCGAGGCGAACCCGTGGAGGTAGGCGAAGGGGCCCCTCAAGCGGCGGGCCGTCGCTGCGATGGCCCCGCCGTCATCGCCCGGCGGTCGCGGGAGGTTCGATCTTCCGCACCGGCAGCGGCACGTTGCAGAGCTCGACCTTCGACGGCTTGTTGAGGAACCAGTCCTCGCCCCGCCGGGTCCTGCGTGCGTCGGCGACCTTGCCGAAGGTCGCGGTGTCGGTGCGCAGCACCTCGAGCGCGACGCGCTCGGCCGCCGGAACGTCGGCGGCGACGCGCACGGACTTGAGCGGGACGTGCTGAGCCTCGTCCGTGTAGAAGCCGAGCGGCCCGGTGCCGCGCGGCAAGGTCGTCAGCAGCTCCATGCCCTGGACCACGCGCCCGAGCAGGGTGACGTTGCGGTCGAGGTGCCGAGGCGAGTGACCGATGACGACGTAGAGCTCGGCCCCGTTGCCGGAGTCCTCGGTCGCCCCGCGGCCCGCTCCCACCATCGCGTAACAGTGGGCGAGCCAGGCGCGCCCGCTCTTGGCGTCGCGGGCGGCAGGCATACCGTCGGAGAACCCGGTTTCCTGGGCGTAGACGTCACCGTCGGGGAGCGGCGTGAAGGCGAGACCCTTCGCGGCGCGGTCGAACTCGGCGTGCAGGATCTTCTGCGCCTTGCCGAACGGCTTTGCCTTCGTCTCGTCCTCGCCGTTGGGGTCGCCCCACTGCACGACGTAGTTCTCCTGCGAGCGCAGCACCACGGTGCCGTCGAAGTAGCCGGCCCGGGCAAGGGTCTTGACGTTCGCCACGTGGTTGGGCGCGAAGGCGGGTGCCAGCTCGATGACGACGCGCCCGGCGGGGAGGTCGACGTAGAGGGTGTTCTCGGGGTCGAGCGGACGCCAGTCGGACGGCTGCGAGGCGGCGAGCACGGCGGCCATGCCGGTGAGCGGCGGCGGCGTGGGCGCCGGAGCCGCCGTCGAGGGCGGGGGCGCCGGGGCGGCGGAAGGGCTCGGTACCGCGGCGGGTTGCGCCTGGGCGCCGAGCGGCGAGGCTGTGGCGGCGACGAGGGCCAGGCCGGCGAGTGCGCCTGCGCCGGCGATGCGGACGGAGCGTGGCAGGGCGGTGCTCATGGCCCGGCGACACTAGCATTCCCGGTGAAGAGCATTCCCGGTGAAGAGCATTCCCGGTGAAGAGCATTCCCGGGAAGAGCATTCCCGGGAAGAGCGATCCCGGGCGGCGCACTCCGGCGCAAGAGCCTGCGGAGGAACCGGTCGCGTTCCCGGGTCGCGGGACTCGCAACCCGGGAGCGGAGGGTCGTCCGGAGCGCGCGAGCGCTCAGCGCTCGACGTGCTTCTCGACCGTGCGCAGGACGATCACCTGCCGGGTCGCCTTGCCGTCCTCGTCGCCGACGATCTCGATCACGACGGGGGGCGGCCCGTCCTCGACGACGAGCAGGTCGGCGATCGGGCCGCCGGCGCCGCCGGGACCGCCGATCGTCTGCTCCTCCTCGATCACCTCGCCGCCGTCCTTCGACGTCACGGCGTGACGGATGACGATGCGCTTCTCCACGCCATTGCCGGGGAGCGCCATCTCACGCGGTTCACCGCCGATCTCGATCTCGCTGCCGCCGGCGCCGAGCTTGTAGCGGTTCCCCTCGCCCTCGAGACGGGTGATCGTCACCTCGGCGCCGCCTTCGGTGGTGTACGAGCGGCTCTCGCCGACCGCGAGGGTGTCGAGGTCGTCGACTTTGAGGTGGTCGCCGGGGATCTGGGCTGGATCGGGCAGCGCCTCCGGTGTGCCCGCGTGCGCGTCGTGGGCGACGACGATGCGACGCACGTGCCTGGCGGGCTCATCGCCGGCGCGGGCGACGGCGACGGCGGCCAGAGCGGTGATGGTGGTGACGGCGAGGGCGGCGAGGGATCGATGCATCGTGCGGTCTCCTGGGGGGCGCGCCGTTGGGGGACGGAGCGGGCGCGCCCGGTTGGGTGGCTCCGCGGGATGGGGGAGCAAGGGAGCTGCCGCTCGGGAGCGTCGTCGCAACACGCTACAGGATCGAGGGTTACCGCATCGGCGCTCGAGGCGGGAGGCGCCGCCGACTCCCCAAATGGGCAGGTGGTTGCCGATCTCGGGAGGTCGGGCGCGCACCCGCGCGGCCTCACGCCAGGTTGTGAAACACCTTCTGCACGTCGTCGTCCTGCTCGAGGCGATCGACGAGGTTGAGCACTTCCTTGGCCTGGCTCTCGGCGAGCTCCACGGTCGTCGTCGGGATGTACTCCGACTCCGCGGAGATCGGCGTGATGCTGCGCTCCTCGAGCGCCTTCTGCAGGGTGCCGAAGTCGCCGAAGGCGCAGCGCAGCACGAGCTGCGGCTCGCCCTTCTCGCTCGTCGATTCGCCCATCTCATCGAGGCCGTGGTCGATGAGCTCGAGCTCGAGCGCATCCTGGTCGACGCCGTCCGGCTTCAAGCGGAAGACCCCCATCTGCTTGAACTGGAAACCGACCGAGCCGCTGCTCGCCAGGCTGCCGCCGCCCTTGTTGAAGTGCGTGCGGATGTTCGAGACCGTCCGCGTGGTGTTGTCGGTGGCCGTCTCGATGATCACCGCCACGCCGTGCGGGGCGTACCCCTCGTAGGTGATCTCCTGGAACGTCTCGGCGTCCTTGCCGCTCGCCCGCTTGATCGCCGCCTCGATCTTGTCCTTCGGCATGTTGATCGAGCGCGCGTTCTGGACCACGCGCCGGAGCAGCGGGTTGGCGTGCGGGTCGGGGCCCGCCGCGCGGACGGCGATCGTGATCTCTTTGCCGATGCGCGCGAACTGCTTGGACATCTTGTCCCAGCGGGCGAACATCGTGTGCTTACGGACTTCGAATATGCGTCCCATGGATATTCTCTTGGGGAGGGTGTTCTCTTCGGGAGGGCCTTCTCGCAGAGAGGTCGGTTTCGAGTGGG